>MDSW01156890.1_pt1 | contig 28689 bp, 25 predicted proteins | sample 811171 | NCBI WGS metagenome assembly MDSW01 (sample SAMN05326641, study PRJNA326480) | marine metagenome | isolation source: seawater | place: Atlantic Ocean: North West | collected 2012 | reverse complement strand
TAGAACATCAGCACACTAAATCATCTATCAAAAAAACTATCAACTTCAATGATGATGGTGTATGCGATGCATGTCTTATGTCAGAAAAGAAGAAAAAGGAGATTGATTGGGAGGAGAGAGAAAGAGAGCTTGAAGCACTCTGTGATAAATACAGAAGTCATAATGGATCTTATGATTGTCTAGTTCCAGGCTCTGGGGGTAAGGATAGTTTTTATGCATCTCATATTTTAAAAAATAAATATAATATGCACCCACTTACAGTTACTTGGGCACCGAATATATATACTTCATGGGGTTGGAAAAACTTTCAATCATGGATACATTCTGGTGTTGACAATTATTTAATGACACCTAATGGTCGAACGCATAGATTACTCACTAGGCTTGCGGTAGAAAACTTATTACATCCATTTCAACCATTTATAATTGGTCAGAAATCATTTGCGCCTAAGATGGCTATGAAATTCAATATTCCATTGATATTTTATGGTGAGTCAGAGACTGAATATGGAAATCCTATTAGTGAATCAATGTCATCGAAGCGAGACTGGACATTTTCTACTACTGAAGAAAGAGATAATATTTTTTTAGGCGGAGTTCAATATAAGTCTCTTATAGATGACTTTAAATTAACGCATAACGATTTATCAATATATGTTCCAGAACCCATAAAAAATATTAAACAATGCAATATCGATTTTAGATACTTAGGTTATTATCTCAAATGGCATCCTCAGTCTTGCTATTACTATTCGGTAGAACATGGAAACTTTCAAGCAGCACCTGAGAGAACTCAAGGTACTTATAGCAAATATAATAGCTTAGATGATAAAATTGATGACTTTCATTATTACACAACAGGTATTAAATTTGGAATAGGTAGGGCAACTTACGATGCATCTCAAGAAATAAGATCTGGTGATATTACTAGAGAAGAAGGTGTCATGCTTGTCAATAAGTTTGACCATGAATTTCCTGATAGATTTTCAGAAGAAATTTATCAGTATTTATCACTTAATAGTAAAGAGTTTCCAGAAGCTGTAAAGATGTTTGAACAACCAAAAATGTCTCATGAATATTTTACTAAACTATGTGATAATGCTAGGTCACCACATATATGGAAGTATGATAATGGCAAATGGGTTCTTCGTAATAAAATCAAGTAATGCCAAGTAACATAAGATTAATATCACGATTAGATATAAAGGGACCTAATCTAATAAAGGGTGTCCATTTAGAAGGATTGAGGGTATTGGGTAATCCAAATATATTCGCTACTAAATATTATAAAAATAGTATTGATGAAATATTATATATTGATTCTGTTGCTAGTCTATATGGACGCAATAATCTCTCTGATATTCTGGCTAAGACTGCAAAAGATATATTTGTACCTATTACTGCTGGTGGCGGGCTAAGATCCACTGATGATGTAAAAGATATATTAAGATATGGTGCTGATAAAGTCGCAATAAATACCGCTGCAGTTAAAGACCCATCATTAATTTCAAAAGTTTCGTCTATGTTTGGTTCACAATGTATGGTCTTATCAGTTCAAGCTAAAAAAGTAAATACAAATACATGGGAAGTTTATATAGAAGGTGGCAGAGAAAAAACTGGTATAGATGTAATAGATTGGGTAAAAGAGGGAATTAAATTAAATGCAGGTGAAATATTACTCACTTCGATAGATATGGAAGGGACTAAATTAGGATTTGATTTAAATTTAGTAGAAGCTGTTAGTTCAATATCACCTGTACCAGTTATAGCTAGTGGCGGAATGGGTAATTTAAATAATGCACGAGATGTAATTATAGAATCTAATGCAGATGCTATAGCTATCGCCAATGTCTTACATTATAACAAATATAGTGTGGCAGAAGTAAGGGACCATCTACTGAATTGCAACATAAATCTAAGAGAAGTTTCGTGAAAATTGGAATAATTGATTATGGTCTATGTAATTTACATAGTATTTCTAGCGCTATTAAATATCTAAATTATGATTATAAATTTATAAATAAACCAGATGATATTGATAAATATGAAAAAATAATATTACCAGGTGTAGGTGCGTTTAGTGACGGAATGACAGGGTTACGGGAAAATAATTTTATAGATAATTTATGTGGGTATGTTCATAACGGCGGACATTTCCTTGGAATTTGCTTAGGTATGCAGATGATGCTCACTGAAAGTCATGAATTTGGAATACATAAAGGTCTTAATTTAATTGAAGGTCAGGTCATTAAAATACCGTCAGAAGTAAATTCAAAAACTCATAAAATTCCTCATTTAGGGTGGAATAAGTTAATTGTAATGAATAATAAAGTTAATCAAATTGCTGAAATGAATAATTATGTATATTTTGTACACTCATATATGGTTAAGTGCGATAGTCAGTATATACATGCTAATACGAAATACAATGACTTAATCATGCCGGCAATTATCAATTATAAAAATAGTTATGGCTGTCAGTTTCATCCAGAAAAGAGCGGCCAAGTTGGATTATCTATTATACAAAATTTTATTAATTTATGAAGTCTAAAAAAAAGAAAATAAATATAGCATATAGTTTTGTTATAGCTGATTTATTCCATTATGGACATCTAAGATTGCTACAAACAGCAAAAAATAATTATGATTATCATATATGTGGTGTATTAACAGATGAAATATGTAAAAAATGGCAGGGACAAAATTTATGTACATTGGATGAGCGATTATCTGTGATCAAATCTAGTAAGTATGTTGATGAGGTAATGATTCAAGATTCATTAAATCCACAAGAGAATCTAGTGAAGTTAATTAAAAAATATAAAGATTGTAAAATTACAGTTTTGCATGGAAATGACTGGAAACTTTTGCCAGGAAAAATATTTATGGAAAAAAATAATATCAATATTAAACTTGTCAATTACTATAGCAGATTATCAAGGGAAGCATTATATAATTTTTTTACTAATGACAAAGATAAAAATTTTACACATAATTTAGATTATCAGGTAGTAGATTCAAAAAAACTAACTGACACAAAAGGACAAACTTTAAATAATTTAAATAATTTACTTAAAGAATCATATATTGAGCCATTATATACTTTTACCGGAGAAGAATTTATTAATAATAAATCACATCTTATAAAGACTATAAAAAAATATTTTAAATCTAATATAATTATAAGAAGTTCTACATCATTAGAAGATTCAGATTATAAATCTCATGCTGGTCAATTTTTATCAATTCAAAATGTTGATATAAAAAATAACAAAGTTATTGAAGAATCAATAATTCGAGTGATGGATAGTTATAAAAAAATCATAAAATCATATTTGAAAGAAGAAATATTAATACAAAAACAGTCAAATAATATAATAACTAGTGGAGTAATATTTACTAGAAACTTAGAAACTAATGAGCCATATTATGTCATTAGTTATGATGATCACTCTGGGAAAACTGATACTGTAACATCTGGCATGTCTTCACAAACTATATGGTTACATAGAAATACAAGTCAATACCGATGCCCCAAGAAATGGAGTAAATTACTTGCATCGATTTTAGAAATAGAAAACTTATTCAAAAATATGATACTTGATATTGAGTTTGCTATAACTAAGCAAAAAGATGTGGTGATTTATCAAGTTAGACCATTAGCAGCTAATAGTAAATATTTTAAAAATTCAACATTAAATGACAATCATATCAACAAAATAGCACATAATTATAAAGAATATAGCGGAATGAATAACTTCGTATTAAGTGATATGGCATTCTGGAATCCATCAGAATTAATTGGGGACAATCCTAAGCCATTATCTTATACACTTTTTGATAATTTAATTACAGAAGACTCCTGGAACAAAGGTATTTATAAGCTTGGATACACAAATATAGAGAAAAACCTAATGTATAAATGTGGAAATAAACCTTATATAAATGTAGATTATGCAATTAATGCACTACTACCGAATAGTCTTAGCAAATTAGAAAAAAATCAAATTGCAAAATATTATAAAAAAAAGTTCCTTAATAATAGAACAAGTCATGATAAATTTGAGTTTGATATTATGGATACATATAATCTATTGGACGATTATAGTATAGAGAATATTGAAAATTATGTTAACAAAACTACCTTAAATAGATATAAGAAAGCATTAAAGAAAATTACTTTAAGCATGATAGAGAATTATGCATTGATAAAAAAAGAGTGTATACGTGATGTAAAGAAATGTGTTAGTCAATCTAAAAATATTACCGATGCATGTCATGTTACTATCATTAATTCAATAATCAATGATATCAGTCTTTTAAGAAAATATGCGACTCCTCAGTTTTCAATAGCGGCAAGAATGGCTTTTGTTGCAAAATCTATTATTGAAAATATGTATGTCAAAAATGTGTTTAGTGATGATGATCTAAGTAACTTATATAAATCATTAAATACAGTGGCAGTTGAATATCAATATGATTTGTCAATTTTGAGTAAAACTAATTTTATTAAAAAATATGGACATCTGAGATCAGGAACATACTCACTTAATGCTTTGAAAATTAGTCAATTAAGCAATATACTATCGAAAAATATAAAACATAAAAAACCTAATAAAATAAATAATAAAAAATATATTAAAAAAATTAATGATTATATTAAAAATTCTAAAACAAAATTACAAGCTGACGATATATTTAAATTTCTTACTAACTCACTTGTTCTTAGAGAAAGTCTAAAATTTGAATTTACAAAAGTAGTTAGTAAGATTTTGGATAAGATTGATATTTTAGCTAATCTATTAAATATTAAAAAAGAATTATTTGAATACTTGCCAATAACTGTCATTAAAGCAGGAGTAACATTTGAGGATATTACGCAACTTAGAATGTTTTATAACAAACATATATCATTAGAAAAAGAAATTTTCAAAAAAAATTCTAATTTAATACAAAATCAAATAATTATAAATAAAAATAGCTTTTATATCATAGAGAACTTTATATCAAAACCAAACTATGTAACAAAAAAAGTTATTAAATCAAAAATTCATGTGTTAAATGATTTAAATAATAATAAGTTAAATTTGAATAATAAAATAGTTGTAATTAGCCAAGCTGATCCAGGATTTGATTGGATATTTTCCTATAAAATTAAAGGCCTTATAACAAAATATGGAGGTATAGGCTCTCATATGGCAATACGATGTGCAGAATTTGATTTACCTGCAGCCATAGGCTGCGGTAAGGAATTATATGATAATTTAGTAGACATTGATTCCATAACACTTGATTGTAATAATAAAAAAATTATACTGCATGAAGGAAATGAAATACTTAATTAGCACTGTAGGGCTTTCTGATAATGAAAATATAAGCTATAGTCTTGATTCTGCATATAGTATTTTTTTTAATAAATACAACATTGATATTTTACCTGTTAGAAATTTTAGTAATCTACATGATTTAGAAAAAGATGAATATATTAAGTCAATGGATGATTATGATGGAATTATTATTTCGGGGTCTGGAGACATTAAAATTCCATCAAATCAAATATACCCCGGGAAGAAAAGCAAATATTCATTTGAGAGAGATTTTACTGAAAACTATCTTATTAAAAGAGCAATAGATAAGTCAAAAAAAATTATAGGAATATGCCATGGGATGCAAAAAATCAATGAGTTTTTTGGTGGTCAGCTTAGTCCTTACTATCATTGCCATACTGCCACATACAGTGACCAGGGCATAGAACATTTAGTTGTAAGTTCAGATAGTGTTCTTGGTAATAAAGAATATATTGTAAATCAATACCATGATCATTGTATTACTCATAATAATTTATCATCAATAATGGATGTTGTGGCAGTAGATGTAAGATTTAATACCATAGAATGTTTTAAAAACAATGAATTAAATATTATGTGTATGCAATGGCATCCGGAAAGAAGAGTTTCAACAAGTGAAATTTCAACCAAATTATTTGATAATTTCTTATGATAGCAATAATATTAGCTGCAGGAATGGGTTCTAGACTGGAAAGTTTAACTAAAGATATCCCAAAATGCTTACTAAAAATAGATAATAAGAGTTTATTAGACATACAAATTAATTCATTTCGAAAACAAGGTATAAATGAGATTTTTATTGTAACAGGTCATTGTTCTGACAAGATAAAGACATTTCCTAATGTTACTAAAATAGTTAACAAAGAATATAGAAATACAAATATGGTATATTCTTTAATGAAAGTTCTACCAATAATTCAACAAAAAGATATTATAATATCTTATTCGGATATTATTTTTGAAAGGACTGTGTTAAAAAATTTAATTAATGATCCAAATAAAAATACTATCGTTGTTGATAAAAATTGGAAAAGTTATTGGATTGAAAGATATGGAACATCAAACTATGATATTGAATCTCTCAAATTAGAGGATAATACTATTACAGAAATAGGACAAACGTGTTCTAGTGATGTTGGGATTGATGCTAGATATGTTGGACTTATGAAATTCTCTTATTCAACTGTAAAAAAAATGATTCATATTTGGGAAAATAAAAATAATCTATCTAGTAATTCATATATGACCGATATGATTCAATGTCTAATTAATAATTCCATTACAATTTTTTCTCATGATATTCAGGGTAAATGGTATGAAATTGATACTCAGAAGGATTATATGCTCGCTAAATCAAAATATGTTATCAGTAAGGAGAAGTATTGACATATGAAAAAATTTAAAACTATATTTATTGCTGGTATAAATAGAAGTGGTGGATCACTTTTAGCTAGACTTTTTGATAGCCACACGAATACCATAAGTTACCCAATTGAATTAGGGTTTCCTGAGATAAATAATTATTATAATATTACTGATAATTATGCCGGAATTCCCCAAACAATCAGTGATTATGATTATAAAGAAAATAATCCGTTTAAAATATTAGGTATCCCCGAACATAAGCCAAAGGTATCCACGACATGGGGTAAAGAGCGAAGCGACCCTATAGGTGTAAGGGAGAATTATTTAGAAAAAGTTTTTTATGGTAATATTAAAACTAATTTTGATTTTGAAGGGTTTAAATCATTAATTGTTAATAATGCCAGTAAATGTAAGAATATATATGATTTATATAATCTTCGCCATCATGCATATTTTAAATCATGGGATCATGGAAAAATTTACAGGAATCAAGAATACATTATAATGCATAGTAGCGGAGGTATTTACCTAAGCAATTTTGATAAATACTTCACAGATTTTATCGACTCTAAAGCGGTATTCCCCATAAGGAATGTAATTGGTTTTGTTGCTGCTGAAAAAACGAGATTAGCTAGACGATACTATGGATCTAGAAGATTTGCCTGGCCGCGACTACCAAATATTTTTGTCAAAAACTTTCATTCATATGATCTTGATGGCCAAATAAAATCTTGGTTATCTGCAATTACTAGAGCAAGATTGTTGCAAGAAGAATATGCCACTCAAGATAATTTTATAGTTTATAGACATGATATATTGACCAAGAAACCTGAAGAAGTTATGAGAAAACTATCATCATGTTTAAATATTGATTATGAAGAAACATTAATAAAACCAACTATTGCAGGAGAAAACTGGTTAGGTAACTCTCATTATGGCCCAACAAAAGGCATAAGTAACAACATTAAAGATAATTATAATAAAGTATTGAGCACTAGTGAAATTGGAAAAATTAAAGACTTAAGCTCAAAACTCACAGAGAAGCTTTATACTGATGATGAAGTAGTTGATTTATGTAAAATATCAGAGTCATGTTTTTATGACTACAAATATCAAAAAAGATACTTTAAAGATAAAGACAAGATAGTTTTATATAGTGCATTAATTAACTCGTCTAAGAGAAAAATGACAGTATCTACAGCCCCAATCTACTCAATATTTGCATTATTATATTCAATTTTCGTTAGGGCAGTTCATATACCAAGAATGATTAAACTCAAATACTTTAAAAAAACTGGAAAACAGAATTATACATGATAAATAATAAAGAACAGCAAGAAAAGGAAGTTAAAAGATGGTGGAACTATCCAAGAAACTTACGATGGGATACATTTTATGATGAAAGTAATCCAGATAGACACCATGTAATAGAAAGACAAAAAAAGACACTCGAGAGAGTTGATGCGTTAAATCTACCAAATGATGCCAAAATACTTGAGCTAGGATATGGTGGAGGTCAAACAGCGAAAGCATTATTAGAGAGAGGATATGAGGTTCATGGTATTGATGTATCAGATCAATTATGTGAAAAAGCTAACAATAGATGCATAGAATATGTAAAATCTAAAAAAGCATATATTAAGGTTGGCAGTATTGAAGAAAGATATGAGTATAAAGATAATTTTTTTGATGCTGTTATAGTATGTGGCGCGCTTCAGTATTTAAATGATATCGATACCTGTATCCAAGAAGTGCATAGGGTATTAAAACCAAATTCTCATTTCATAGTATGCCAAACAAATATGTATGCCATTAAAGATATGGTTTATCCTAGGCGATTATTATTAAGATTGATGTATGCAATCACTGGTCAAAAAACAGAACTATTTCCATCATTTAGGTCTATAATGCTTGATAATGATTCATTTGGAAAATCCTTTAAAAAGTATGAAACCTTTTTTCTAAAATATAAATTTCTTTCTAACGGAGATGAGAAGCTTAATTTTTCGTTTAAAAAACGTCTTAATTCATACTGGAGACTTAAGAAGAATTTAATGAATAATAAATTTATCATAACACATAAAATAGGAGCAACATTCTTTTTCCCACCAGATAATATTTTTAATAAATTAGTATCTATGCTAAATTCTGTTTTACAATTTATTTCTGACTACATACTTAGATTCATATTTGTTTTTGCAGATAATGTTATAATAACTGCAAGAAAAATTAAATAAAATGAATTATTTTCAATTAATCGCAAAAATAAAAAATATAAATAATACTCAAATTACTAATCCCTTTAGTTTTGATGCATTATTTAGAATAACCTCTTACTATGTTACTCCCTTATTCATATACCTAAAATTCACGCCTAATGTAGTAACATATTTAAGTCTTAGTATAGGTATATGTGGAGCGATGATTTTATATATATTTGGCTATGAATATGTCGAATGGTCGATACTTTTATTCTTTATGCATATAATTATCGATTATTGTGATGGCAACACCGCAAGATTTTATGGAACATCAACATTTTTTGGAAGATTTATTGATGGACTATTTAATATACTTATAGTTTCATTATTTCAGATATCAATGTTTTTAGTTCTTGTTAGTAATATCTATATAGAAGACAGTATATTGACTCATTATATTTCTTATAACACAATTATTTATATTTCATTACTTTCTATTGTGCTATATCCTGCACAACATTTTATATACGATAGGTACTCTTCACATATAAGATGGATAAATGAAGAACATGGAACAAAACTATTTCCATCTATTAAGCAATTAATATCATTTAGAATAATACATCTTTTAGACAATATTCACTACTTGAGTCTACTTTTTATTATGTATTATATTGATCTTATATTTATAAATTTATTAGTAAATCTAATTTTATCTACTATATTAATACCATTACATATTTATTATTCGAGCATCTATATGCAGGTTGATGCAAATAAAAATCATAGGGTAAAAAGGTCGATTAAATGATTAACATATTTGCAACCTTGGGTCCCTCAACATTAAATAAAAATTTCTTACAGAATCTAAATCCAAGATACATTAAGCTATTGAGAATTAATTTATCTCATACAGATTTAAAAGAAATCACAACTATTGTTAATTATATAAGAAGATATACTAAAATTAATATCTGTCTAGATACAGAAGGTGCTCAAATAAGGACAAGTAAATTATCAAAAAAGACTATAAATTTAAAAAAAAATGACATAGTTTATTTTAAAGGATTTAGTAATTCAATCAATTTAGTCCCCAAACAAATAGAAAGTAAATTTAAAAAAAATGATATAGTATCTATAGATTTTAATAGTGTTAAGGTTAAAATAATTTCTCGAAATGATAGGATATGCAAAGGAAAAGTAATTTCTGACGGCATGATTGCATCAAACAAAGGAGTCTCTATTGATAGAATAATTAATTTACCACCCTTTACAGAAAAAGATATACGCGCTTTTGATTTAGCAAATAAACTTAAAATTAATCATATTGCATTATCATTTACCTCGAAGGCAGAGGATATAGTAAACTTAAGGAAATATTTTAATTATAAAATTTCTGTTACATCAAAAATCGAATCTAGAAAGGGGCTTAAGAATTTAAAAAGCATACTCTATGAAGCAGATAATATTCTTATAGATCGGGGTGATTTGTCTAGAGAAATTAACTTAGAAAAGATTCCAAAAACACAAAAAAATATAATAATGCAGGCCAATAAACAGAATACTCCAGTATATGTTGCAACTAATTTATTAGAATCTATGGTAACCAAGCAAGAACCCACTAGAGCAGAAATCAATGATGTATATAATACATTGATAGATGGTGCCACCGGTTTAGTACTAGCAGCAGAAACAGCGATAGGCAAGTATCCAAATCAATGTATTGAGATGCTTAGAAAAGTGGCCATAGAGGCAAACAAATTTAAAAATGCCCAGAAATCAAGGTAAGGTTATATGGTTTACAGGTATGTCAGGTAGTGGTAAATCCACTTTAGCTAATTACCTATACCAATATGCAAAGTCTAATAATATCAATGCAATACTAATTGACGGTGATAGTATAAGAAATCAATATACAATCAAAATAGGTTTTACATATGAAGATATCAAAAAAAACAACCTTCAAATTGCAAAAATATGTAAGGATAAAATAAATAAATATTCACTAGTGATTGTTGCTGTAATATCACCATACTCAAAAATAAGAGATGATGTAAGAGAATATTTAAATCAGAACTATTACCTGATATATTGTGATGCGTCAATAAAATCATTGCGTAAAAGAGATGTTAAGGGATTGTATGAAAAGGCAGATAGGAATGAGATTAATAACTTAATAGGCTATTCCGAAGGAGCGGTATATGAAAAACCTGCTAATCCATATCTAAAAGTTGATACAAATGATGAAAAAAATATTAAAAAGAATAAGAATCTAATGAATCAGCTTCTTAATAAACTATTTTTTGAAAAAAATAAATAAAATTATCTTTATTAATAGTAATGACTATTCACAAAAATTAAGTGATAATAACATTTATATTTTTTTTACAAGATCACAGTATTACTTTTATAAAAATATATATAGCAATGTTGACTATTTCTTTGACTATAAATTGAACTTCAATGAGAAGGATGAAGTTGATTATCTAGAACAATCAATTAATCATGAAATATCCCAAGAAAAATCTTATAAATATATTTTTTTATGCTACTTTTTTCTTTATAAAGATATGATTCAATACCTTAGCATTAAAGAACGCCTATTCTCAATTATAAAAAAATATAATATTAATAACATAGAGATTAGTAGGAACTGTCCAATATTTTTTAAAAAATCATTCAATGAAATCTCAAATAAATCTGAGGTTAATATAATATATAGCGATAGTGTATTTGGAAAATTTAACTATAGAGATGGTCAGTATTATAATGTAGACATACCATTTCCTAATAATATAGAAAAATCTAATTTTTTTATTTATCTTGCTTCTAAATATTATAATTATATGGGTATCTCTTCATTGAGATTTACTAATTTTATTGTACCGAAAGATAGTGCTATTTTTAAATCATCTATCTTTACATTCCTCCATAGACTTAAGACTAAACTATTATTAGAAAATAAAGTAGAGCCATATCTAGATTTTTCAATAGAGTGTGCATCCAGTATAAATCTTATATCGAGTTACTGGGATAAATATGATAAAACATTGTTATCTATTTTTAAAAATAGTATTAAAAGATTTAAACAAGTATATGATGATAATAGTTTAAATATTTTAGAAAATAAGATTTTATATTTATTGAAAAAAAGCAAAGTAAATACTATTTTTATAGATTCTATAAATAGTCCATTCAGAAGATTAATTTCATATGTAGGTAAAAAAATAGATATTAAGGTTTATCACCTGCCACATGGATTATATACAGAAAATGAGTATCCATATATTGATCATGCTGAATATATGCCAGATCAAATACTTACCTGGAGTGAAGAATCATCTAAACATCTAAATGATAAAGGTTGGAACACAAGGAATATAAGCCTAGGTATGTCAACAAACCATAATGATGATTGTCAGCAGACATCCCCTAAAATATTAGCAATGGTGAGCCATGGAAATAGAATAGACTTAAATTCATTTGAAAAGGATATAGTAGAAATTGCAAGAATAGCAGATAAAGATAAATTAGATGTTACGTTTAAATATCATAGTCTGATAGGTGAATATTCAAAAATAAACTCAGTCGCTAATATGGGTGACCATATAAAATTATTTGAGAAGAATCATAAAATAGCTATTAATATTTATGATGATAAAGATTATGTCACAGATATTATGCGTAATTATTCCCATATAATATTTACGACATGGACCACTGGAATTATAGAAGCGATTAACCTTGAAATACCATTTGTGATAATTACGAACAAGTCAGTTATCAATGATAATGTAAGTAATCAACCAATTAGGATATTTGATAGTATGGACATGCCAATTTTTGATGATTATAAAAATGGTATTGATTTTTTACTTAAAAATAAAAATATACAATATCTAAGAAAGGCTAAAGAAAACCTTAATAGAGGGCAATATCTATGAAATCGACATATAATGAATTAAAGTATTTTTTGCAAGCATGTATATCTATCAATATTTATAGTTATCTATTGTTTTATATAAAGACATTTTATAGAAAAGTTTTTAAATATGATAATAAACAAGAAATTAATAGATCTCTTGCAGTACATATGAAAAATATCGATACACTTGAAAATATAGATAACATAACTATTTCTGGCGCTATCAATATAGATGTATTACTGGCAACAAAAACTATAAACCTTAATAAGGATTATGACTGGATACTCAAATCTGATGATAATGAAGATATTGAATCATTACATAGATTTAATTGGATTAAATATTTCTTATCATCAAAAAATGTTACTACACAAGAATTAGCACTAATTAATTATTTGATTATTGATTGGTTCAATAAAAACAGCAATAATTTTAATTTAACTGATCTTAGGTATACTCCATATACTATGAGTGAAAGATTATGCAATGTTTTATTTTTTTATATTATAATAAATAAAGAAATTCCCAATAATTTGAAAAATCATTTACATTTTACTGCAAACAAAATTGTAGATAACTTAGAAATATATAGATATGGTAACGGCAATCATCTGATCAATAATTTAAAATCTCTAATCATATATTCCTTATATTTTAATCATGAAAATTTGCTATCTCAATCATTAAAATATTTTATTTACTTATGTAACGATTTTATTTTTAATGGTTTTACTAAAGATTATTCATCTAGCTACCAATTATTATTTGTAATGTGGTTAAATGAAATCGTAGCGGTATCTGAATATAAAAATAAGAATCACTTATTCATAGATATTAATTTACTCAAAAAAGAGTTATTTGATAAATCTAAATTATTTTTTGATCCAAGTACTAATTATTTCTCATATTTTGGTGATATTACGCCTGATTATAATTCTGAATTTATGAAAACTATTTATAATAACAATGAATTCTTAGACGCAATGAATCTTAATCGTTTTTATAATCTTATCAAGCATGTGGAATAGAGCATCATATCAAAATTGGACTATTATATATAAATCGAGTGAAGTGTTTACCCCATATACTCATTCTCATTATGATTTTCTTCACTTCATCTTGTTAGATAATAATAGACCATTGTTAATTGATTCTGGAAGAGGTTCATACGATCCATCAAATACCCATTATGCTTCATATTTACCTCAATATCATAATTCACTGATAATAAATGATTTATCCTATAAACCTTATAATGCTCTTCGTTATCCACCTACATATTTTCATTATAAATGTACCTCAGAAATAGATCAGCAATGTAATAGTCTAATTATTAAACTCTATACTGATGGGTTTAATAGGATAAAACCTAATTTTAATTTGTCACGGACAATTGAGATATCCAAATTGTCTGTAAAAATTATCGATAATATAAATGACGCTTCTCAATATATTATTGAAAATTATTTTCATATAGATTCTAGATTTAATATTATTAAAAAAAATAAAAATATATATTTTAATGAAAAATATCAGTTTTCATCAAATAATTTAATAGATCGATACTCAATCAATAAACAAGATAATTTCAGATTAGATTCTGAAAATTATGGTGACACTAATATTAAAAACTATTTATCAGCTAAAAATAATATATCATCATTGAAACCAGTTATACATGAGATAAAAAAACTATAATGTGTGGTATCTTTGGAAAAATAAGTATTGATAATACATTAGTCAATGTTGATACAATTGAAAAATCATTAAGATTTTTGAAACATCGTGGCCCAGATGATAATGGATATATAAATGAAAATAATATATGCATGGGTATGACGCGCTTAGCTATTATAGATGAGATGATGGGTAAACAACCAATGTCAATTGATAATGGCGCTATAACAATTGTGTTTAATGGTGAAATATTTAATTTTAATCAATTAAGAAATGAGCTTCAAAATGAAGGTATAAAATTTGCTACTAACTCTGATACAGAAGTAATACTTCAAATGTATAAATACTATGGCAGAGGATGTATTAAAAAATTAGAAGGAATGTTTGCGTTTGCTATATATGATAAACGCAAATCCTCATTATGGATTGCTAGAGATAGATTTGGAATTAAACCACTATATTTCACACAAGATACTAAATCATTTGTTTTTGGGTCAACATTAGATGTAATCATGTCTAATATGAATAATAAAGCTGAGATTGATAAAAATGCTTTATATCTATATATGTTATGTTCATTTGTACCTTCACCTAATACGATATTAAAGAATGTTTTAAAGTTAGAGCCAGGATATTATTTAACAATTGAAAATAATATAATTAAGAAAGAAAGGTATTGGTCTATTAATGAAGATACTAAGTTAAATAAAAAAGAAAATAATTTAAAAATGTTGCAATCATCCATCTTAAGTCATTCTATATCTGACAAACCTATTGGCACTTTTCTGAGTGGAGGTATTGATAGTTCTATAATAACAAAACTATATTCCACTATCTCATCTAAGGATCTACTGCATACATATAGTGCGGATTTTATTGAAAAAGATAATCAAGATTTAATTTATTCTAAATTAGTGTCAAAAAATATTAATAGTAAGCATACTAATGTTAAACTCGATAATGAAAATTTTATAGAATGCCTTGATGAACTATCAGATTATCTCGATGAGCCAGTATACGATTCTTCGATGGTAGCATCATATATATTGTCTAAAAAGGCATATTCTGATGGATTGAGAGTGCTTATGGCTGGTAATGGCGCAGATGAGATATACGGTGGATATAAAAGACACTATAAGACATTTAAAAACTCCTTCTCAGGATCACTGTGGTTTCTAAGCACTAAAATTTTATGCTTTATTGCGAAATCACTTGGCATATCTCAACATAAAATACTACAATTAAAGTTTAAATATATAAGCTATATAGTTGATTATTCAGGTATTAATCTAGATACCTTTTTGAAAATTACGAATGACTCTATCATGTCGACAGCGAATCAAAAACTTGACAATTACCTTAAATTACAGTCATACAATACTAATATGACTAAGAGCAACATGATTACTGATTTTAAATCTTACTTGCTTGATAATGGTTTGAGCATATTAGATAAAACAACTATGGCTGCATCTATTGAGGGACGAGTTCCATATTTAGAAAAAAACATTGTAGAACATTGTCTATCTCATGAAAATTCTAGCACAGCAACTACATATAATAATTCAAAGATTATTTTACGAGATATGTTAAAGAGTCTAGGGCTGGAGTTTTTATATACAAGATCAAAATCTGGATTTAATCAACCATTATCAAATTTATTTATAAACAAAAAATATAAAAATAAGGTAATTGAAGAGATTAGATTGGCAGATGATGTGCTTTCTAAATATATAAATATTACTACATTAATACATATTATAGAAAATCGATCGAAGATTAATACAGAAAATATATTAAATATATATATTCTTGCTAAGTGGATAAATAGAAATAGAGATAATTTATGTTTTCAATAATATGTCCATGTTACAATTCATCGAAATATATTAAATCAACTTTAGATTGTATACTTAAACAAAAAAATGATGGCTTTAATTATGAGTTAATATGTATTGATGATGGTTCAACAGATAACACTATTGAGATTTTAAAATCATATGAGAATCAATATTTAAAACATAATATTAATTACATAATTATTGAACAAGAAAACTATGGTCCAGGTTCTGCTCGTAATAGTGGAATAAAAGAAGCTTCACAAGAGTATATTGCATTCATAGACTCAGATGATACATGGCACGAAAATAAACTCTCATATGTTTATGATATAATTAAGAAAAATAAGGGAGATTATAATTTATATATCCATGATGAATATTACTCAAGAATTAATAAAAATAAAAAACTTATTCGACATGATATTATTAGTTACGACAATATACCAAACTCATTATATAGAAAAAATAGTCTATCTACATCTGCAGTAATAATGGAAACAAAATTAGTAAAGAGTAGCAAAGGTTTCGACGAGAAACTTATGTCGAGCCAAGATTGGGATTTTTGGTTAAGATTAGCACCTCAGCTTAAAATTAAGCATATTAATAAAGTCCTTGGTGTTTATAATGAGAATATTAGTAGTATAACATCTAGATTTTATGTTACCAGAATGTTGGATCAGCTAAAAATTGCATATCGATTTAAAGACTATGTTAGCAACTATATATTCATTTATAAAGTTACTAAAATTATATTTAGTAAACAATGGTTTTATGGTTTAAGAAATATTATCTTCAATAAAAAAGGTCACAATTATTAAAAATATAACAATTCAACCAGTATTTTCTTTTATGTCTCTAAGACATTTAAAAAGTACACAAACTTCTAATAATTTGCTAGATTCCGGAAGAGAATCTCTCTCTACAATACTGAAGATAATAAATGAATCTAATAAAGTGTATAATCAATTATTAATACCTACTGTAATCTGTAATGATATTATACCGATTATACAGTCTTATGGATTAACTATAAAATACTATCCTGTTGATGATAAGCTGAGACCAGATTTTAATTATATTGAAAAAGAGTTAGTAAATCACAAAAGTATTCTTTTAGTGGTAAATTATTTTGGCTTTTTATCTAAGTGGAACGAAGTAAAAAAGTTACAAAAGCTGTATGATATAATATCTATTGAAGATAATGCTCATACTATATATTTAAATCAGAATAACAAATCAATCGGTAGTTTTGGTGATTTCTCATTCAATAGCTTCCGAAAGCTATTGCCGGTTTCGAGTGGCTCTTTACTAAGGATAAACAATGAAAGATTCTTGAAATACGATATTAATATTACTAAGAAATTTTTGTCTTTTGCTGATTTAAAATTAATTCTTAGACCTCTTATGGCGTTTTCGAATATTAATATGCAGCCTGTAAAAACTAGACAGATAATTAAATATGACAACAAAAAAATCTACTCATCAGACTATATATCAAGAAGGTTGATACCATACCTCATGAAAGATATTAGTTATATATCTACTAAAAGACAAAAAAACTATATAAGCTGGTATAATTTTTTAAAAGATCGTGATGTAGATGCAATATTTGATATAGACAAGGATACTTGTCCATATGTATTTGCCTGTTATGCAAATAATTCGAAATCAGCTGATAATTGGATAACATGGGGTAGACAAAATAATATAAACATAACCAGATGGCCTGATTTTCCATCTATCAATCATAAAGATATATCAGAGAGTCAACATAATATTCTTTTTTTTCCAGTAAATCATCAAATAAATATTTCAGAAATCTTAAATGAAAAAATATCTTAAAAATTTAATTAAAGATAGCGTTGGTTATTTGTATTACAATGCATATCTTAAGTATTTTCCAGTAATTGGTAATAGAGCGTTAATTTATCATGCATTTGGATCAAATCTAAAACATGATACATATGGTATAAGCATTAATATCAAAGACTTTGAAAATCAGATTAAATTTTATAAATCAAATTATGATATTATCAACATAATAGATTATGCAGGTCTGTCTAAAAATACTCTATCAATTACAATAGATGATGGATATAAAGATAATTTACATGCAATTGATATTCTAAATAAATATAATATACCTTTTACCTTATATATCACTACAAATACTATTAACTCAGAAAATTATCTCAGTGAAGATGATATAAAAGAAATTTCTATGCTTAAGATTGCAAAAATAGGAAGTCATTGCTGCAATCATTTACGATTAAACCTATTAACCAATGAACAAATATATTCAGAGCTGAAAGATAGTAAGAGAGTACTAGAGGAGATAGTAGGGGATCATGTTGAAAATATTTCATATCCACATGGCGGCTATAATAAATATGTATTAGATATACTTCCATCACTTGGTTATAAATACGCTGCTAGTAGCATAAAAGGTAAGAATAATAGCAAAACCAATAGGTATTTATTAAATAGAATCGAAATCATTAAATCTGATTCTATAAAAAAGATTGTAAATAAGATTAATGGATATTATGACTACTACTAATATATATTTTAACTATTTCAACTTTCTAAAGGTTACATTTATATTTATTTTTCTTGCTAATATACTCCGTGCTTTTTTTAAAACCGAAGTTGCTATCCTTGAGATGTTTTTTATTTTTTCTTTACTTTTCTTATCAATATTATATATCTACAATAAGAAAATAAAGATAGATAAGTCTGCTGTATTTTATATCTTAATATTCTATTTATTAATTCATTTTTTTTATGCAACCTTTATAAGGCCCTTAGAGTTTGATATTTCAATTTTTGATACTTTTTTTATGAATTTCTTAGAATTTAGACTAATGTATATCGGTTTTTTACTACCATTAATATTTATCCCGATGTTGGAAAATGAGCAAATAGACAAAGTAAATGCTCTTGTTTATAAACTACTCAAATTTTTTGTGATTCTATATATTGCTGAACAAATATTATCCCAAATAGGTTTTCGAGTGATTTTTGAATATATTCATACATCATCAGGATTATATGACCCAAATATCAGGATACCTCAAAGACTCGGCATATATCGTGGTCTAGGTGTAGTAGGTCACCCAACATGGTCTGGCTTAATATCAATCATCGCATTTTATTATGCCTTAGAAAAATCCGATAAAAAATGGGTCGTATTATCATTATTTTCAATAATTTTTTCAGTTACTTATACTGCTTTTGCAATTCTTGTAATAACATTAATGATATACTTTTTACACAAAAAATATTACTTATTATTCATTATTCTTTTTAGTCTTTTATCTTTACTCTTTATATTTACATATAGTTTTTTATTATATATTGAAGATCAATATATGTATCTGGATCTAACAAATCCATATTATTCTCAACTACAGTTTTTATATGCGATCAGAGATTACTTTGAGACATTCACTAGTTCATTACAACCTGATAATACGAGAATAGAAGGTGGGCCGCTAACATCACTATATAATTACTTTACGAACAATCCATTAAATATACTATTCGGAAAAGGATTAACTTATGCACATTTAGGAAAAACTGATATTCCTTTTAGTGAGTTAATGGTTTTTCATACACTATCTTCTGATTATGGAATTTTGACATTTATAGAACAATATGGCGTAATTGGGTTTATTTTACTTACATTAGTATTCTTAGTGCTACCTTTATATTATATTAGAGAAAGCAATTCTTTAGACTCATACATACTAATCATGTTTTATCTTGGTATGATGCATTACACTCCAGTCACAAGTAAATTGTTAATGATGCTTGTTGGATTTAGTGTATTTAGATTTTACTCTACAGTAGACCAAAACCTACACAAAAATAAGGTTTTATAGTATGATGATATTCAAAATTTTGAGGTTAATTCCATGAGAATAATGATTTTAGGTGCCGATGGCTATCTGGGCTGGCCCACATCTGTTGAATTAGCATTGAAAAATCATAATTTATTACTAATTGATAACTTTATTAAACGAAAGCTTATTAAAAAATACAATAGGAAAGTATTGGTAAATACTCCTAGAGCAGATAAACAACTAACTAAGTTAAAGAAATATAACAAAAAAATAAAATTTTCAAATATAGATTGTACAAATTATGACAGTCTATCATCTAGTTTTAAAAATTTTAAACCAGATGCAGTAATACATTTCGCAGAAATGCCATCTGCTCCATTATCTATGTTGGGAGATAGTGAGGGATGGATGACTTTAAAAAATAACTTACAATCAACTTATAACCTCATCTCAATAATTAAAAAATATAATTCTAATTGTCATATTATTAAACTAGGCACAATGGGTGAATATGGTACGCCTAACATTGATATTGAGGAAGGCTGGTTAAATATAAGTCATAAAAAACGAACTCATAAATTTCTATATCCAAGACAGGCATCAAGCTTATATCATACATCAAAAATCATGGATACTGATTTACTTTGGTTTTATGTAAGAATGAGTAATTTGAAAGTGACTGATTTGATGCAAGGACCTGTTTATGGTGTTAATAGCAGTGAGATAATGAAAGATGCCTGTTTACAACCATTGTTTACATATGATGATATTTTTGGAACTGTTTTAAATAGATTTATTGTTCAAGGCATCACAAATAATCCTCTTACAATTTATGGGTCTGGTAGTCAGATTAGAGGGTACATTAATATTAAAGATACAATAAATTGCATTATGTTATCACTTAAAAATCCCCCTAAAGCTGGTAATTTAGAAATATATAATCAATTCACTGAACAGTTTTCAATTAATGAGCTAGCTAATAGGGTGATAACTGCTCTCTCTAAAATTGGCTTAGATACAAAAATTTGTAAAATTAAAAATCCTCGAATTGAAAAAGAGAAACATTACTATAATGCTAAAAATAGTAAACTAAAAAAGTTAGGCTTGAAACCAACATTATTAACAGAAAACTCAATAATTGAAATAGCTAATTATGTGAAAAAATATAAAAAGAATATAGACAAATCACTGTTTCAACCTAGGATAAAGTGGTAATGAAAGTAATTATAACAGGTGGACTTGGATTTATAGGATCAAACTTAATCAAATTTCTTTTACAAAAAAAAGATATTAAAAAAATTATCATAGTTGATAAACAAAGTATTAAAAAATCATCTTATATAAATAAGATTTGCAAATTTAAATATTTTGCTAATGCGAGTAGCTACAAATCATCTAAATTTCGCGTAGATGTGATAAGATCAAATGTCTATAATTATTCTGATGCATTATTAGTTTGTAGAAATACTGACTATATTGTTCATCTTGCAGCAGAATCTGGAATAGATGTGTCAGTAAACGAGCCTTATAAATCATTTAAAACTAATATATTGGGCGCATTCAACTATCTCGATGCAGCAAGAATTGGTAATGTAAAAGGCTTCATATTTGCATCAAGTAGCGCAGTATTTGGGGATACAAAACCACCATATAGGGAAGATTTAGACCGTAAACCCATATCACCTTATGGCTCTAGTAAACTTGCCATTGAATCATATTGTGAAACATACTCGCAATCATTTGGTCTTAATACAACAATACTAAGATTTAGTAATGCATATGGTCCATATTCACAACATAAAAATAGTGTAATATCTAAATTTATTAAAAATATTTTTAAAAATCGTGAACTAGAAATCTATGGTGACGGAAACCAAACAAGAGATTTTATTTATGTTGATGAAATTTGTAGTGCAATCTATTTATCCATTAAAAAATCGTTAGATTGTAAAATTTATCATGTTTCAACCGGAAAAGAGACATCTATGAAAATACTATTATCAGAATTATCTAAATTATTTGATAAAGAAATTTCTAACATTGTATATAAAAAACCTAGAGTAGGTGATATGAAAAAGAGTTATTCAAAATCAAATAAAATAAGTAAAGACTTAAAATGGAGGCATTCTGTTACACTCACTAAAGGCCTTAAGAAAACTTTAAATTGGTATAAAAAAATATAGTAATGATATTCAACTATTTAATAGCTGTTTTTATATGCATATTAATATCATATATATTAATTCATAATAGGTTAGTTAAACATGTTCCTCATAAAGATGATATTACATCATCAGTTACACCTACTTCTGGTGGTATTGGTATATTAATAGGATTTCTATCCTTTTACTTAATAACTGGTATTGAAACTGTCTATCCTAACTTTCTTATATCTATGTTGCTAATAGGTCTTATTACTATAATAGGGTTCTTAGATGACGTTTATCATATAAAGAATATCTATAGATTTGTTGGTCAAATCGTAATATGCATATATTTTTTAAATCAATTTAATCTTGATTTTATACTATTATTGATTGCACTAATATCTTCTATTTATTTAATAAACTCATATAATTTTATGGATGGAATAGATATGCTAGCAACTTTACAAGCAATATCAATGCTATCAATAGTAATATTTCTGACTGATTCATATTTTCAAATGAATTTATTAGTTCTTATATTATCCTTTTCTTTCTTATTGTTTAATTTTCAACCTGCTAAGTTATTTTTAGGCAATGCTGGATCATATTTTTATGGTATGTTCTTTGTTGTTTTATTTAATATATTATATTTCTATGATAACTTTAGTTTTTTTACAATTTGTATTATCTATACGGTATTTTTAGTAGATACTTTATACTGTATTATTACTAGATTTGTATTTAAGATACTGTCGTTACATAAATCAGTACACATACTTAAAGCTTTTATCTTATCCACAAAATATCTTTTCTCAACTCGTCATGTAACACATAACTACCAAAAGATGACTTTTCAAAGCAATAATCATAAACAAACTTGTCTATACATGATTCTATATAATCTTATTCTAGTTACACCATTAGCATATATTTCTCATAAATATAGTGATATGGCATTTATATGTTTTATATTGTCTTTGATACCATATATAATATGGTGTATGAAAAATAAAGCAGGTATTTTAGAATCATGAGAGATTTTTTATTACAATTGCCTAGACCAATTAAGAAACTGATACTAATGATAAATGATTCATTATTCTTATTGTTAGGTCTATACCTTGCATTAGTATTAAGAAATGAATCGTTTTTTTCAGTGACTGATGGTTATCCATTAACCGGATTAAGCTTTAATCACTTTCTAGATGTTTATTTTTACTTACTATTATGCGTAATTCCAATATTTATATATTTTGAATTATATAATTCAGTTATTAGATACATAAATGTTGAGACTTATAAGAAAATAATTTATGGAATAGCGATTGCATCAATTGTATGGATTACTATTATTAGATTCCAAGAATATGCTATGCCCCGATCTGTATTAATCATTACGCCTATCATATCTACAATTTTTTTAGCTGCGATTCGTATTATGGCTGTGAATTTATTAAGAACAGTTAATCTTATAAGAAAAAAGGTTTTGATTCATGGTGTAGATGAATATGCTATTCAATTAGCTGAAACATTAAAAATTGATAATGATTTAATACCAATTGGTTTTATCTCTCACAAAAGCAAGTCTGATAAGATAAGAATTTCTGAATTACCTGTGTATACTGAGGATGATGTTTTAGCTCTAGCAGCTAATAAAAAATTTGAAATATTGCTATTTGTTATGAAAGCCGATGAGAGTGTCTACATAAGAAAATTACTAAATAGCTTAGAGCAGTATGACATAATGATTAAAAAACTTCCTAATATATCAATGATTGTAAATGGAAAAGTTACTGCAAATGATTTGAAACAAATTGATATAAATGACTTGCTCGGTAGAGACATGATTGCGCCTGATTCTTTTTTATTGCAATCATGTATAACTGGAAAACAGATTTTGGTGACTGGAGCAGGAGGTTCTATTGGGTCTGAATTATGTAGACAAATATTCAATTTATCACCAAAAAAATTAATCCTGCTAGAACAGTCTGAGTATTTTCTATATGAAATTGATCAAGAACTTAGCAATATCAATGCTACTAATGATGTCGAAATACCCTATGAGGCATACTTAGGGTCTGTTACTGATGAAAAACTACTTAATACCATATATTCTAAAAATAAAATTAACACCGTCTATCATGCGGCTGCCCATAAACATGTTCCTCTGGTTGAATCTAATCCTTTATTAGCTCTTGAGACCAATGTTTTAGGTACTCATTTAGTAGCAAAAAAGTCCCTAGAAAATAAAACTGAAAATTTTGTACTGATATCAAGCGATAAGGCTGTTAGACCAACAAATGTAATGGGTGCATCAAAAAGGGTTGCTGAAATGGTGCTTCAGGCATTACAAGATGAAGTAAATAATAAAAAAAGAAATGAAGCTGTTACTAAATTTAGCATGGTTAGATTTGGGAATGTTTTAGATACTTCAGGCTCAGTTGTCCCTCTATTTAGAAAACAAATATCTAATGGAGGCCCAGTGACTGTTACTGATAAAAGAATAATAAGGTATTTCATGACAATATCTGAGGCAACGGAGCTTGTTATACAAGCTGGCTCATTAAGTAAGGGTGGCGATGTCTTTCTATTAGATATGGGTGAACCTATAAGTATATATGAGTTAGCAAAAAAAATGATTAAACTGAGTGGGAATCAAATTAAAACAGATAACAATCAAGATGGAATAGAAATACTTTTTACAGGCCTAAGGCCTGGTGAAAAATTGTATGAAGAACTTTTAATAGGATCCAACGTTAACGAAACATCACATGAGTATATAATGACAGCTAATGAAGAAAAAATAAGCTATTCTGAAATATTATCGTTTATTGATAAAATATCTAATTTATCATATAAATCTTCATTATCAGATATTCAGAAAATGCTAAATGATATCGTTAAAGGTTATAAGCCTAGCAATAAAAACAATATCATAAATATCAATAAATAATTATATTAGTTAATCTTTAGATAAAAATGAAATACAAAATTCCTTTTGCACGTACTAATACAAGTACAAATGAATATGACTATGTTAAAGATGTTTTAGATTCAGGATGGCTAACTACAGGGAAAGTAGCTAAGAAATTTGAAGAAAACTTTAAGTCTTATGTGAATTCTAAACATGCTATCTCTGTAAATTCTTGTACTTCCGCCTTACACTTAGCTTTAGAGGCCATTGGAATTAAAGAAAATGATAAAGTTATAGTTCCCGCTCTTACATTCACTGCATCTGCAGAAGTTATTAGATATTTTAAAGCTATACCTATAATTGTTGATATTGATTATGATACATGTCTAATCACTCCTGAAATTGTTGAGAGTACTCTTAAAAAATTTTCTGATGTTAAAGCAATAATAATCGTGCACTTTGGTGGTCAAGCCGCCCAATTATTGGACAATAATAGTAACAAAGGATTATTAAACATATGTCGGAAACATAAAATTCCTATTATTGAGGATGCTGCACATGCATTTCCAACAAAACACAATGATAAATTCATAGGTACTTTTGGGGACATAACATGTTTCAGTTTTTATGCAAATAAAACAATTACGACTGGTGAGGGTGGAATGATTACCACAGATTCAGATGAATATGCTACTAGAATGAGATTAATGAGATTACATGGAATAGATCGAGATCCTTGGAATAATTATAGTAGCCTCAAACCAAAATGGGATTATGATGTAGTAGCACCAGGATTTAAGTATAATTTACCAGATATCAATGCTGCCATAGGTGTCGCACAATTAGAAAGAGCAGAAGACATGAGAATGAAAAGACAGAAATGTGCTCAACTCTACAATGAGCATTTTTCTCAAATCACATCAATCGATATACCAGTATTAACTACACCCATGAAACATCACTCATGGCATTTATATCCAATAATTATCAATAATACTTCACAAATAAGTAGGGATGATGTAGTCAAGCTATTATTTGAAAATGGGATTTCAACTTCTGTTCATTATAAGCCATTATATAGAATGAAATATTATAAAGAGACCTATAATTTAATAAATGATAATTACCCTGGATGTGAAAAGTATTATAAAGGCTGTATATCATTACCTATTTATCCATCATTAAGTAAAGATGAAATATTTCACATAATCAAAGTTATTAAAGGTATATGTGCTTAGCTATGTAATATGAATAAAAAAGTAATATTTTTTGTTACAAATGAATTCAGATCATTGTATAAATTTAGGTTAGATATCATCCGTTTATTTAAAAATAAAAATTTTGATATTCATATCTTAGGGCAGTTTGATGGTCATGAACAAAAATTTAGAGATATAGGTATTAGTAAATTGCATAATATTCCATTTAGTGGAAGAAGTTTAACTTTTAAATCTAATATTTCAGCTTTTTTAAAATTATTTAATATATATCGCATAAATAAACCAAGCTTCTCATTTCAATACACTATTAAACCATCTATATATGGAGCCATAATATCAAAAATTTTTAATATTCCTAATGTAATTATGATTACTGGCATTAGTTATTTTCTAACTAAAAGTAATTTATTCACAAAAGTTGCTATATTTATAATGAAGAGAGCTTACAGTGGTGTTGATGAGATATTTTTTACAAATACTTCAGATGTCAGAGTATTTAGAAAACTTAAAATATTGCATACACAAAAATATAGCATTATTCCAGGAGCAGGATATGTGTATCAAGATAATATGAATTACACTGAAAAGTCAGAAAAAATAAATTTTTTACTAGTAGGGCGATTAGTGAAAGAAAAGGGGGTTGAGGAATATATTAATGCAGCAATGAAATATTCTAAGAATAAAAACATTAATTTTACACTAGTTGGATCATATAAAAATGATAAACATCATATTGATAAAAATTTATTAGAACAATCTATCGAAGATAATTCAATTTTTTATTATGACTTTATGGATAATATAGATTATTTATATACTAATGCATCATGCTTTGTGCTTCCTTCCTACAAAGAAGGTATGTCTACTGTATTATTCGAAGCTATTTCATTTGGCATTCCAATTATAACAACAAATGTTCCAGGCTGTATTGATATTATTCCAGATACAGAACATGGTTTCATATGCAAACCAAAAGATTTAGAGTCACTTGAAAAATGTATTATAGAATTCTTAGAATCAGATAGTAAGCACTTAAAAAAAATTACATATAACGCCCATGTAAGGTGTAAAAAATATTTTAATAGAAAAGATATACTGGATAAATATCTAAATATATTAAATAAAATTTCATGACTGATTTCTCACAAATTTTAAATGACTCAATAAATTTGATATTCAATCTTAATCACGAGTATGTAAATATTATATTAACATCTATGATTGTATCATTTTTTGCAATTATACTATCACTATTTTTATCACTTCCAATAGCTGCATTTTTATCCATAGCGAACTTTAAAGGTAAAAGCTTAATTTTAATTATGTTTAATTCATTAATGGCATTACCACCAGTAGTGGTTGGATTAATCCTATATCTATTACTTTCATCTCAAGGAATATTTTCATCATATAACTTGCTGTATACTGTTCAGGCAATGATTATTGCGCAGACAATAATAATAACGCCCATCATGGTGAGTCTTTCAGTTGAATCGATAGATTATTATAAAAGACAATATTTTCAATTATTACAGTCTTTACATGCATCAATTAGGATTAAAATACTGACATTAATGTGGGAATCAAGATCTAGCTTACTAATCAATATGTTGGCAGGCCTTGGTAGATCGCTATCTGAAGTAGGCGCAATAATTATAGTTGGTGGCAATATAGCTGAATTGACGAGGACTATGACGACTGGGATTGTTCTTGAGACCTCGCGTGGAGAATTAACAATTGCATTAAGCCTAGGTATAACATTAATAGCAATATCAATAAGTATAAATATTGCTGCCTATATTATTAAACAAAAAATTACATATGAATAAGTGCTATCAGTTAAAGGATATTCAATTACATTTAAATAAAAAGATAATCCTCGATAAGATTAATCTTGATGTAAATGAAGAGGGGATAACAATGATAGAAGGTCATAATGGTGCTGGTAAAACAAGCTTATTAAAAATTATGGCTAATCTAATTAAACCCACTAATGGTTCAATGAAAATCTATAATAAAAAATATTACGAAAAATCGAGCTTTGTTTTCCAAAAACCTATATTTTTAAACCGTAGTGTTATATCTAATTTAAAATATGCTTTAGCTTGTAACAACTGTCCTATGCATGATATTAATATTGCGATAGATTATTTACATCATTTCAATTTGATACATCTTCTTAAATCACAAGCAAAAGTGTTATCT
>MDSW01194040.1_pt1 | contig 28696 bp, 30 predicted proteins | sample 811171 | NCBI WGS metagenome assembly MDSW01 (sample SAMN05326641, study PRJNA326480) | marine metagenome | isolation source: seawater | place: Atlantic Ocean: North West | collected 2012 | reverse complement strand
GTCTACTTCAACGAACAGCCGCTATCGCAGGCGGCCTGATCCAGCAGGTCATCACCTAGAAATCGCTGCGGACTGTCCAACCGATCGGGTCCAGCTCAGATTGCGCCGGACGGCGGGTTGGTGGTGGTTGAGCTCAAGCGCGACCGTACACCGCGCGAAGTCGTCGCCCAGGCGCTGGATTATGCGAGCTGGGTCGGCGCGCTCGAAACCGCCGAGATCGCCGCCATCTATGGCCGCTTCAACCCAAACGGCACGCTGGCCTCGGATTTCCGGGCGCGCTTCAACCAACCGTTGGATGAAGATACGCTCAACGACAATCACCAGATCGTGATCGTCGCGGCCTCGCTCGACCCGAGCACCGAGCGGATCGTCAATTATCTGAACGGCCGCAACGTACCGATCAACGTGGTGTTCTTTCAGGTCTTCGAAACCGACGACACGCAGCTGCTGAGCCGTACCTGGCTGATCGATCCGGGCGAAACACAGCTTAACGCCGCCGCCAGCGGCCGGACCGAGCGCGAACCTTGGAACGGCGAAGTCTATGTGTCTTTCGGCCACGACGACACACGGGACTGGGGCGAAGTCCGCCAGCATGGTTTTGTCTGCGCCGGCGGCGGAAGCTGGTACAGCAATACTTTGAACGCGCTCGAATCTGGCCCCCGGATCTGGGCCAAGATTCCAGGTACGGGCTTCGTGGGCGTGGGCCGCGTCACCGGGCCGCGCGTCGCTGCCGCAGACTTTCAGCTACAGAACACGAACGGCGAATGGCGGCCGGCCATGGATGTGCTCGAGCATGGCCACTATCACCACGAATACATCGATGACCCGGACTGCTCCGAGTACTTCGTGCCCGTCGAGTGGCTGCAAACCGTACCCGTCGAAAAGGCATTCAACGAGGTGGGCCTATTCGGCAACCAGAACACGGTCTGCAAACCTACCGCGCCCAAATGGCGCGCCACTGTCGAGCGTTTGAAGAAAGTGTTTCCGCAATTCGACGATGAAAGCGCTGGCTCTAGTAACCGCCAGGCGGCTCGACATTCGCCTTGATATTTTCACCCCAAGGGTGAATAATAGTTGCGCGCCTGTGACGGACGGGTGCCCTCCCATCCGCATTAGGGGTTGCCATGGAGATACGGTTCAAAACGAACCAGCTCCAGAAATGCTACGAGCGGCACCAAACCGCGGTTCGTAAATTCGGCGACGAGGTGGCCCGCCGTTATGTACTTCGCATTAACACCATCAAAAGCGCTCGCGATATCGACGAACTGATCGCGCTTCCGGTGTTGCGATGTCACCCACTGAGAGGCGACCGAAGCGGCCAATATGCGGTCAAACTTACCGGCTTTTATCGACTGATTTTCACGCTCGAAGGCGACTCGCTCACGGTCGTTCGCATCGAGGAGGTCAGCAAGCACTATGGCGACTGAAACTGCTATTCAATCCGATCTTGCGATCGCGCCGGGCGAATATCTTCTCGAAGTGCTGGAGGAGGCCGGCCTGAGTCAGAAGGATCTGGCACAACGCACCGGGCGTCCCGCGCAGGCGATCAACGAGATCATCAAGGGCGTTAAGTCCATCACACCGGATACGGCAATCCAGCTGGAAACGGTACTGGGCGTTCCGGCGCATATCTGGACCGGCCTTGAGAGCGAGTACCGGCTTGCGCTCGCGCGCCAGGAAGAGTCGCGAGCGCTTGCCGAAGAACGCCCTTTGATGCAGAAATTTCCGTTCAAAGAAATGGCAGACATCGGCTGGGTGACGTATACCCAGAAGCGTGACAAACGCATTCGAGAGCTGAGGCGGTTTTTTGGCGTCTCCTCGTTGATGCACGTAGAAAACGTGGGCGCCTACGCCCCGGCTTTTCGCCATGCCGAACATCGCTCGCCTTCTCAGCTAGCGGTCGCGGCATGGATCAAAGGCGGCGAGAACGACGCAAAACGAATCGAGACGGCAGCCTTCGACCGGAAAAAACTCGAAGCTCGGGTGAGCACCATACGCGCGCTCGTGACTAATCGAGACGCAGCCGACGCCATTGCCCGATTGCGTACCGTTCTGGCCGAGTGCGGTGTTGCCCTCGTGCTACGGCCACATCTGACAAAAACCTATTTGACCGGCGCGACTTTTTGGATGAACTCGCAGAACAAGGCCGTGCTCATGATGAGCCTGCGAGGTAAATGGGCAGATATCTTCTGGTTCACGCTTTTTCACGAGCTTTGCCACATTCTCAAGCATCGGAAGCGACAGACGTTTGTGGATTTTGAAGGAATCACTGATCCGAATATAGCCAAGCAGGAAAACGAAGCCGACGCTTATGCTCAAGAAACGCTAATCCCCTCAGCCCATTGGGACACATTTGTCAGGGGTAACGAGTTTTCGGCGAGCGCTATCACCGAATTTGCGGCACTGATTGAAATTGCACCAGGCATCGTGACCGGGCGTCTTCGCCGCGAGGAGTTAATAGCGCGCAATCGACACGATTTTCGCGACCAAATGGACTGGTCGGCCATTGCGCCCCGCGGCTTAGGCACTCGCATCACACGGCGATTCGACGGCGCTGACACCTCCGACTTCCAACTTCCGAACCGCACTGAGCGACCCCGCATCGTCAAATTTGACTGATGATCGTCCTCGACACGAACGTGCTCTCGGAGCTGATGCGCCCGGCACCCAGCCCCCAAGTCGTCAATTGGCTAGATATCGCCAGCGCAAATACCGAAGTAGCCGTGACCGCTATTACGGTGGCCGAGATTCTCTACGGCATCGAACGAATGCCTGATGGTCGACGCAAGACGCAGCTCGCACAACGCGCCTCGGCCATGTTCGACGAGGATTTCGCCGGCGATATTCTGGCGTTCGACGAGCACGCGGCTACGATATACGCGCAACGCGTGGCAGCGTGCGAGGCCAACGGCTCACCAGGCTCGATGGCGGATGCGCAGATCGGCGCGATTTGTTTGCGCGAAGATGCTTCGCTAGCAACACGCAATATCCGTGATTTCGAGGCGCTGAGCGTGACGCTCATCAATCCATGGACCGAAAATTTGTTGTAAGAAGTTCCGGAAATTCGGTTCAACAAGCCTGGGCACTTCACTCCACTTTTAACTCACTTTAAAAATGGGGGGGGGGGCACCCAATGCTCCAGCCGGTGTCGTTATCGATGCCGAGATAGGCAAGGATAAGCCGGTTTCGGGTGGCAACGACCAGCCAACAGGGGATATGAGGATAGCGGGCCCGAACCTGGGCCGGCACATGAGTCGCCGCTTCGCCGATCAGTTCGAGATTACTCAGTGTCGCATCGTAGACGAGGCTGTTGTCGACGAATTCGTCTTGCGTGAGCTCCGCAGAATAGGAGCGGGCCTTCTTCGCAAAGCGCAACATGTCGCCGATGTAGAACCGCCATTCGCGGCTGTCACTCAACATGCACGGCTTCTTTTTCTATGAACGCCCGCAGTTCGGGCCGTAGCGCTTTGTTCGTGACCAGATCCACGTTGCGGCCGAGCAGATCTTCTAGATAGAGCTGCACGCCGAAATACCGCTTGGATGTGGCGGGTCCATCGAAGCTCACTAATACATCGATGTCGCTCGTTTCACTGGCGTCATTACGCACCGTGGAACCAAAACAGGCGAGATCAGTGACACCAAATGTCCGCGCCAAGTGGTTTTTATGCGATTTGAGTAGCGCGATCAGCTCGTCGCGCGTCGGATGATCGGCCATAGTGCCTCCGCGATATGAGGCCAGAGTAGCAATGACCCGCTCGCTGTACTCAATGTACAACAAGCGGGCATAGCGCGATCACCAATTCAACGTCTCAAACCCGCCCTCAACCTTCTTGCCCTGGCGCGATTCGTCCATGGCGACGGCGTTGGCGGCATCGTCGGAGTCAATGACGCCGGAGGCCGGGTCTTTGGCGATACCGTTGACCACGGGGTGCTCGCGGAAGTATTCCTCGAAGCGCATTTTGGCATCACTACCGAAGAGCATTTCGCAGGCTTCCATGAGGCCGTCGGATTTCTGGATGGTTTCCTGGCGCGAGACGAGGCTGATCTTGGAGCGGCGGCGCAGGAAGTCTTCCAGCTTGGTGATCATCTCGCGTCGGGCGGCCTGGCGGACTTCGGCGCGGATATATTCGGTGCCTTCGATTAGGATTTCGGCCTGGCGCGGGTCTTCGCGGATGTTTTCCAGAATACCGATGGCGTGGCCGGCATAGCGGCGCCACAGGCGCGTGGATAGCGGCTCGGAGGCGGTGGCGTCGGTGTAGTCGTCGAGGTTCATCAGGCGGGCCTGATGGAAGAACTCGTCGCGCACGGTATCGGAGGGCTCGCCGTACCAGCGGTATTTGGGGAAGCGGATCTCGATGCCCATCTGTTTGACCAGATCGGTGATTTCGTCGCCCACGTTGACGCAGTCGGTGAGCTTACCGCCGAAGATGCTGATGAAGCCCTGGTCGATGTCCGAGTCGATCTCGTGCTTGCGCGAGAGCTGCAGGAAGTCACGATCCTTGCCGCCGGTGTTTTCGACCGCCAGCGGGCGCACGCCGCAGCGCGTGGCGATGATGTCGGCACGCGCCAGCGGCTTGTCGAGATCCAGTCGGGCGTTGATGTTGTCCAGCACGAAGTCAATGTCGTCATCGGTGATGGCGGCATGTGGGTCTTCGGTGCGGGTATCGGTGGTGCCCACGCAGGTGCGATTGCCCATGGGGATCGAGAAGAACAGACGCCCGTCCTCGTCGAAGAACGCCAGCACGCGCTTGTTGGGCGTGAGCTGGTCGACGATGAGATGAATGCCCTTGGATAGCACGTGGCTGTGCTCGGTCTTCTTCTCGGTGATCTTGTTGTACTGATCGGCCAGCGGGCCGCAGGCGTTGACCAGCGTCTTGGTTTTGACGGTGAACACGCGCCCGCTCATCACGTCGGTGAGCTCGACGTGCCAGAGGCCGTCTTTTCGCTCGGCGCCGGTGGATTTCACGTAGTTGGCAGCGGCACAGCCGCTGTTCATGGCCACGCGCACGAAGTTCCACACGAAACGGGCATCGTTGTCGTGCAAGAACGCATCGGAATACTCGAAGCAGCCGGTGGCGTTGTCGGTATCGATGACCGGCTCTTCCTTGTTCACCTGCTTGATGGACGGCAGGCGCGGGATCTTGGTGAAGCAGTTGCCGAACAGCCAGTAGATCCAAGTGCCGGCCCAGAGCATGAGCGGATGCCAGCGAAAGCCCTTGGTGATGGTGGTCAGGAAACGGATCTCCTGCACCGTGGAGGGGTAGTGCTTGATCAGGTGGTTGCGCGATACGCACAGCTCGCGCACCAGCTTGAAGTCGTAGGACTCCATGTACTTGATGCCGCCCCAGATGAGGTTCGATGACCACATGCTGGTCATGCCGGCAAAGTCGCCCTGGTCGATCAGCGCGGTCTTCACGCCCTTGCCGGCCAAGGCCGCGGCCGATACGGCACCGTTGATGCCACCACCGACGATCAGCGTGTCGTACACCTCACCTTCGGCGAGTTTCTCGATATTGCTTTCTCTGAGCTGCATCGTTTGTCCTGATCGTTGATCTGTACCCGAGCGCGTGTCTGACCCTCGGCATCCGGAACCGGTTCCAGCTGCTTGCGAGGATATGCGACCGATACCGACAGTCTACAAGCCGTTATCCGTTCGTCGTAGCCTACGCGCGCTTGCCCAGGCAGGTTGCAAGGCGGATCAGTCGGTTGCGGCGCGTATCCAGCGCGCGATTGCCGTGTTTCGCGAAGTTTGGACACCCACGCGATAGGACTGGCCGGCCGCGCGCGCCCAGTCGCGCTCGTCAAGTGCTGCGCGCAGGCGGGTGTATTCCAGCAGGCCGGGCCGGCCGAGGTTGAAGGCCATATCCAGCAGCGCATAACGCACGCTGGTCGGATAGGTCATGACCTCTGGCGCGTAGGCACGAACATCCTCGCGGGCGATATCAACCCGCGCCGCCAGCTCGGCGTCCAGAGCGTCCAGGGCAGCTACCAGATCGGTATAGGGCGTGTATTCATCCGGCGGGTATAACCCGGCCGGAGCTGCGGCCACCGACGCATAGTCGGCACGAATAGCCGCATCGGTGGCCGCTACGCCCGTCTCACGCTCGGTAAACCCCAGCCCTGCGTCCACGGCGGCATCACCGCTGGGCAACAACAGCCCGGTGCCGATCGTGACGTTGGCCCGGGTATCCAGGTACATGTGTCGAGCAAAGCCCTCGAAAACCTTGAGCTGCGCGAGAAATTTGGCCGCGGTGGTCACGATATCGTTCATGGCGTACCCCCGGCCACGTGCATCGACACCCGCGTATCGCGATAGCGCGAGCGCCCAATTTCGACGTTATCACCGTGCATGGTCACCTCTGCCGTATCGCGATCGCCCATGGGGACACGCCGGGTGACCGAGATAAACGTCTGGCGAGCGCGTTCCTGCCCGCTCGCCCCGTAGGCGTCGCGCGTGTCCAGGCGCACGAACAACACCGATTTGAGCACGGCTGAGCCGCCGGTCGGCGCCCGCTTGGTGGCCAGCACGAACGTGTCGTGGGCGCAGCCGATAACCTGATATTCGTAATGTGCCTTGGGCAGATCCACGCTCACCCGCCCGTCGGCCCCCACCCGGCTTGCAGCCGCAAACTGATTGCTGCCCTGCGCGGCCGAGAGATTAATTTCAGTGACGATGGGCGGCGCGCGATCACTGACATAGGGCTCGAACGCGGCGACAACCTCGGCACTAACGGGCGCGCCTTCGTAGGTGAACCCCTGCGTGCATGTGGCCGGCGTTGTGGCTGTCCGGCTGACGGCACAGGCCGGCAGGCTCGTGATCAGCGCGGCCAGACACAGCAGGCGCGGCGCGCGGCGAAGCAGCGTCAGCATCATCTGGCCAGCACCTGTTCCGGGTCGATACGCACGTTGTACCAGGTCATGCCCCAGTGCAGGTGCGGCCCCGTGGCCCGCCCGCTTGATCCTACCGCCCCCAGGGTCTGGCCCTGGGCCACGGTCTCGCCCTTGGCCACGTCGATCCGCGATAAGTGCAGGAAGTTGGAGCCGATACCGTGGCCGTGGTCGAGAAGCACGGTGCCGCCGGTGAGATACAGATCCCGGTCGACGAACACCACCGTGCCCGAGGCCGGGGCTACGACAGGCGTGCCGGCCGCGGCGGCGATATCCATGCCGGAATGCGCCGAGCCCGGCGTGCCGTTGTAAACCCGCTGGCTACCGAAATGCCCGGAGACCGGCCCACTGGCCGGCCGAATGAAGTGCTCGGCAAAACCCAGGCCGTCGTCGCTGGTCTGGCGTGCCGCGGCAACGCGGCCTTGTTCGGCGTCGATACGCCGGGCGATTTCCGCCGGGGGCGAGACAGTCTTGGGCGGTACGCCGTCTACGCGCTGCGCCGGCCAGTCGTGGGCCGTAACGCGAATATCGACGGTCTGCGCGGATTCACCCGGCACCCGCACCTCGACCCGCGCCGGGCCTTTTGCATCGCGTGCGATGCCGAACACCACGGTGCCGTAGTCGGTCACACGCAGCCGGCGCCCCGCGTAGGTGACGCGGCTGTCCGGCGGCACTCGGCCGATGACCATCGCCCCCTGGGCGACATGCGCCGGAAACACCACCGTCGCTGCCGATGCCGCGTTGGCCGTCAGCCCCGCGCCGGCCAGTCCTATCGCAAGAACAGCCAGCGCCACACAGCGCCCGAGTCGAGATATGCGGTCGCGGATCGGTGTCATATCGTTTGCCGCGGTGGCCCGAGTGCTCGAGGATAGCGGGTTTTCACGAGCCGACGCCGAACACGGCTCGCCCATGTTAAACCAAGTAATAACTCTGAATCTGCTCGCCCAACCAGTCCATGACAACCTGCACCCGCCGCGACAGATTGCGCCGGTGCGGGTAAAGCAACGATACCGGCAGCGGCTCGGGCCGGTAGTCCGTTAGCACCTCGATGAGCCGGCCTTCGGCCAGATAACGCTGCACGCCCACGCGCGGCACCTGGATGAGCCCCAGCCCGGCCAGACAGGCCTCGGTATAGGCCATGGTGCCGTTGACGGTCACCACCCCCGGCAAGTCGAGAAACCGCGCCGTGTCGCCGTCGCGGTATTCCCAGCGTGGCACGGTATTGCCCAGATGCGGCACATAATAGATGACCGCATGCCCGGCACAGAGATCCGCGGGCCGGCGCGGCGTGCCACAGCGTGCCAGATACGCCGGGCTGGCACAGTTGACCACCGGCAACTGACCCAGCGGGCGGGCGATGAGCTGTGAGTCGGCCAGCGTGCCGACGCGCACCACGCAGTCCAGGCCGTCGCGCACCGGGTCGATACGATCGTCACTGGTCGACAGCTCGATCGATAGTCCCGGATGCGCCTCAAGAAACGCCGGCAGCCTGGGGATGACCAGATCACGGGCCATGGCGTGATTCATGTCGACGCGGACCCGCCCGGATAGCGCGCCGCGGGCTCTATCGAAGCGCGACTCGATGTCGTCGAGGTCATCCAGCCAGTCGCGGCTACGATCAAGCAGCAAGCGGCCGTCCTCGGTCAGCCTGACCTGCCGCGTCGTGCGATGGAGCAGCCGCACGCCCAGGTGATCCTCGAGCTGGGCGATCTGTCGCGACACCCGCGCCCGCGACACCCCCAGCTGCTCGGCCGCGCGTGTGAACCCGCCGGCCTCGGCCACGCGCACGAACGCGCTCAAGGCCGCTACGCGGTCGATGGGCATGATTGTCAACCCAATTGAAACAGTGCATTGATTATGCCGCCGTTTATCTCACTTCGCACGCCGCCTAATCTCGACACCGCACTGACAACACGAAGAGCCGACCATGACGTCACGTATCGTTCTCATCACCGGCGGCAGCCGGGGCCTGGGCCGCAGCGCGGCATTGCACCTGGCCGATCGCGGCCACGACATCATCCTGACCTATCGCTCGCGCGCGGATGCCGCCGACGACGTGGTTGCCGCTATTCAGGCGCGTGGCCGCACCGCGGTGGCCCTGGCACTGGACACGGCAGCCACCGACACGTTTGCTGATTTCATTGCGCGCGTGACCGCCGCTTTATCCCAGACCTGGGGACGCACCACTCTCGACGCGCTAATCAACAACGCCGGCATGGGCCTGCAAGAACCGTTCGCGAGCACCCGCGAAGACCAGTTCGACGCCATCATGAATACCCATGTGAAAGGCCCGTTTTTTCTGACCCAGCAGCTGTTGCCGCTGATCGCGAATGAGGGCCGCATCCTTAACGTCTCCAGCGGCCTGGCGCGGTTCAGCCTGCCCGGCATGTCGGCTTATGGCGCGGCCAAGGGCGCCATCGAGGTGCTGACTCGCTATCAGGCCCAGGAACTGGCCGAGCGCGGCATCCGCGTCAACGTCATCGCCCCCGGCGCCATCGCTACGGACTTTGGCGGCGGCAACGTTCGCGATAACGCAGATGCGAGCGCCATGGTGTCCTCGATTACCGCGCTGGGCCGCCCCGGGGAGCCGGACGAGATCGGCAGCGCCATGGCCATGCTGCTCTCCGACGATGCCGGCTGGATCAACGGCCAGCGCATCGAAGCCTCGGGTGGCATGCGGCTGTAACACGCACGGCCAGCCAAGCACCGGCCGCCGTCCGGCGGCGCGAGCGGCTGGGTAGAGCCGCGCGCATCGTCGCCGTGGCTCGAAACAACCGGCTAGCGGGCGCTCGCTAGCCGGTCCGGGCCATAGCCCAAGCCGTCTGGCGTCCAGCCACGCCCCGCTGCCGCCCGGCATGAAATCGCTCGAGTATCCAGTCATGTCGATACAGGACGAACGGCGTAGGCTGCCAAGAACCCATCAACACACCTCGCCCACGCCGCCCATGCTGCACTGGATACTCAGCCTCGTACTCGCCTTGCTTGGGCTGTTTCTGCTCACGCGCGGTGCCCGGCGCTGGCAACAACGCGCCGGCCTTCCCGACGCGCTGCGGTTTGTCTTCATCGGGGCCGGCGTCCTGATCAGTGCAGCCGCCAATCTCTGGCGCGACACGGCATATGGAACGCCGATCCTGTCGATTCTGGCCACCGCGCTGTTGATCATCGGTCTGGCGCTCAGCCTCTGGCACAAGCGGCGCCCGGCGCGATAGGCCATGCGCGACCTAGCCCAAGCGCACGTCGGTTATTGCCATACTCGAGCCACGCAATGTTCCCCGCACACTCAGGATGACCGACATGGCACGCGAGATAACGACCCCCACCCCGGACGGCGCGATGGACGCCCATATCTTCACGCCCGAAGGCGCCAGCGGCCCGCTGCCGGCGGTGGTGCTGTTCACCGACATCGGCGGGTTGCGCCCTTGCTATTTCGACAAGGCCCAGACCGTGGCCGACGACGGCTATGCCGTGTTGATGCCTAATATCTACTACCGCGATACAGCCGGTGCCGTGGTGCCCGAGGGCAAGAGCTTTCGCGACGCCGATGTGCGCCCCACGTTATTTGAATACGCGGCCCGGCTGACGCCGACGGCCCAGTCGGCTGACTTTGAAGCGCTGGTCACCACCGTCGACGCCGAACCGGAGTTCGCGACCGGGCAATCCATCGGCGTAGTGGGTTATTGCATGACCGGCGCTTTTGCCCTGCGCATGGCCGCCGAGCACCCGCTGCGCGTAGCCGCCGCGGCCGGCTTTCATGCCGCCAAGCTGGCCGCCGCCGACGACGCCGACAGCCCGGTGCATCTGGCCGATCGTATCCGCGCGCGGGTGTATCTGGGGCATGCCGACAAAGACGAGCTGCTCCCCCCAACCCAGATCGCCCGCCTGGACGAAGCCCTGGCCGCGGCCGGCGTGGCCTTCACCACCGAGCTTTACGCGGGGGCCGCCCACGGCTATACCGCCTTCGATGCCCCGGCCTACGATGAAGCCGCCGACGCGCGTCATTACAAGCGCTTGGCCACGCTGTTCGAGGAAACGCTGGGCGTATAGGCCGCGAGCGGCCGCACTAATCGGCCCCCGACCGAGCAGCCTCCAGACGCGCCCGATCGGTGGACGCCCCAGACACGCCCAGATTGGAATCCACATCGGCGAAATCGGTGTGGATCGTGGTCTCCACCGACAGGCCCTGCTTCAGACGGGCGATGGCGCCCTGGCCCGGGTCGATGGTGATCTTGATCGGCAGGCGCTGGACCACCTTGGTGAAGTTGCCGGTGGCGTTGTCCGGGGCGATCGGCGAAAACGTGACCCCGGTGGCCGGCGCCAGGCTGTCGACGTGGCCGGTGAGCGGGTCATCGGGAAACGCGTCCACGTGGATCGACACCGGCTGGCCCGGGGCCACATGGGTCAGATCGGTCTCACGATAGTTGGCCTGCACGTAGATGTTCTGTAGCGGCACCACGGCCATGAGTGCGGTGCCCGGATCAACCCAGGCGCCGGGACGTGCTGCGCGCTCGCCTACGACACCGGCCTTGGGCGCCACGACGTCGGTATACGACAGGTTCAAGCGGGCATCGGCCAGCCGCGCCCGGGCAACCGCCAGACTGGCTTCGGCCTGCTCTTTCTGGGCTTTCAGCACCTTGAGCTGGCTTTTGGCAGCGGCCAAGTCGGCCCGGTCGGCGGCCAGCTGGCTGCTGGCCGAGCGGGCATCGGCATCCTGGCGCTGGCGGGATTCCTCGGAGATACCGTTGGCGCTGGCCAGCTCGCGATAGCGTTTGGCGTTGCGCTCGGCAAAATCGGCCGAGGCCCGGTCGCGCTCGACTACTGCCTGGGCCTGGTCGATCAGCGCGGGCTGACGCGCGATTTCTGCGGCCAGCTCGTCGACCCGCGCACGGGCCGTGCCGACCTGGGCCTTGGCCTCGGCCACCGCGGTCTCGTAGGGGCGGGCATCCAGGCGCGCCAGAGGCTGACCTTTCTCGACCACTTCGTTATCGGCCACCAATACCTCGGCCACCTGGCCGGACACCCGCGGCGCGACGGTGACGTAGTGCGCCTCGATTTGGGCGTCGTTGGTCCAGATATCGGCATCGGGCACGAACGTCTGCCAGAGCGCGGCCGCCACGCCGATCACGACGACGGTCGCGATGATCACGATGAGGATCACCCAGCCGATAGAGCGGGACTTCTGCGGTTGTTCTGAATCAGACATATCAGGTGCCGGGAGGAATTTTCAGACGCGGCGGATAGACCCGCTCGGTGATGACACAGGTCACGAGCAACAGCCCGGCCAGGCCCAGCATCAGCTGCCAGCCGTCGGCCAGCGCCAGCGTCTGGGCCTGGCTTTGGATATGGTTGGCGAACTGCGACAGCGCCTGGGCGGTGCCACCCTGGGCGCTCAAAGGCGTGGCGTCGTGGCCAGTCAGCGCGGTGGACTGGGCCAGCTCGTAGCGACGGCCGCCGATTCGATCGAGCAGCGCATGCGAGTGCACATCACCGCGTGCCCGCAGAAACCAGTCGAGCACGCCGGTGCCGATAGGTGCGGCCAGCGCGCGGGTAACGTTGATGGTGGCCGCGGCATAAGGGCCTTCGGCCGGTGCCACCACGCCGGTGGCCAGCATCAACAGCGAAACCACCACCAGGGCCTGACCCACCACCGCAATCGACTGGCCCAGATAAAAGTTATGCCGGATCCAGTCGGGCGAGACCTGGGTATACAGCGCACAGGTCGTGGCCACCAGCAGCAAGCCCACCACCAGACACCAGCGCGCATCCACCCGCTTGAAATTCAACAGCCAGGACACCGCCGGCAGCAGCACCAGCGGCGGCAGGGCCACGATCATGGCCACCGGCAGGGTCTGGGCCGGCCGATAGCCGTGGACTTCGGACAAGAACCGCGCCGGCAGGGTGGAGAAGGCAAACCCCAGCACGATGAAGCCGAACAGCATGAGGGTGCCGAAGGCAAAATTGGGCCGAAGCAACAGCTGCGGCCAGATGAACGGCACCGGGTGGTAGCACTCGTGCATCACGAAAACCACCAACGAAACACTGCCCACGATGGCCAACGCGGCAATCAGCGGCGAATGCAGCCAGTCCAGCCGCTCGCCCTGTGAAAACAGCGTGACGATACAAATACCGGCGGTCCAGCCGAGAATCAGCCCGATCCAATCAAGCTGGCGAAACCGCGACAGCCGCAGCGGATCCTGAGGCACGCCGTAGAGGATCAGCCCGGTAGCTACGGCCGCCGCCGGCACCACCGAAAGATAGATGGCGTCATAACCGGCCACCTGGTGCGCCCAGGCCACCACCGGTGCGCCAAAGTTGGGCGCAAAAGTGGCGGTCAGCGCATAGGCCGCCAACCCAAAGAGTTTGATCGAGGGCGTGAGAAACCGCAGGGCCACCGTCATCAACAGCGGAATCAGAAAGCCGGTGGAAAGCCCCTGAAAATAGCGCAGCACATAGAACGCCTCGGGCGAGTGTACGGCCGCACACGCGATCGACAGCAGCCCCAGAAAGACCGTGGCAAAGGCCGCGAATCGACGCATTGAAAACGCGATCGCCAGCCACGGCGCCACGAGCATGCCCATCACTTCGCCCACCGAAAACAGCGTCTCGAACCAACTCCCGCGGTCTATGCCCACGCCCAGATGGCCGCGAATATCGGCCATGGCCAGCGTGGTGGCCTGGGCGTTGATATCGGCAGCGATACAGGCCAACAACACCCCGGCCAGCCCGGCGACGAGATAACCGGCCATGCGCTGTTCGCCCGACTCAGCCATCGGCCGCGTTTCCCAGACCGTCCGTCATGTGATCGGCGATAGCCACGAACTGGGCCACGTCGGCCTCGGCCAGGCCGTGGGCCATGCGCCGCCCCGCCGCGGCCTGGATATCGAGCACGCGCGCCAACAAGTCACGGCCGGCCGGCGTGACCGCCAACAGCGGCACCCGACGATCGACCGTGTTGTCGCGCTGGACGACCAGTCCACGCTCACGCAGCTGGGCCACGGCCCGGGTCACCTGCCCGCGATCGCTGTCCATGCGTTGCGATATCGCATGCACCGTGGCCGCTTTTGCCCCGGCGACACACTTGAGCACCCGCACCTGGGCCACGCTCAGCTCGATCGCATGCGTGCGAAACGCTTCACGCATGGTGCGCTGATAGGCATGCATCAAGCGATGCAGGCTTTCGCCGAAGATCAGCTGCGAGTCGGTCACTTAAATAACTGCATGTGCCACCCAATTGCGGCGCGCATCATCGCTGTTTTCGTTGACCTAGTCAACGACCTGACCGCGACATGATCGTCGGCGGGCTTGCCCCCGACTGCACAAAGATGGGCCGATTGCTGTAGTTTTAGGTGTATTGCTCACAATCTTTGACGCCATGACACAGAAACAGCCTGCAAACGCGCATCGCCTGGCGATTGGTGATTTCACGCTCACCACGCTCATGGACGGCCAGTTCGAGGCCGGTCTGGACGTACTGCTCAACATCGACGAAGCCCGCGCCCGACAGTTGCACGACGCCAGCCGCCGCCCGGCCCCGGCCCGTATCTCCTTGAGCGCTTACCTGCTGGATACCGGCACGCAGAAGATTCTGATCGACGCCGGCTTCGGCCCGCTGGGCGGTGGCGCCGGCGGCCTGCTGGCCGACAGCCTGGCGGATGCCGGGGGCAAGCCTGCGGACATCGATACGGTGCTGATCACCCACGTGCATCCCGACCATATCGGCGGGCTGATCGACGATAACGACCAGCCAACGCTGCCCAACGCGACGATCCTGGTGCCGGCCGGCGAGATGGATTTCTGGTCTGGCGAGGCGCCCAACGAGGGCCTTGAAGAACACTTCCAGGCCGCCGCTCGGGTGTTCAAGGCCGTGGGCTCGCAGATGCAGCGCCTGGAAGGCGACGAGGTGCTGCCGGGCGTCACGCGCGTACCGCTGCCCGGCCACACGCCCGATCACTCGGGGTATCGCATTCGCTCGGCCAACGAGCAGGTGCTGATCTGGACCGATATCGTGCACATGCCCCAGATCCAGTTCCCGAACCCGGATGCCGGCATCGGCTTCGACGTGGACCCGGATCAGGCCCGTGAGACCCGCAAGCAGATCATGGCCGAGCTGGCCGAGTCACGCGAGATGGTGGCCGGGCATCATCTGGACTTCCCCGGCGTGGGTTATGTGGTCGAAGACGGCGAGGGCTATCGCTTTCTGCCGCACGTGTGGCAGCCCACGGCATAAGCGTTGTCGACGCGCTCGGCCCGAGCGGCTGACGCCCGAGCGCACACAGGCGACTAGCTCCGAGTGAGATCTCCGCTCGGGGCTATCGCTGACATGTCGTCTATCGAGGTAGAACATGACCATAGGATTCATCGGCCTAGGCGCGATCGGCACGCCCATGGCCCATAACCTGGTTGCCGCCGGTTTTGATGTGACGGTCTGGAACCGCACCGCCGACAAGTGCGCCCCGCTGGTCGAGGCCGGGGCCACCCAGGCTGATACGCCTGCCGAGTGCGCCGCCTGCGACGTGCTGATTACGATGTTGGCCGACGACGCCGCACTCACGGCCGTGGTCGAAGAGCACGGCCTGATCGAGGCGATGGGTGCTGCGACCGTGCACGTGAACATGGCCACGGTCTCCATCGACTGTGCCAACGATATGGCCGCCCGCCATGACAAAGCCGGCAAGGCCTATATCGCCGCGCCCGTACTGGGCCGGCCCGATATCGCCAAGGCCGCCAAACTACAGATCGTGGCCGCCGGCGAGGCCCCGGCGATCGAGACCGCGCGTGGCGCCCTGGAAACGATGGGCGCCAAAGTCTGGCCGGCCGGGGACGCGCCCTACCGCGCCAACGTGATAAAGCTGGCCACCAACTACATGCTGATGTCGGCGGTCGAGACCATGGCCGAGGCCTCGGCCATGACCGCGGCCTATGGCATCGAGCCCGGCGATTTTCTGGAGATCATCACGTCGTCGGTGTTCGCCGCCCCAGCCTACCAGGGCTACGCCCCGGCCATGGCCAAGCGCAGCTACGACAATCCGGAAGGCTTCAAGCTGGCCCTGGGCGCCAAGGACGTGGACCTGGCACTGGCCGCAGGCCAGGCCAAGAACGTGCCGCTGCCGATGGGTGAGACCGCCAAGCAGCGCTTGGCCGATGCAAAAGCCGCCGGCGACGGCGACAAGGATCTCTCCGCGCTGGCCGAAACCGCGCGGCGGGCAGCCCACTTGGACGACTGATCGCCCCCGCGCACCGGCGCGGCGATCTGCCACAATAAGCGCGTCGGGCCCGCGCCTGACGCGCTTTTGTACTGTCTGATTTGAGGCCATGCCATGGACATCAGTAAATCCAGCCCGCTGTCGCGCCTGTTCGGCGGCGGCTCGCCGTTTGAAGCGTTGTCCGAGCATATCCGCCAGGTCGATAAAGGCGCGGATCTGCTGACCAACTTCTTTCAGGCCAGCACCCAAGGCGACTGGGACCGGGCGGCCACGCTCTACCAAGAGATCGCGGACTGCGAACACGCCGCCGACGATCTCAAGGACCGGATCCGGCTGAACCTGCCCAACACCCTGTTTCTGCCGATCTCTCGATCCGATCTGCTTGAGCTGGTCGAGGCCCAGGACAAGATTGTCAACAAGATCAAGGACATCGCGGGCTTGATGACCGGCCGGCGGATGCAGTTCCCGGAAAGTCTGTTAGAGCCGATCAACAAATATATCCAGGTCACAATCGATACCGTGCACCAGGCCCGCAAGGTGCTCGAAGAGCTGGACGACGTGCTGGAATCCGGCTTTGGCCGGAATATCTCCGAGATGATCGAGGACATGGTCGTCGAACTCGGCAAGCTGGAAAAACGCGCCGACGAGGAACAGATCGCCATCCGGCGCAGCCTGCTGGCCCAGGAGACCGAGCTGCCGCCGCTGGAGGTGATGTTCCTGTATCAGATCATCGACTGGATCGGCACCGTTTCCGACCGCGCCGAGCGCGTGGGCGCGCGTCTGCAGATCATGATGGCCCGCTAGGGTTTGTCGTTCGTCTATCGCGTGGGCGCGGGGACCGGTACCCTAGCGACCCGCGCCTCGCGCGGGCTGATGATTACAGACTCTGGTGACGACTTGACCCTGTCCCGTCATAGCCGCCTGCGATTCGTCCCGCGCGTCGATCCGCAGCGATGATGACTTATCCGGCCTACGCCACTGGTTGCGCGCGGTTGTCCGCGATCGGACGACCGGTATCGGCTGCCGAGCTCTTCGATCCGGTAAGGATTCCGACATGTCTCTGATCGCGCAACACACCGAGCTGCTGCTCATTCTGGCGTGTGTCTTTGGTTTCTTCATGGCCTGGGGCATCGGCGCCAACGATGTGGCCAACGCCATGGGCACGTCGGTGGGCTCGGGCGCGGTGACCATCTGGCAGGCGGTCATCATTGCCGGCGTGTTCGAATTCCTGGGGGCCTGGCTGGCCGGTGGCGAGGTCACTCAGACCATCAGCGGCGGCTTGATCAAGCCCGAAGTGGTGGCTGCCCAGCCGGATCTGTTGGTCGTCGGCATGCTGGCATCACTCGTCGGCGCCGGCACGTTTCTGCTGGTGATGTCGACGTTCGGCATGCCGGTATCGACCGGCCAGTCGATCATCGGCGGGATTCTGGGCTTTGCGCTGGTGGCCTTCGGCGCCGGACCCATCAACTGGGGCGAGATCGTCTCGATCGTGGCGAGCTGGATCGCCTCGCCGATCATCGCCGGAGCCCTGGCGTTTCTGTTGTTCGAGTCCATCCGTCGGCTGGTACTGGATAACCCCGACCCCGCCGCAGGCGCCCGGCGCTATATTCCGATCTATGTATTTCTGGCCGCGCTGGTCATTTCACTGGTCACGCTCATCAAGGGCCTGTCGCATATCGGTCTGGACCTGTCGCTGGCCACCAGCGTGGCGATCTCCTTGGGCATCGGCCTGGCGGTGGCCTTCGGGGCAGCGCTGATCCTCAGGCGCGTGGATCTATCCCCCGAGGCGCGTGCTTCGGACCGGTTTCGTAACGTCGAGCGTGTATTCGGCTATGCCCAGATCTTCACGGCCGCCACCATGGCCTTTGCCCACGGCTCCAACGACGTGGCCAACGCCGTGGGCCCGTTGGCGGCCATCATCAACACGCTGTCGCACCCCGGTCAGATCAGCGCTCAATCGGAAGTGCCCGGCTGGGTGCTAGTGCTGGGCGGCGCAGGCATCGTCTTCGGGCTGGCGACCTACGGGCATCGGGTAATCAAGACCATCGGCGGGCGGATCACCGAGCTCACCCCCACGCGCGGTTTTTCGGCCGAGCTGTCGGCGGCCAGCACCGTGGTGCTGGCGACCTGGTTCGGGATTCCGGTATCTACCACCCAGACGCTGGTCGGCGGCGTACTGGGCGTGGGGCTAGCGCGTGGTATGCGCGCGCTGGATTTATCAGTGCTGGGCGGCGTGTTCGCCGGCTGGGTGTTAACCCTGCCCGGCGCCGCACTGTTCTCGATCGTGTTCTATTACCTCTTGCACGCGCTGTTGTAAGACCCGGTGGGTGTCGTCGACTAGACCGGATCCGGCGGCTCGGCGTCGAAGTCGATATCTTCGGCGCGCTTGGCCACGTTGTCGGCCACGAAGGCGCCGCGCTCGCCGATCGGCTTGTTGCCGGAGACCGTGGTGTCTTCGGCCGTCTGGAACTCCATCTGGGCGTTGATCTCGCCGCCCACCAGCATGATCAACACGGTGATATAGAGCCAGGTCAGCACCACGACGACCGCGCCGAGCGAGCCGTAGGTGGCCGAATAGCTCCCGGACACCGCCACATACAACGAAAACCCCAGCGAGCCGATGATCCAGAACACGGTCACGATGGCCGCGCCCACGATCACCCAGCGCCATTTGGGCCGAGTACGGCTGGGCGCGTAGCGATACATGCCGGCAATCCCCATCATGAGCAGCAGCGCGCCGGCGCCGAGACCCACGCCGCGGGCCACGCCGATGGCCCAGTTCGGCAAGCCCAGCGCGGCTGTGACCAACGGCACACCGGCGGCCAGCAGAGCCACGCCGATGAGCCCGAGGATGATGGCAAAGGTCAGCACCAGCGACACGAGCGTCGCCACCACGAAGTTGCGGCTTTCTTTTTCGGCATAGACCACGTTCAAGGCCACCATAAGCGCGGTCGTGCCCTTGCGCGCCGACCATAGCGCCAGCGCCAACGTGATGACCGCGGCCAGGCCCAGTGATCCGCTGGGACGGGAGGCGATCTGGGTCATCTGGTCGGTGATTGTGCGGATCACGTCCGGCGGAATCATGCCCGACAGGCCCTGCATCTCGCGCACCACCTCGTTGGGATCCTGAAACAGCCCGTAGATCGAGACGAACGCCGCCACGCCGGGAAAGATGGCCAACAGGCCATAGAACGACACGCCCGCGGCGATGATCGACAGATTGTTATCCGAAAACGCATGAAAGACGCGCAGTAACACATCTTTCCAGCCCTTGAACGGCAGCTGCGCAGGGTTACGGGCACGACGCCCGCGCCCGTCGGCTTGAACCGGCATGCCCCCACGCCGGGCCTGTGCGTTTTTTCGATGCACCATGACGTCCCGAAAACCCGAATGACCTGAATCCGAGTATACGCGGCAAATGGCCTCTATTTAGCGCCGCGTTCGGCGGCCTTGGGCCGTGTCTCGCCCCAGATCATGTCGCGATAGCGTGCAATGTCGTCACCGAAGAACGGATACTTGATGACATCGAAATACGGCGAATGATCGAAATCCCGAGGCGTGATCAGCCGGGCGTTGCTGCGATAGAACGTGGCCTGTCCGTCCGCGCCGCGGTGCATGACCGGCAGAATGGGATAGCGCACGCTGGCAAACGCGTTGGCCAGCAGGGTCGAGCAGATCGCGCGTGCGGCCTCGCCGTGGCCGGCCTCGAACAGGGTCGAGCGCCAGTGGCGCGGCAACAGACCGTAGGGAAAGAAAAACCGCAGCAGATCGAAAATCTGGCGTGTGTCGTAGGCCATGCCGATACGATCCAGCGTGTAGGCCAGCACTCGATCCCGGTCGATTGGGGCGATGTCATGCGGCCGACACAGCCGCAGATGCTCCCGCCGGTAGCGCGCCAGAGACGACAAGTGAACGCCTTCGCCCAGCTGGGCTTCTAACACCAGCGGCGTCGCGTCCGGCCAGCCGGCCCGGTCGATGGCCTTGCGTGCCCCGGGATGGGCGACGTCGCCGGCCCGGCCGATATACAGCGCGGCGTGCGTCCACGCACTCAGGGTCACGCTCTGGATGATGCCGGCAACGCGCGAGCGGCCCTCCACGAGAATGACGTCGCCGGCGCGGACGTGTTCGCACAACCGCTCGAAGTCGGTACGCGGCACGCCCAAGGGCGTGACATCACGAGACAGCCAATCAGAGACCCCGTCGACCAGACGGGCGGTCAGGGACGGCGTGTTATCACGGGTCGCGTTTGAATCACTCATGGCAGTTAGAGCATGCCAGATGGCAGCTACCCGATGCGCCACCCTCGGCTGAGCCGACCAGTTATCGTATGATATATCGTTTAAATACGATGGCCTCAATGACGTCCACCGCTGCCCCGCATACCAGCCACCGAACTACGGCCCGAATCGCCTCGATCGATGCCCTACGCGGCCTGGTGATGTTGTTGATGCTCGTCGATCACACCCGCGAATATTTCTACTTGCACGCTCAGGTTGGGGACCCGATGGGGGCCAACGTCAGCCCGGGGCTGTTTGCTACGCGGCTGTGTGCCCACATCTGTGCCCCGGTGTTCATCGCGTTGACCGGGCTCTCGGCCTGGCTGTATGGCCAAAAGCACGGCGTGGCCGGCGCCCGAGCCTTCCTGTTCAAGCGCGGGCTGTTTCTCGTCGCACTCGAGATTACGCTGGTCAACTTCGCCTGGACGTTCGATCTGACGCCCGAGACGTATTTCCTGCAGGTGATCTGGGTCATTGGCCTGTCGATGATCGCGCTGGCCGGGTTGATCGGCCTGTCGCGGCCCGCTCTGTTTCTCGTTGCCGGGCTCATCGTGCTGGGCCATAACCTGCTCGATGGAATCCACCTGGCGGCGGGTGAGCCCGGTCATATCCTCTGGACCGTGCTACACGACCGCGGTCGTATCGCCCTGGATTTTCTGCCCTGGAGCGCGACCGCGCGGACGTCATATCCCTTGCTGCCGTGGATCGGCGCGATCGCGCTGGGCTGGTGCGCAGGGCCGTGGTTCGCCAAACAGACGGATATCGCCGCTCGCCAGCGCCGTCTATGGCTGGCGGCCGGCGTGATGTTCGCTGTCTTTGTGGTGCTACGCACGATCAACGGCTACGGTGAGCCGGTGCCACGCTGGCATACCGACAGCGCGCTGATGAACACGCTGTCGTTTTTCAATCTGACTAAGTACCCGCCGTCGGCGGATTTCATCCTGTGTTATCTGAGCATCGGCACGGCGTTGCTGGCCGCCCTTTACCACATGCGCCCGCGCGGCCTGACCGTTCTGGCCTGGTTCGGGAGTGCGCCGCTATTTTTCTATCTGCTGCATCTGTATCTCTTGCACGGCGCGAACCGGCTGGCCGGGCTGTTTTTCGAGCCGGCCCACGGGGCGCTCGTCAGCGTGGACCACTGGGCCTGGCTATGGCTGATTGCCGCCGGCGTAGCACTGGCCACCGCCCCGGCCTGTCGCCGCTTTGGCGCCCTCAAGCAGCGCTCTGATTGGGCCTGGCTTAAATATCTTTGATATGACGAGGACAGACCTGTCTTTGTCTCGACCGATGAGTCATACGTGAGCCCTGTAACGACGCCTCCGGCCTACATCGAGCCGCAGACCGGCACGATCTATCCGCTGAATACGCCGCGCTGGTGTTCGCCGGCGGGCCGGCCGCTGATGATTACGCCGATGCCCGGCATCACGCGCCGGGCGATCGATACGACGTGTCGATCGCTCTGGCGCTATCGCGCCAGCCTGCCTGTGGCCGTAGAGCAGCCGATCACGCTCGGCGAAGGCATGACGCCGCTCATCGCCCGCCCCTGGCGCGGCTGTGACGTGCGTTTCAAGCTGGAATGGCAGTCGCCCACCGGGAGCTTCAAGGATCGCGGCGCTGCTGTGATGCTGTCGATCCTGCGCCAGCAGGGCATCCGCCACGTGCTGGAAGACAGCTCCGGTAACGGCGGGGCGGCCGTGGCAGCTTATGCCGCCGCCGGCAACATGACGGCCAAAATTCTGGTGCCGGCCGCTACCCAGCCGGGCAAGACCATACAGATGCGGGCCTACGGCGCCGAGTGTGAATTGATTTCCGGCACGCGCGACGATACCTCGCGGGCCGCCGAGCGCCAGGCGCGGGATATCTTCTATGCCAGCCACGCCTGGCAGGCCTTGTTTCTTCAGGGCACCAAAACGCTGGCCTACGAGCTGTGGGAAGACCTGGGCTATGACGTGCCCGATAACATCATCATTCCGACCGGCGGGGGCAGTAACGTGCTAGGCCTGGATATCGGTTTTTCCGAGCTGATGCGCGCCGGCGAGACAACCCGCCGGCCGCGGCTGTTCGCGGCCCAGCCGGCCCACTGCGCGCCGCTGCACGCCACCTTCGAGAGCGGCGGTGATGCGTTGGTGCCGGTCGAGCCGCGCGCCACGATGGCCGAAGGCACGTCGATCGCCCACCCCGTGCGCTGGCGCGAGGTGATCGCGGCCATCCGACGCTCCAACGGCGCTACTGTTGCTGTCTCGGAGGCCGAGATCGCGGCCTCGCACGCCGCGCTGGCCCGCGCCGGCTTCTATGTAGAACCCACCTGCGCCACGACCGACGCGGCTCTCGCCCGGTTGGTGGCTGATGGGGTTATCACCCCCGATCAAACCACCGTCGTACTGCTGACCGGCACGGGCCTGAAAGCCACGCAGCAGATCGGCGAGCATCTGGGTGCGCTCTAGCTCTAACTCGCCAGCGCCGTGAGCCCGCCGCGCTGGCCGGTGTCGTCGGTCTCGCGCGAGAGGTTGATGGCACTGATGATGGCCTTGATCGAGGCCGAGAGCGTGTCGGCATCCTCAGCCACGGCCGGCACGCGCACGGTGCCGGACTTGATCTGCACGAAGGCGATGGCATCGGCGTCAGAGCCGGCCGAGACCGCCTGTTCGGCATAGTCGGCGATCATCAGCTCGTCGCCGGTGCGTGCATTCCAGGCCGCTACGAACGCGGACAGCGGACCGTTGCCCTCGCCCTCGAGGGTGAATTCGGTGCCGTTTTCAGACACGGTCACCGAGATCTTCTGGCCTTCGCCGGCGCGGCGCACGCTGTAGTCCACCAGTGAGACCGGTGCCTGGCGGTCGAAGTGGGTGAACAGCAGATCACGAATCTCGGGTGAGCCCAGCTCGCCGGTAATTTTTTCGCTGGCCGCCTGCACGTGCGGCGCCAACGCCAGCATCATCCATCGCGGTAAGTTGATGCCGTAGTCGCGCTCCAGCAGGAAGGCCATGCCGCCCTTGCCCGACTGGCTGTTCACCCGGATGACCGCCTGATAGTCGCGTCCGATATCGCGCGGGTCGATGGCCAGATACGCCACCTGCCAGGGCTCGTCGTCTTTCTGCTTGCGCAGCGACTTGCGAATCGCGTCCTGGTGGCTGCCCGAGAATGCGGTATAGACCAGTTCCCCCACCCAGGGATGGCGCGGGTGCAGGGCAATACCCGTGCACTCGTGTACCACGCGCACGATCTCGTCGGGGTCGGACAGGTCCAGCTCGGGATCGACGCCCATGGAATAGAGATTCATGGCCAGGATGACCATATCCATGTTGCCGGTGCGCTCGCCGTTGCCCAGCAGCGTACCTTCCACGCGCTCGGCGCCGGCCAGCATCGCCAGCTCGGCGGCGGCCACGGCCCCGCCGCGGTCGTTATGGGTATGCACCGAGACGATCACCGAATCGCGATTCTTCACGTTCTGGCAGAAGTACTCGATCTGGTCGGCGTGATAATGCGGGCCGACCTGCTCCACGGTGTTGGGCAGGTTGAAGATGATGCGGTCATCGGGCGTGGGGCCCCAGACATCCATCACCGCCTCACAGATCCGCACCGCGAAATCCATCTCGGTCGTGGAAAAACTCTCCGGCGAGTATTCCAGGCGCCAGTGCACGCCGGGCCGGGCGTCGGCGTTTTCCTTGACGCGCTTGGCACCGCCCACGGCGATATCGATGATGCCGTCCTGGCTCATCTCGAACACGCGCTCGCGCTGCACCGTGGAGGTGGAGTTGTAGAGGTGGATGATGGCCTTCTCGACCCCCTCCAGCGATTCGAAGGTCTTGTCGATCAGATGATCGCGACACTGGGTGAGGGCCGCGATGGTCACATCATCGGGAATCTGGTTCTCGTCGATCAGCCAGCGCACGAAGTCATAGTCCGGCTGGCTGGCCGAGGGAAAGCCCACCATGATTTCCTTAACGCCGATATCGACCAGCAGCTTGAACAATTTTTGTTTCTGCTCGACCGTCATCGGCTCTAGCAGGGCCTGGTTGCCGTCGCGTAGATCCTCGCTCACCCAGATCGGCGCGCGGGTGATTTCCTGATCCGGCCAGGTGCGGGTAAAGCCCGTGACCTTGGGCGCCGGTGAATACTTGCGATGATCGAATCGAGACATGGTCCGTTTCCTGCTGCAATCCAACACGGCCGCGGGGCCGAATAAACCCCATGATACGCCGGGCGCACCGGCAGAACATTGCGATATTGTGTCTTTAAACGACTTATCTGTATTTTTATTGCGCTAAAATCGCGCAGCGCGCAATAAAATATCTCGCCATGGCCAATAACCGCCCCGACATCGTTCTGGATCGTTTCGACCGCCAGATCCTCGATATCCTGCAAAGCCAGGGCCGCATCAGTAATCAGGCCCTGGCAGAGGCGGTGAACCTCTCGCCCTCGCCGTGTCTGCGCCGGGTACGCGCGCTGGAGGCAGCCGGGCTGATTACCGGCTATCGCGCCGAGGTCGATGCCCGGCGGCTGGGCTACGGACTGGGCGTGGTGCTGCATATCTCCATGGATCAGCACACCCCCGAACGCTTTGCGAACTTCGAAGCACGGGTGGCCGAGCTGCCAGAGGTCACAGAGTGCCTGCTGATTACCGGCCAGGAAGCGGACTACCAGCTGCGGATCTGGGCCGTCGACATGGACGACTATCAACGCCTGCTGCTCCAGCACATCACCCGTATCGACGGCGTATCCGGCGTCCACAGCAGCTTCGTGCTGCGCCGCGTGTTGCCCGCCCGTGGCCTGCCGGCGCGATAAGCATTCATTCATGCAGACCGGCGCTATATAAGGCGATCGGGTCGGTACGCGCCGCCGCACCGGCCCCACTCTCGTGATGCGGCATCAAGCAAGGAGTGTCGTCATGACCGTCAGAATCGCTGTATTTCTACTGGCCGTGGCCAGCGTCGTGGGCCTGGCCGGCTGTAACACCGTGGCCGGCGCCGGCAAGGATATTCAGACCGCCGGCGAAGGCATCGAAAAATCGGCTGAAAACAACCAGTAAGCCGTCAGCGACACTGCGGGGCAGCGCGCCTGCCCCGGCGGTGTCTTATTCATGGGTTGATAGCCGCTGGCCGATATAAAACAGGCAGGGAAGGCATCGATTTTCGGATTTTAGTGTATAGTACATACTAAACTCCGTTCGCTGTCTGGCTCTGGTGGCTCATGACCCAGGTCGAGGCCATGTTCGAGCGCTACGGGCCCCGATATCGGTTGTATGTGACGATCACCGTATTGCTGGGCCTGGTGGCGCTCGGCATGTCGATTACGATCGTCAACGTCGCGACGCCTTATATTAAAGGCGCGTTCGGCATGAGTGCCTCTCAGGTGCAGTGGTTGTCGACGGGATTCCTGGCGGCCACGACGGTCACGCTGCTCATCTCGCCCTGGTTGATGAGCGCCTTCGGTCAGCGCCGAACGTATGTCGGCTTGCTGCTGATGTTCATTGCGGCCTCGTTGCTGGGCGGTTGGTCCGAAGGCATGGGCATGGTGATCGCCGCGCGCGTGGTGCAGGGCGCGATGACCGGGATCATACGCCCGGTGGCTCTGGAAGCCTTGTTCATGGTCTATCCGCCCGACAAACGCGGCCTGGCGACAGCGATCTATGGCATGAGTCTGGGCCTGCCGCTGACGCTGGCCAGCGTGGTGGGCGGCTATCTGGTCCACGATTTCTCCTGGCGCTACGTGTTTTTCATCGTGCTGCCGGTGTGTGTCGTGGCGATCATCATGGGGCTGGCATTCCTGCCCGGGCGCGAGGACACCGGTCCGAAACCCAAGCTGGATTGGATCGGGGCCAGCGTGTTGTTCGTGGCCATCTTCGCGGCCCTGGCGGCGATCGCCAACGGCCAGCGCTGGACCTGGAGCAGCGCGGGCATTCTCTGGCTGGAAGCGATCACGGTGTTGGGCACCGTGTTTTTCATCTGGTGGGAGCCGCGCCAGGAACGCCCGATTCTTGATCTGGATATCTTCAAGACCAAGGAGTTTCTGGCCGGATCCATCGTGCTGTTTCTCTTTGGCGGCGCGTTCTACGGCGTGATGTATCTATTGCCGCAGTTCATGGACGCCATTCTGGGTTATAGCCCGATCACCTCCGGCATTTTGTTTACGCCCTCGACCCTGGTCCTGGCGGTGCTGGTGCCGCTGGTCGGCAAGTATTCCGATCGTATCGCCCCGCACTGGATTACGGTGCCGGCCCTGATCGTCACCGCCTATGCCACCTGGCGCTTTTCGCTGGTCGATTGGAACAGCTCGTTCTTTTACCTGGCCCTGTCGATGGCGCTGGTGGCCGTGGGCATGGCCACGGTACCGCCGCCGACGCTGTCGCGCTCGATCGCGGCGCTACCGCAGCGGCTGATCGGTTACGGCTCGGGCGCCATCAATTTTGCGCTGCAGCTGGGCGGTGCGTTCGGCACAGTCTTTCTGGTGGCGTTTCTCGATCGACGCACCGCGCTGCATAGCGCCCAGCTCACCCACCAGGGCCTGACGCCGGGCAACCCGATCGCCCTGGAGGCCGCACGCCAGTACGGCGAGATCGCGACCCGCACGGGTACATCCGAGGTCTATCAACAAGCCGCCGGCCAGGTCTTGCTGTCTCGGGTTGATGCCACCTGGGCCACGATTTATGCCTATCAGGACGGGTTTCTGGTTGTGGCCGTTGGCCTGGCGCTGGTGGTGGTGCCGTCTTATCTGCTGTCGCGCTGGGGGCTGTCCAGGGCCCGCAGTGATGCGCAGCGCGCGCCGGCCAGCCCCCAGCCCGACGGCTCCTAACCGATATTGTTATGACTGACGCCAATACCGAATCTGTATCCGAGTCCAAGCGCGACGCCCCCGCGCCCCGATGGCTGATCCGTCTGGCGATCGTGCTCGGCGCAATACTGGTGCTGGCCTGGCTGGTCGTCTGGCTGCATCACCGCCTGACCCATGTATCCGAAAACGATGCCCGGATCGCCTCGCACGTGATCACGGTCTCGTCGCGTCTTCCCGGTCGGGTGAGCGGTTTCGATCTCATCCAGGGTGACCATCTCCGCGAGAACGAAACGATCGCCCAGCTCTACAGCGAGCCCGATACGCTACAACGCGACAAGCTGAAAGCGCGAGTCGAAAACATTCAGACCGAGCTGGCCCTGGCCCGGCAGCAGATCGGTGGCGGCGTGGCGTCGGCCAAGGCACGGCTGGCGGCCGACCAATCGGCGCGAGCCGCTGCGAAGGCGCGTATGGACAAAGCCCACAACAATTACGTGCGGGCCCAGAACCTGTACGAGGCCAAGGGCGGCACCGAGAAACAACGCGATATCTATCGCTACGACTATGAATCGGCACAGGCCGACTATCGACGCGCGCAAAGCCAGGTGAAACAGGACCAGGTGATGATCGCCAACGCCAAGACCGGTCTGCTGGCCGGTGGTCAGGTAGGCAACCCGGATGTATTGAAGTCGCAGCTGGCCATCGCCCGGGCCGAGTTGGCTCATCAGCAGAACATGATCGACGACCTGACGGTGGCCAGCCCGATCCACGGCGTGGTTGATCAGACGTTCATCGAGCAGGCCGAGTATATTTCTGCCGGCCAGCCGATCGTCATGATGCATGACCCCGCCGATGTCTGGGTCGAGGCCAATATCAAGGAAACCGCCGTGGGGGATCTGGCGGTCGGCCAGCCGGTCAAAATTACGGTCGATGCCCGGCCGGATACGGCCTATCACGGGCATATCCAGGTGATTGGCGGTGCCGCGACCAACCAGTTCGCCCTGCTGCCCGACCCTAACCCGTCGGGCAACTTCACCAAGATCACCCAGCGTATTCCGGTACGCATCGCCATTGATCACGGGCCCAAGCGCCAGGTTTCGCCCGGCATGATGGTCGAAGTGGATATTGATATCACCGGCGATGGCACCACCGATGCCAACCAGCAACAGGCCCCGATCCGCACCCGCGCCGACGAGCTCGGGCAGCGCGCTTCGGCACAGACGCCTTCGTCGCCCACCGATCCCGCCAGCGCCCGCTCGCGCCGGGCGGCAACGCCGGCCAATGACGCCGCACCGCATCGCCCCGAGCTCGCCCTGGCCCCGGCGGCAGCTTTAGCGCGCGAGGCGGCTCGGCCGTAGGGTTCGCCCGGCCGGCCGGGCGAGCCGCTGCACACCGAAGGCAGATTAGCCCTAGGGGCTGTGGCCGTTTCGTACGAGTCCGCGCCAAGCGCTGTTTTGCGGCAAGACAAGGCGTAGCCCTCGCCGCGCAGTGACTCTGCGCAAGAGGGCTAGAACGCTGGATTGCCGCAAAACAGCGCTTGTCCCGAAGGGTTGGGCCGAAAAT
>MDSW01146279.1_pt1 | contig 28702 bp, 28 predicted proteins | sample 811171 | NCBI WGS metagenome assembly MDSW01 (sample SAMN05326641, study PRJNA326480) | marine metagenome | isolation source: seawater | place: Atlantic Ocean: North West | collected 2012 | reverse complement strand
TGCGGCGTTGCGAGTCTTGATCGTGGCACGCCACGATGCGGCGACTCGCGCCTTGCAGGACACACTGCGGACTCTCGACGAAGGCGCTCGGATGAAACCTCAACAGGCCCTAGCAGATCGCTTGCACACGATCGGCCGGTGTACGACGCAACGACCACACACAAAAAAGCCGGCACCCGAGGGATGCCGGCCGTTTCTGCATCGCGGTGGTGCCGCGATCAGTGCTTCGCGCGGGCCGCTACTTTGGCGATCGCGTCGTTGAGCGTAGCGCTCGGACGCATGATGTCGCTGACGCGATCATCGCTCGGATAGTAATAGCCGTGCAGATCCTCGGGCTCGCCCTGGGCACCGTTGAGCTCGGCCATGATCTTGTCTTCGTTGGCTTCGAGCGTGTCGGCCAGCTCGCTGAAGATGTCGGCCAATTCGCTGTCCTGGTTCTGATCCGCCAGAGCGCGGGCCCAGTACATGGCCAGATAAAAATGGCTGCCGCGGTTGTCGATCTCGCCGACCTTGCGCGAGGGCGACTTGTTCTCGGTCAGGAACTGGCTGTTGGCCTTGTCCAAGGCATCGGCCATCACCCGGGCGCGTTCGTTGTCGTAGGTCTTGGCCAGGTGCTCGAGCGAGGCGGCCAGGGCCAGGAATTCACCCAGCGAATCCCAGCGCAGGTGGCCTTCGCGCTGCAGCTGACGTACGTGTTTGGGCGCGGAGCCGCCGGCGCCGGTCTCAAACAGGCCGCCGCCTGCCATAAGCGGTACGATCGACAGCATCTTGGCGCTGGTGCCCAGCTCCATGATCGGGAACAGATCGGTGAGATAGTCGCGCAGGACGTTACCGGTCACCGAAATGGTGTCCTCACCGGCGCGGGCACGGGCCAGCGTGTGCTGGATGGCCGGCACCGGCGCCATGATCTGGATATCCAGACCGCTGGTGTCGTGATCGGCCAGATAACGGTTCACCTTGGCGATGATCTCGCGGTCGTGGCCGCGTTTTTCGTCCAGCCAGAATACGGCCGGCATACCGGAATCAGCCGCGCGATTCACGGCTAGCTTGACCCAGTCGGCGATGGCGGCGTCGCGGGTGGTGCACATGCGCCAGATGTCTTCGGCGGCCACGTTGTGTTCGAACACCACGTCGCCGGCCGTATTGGTCACCTGGACCATGCCGCGGCCCGGGGCCTGGAAGGTCTTGTCGTGCGAGCCGTATTCCTCGGCCTTCTGCGCCATGAGCCCCACGTTGGGCACGGTGCCCATCGTGGTCGGGTCCAGCGCGCCGTTTTCCTTGCAGTCTTCGACGATGGCTTTGTAGATACCGGCGTAGCAGCGATCGGGGATGAGTGCCTTGGCCGCGTGCTGGTTGTCGTCGGCGCCCCACATGGTGCCCGAGTCGCGGATCATGGCCGGCATTGAGGCATCGATGATGATGTCGTTGGGCCAGTGCAGGCAGGACACGCCGCGGTGGCTGTCCACCATGGCCAGCGGGGCCGACTCGTTGTTGACGCGGGCCACCTCGGACTCGATGGCAGCCAGTTTATCGTCCGGCAGGCTCTGAATGTTTTTGTACAGATCGCCCAGACCCGAGCGCGGATCAAAGCCGACCTCGTCCAGCGTGTCGCCGTGCGCATCCAGCACGTCCTTGTAGTACTCCGAGACCACCCAGCCGAACATGATGGGGTCGGAGACCTTCATCATCGTGGCCTTCAGGTGCACCGAGAACAGCAGATCCTTGTCCTTGGCGTCGGCGATCTCACGACGCACGAATTCCCGAAACGGCTCGGCGTGCATGACGGCTGCGTCGATCACATCGCCTTGACCGACTTTGATGCCCTGCTTGAGCACGGCGGTTTCGGCCTGGTCGCCGAAGTAGGTCACCGTAAGCTCGTCGTCTTCTTCGAAGGTGTGGGATACCTCGGTCTGGTAATAATCACCCGTCTGCATGTGGGTGACTTCGGCCCGGTTGTCCGAGTGCCACTCGCCCATGCGGTGGGGGAACTTGCGCGCATAGGCTTTAACGGAAGCAGGGGCCCGGCGGTCAGAGTTGCCCTGACGCAGGACGGGGTTCACGGCACTGCCCTTGACCTTTTCATAGCGCGAGGCGATCTCTTTTTCCTCGTCGCTCTGCGGGTCTTCGGGATAGTCGGGCAGGTCATAGCCCTTGTGCTGGAGCTCGGCGATGGCTTCCTTGAGCTGCGGCGTGGAGGCGCTGATGTTGGGCAGCTTGATGATGTTGGCCGAGGCCTTGCCCGTCATCTCGCCCAGCTCGGCCAGGTGGTCATCCACTTTCTGATCATCGCTCAGATAATCCGGGAAGTGTGCCACGATGCGCGCGGCCAGCGAGATGTCGCGTGTCTCGACCCGAATGCCGGCCGAATCGGTATAGGCATCGATGATCGGCAGCAACGAGCGTGTCGCCAGAGCGGGCGCTTCGTCGGTCAACGTATAGATAATCTTCGGCGTATCAGACACGGGCGTCTAGACCTCGCTGGAGCAAATGTTTCGACCCAAATAAAGTTGGGATGGTGACAGGTTTTCGCAAGCGCCACCGTTCGCTGCGGGCATGATGCCATCGTCCGCTTGCGAGCCGGATGCCGCCTGGTGTGGCTACGCGCGATTATTCTGAAAGGCGCGCTTTTCTTAAAGGTCGGTCGCTCGAGGCCGTCAGTCGCCGATGCCATCCGGCCGCACCGTGACCATGGCTTCGGCCAGCGCTTCGCCGAGCCAAGCCGCTACGCGTTCTCGTACGTCCGGCGCACTCGAGCCGTCTCGAATTCGCAGCTCGTAGGCGCCGCCGGTGGGGAAATCCAGGCCCAGCGGCGCGACAAGGCGCCCGCGCTGGAGCAGGTCGGACACCAACGGCTCGCGGCCCATAGCAATACCGTAACCCTGGGCGGCGGCTTCGAGCGTGAGATTGGAGTCGGCCAGGCGTTCGCGTCGGCGTGACAGCTCAAGCGGCTCGGCCAGGGCGGCCCGCCAGAGCCGCCACTCGTCGGCCTGGGCTTGGTTGATCAGAATCCGGCCCTCGGCCAGCGCGCGTCGCATGGCGTCCTCGGTGGTCGCCACCGCCGGACTACAGACGGGAAAGCCGCGCTCAATGAACAGCCGGTTGGCCGAGTGCGCCGGTCGGCGCGCGTGGTAGCGGATGGCGATATCCACCCCGTCACGGGCCAGGTCCAGCCAGCGATCGGTGGTCACCAGGCGCAGCGAGAGATTGTCGAAGGCAGCCTCGAAGTCGGCCAGTCGGGGGACGAGCCAGAGGCTGGCGAGCACCGGCGACAGTGTGACCGAAATACTGCGCCGCGCGGCCGGCTCGAACAGCTGCTGCGTGGCGCGATCGATCTCGGCGAACGGGCCGGCCAGCCGCTCGGCATAGCGCGCCCCCAGGGCCGTGGGGCGGATACCGCGGCGCAGGCGCTCGATCAGCGGGGCGTCGAGCTGGCGCTCGAGCGTGCGCAGCTGGTGGCTGACCGCCGACTCGGTGCGGTGCAGACGCTCGGCGGCCTCGCGGATACTGCCCGCATCCACCACGGTCACGAACACGTGCAGCGCCTGAAACGACGGCGTCTGTCGGCTCATGTCCGCTGGCCCAAACAGTGTTGAGGCCAGACCTCGAATTTTTCAGCGTGTGACACAGCGGCGGCGCCTTCAAATTATGTCGTCCGTCGGCAGGTGCTGCCGATCTTCTCACAGTCCGCACGAGGCGCCGTCATGAAACCGCTTGCTCGCCAGGCACCCGTCGCCGCGCTCCTGTTGCGCGTGTTTGCGCCGTTCACGACCGTCTATATGCTCTCTGAAATGCTGCGTAACGTCGGCGGCGTGGCAGCCCCGGCGCTGCGCGAGGCGTTGTCGCTTTCGGCCGGCGAGCTGGGCTTGCTGAGCGCGGTATTCATGATCGCGATCGCGGTGCTGCAGGTGCCGGTGGGCATGCTGCTGGATCGCTTTGGCTCGCGTCGCGTGGTGAGCCTGTTTCTGCTTTTGGCCGCCGCCGGCACGCTGCTGTTCACCGCCCATAGCTATAGCCTGGTACTGGCCGGGCGGCTGTTGACCGGCGCGGGACTGGCGGCGTGTTGGGTTGGCGCCTACAAAGCCAACGCGCTGTGGTGGTCGCCCGAGCGGGCCACGCTGGTCAACGGCGCGCTGCTGGGCATTTCCGGCATCGGCGCGCTGGCGGCAACCCTGCCGACCGCCATCGCGCTCGATTACATGAGCTGGCGCACCCTGTTTCGGGGCATCGCGCTCGTGATCGCGGTCATGGCGGTGCTGGTGTGGTGGCTGGTGCCGGACCACCCCGATGAATGCGCCGGCGATGACGCGGCCGCTGAGGCCAAGCCGCGGTTGTCGGCTGTATTCGCCGAGCCGCTGTTCTGGAAGCTGGCCCCCGTGGTACTGCTTTGCGAAGGCGTCTGGATGGGCTATCAGGGGCTGTGGGCCGGCGTCTGGCTGCGCCAGGTCAACGACATGAGCGAGACACTGGCCGCGACCCATCTGATGTGGCTGGCCGGGGCCGTTATCGTCGGCCAGCTTGCGCTCGGCGCATTCGCCGATCAGCTCACGCGCCGCAACGTGCGGCTCGATCACGTCATGGCGGTCATCGTAGCCGTATTCGTGGCGGCCCAGGCCGGCATCGTGTTTGCACCGGCCTGGCTGGTCGGCCCGCTATGGGTGGTGTTCGGGCTGGCCACGGCCGGCTCGGTCATGGCCTATGCGCGCATCGCCCAGGTGCTGCCCGGCCGGCTGATGGGGCGGGCAATCGCATTGCTGAACATGTGCGGTGCCGGGGCGGCGTTCGCGATCCAGAACGGCGTGGGCTGGTTCGTAGGGCTCTGGCCGGCCACGGCCGACGGCGCGCCGCCGGATGTGGCCTATCAGTACGCGCTGGGCGGTCTGGTTTGTGCACAGGTCATCGCCGTGGCATGGATGATCGTGCCGGTCAGCCGCGGCGCGCCGTCGCCAGCCCTCGAGCCATCATGAGTCCGTCTCGGGCACGCCGCGCTCTTCGATGAACGCCCAGTAGTCGCGGCGTGCACATTCGGCGTAGGTGAAAGCGAAGTCACAGACCACGTTCTTGAAGCCTTCGCGATCGGCGCCGATACGTGCGGTGACTGCCCGATGGAAATAACCCGGGTCATCCGGCCGCAGGCTGGCGGCACCGCGCATGTGCTCTCGCGCCAAAATGCGTCCCCATTGCGTGGTGAGCGCGCGATAGTCTTTAAACCCACTGATCTTGTGGGTAGGGAAATCCTTCTTGTAAGGCGAGCGACGACGCACCGAGAACCATTGCTCGCCCAGTGATAGCCAACCCAGATATCCGTCGGGGTGCTGGGACAGGGCATAGAAAGCGTCGTAGTGGCGATGGGCTTCGTGCTTGAACGCCTCGCGCCAACGCCGTTTTTCTGAAGCGGTCATGCAGTCATAAGCCGGCGGCCGGGTCTGTTGCTTGATATCCAGCAGGATATGGGTATCCACCGGGTCGTCGTGTGACTCGATCAGCGCATAGAACCGGTCCAGACCCAGCGAGCCGGTGCCGGCGTTCAGGCGCCGGGCGACATCGAGCACCGAGAAGTTGGCGCGGCCCGCCTCGCCGGACTCTCGCAGCGTGGCCGGATACTCCTGTGCCAGCGCCTTGACCAGTTGGCTGCGCTCGGCCGCCGATACGCCGCCCAGTTTATGGTAGTCGAGGTCGAAGATCAGAGTGCCGTCGTCGCCGGTGATCAACCATTTGTCCAGCTGGCGCGGCACGCCGCGCTTCTTGGCCACTTTCTTCATGAAATGAGACAGCGGCTTGTCTTCGTAGGCCACATGGATATCGTCGGGCGTCGCGCCGTCGGCGGTGCGGGCCAGCGTATCGAGATAGCTGGTGAGGAAATGGCGGATCGCGCGCTTGCTCTTGGCCGGTGACAGGCCGGCGTTCTCTTCGGCGTCCAGCACCATGGATGCGGTATGACGCCATAGGTCGTATTGATAATCCGCGATCACCGCGTCGTCGAAATCATCCATGCCGTAGTGCATGCCCTGATGATCATCGCCGTAGGCGCCGTGGTTGTAGACGTGAGCATCCCCCTGCAGCCAGGTCTGGGAGTCGAGCAGGCCGCCGTAGAGATACGAACGCCAGTCGTTCCAGACATCGGCCCAGAACAGATGATTGGTGCCTCGAAAGAAACGATAGGGCGAGCGCGACATCTTGGCGTATTTTCGCGCGCGATCGATATCCGAAAGCGCAGCGTTGGCCTGGTCGATGGCGGCGATTACGAGCTGTCGGCGGCTCGCACGACGGAAATGGAAACTCATCAATGACTTTATGCACGGGACGTTGTCTTTGACTTTACGCACACCGGCAGCCGGTCACTAGCTTCGAACACCACGCGCTGGAATTACGACTTTCGTCTTATGGCCGATCGCGCGGTATCATGGGACCGATCCCCGCCGGCCCGATGGGCCGGCTTCTTCTTTATCCAGCTTCCGAATACGTCATGCCGAATCGACTGTTGCAGATTCTGGTGTTTATTGCGTTGGCCACCGGTGGGTTCGCTATCGGCACTACGGAGTTCGGCACGATGAGCCTGTTGCCGTTGATCCAGTCGGCCATGCACATCGACGAATCCACGGCCAGTCATATCATCAGTGCCTATGCGCTGGGGGTGGTGGTCGGCGCACCGGTCATCACGGTCATGGCTGCGCGGGTGTCGCGCAAGCCGCTGCTGATCGGGCTGATGGTGGTTTTTGCCGTTGGCAACGGCTTGTCGGCGATTGCGCCGTCCTACGGCTGGCTGATGCTGTTTCGTTTCATCAGCGGCTTGCCGCACGGTGCTTATTTCGGGCTGGCCTCGCTGGTGGCGGCGTCGATCGTCAAGCCTCATCGGCGGACCCAGGCCGTGGGCTACGTCATGCTGGGCCTGACGCTGGCAACCATTCTGGGCGTGCCGGCGGCTACTTGGTTGGCGGATCTGCTCGACTGGCGCGCCGGCTACTGGGCCGTGACGGCAATCGCGGTCGCGGCGTGCCTGCTGATTCTGGTCCTTGCGCCGTATCAGGGCGCGCAGAGTGATGCCCATCCGCTTCGAGAGCTCGCGGCACTGGCCCGGCCCAACGTATGGCTGACGCTTTCAATCGGGGCGATCGGCTTTGGCGGGGTATTTGCGGTCTATACCTATCTGACGACCACGCTGGCCAACGTCACCGGCATGTCGTCGGTATGGGTGCCGGTGGTGCTGGGCGTGTTCGGCCTGGGCATGACGGTCGGCAATATGGTGGTGCCCCGTTTTGCCGACCGGGCTCAAATGCCCACCGCCGGCGTGATGCTGGTCTGGTCGTTCCTGGCGCTGGCGGCATTTCCGATGGCCAGCCATTACCCGATCGCGGTGACCATCGACGTGTTTTTGATCGGTATCAGCGTGGCGCTGGCGGCTATTCTGCAGACGCGGCTTATGGACGTCGCCGGCGACGCACAGAACCTGGCGGCGGCCATGAACCATGTGGCTTTCAACGCCGCCAACGCGCTGGGCCCGCTGTGCGCCGGTATGGTCATCGCCTACGGTCACGGCGCCGAAACCGCCGGCTATGTCGGTGCGGTGCTGTCGCTGTTCGGCCTGATCATGTGGGCGTTGACCTGCTGGTATGACCGGCGTGCGGCACAGGCCAACTAGCGCTCGCCGGTCACGGGCGCCCGAGCCCTTGAGTTTGGCCGGGCGCGCGCAGCGCGCCAAAATGGCGCAGTCCCTTCCTGTGTAGGTCCGTTCATGGACGAAATCGTCTCAATACAAAGCCACGTGGCTTATGGCTACGTCGGTAACCGCGCAGCCGTATTTCCGCTACAGCGCCTGGGCTACGACGTGACTGCTATCAACACGGTGCAGTTTTCCAACCACACCGGCTACGGCGCCTTCACGGGTGAGGTCTTCTCCCCGGAGCACGTGGCCGATGTATTCGATGGCATGGCCGAGCTGACCGGTCTGCGCGATGTGCGTGCGTTGCTGACCGGCTATATGGGCAACCAGCGCAGCGGTGAGGTCATGCTGGATGCGCTGGCGCAGCTGCGCGCGGCTCGGCCGGATGCGCTGTATTGCTGTGATCCGGTCATGGGCGATACGGGCCGGGGATTCTTCGTCCAGGACGGCATCCCTGAATGGATGCGCAGCCGCAGCGTCCCGGCGGCCGATATCGTCACGCCCAACCAGTTCGAGCTGTCGTTTCTGGCCGGGCGCGAAATTGCCACCCGCGCCGATGCCCTGGCCGCTGCGGCCGATCTGCGTGCGATGGGGCCGGCCGTGGTGTTAATGACCAGCATGTCGGTCGAGAATACCGCGGCCGATCGGATTGCCATGCTGGTCGACACGGCGCACGGTAGCTGGCGCGTCGCCACGCCGCGTATTCATTTTGCCGTGCCGCCCAACGGCGCGGGCGATTTCACCAGTGCGGTATTTCTGGCGGGCTGTCTGGCCGACGGCTTTGGCGAAGACGGCCCGCCGGCAGCACTTGCCCGAACCGCGGCTGCGGTGGAGATCCTGTTCGCCGCCACGCAGCGCGCCGGTACCCGCGAACTGGCGCTGATTCCGGCCCAAGACGAGATCACTGCAGCGCTGCGTGGGCCGGTACCCGAACATATCGAGATCGAGCGACTGCGATAGGCATGGCTACAGCGCGCGTGCCGGTGCCAGACCGGCGGCCTGTAGTGTTGCGGTCAAGGGCTCGCACTCGGCCGGGTCGCCCGTCGTCAGACTAATACCACGGCCCGGGCTGACCGGCCACGATTGGCCGGCGGTCAGCGTCTGGCAGCGCCGCCCGATGCCGGCTGCGCCGTCCACGAAGCGGATTGATGGTGGCGCGTTGTCACGCAGCGCGTCAGCCACCAGCGGGAAATGGGTACAGGCCAGCACGATGGTATCCAGCCGCTCGCCGTGGGGCGCCTGTAAAAGAGCGGCGATCGCCTCGCGCGGCGCCGCCCGGTCGCCGGGCAGGCCGCGCAGTTGATGTTCGGCATAGTCCACCAACGCCGGTGCGCCGTGGCGCAGGACGATACAGTCGGCAGCGAACGTAGCGGCCAGCCGGTCGACATAGCTCTGGCGGATAGTTGCAGCCGTGCCCAGTACGCCGATGACGCCGGTCCGGGTCAGGGCCGCGGCCGGCTTGATCGCCGGCACCGTGCCGACGATAGGCACCTGCAAGGCCTCACGTACTGCGGCCAGGGCAACTGTCGAGGCCGTGTTGCAGGCGATGACGATCAGCCGTGGCTGGTAGCGTTCGGCCAGCCGGCCCAACAGTGCCGGTATCCGAGCCAGCAGCGTGGCTTCCGTCTGTTGGCCGTACGGATAGGCCGCACGGTCCATCGCGTAGACGAGCGGTGCAGCGGGCAAGGCGGCGCGAATCGCGTGCAGCACCGACAAGCCGCCAACGCCGGAGTCGAACACGATGATCGGGGCATCGGGGCCGGCCGGGCCAGCGGTCTGTGCAACAGCTTCCTTAGGCATGCCGCCCAGTTTATGTCAGCCGGCGTATGCGATCACACTTGGGGCATCGGATAACGCCGGTCGGCCTTGCCGGCCTTGACCACCTGGCCGGGCGTATCGTGGCCGATGAGCCCCGGCAGTGTTTCACTGGCCGCGAGCAGGGCGTCCAGATCACAGCCGGTATCCACGCCCATGCACTCGAACATATGCACCAGATCCTCGGTGCAGATATTGCCGGAGGCGCCCGGCGCGTAGGGACAGCCGCCCAGCCCGCCGAGCGCGGCATCAAAGCGCGTCACGCCCACCTGCCAGGCCGCCAGGGCGTTGGCCAGGCCCATACCGCGGGTATCGTGGGGGTGCAGGGTCAGGTCGAGTGCCGGATGTCGCTCGGCCACGGCCTCGCAGAGCGCGGCCACCTGCACCGGATTGGCCACGCCGGTGGTGTCGCACAGCGTGACGCCGTCGATGCCCATGTCGGCAACGCGCGCCACGATCTCCAGCACCCGATCAGCCGGTACGATGCCCTCGAACGGGCAGCCGAACGCGGTAGAGATCGAGGCATTGACGCGGGCTTGATTGCCGGCCATCTCGGTCATGCGAGCAAAGCGTTCCAGCGACTGATCGGCGGTCATGCGTAGATTGGCCCGACCGTGGGAATCGCTGGCGGACATCACGAAGTTAAGTTCGTCGGTGCCCACCGACAGTGCCCGCTCTACGCCTTTTTCGTTGGGTATAAGCGCGACGTAGTCCACGTCGGGCGCGCGCGTGATGCCGGTCATCACCTCGCCGGCATCCGCTAGATTCGGAATCGCCTTGGGCGAGGTGAACGAGGTGGCCTCGATCTTGGCCAGGCCGGTGGCCGACAGCGCGTCGATGAGCGTGATCTTGTCGTCGGTGGGAATCCAGGCTTTTTCGATCTGAAACCCGTCGCGGGCGGTCACGTCGTTGATATACACACGCTTGGCGCTCATGACTTGTCTCCGGCGTCTTCCAGCAGGCCGCGCTCGGCCATTTTGTCCTGGGTATCGCGATCGATGCCCAGCTCATCGAGCACCGCACGGGTGTGGGCGCCGAGCTTCGGCCCGCCGCCGCCGATACGCCCTGGCGTGCGCGACAGGCGTGGCAGCACGCCCGGCACTTTGAGATCGCGGCCTTCCGGGGTGGTGATCTGTTGGATCATCTCGCGGGCCGCGTAGTGCGGGTCGGCCATGATATCGGCGGCGTCATATGGTTTGCCCGAGGGCACGCGGGCCTCTTCGAGCACCGCAAGCACGTCCTCGCGCGAGCGCTCACGGGTCCATTCACCGATCGCGGCATCGATCTCGGCGGCGCGGGTGTTGCGGCCGTCGTTGTGGGCCAGCTCCGGATCCTCGCCGAGATCTTCGCGGCCGATGGCCTCCATCAGGCGTTTGAAGATCGAATCGCCGTTGCCGGCGATCAGCACCTCGCGCCCATCCTTGCAGCGATATGCGTTGGAGGGTGTGATGCCGGGTAGGGCTGAGCCGCCGGGCTCGCGAATCACATCGGCGGCGTCATATTCCGGAATCAGCGATTCCATCATCGCGAACACGGATTCATAGAGAGCGACATCGATATACTGGCCCTGGCCCGAGCGGTGGCGCTCCTGCAGGGCCAGCAGGGCACCGATCACACCATAGAGAGCGGCCAGCGAATCGCCCAGGGAGACGCCCACGCGCACGCTGGACTCGCCGGGTTGGCCGGTCAGATAGCGGATGCCGCCCATGGCCTCGCCGATTACGCCGAAGCCGGGGCGATCCCGATAGGGCCCGGTCTGGCCGTAGCCGGAGATGCGCACCATGATGAGCGCGGGATTGATGGCGGCGAGCTCGTCCCAGCCCAGGCCCCATTTCTCCATGCGGCCGGGCGAGAAATTCTCGATGACGATGTCGGCTTCGGCCACCAGGCGCTTGATGATGTCCTGGCCCTCATCGGATTTTAGATCCAGGGCCACCGAGCGCTTGTTGCGGGTCTGGACGTGCCACCACAGCGAGGTGCCGTCGCGCATGATGCGCCACTTGCGCAACGGATCGCCCGTGCCGACCGGCTCGATCTTGATGACATCGGCCCCAAACTCGCCGAACAGCTTGGCGGCAAACGGCCCGGCGATGAGCTGGCCTAGTTCCAAAACCTTGAGTCCGGCCAGCGCCTGCGGCGCATCTTGAAGCGGTGTGTCGCGATCGCTCATGACGTATTCCCAGTAAGCAATGACTGCACGCTAAAACCCGCGTAGAAGCAGGGCAATCAATAAAGCGACAACCTAGCGTTCGTCTTTGGGAAAGGCTAGACGGGTACGTGCCCACGTAGGTGAGCCACCATCTCTCGGGCCGGGACCGGGAGCGCGTCTATATCGCGCACCGCAATACGCAGCTCGCGCCAGGCCCAGTCGTCGGTCAGTGGAATACGCGCCAGGCCCAGCGGCGCCAAGTGCCCGGTTACGGCAGCCTCGGGCAGTACGCCGATACCCAGATTATGAGCGATCATGCGACAGATGCCTTCGAAACTGCGGACTTGTATGCGCATCCGTAAGCTTCGATCCACCGACTCGGCCGCCGCGGCGATCAGCCGATGTAGCGACGTGTCTTGTTGTAGGCCGACAAAATCCTCGTCGACGACTTCGACCAGAGGAATCCTCTGGCGCGAAGCCAGGCGGTGATCGATCGGCACGACCAGCACCAGCCGGTCCCGCCGCCAGGCAAACGTGGTCAGGCCGGCGGCATCCACGTGGCCGGCATACAGGCCGATATCGGTCAGACCGTCGCGGACGGCCGCAACGACCTCGCTAGAAATTCTTTCTTCGAGATCGATCTTGATCTCGGGGTGAGCGGTAGCAAAAGCCGCCAGCTCCGCGGGCAGGAATTCGATAATTGCCGACGTGTTGGCGTGCAGCCGTACGTGGCCCCGTACGCCGCGGCTGTATTCGCTTAAATCCGCACTCAAGCGATGGGCGCCGTCGAGCAACGTGCGCGCATGGTGGAGCAGGGCATCGCCGGCCGGGGTCAAGGCCACGCCACGAGCGCGCCGATAGAGCAGCGGCGTGTCTAGACTGGCCTCGAGATCGCTGATTCGCTTGCTGACCGCGGCCAGCGCCATGTGCTCGCGTTCGGCGGCGGCGGTTAGCGCGCCGGTGTCGGCGATGGCCACGAATAGGCGCAGTGTGACGAAGTCCAGTCGTTTCATGGGGCCTCTGACAGCAGTGGACCAAAAAGACTAGCATTCGCCAAAGACGAAGGCAGCCTTGGCGATCGTCTTATTGTCGTCGTCGCCCGCGGCTGGGCATGCTCGCCCGATAACGAGATCACGACAGCCATGTACGTGATCCATTCCTGAGGAGAGGAGCTGATCATGTCCGCCAAGCCTGAGCGCGTCACGCGCCGGCGAGAGCCCATCCGTACCCGCTGGATCTGGGCCGTCTTTGCCGTTTTGTTCGTCATGCTCAACCCGTGGTATTTCGGCAGCGGTGCCACCCGGCTGGTGGGCGGGGTGCCGCTTTGGGCGTTGATCATTCTGGGGGTGAGCCTGGCGCTGTCCGTGTTTCTCCACTACGTCTGTGTCGTCCACTGGCAGACCGAGGAGGACGGCGATGAATGACTCGAGCGTAGAACTGGCGTTCGCTGGCGCCTCCGGCATCACGGTGCTGGTGGCCTACGGCCTGCTGATGCTGCTGGTCGGAGTGCTCACCTGGCTGGCCAATCGCGGCCTACACCAGAGCGTGGACGAGTATTATCTCGGCGGCCGCGGCCTCGGCGTGATGGTGCTCTTCTTTACGTTCTTTGCCACCCAGTATTCGGGTAACACGGTGGTGGGGTACCCGCCCCAGGCCTATCGCGTGGGCTATGCCTACCTGGTCTCGGTGCCGTTTTTTATCACCATCATCCTGGCCTATCTGGTGTTCGCCCCGCGGCTCTATACGCTGGGTCGCCGGCTGTCGCTGGTGACGCCGGTGGACTGGATCCATCAACGTTTCCAGTCGCGTGCGCTGACCACCGTAGCCGCTATTCTCATGCTTTATGCGCTGGCCAACTATCTGCTGGAGCAGTTTGTGGCCATCGGCCAGGGCGTGTCCGGGCTGACGGGCGGCACGATTCCCTATCAGGTGGGCGTGGTGTTCTTCATCGTCATCATGGTGGTCTATTCCTGGCTGGGCGGCATGCGCTCGGTGGCCTATACCGACACGCTTCAGGGCATCGCACTGTTGTTCGGTGTGATCATGTTGTTGGTGGGCTCGCTGATGTATTTCGGGGGGCCGGCCGATGCCGCAGCGATCATGGCCGCCAACACGCCGGAAAAGTTGGCGCCACCGAACGGGCCGGGCCTGCTTCGATGGCTGTCTCTGTTATTGCTGGTCGGTATCGGTGCAGCGGTATATCCGCATGCGGTGCAGCGGATCTTTTCGGCCCGGTCCGAGGCCACGCTCAAGCGTTCGTTCATCCGTATGGCGTATATGCCGTTTGCCACGGCGGGCGTGGTGTTCGTGGTGGGCATCATCGGCATCGCGGCCTTTCCCGGTTTGGACACGGCCGGGTCTGAGCAGCTGGTAGGGCGCATGGCCAGCGCCTTGGCCAATCAGAACGCTATCTTCTATTGGGCGATGGTGCTGCTGTTCGGCGGCGTGATCGCGGCGATTGTGTCCACGGCGGATTCGGTGCTGCTGACGTTCTGCTCGATCGTCTCGCACGATCTATATGGCCGGTTCGTCAATCGTGACGCGCCCCAGGCGCGCCAGATTCTGGTGGGCAAACTGGTGGGCCTTGTCGCCGTGGTGATTCTGGTCATCATTGCTTGGTATCCGCCGGCCACGCTGTACCAGATCTTTGTACTCAAGTTCGAGCTGCTGATCCAGGTCGCGCCGGCATTGATGATGGGCCTGTACTGGTCGCGCATGAATCGACGCGCCACGCTGATCGGTATGCTGGCAGGTGCGGTGTTTGCGTCGGCTTTGACGCTAGCCGGCTATCGCCCGCTGGGTCTTTTCAACGGGCTTTGGGGCCTGTTGTTGAATCTCGCAGTCTGTGTCGGCGGCAGTCTTTTGATGCCGGCCAAGGCAGACGAACGCGAGCGCGCGCTGTCGTTGACGGCGTCGTAGGTGACACAGCAGCGCGGCCGTCACGGGCGGCCGCGAGTGCTTGGCCTACAGGTTATTCGGGATACCAGCTGATTGTCATGGCGAAGGTTTCGCGGTTATGACACCGGTCGTCCACCCGAAAACCACGGCGCTGAAAATGCCGTTTGATGCGGTTTAAATCTTCGGCGTCGATGTTGTCGCGCGACAGAAAGGCCACGGTGTGACCGCGATGTTTCTGTGACGCATCGCGAATCGCCTCGTTCAGAGCTTCTACCGCTTCGGCAGGCCCGTCGCTGGCGGTCTGCATGTTGGCGCGTGCCTGTTCGGCATCGATGGTATGTGTCTGCATGACGGATCTCCTCTCATCCGTGTTGTTGTCATCAGACGGTGTCAACCATCGTGGCGGAGTCCCCAAGGGCCCGGCAATTAGCCAAAATGCTTACGTGGAAACGCGCGGTTTAGTGGGCTTCCTCGGCCAGGCGCTCGTCGAGCATCGCCAGTACGGCGCGCTCTTCGGGGCCGGACCATGCCTCACGATCAAGCTGGTCCTCGATCAGATCTGCGAAGTGGCGCAGCGTACGGCCGTCCAGATAGTGGGCAATCACCTGCGGGTGGATATAGCTTTCGCGGGCGATGGCCGGCGTGTTGCCCAGCCGCTCGGCCACGCGTTTGACCGCATCGACCACGTTTTTCTTGGCGTCTTTTTCGGCGTCTACCGGGCCGAGCTCGTCCAGGGCGAGGGCGGCCAGTGAGGTGCCGGCCCAGGTCCGAAAATCCTTGGCCGAGAACGCCTCGCCCATCACGTCGTGGATATAGTCGTTGAGATCAGCCGAGTCCACGTCGACGCATTGGCCGTCGGCATCGTAATACTTGAAGATTTCATAGCCGGGTAGATCGTCCAGCTCGGCCACGATGGTGGCCAGGCGGTTATCGGCCACCTCGCGATGCTGGCTCTGACCGGACTTGCCCTGGTAATCGAATATCAGGGTGTCGTCTTCGATGGTCAGATGCTTTGAGCGCATCGTGGTCAAGCCGTAGGAGGCGTTCTCTTCGGCGTAGCGCGCCGAACCGGGCCGAAAATAAGCGGTATCGATAAGTCGAACCATGCAGGCCAGCACCTGCTCGCGGGTATGTTCGGTGTGGCGCAGGTGCTGGCCGGTTACGCGCCGCATGTGTGGTAGCTGGCGCGCGAAGGTCAGCAGGCGGTCGAATTTGGCGGCTTCTCGCTTCGAACGCCACTCCGGGTTATAGACATACTGTTTGCGCCCGGCCTTGTCGCGGCCGCTGGCAAAGACCCGTGCCTCGGTATCCAGCGTGATTTCCACCGATTCCCAGGCCGGCGGGATCACCAGGCTCTTGATCCAGCGCCGCCAGGCGCGATCGGTCAGCGTGGCGCCGTACTCGTCGCGATAGGTATAGCCGCTGCCCCAGGGTTTTCTATAGACCCGCTCGGGCAGCTCATCGTCGGTCGAATCCTGCATGCCCGCTCTAGTTCAAATCGAGGATTTTGGATGCGTTGTATCAGCGGCCGAGCGCGACGGATCGTAGGCCCGGAACGCGAGGCGAAAGAAGAAGACGTAGCTTGCGAAGAAACCGGCGGCGACGTAGAAGGGAGCAGCCAGATAGCCGGCGCCGAAGAATACACCGGCAATGACCGGCCCGGCGGCTCGCGGGAGCTGGATCGCCAGGCTTGATGTGCTGGCCGCGACACCACGCCGGTGGCCGCGCACCAGACTGACCGTCAAGGCCTGGCGCGCGCCGGCCGTGCCGCGGTTTAGCGCCGAGCGCGCGATATGGAGCATTGCGGCCAGGGCGAAGCTGGGCATGAGCGGCAGCGCCAGCAAGATGACGACGCTGGCCAGACGCATCCACACCACCGCCGCGACGGTGCCGACACGATCCACCAGACGGGCAGCGGCCACGGACGCGCCCGCGGTCACGAAGTAGCCCAGCGCCATGACGACGCCGATATCGTCCGGGCCCTGGCCGAAACGAGCCGAGAACCAATAGGCCATCAAGGGGCCAACCAGACCGATGCCCACGCCGTTGAGGCTGTTGACGGCAAATAGGGTGAGTAGCAGCCGGTTCTCTTGGCGCTGGTCCGCGTCGGCGCCCACGCTGGCCGGCGCCGGAGCGGGCGGCGCGCGGTCGGTCGCGGCCGCCAGAAGCCCGATACAGACCAGCGAACCGGCCAGCGTCATCGCAAACAGCGGGCGATAGGCCAACGGGCCGTTGATCATGCAGGACAGCCAGCTCGGCAGCCCTGCTAGAAACGCGCCGATGCCCATGCCGGAAAAGCCGATGGCCATATTGAGGCTGTAGACACGACCACGCTGTTCGCGTGTCAGCGCCTGAGACAGCCAGGCCAGCTCCACGGGGGCGAACGGCCCGCTGCTGCCGTTGACGCCGCGCCCGAAGCCGCCTGCGAGCGTGGCCACAACGAGTGCGGCCGGATGCGCGGTGACGAGTGCCGTAAGGGCCGCGGCCGTCTGCGCGCATTCGAATACGATGAGAAAACGCTTGCGCCCGAAGCGATCCGAGGCCGGGCCCGAGACCATGACCAGCAGGGCGTCGAGCAACAGGCCGGCTGTAAACAAGCCGCCGATGGCGACGGCCGACCAGCCGAGTGCCGCCAGATACAGCGCGAAGGCGACGATGAGCGCGCCTTGGCCGATGCTGCGTGCGGCCCGCGCGCCCAGCAGCAGTTGGGTGTCGCGCGGCAGGCGCGTCAGCGTGTCGAGCACTCTCGGTCGTGCGCCTAAACCGGCGGGCCGCCAGCGGCCGGTGCCGTCACCTGATGCGCCCCACAGGCATGGATGGCGTGCTTGCCGCGGGCGGTCATGTCGCTGATAAACACGAACTGGTCGCGCATATCGAACGGGTAGGCACGGATCTTGTAGTGCGTGCCGTAAGGCGTCTCGGTCAGTACCACGTTCACCGGATGATCGAACGACAGGAACGCGCTGGTCAGCGCCACATCGGTCAGGGCCGCGCGCAGGGCGATGGCGTCGTGCTCGGGCGCGACATAGAACTCGGCCACGCACTGCAGCGTGGCCGCGCCGTCATTTCCGTTGACGATATTGGACGTCCATAGCGTGTCGTGCGGCACGGTGACCACGTTGTCGTCCGGCGTGTTGATGGCCACCGCGCGTAAGCCCACGTTGACCACCTCGCCGTAGTCATCGCCGAAGGTGACCCAGTCGCCCGGGCGGTAAGGGCGCTCGACGATTGCCACGATGCCGGCGATCAGGCTCGAGACATAATCCTTGAACGCGAAACCGATCGCCACGCTGGCCGCACCGGCAATCACCAGGAAGTTCTGGAATGTGACGTTGAAAATCAGCGGCACGATCCAGCAGATTGCGACGATCAAAAGCCCCAGCCGGGCCACCGGTACCGCGCCCAGCAAGAACAGCCGGGCCCGGCTGGGCCCGCGTTCAGCCAGATAGGGTAATAGACGACGCGCGAGAAAAATCAGGCCCCATGTGCCTGCGACGATCAGCGCGATCTTGATGAAGTTGATCTCGCCCATGCTGCGCATGAGCTGATCCGCCTGGGCTGCGGCCGAATCGGTTTTCGATATATCAGCCATGATTTATACGCTCGCGATCGGAAAGCCGGCGGCGGTGAGGCCCGACCGAACCGACGGGTAAGCGGCCGGCGCGCAGACCAGATCGCCGTTGTCGCGCTGCTCGACGATGCCCGCCGTGCGCAGCGCGGGCAACAGCCGGGTCGCGCCCGGCTCGGGCACGGTTCGGGTCAACAAGTCCAGGGGCAGTTGCCCGTGAATGAGCAGCGCCTGCAGCAGCAGAAGAGTCAGCGCGTGATCGGTATCCGGCAAGAGAAATTCTTCCAGGGCGATGACCCAGAGCGTCTGGTCGGCGCGCGAGCGCTCCGAGTCGCCGGCGGGCTCGTTCGCTGCCGGTTCAATGGGGGTGTGGGGCGCGTCGGCTTCGGCCGAATCATCGTTATCCACCTCGACCTGGCGCCGCAGGCTGCGACGCCACAGCCGCCAGGCCACCCAGGGTATGCCGCGGCTGCGAGCGGCCAAGCTCTGTAATACCTCGTGAGGCGTATCATCCTGGCCGGCGTTCATGATGTCGTCGCCGCTTTGGGCGTCGCGAAAGCGCACGCTGCCCGGTCCGTCGTATTCGGCGATCTCGGACAGCCAGCGACGCAGTCGCAGCGCATCGAACGGCTGGAAGATCTGCGGCGCCGGAAGATACGCATCGGCCTGTACGGCGCGGACCAGATACTGCCAGGCCCAACTATTGCAGGCCACGATGACCGGTCGCTTGAGGCCGTCGATGCGCGAAAGCAGGGCCCTGACGAGCGCCAGGCCGTGCAGGTCGCGCACGAACCAGTCCTCGAGCGCGGCGATGACGAGCGGCGCGCGGCCGTCTTCAATGACCGGCAGGTCGTACGCGTTGGCGCCGATGACGTCGCGCCTGGCCGGCGGCTCGAGTATTTCGTGGCCTTGTTGCTTCGCCCACGCGGCCATCACCTGATTGCGGTCGCCAGGCGGCATGACGATCAAGCGTCGCCCGCCCTCGGGCGGCGGCTCGCCAAGCCAGTCCGCCAGGCTCGCCGCCAGCTCGGCGACCAGCGGACCACAGGCCGGGGGCGAGGCGATCTCATCAAGCCGCTCGAGCGTGGAACGCCGCAGCCGATCGTCCGTGATCATCGGCGTGTCCGGCTTGCGCCGCAGGATCTCGCGGGCGCGCGTCAGCACGCGCGTCATCGCATCCTTGGTCGGCGTCGGCGGCGTTTCGTAGTCCGATAGCGGGATGAACGCCGCGAGCGCGTCCGGGACCTTAACCGGGTTGTTGTTCGCACGGGCCGACGTTGAAGTCATGAGCGACGATAATCGAAGAAAACGACCCGATTATACCGATGCTGCCGACTTGTTCGCGTGCCAGAAGGCGCGTATCACAACAGATGCAACTCTAATCCAGGTGTCACTCATGGCCGGTGGCTGGACCCGCGACGGCGGCGTACAAGAGCAGATTGATTCCACGGTCGACGACGGCGTGGCCGAGGCTCGAGCCCGTCTGAAAGGTGCCGGGCCAAGCCTGGCGTTTTGCGAAGACTGCGAGGCGCCGATCCCCGAACGTCGTCGCGAGCTCATCCCCGGCGTGCGTCGCTGTGTGGCCTGCCAGGCTGAGGCCGACGACGCCGGTGCCCCCGGCAATATGAACCGACGGGCCAGCAAGGACAGTCTGCTGCGCTGATCACGGGGCGGCTCCACGGCCATTGACAACGACACCGCCGTTCCCGACAGGCGCAGCGGCTTGAAAAAGCGATGAACAGCTCGCCAACCGAGAGGTCGGCCGGTTCAGCATTCGCTATGCCCCAGCCGGTCCCGGATGTTTGATGCCTTGCATGCGTCCGGCGCGGGAAAAGTGTCATCGCCGCTCTGCTAGACTGCGCGCCGCCGCCGGGCGCGGCGTTCCCTAGAATTCCGGTTTCATCAGGTGATCCGGCGAGCGTCGACGTTCTAATCGACGCCCGCCGGGTCGCGCGGTTTATGTTTGAGGCCCCATGCTGCAGCTGATCCGAGAGCACTGGTTGTCTAACATCCGGGCCGACATGTTGTCGGGCCTGGTGGTTGCGCTGGCCCTCATCCCCGAGGCGATCGCGTTCTCGATCATTGCCGGGGTGGATCCGAAGGTGGGGCTGTATGCCTCGTTTTCGATCTGTGTCGTGATCGCATTCACAGGCGGCCGGCCGGCCATGATTTCGGCGGCCACCGGGGCCATGGCGCTGGTGCTGGTGACCGTTGTGGCCCAATACGGCCTGGACATGATGCTGGCCACCACGCTGGCCACCGGCGTGTTCCAGATTCTGGCCGGGGTTTTGCGGCTGGGCAATCTCATGCGCTTTGTCTCGCGCAGCGTGGTCACGGGCTTTGTGAACGCGCTGGCGATTCTGATCTTTCTGGCCCAGCTGCCCGAGCTGACGAACGCCGCGTGGCCGGTCTATGCCATGTGTGCCGGCGCGTTGGCGATCATCTATCTGTTTCCCTACGTGCCGGTGGCCGGGCGCATCCTGCCGAGCCCGCTGGTGGCCATCCTGGTGATGACGACCATCTACATGGCTACGGGCGTGCATATCCATCCCGTGGGCGATATGGGCGAGCTGCCGGACTCCCTGCCGTATCTGCTGATTCCCGACGTGCCGCTCAACCTGGAAACGCTGTCGGTAGTGGTGCCCTACGGTCTGATGCTGACCGTGGTCGGGCTGATGGAGTCGATGATGACGGCCACGATCGTCGATGATCTGACCGATACCGGCTCTAACAAGAACCGCGAGTGCGCCGGGCAGGGCATGGCCAACATCGTCACCGGTTTTCTGGGCGGCATGGCCGGCTGCGGCATGATCGGCCAGACCGTAATCAACGTGAAGTCCGGCGGACGTACACGTCTATCGACGCTCACGGCCGGTGTCGCGCTTCTGATTATGGTGGTGTTTCTGTCCGACTGGGTGGGTCAGATTCCCATGGCGGCTCTGGTGGCGGTGATGATCATGGTGTCGATCGGCACGTTCTCGTGGGAGTCGATTCGTGACCTGCCCAAGCACCCGCCCAGTACCAATATCGTGATGCTCACGGTGGTGGCCGTCGTGGTGGCCACGGGTAACCTGGCCATCGGCGTATTCGTGGGCGTTCTGCTGTCGGCGCTTTTCTTTGCCAACAAGGTTAGCCGGCTGCTCTATGTAGACAGCCGTCTGAGCGAGGACGGACAGACGCGGACCTATGACATTGCCGGCCAAGTGTTCTTTGCCTCAGCCACGACGTTTCGTCACGCCTTCGACTTCGACGAGGCGACCCCGAAGGTCACCATCGACGTGCACCGGGCGCATTTCTGGGATATCTCGGCCGTGGAAGCCCTTGACCGGGTGGTCCTGCGGTATCGTCGAGAAGGCGCAGACGTAGAGGTCATCGGGCTGAACCAGGCCAGTCGCACGCTGGTCGACAAGGTGGCTGTTCACGACAAGCCCGACGCCGAGAAGCTGCTCGAAGATACGCATTGAGAGGAGAGGGCATGACCGAGCGAACCATTGCGGCCTGTATCGACGGCTCGGCCTATGCCGCGGCGGCCTGTGATGCGGCCGTCTGGGCCGCGGCACGCCTGAGTGCGCCCTGTACGTTCGTGCACGTGATCAGCCGGCGCAAGCACGCCGCCGCCGGAGACTACTCGGGCCAGATCGGGCTGGGTTCGCGCGAGCACTTGCGCGACGAGCTGGCCGAGCTGGACGGCGCGCGCGCCCGGTTGGCCCGCGAGCGCGGTGCCGATCTGCTGGACAGCGCTGCTCGTCGAGCCGCCGCGGCCGGTCTGGACGCCCCGGCCCGTATTCAGCGCAACGGTGAGTTGCTGCCTGCACTCCAGCACGTCGAAGACGATATCCGCCTGCTGGTGATCGGCAAACGCGGCGAGTCGGCCGGCGACGAGGCCCATCTGGGGTCGAATCTGGAGCGCGTGATTCGCGGCATGGCCTGCCCGATATTGATCACGACACCGCATTTTGTGCCGCCCCAACGCGTGCTGATTGCCTACGACGGCAGTGCGACCGGGCAGAACCTGATCCAGCGCGCGGCAGCCACCCCGCTTCTGTCCGGTGTAGAAGCGCATCTGGTTTACGTCGGCAGCGCCGAACAGGCCGAGCGCGCCGCGCTGGAAGAGGCCGCAGATACGCTGCGAGGCGCCGGTGCCCGCGTCCAGACCGCGGTCTTGTCCGGCGACGTCGAACCGGCGCTACATGCTTATCAACGCGATCAGAACTGCGATCTGATGGTAATGGGCGCCTATGGCCATACCCGTATTCGTCACATGCTGGTGGGCAGTACCACGACCGATATGATCCGCCGGGCCGAAGTCCCCGTACTGATTACGCGTTGAGTTTTTATACGCCAGCGAACTGTCATGTCGCACGCTTCAGATGAACTGGGCGCACCGGGGCCGGCCGGCTGGGCGCATCACGGCCAGGCGCGCCCGGCATTCGCGCGCGAGCCGGGCCCGGGGGAAGAGTCGGTCTGGGATTACCCGCGCCCGCCCGTGGTGCGGCCTGATGCGCGCGCGGTCGTCGTTCAGCTGGGCAACCACGTCGTTGCCCGGTCGGATGCCACGTACCGGCTGTGCGAAACCGCAAGCCCGCCGACGTTCTATATCCCCAAGACCGCAATCGATTCGTCGGTACTGGTGCCCAGCCGGAGCGCATCGTGGTGCGAGTGGAAGGGCCGGGCGCGCTATTGGCACGTCGTCATTGGCGATACACGAATCACTGATGCCGCCTGGGGATATCCGGAGGCGAGCGGCGCGTATGCCTGTCTGGCCGATACGCTCGCGTTTTATCCATCCCGGCTGGCGTGTTTCGTGGCTGGCCAGCGTGTTCTTGCCCAGGGCGGCGGTTTTTACGGCGGCTGGGTGACGCCGGAGATCGTGGGCCCGTACAAGGGCGAGCCGGGTACGAGCGGCTGGTAGTGTCACATTTAGACACGCCCGGCCAACGCGGTAATATCAATACATCATAACCTCGAGGCCTTGTCGTGATGGATGATCTCAGAGACCGCATTGCACTCGTCACCGGCGCCTCTCGCGGCATTGGTGCGGCCACGGCGATCGCACTGGCCGAGGCCGGCTGTAACGTCGCGATCGGTTACAACAATTCGCGCAAGGCGGCCGAAGCGGTCGCCGCACGCGTACGTGAACTCGGCCGCCAAGCGGTCCTCATTCCGGCTGATATCGCCGCCCACGCCGCAGCCGAAACGCTGGTCGGCACCACAGAAGCCGAGCTCGGCGGCGTGGATGTCCTTATCAACAACGCCGGCATTAATCCGGTCTATGGCATCGACGAGCTCAACCTGGAGCGCTGGCAGGCCACGCTACAGACCAACCTAACGTCGTCGTTCATGGTCTCGCAACGCGTGATTCCCGGCATGCGCCAGCGTGGGTGGGGGCGACTCGTCATGATGTCGTCGGTTGCGGCACAGATCGGCGGCGTCATCGGCCCGCACTACGCGGCCAGCAAGGCCGGCCAGTTGGGCCTGATGCGCAGCTATGCCGATCTGTTGGCCGGTACGGGCGTAACCTCGAACGCGATTGCGCCGGCTCTGATCGCCACCGACATGATCAACGATAACCCCGACATCACCCCGGATCTTATCCCGGCCGGCCGGTTTGGGCAGGTCGATGAAGTGGCGGCCCTGGTCGTGCATCTGGCGCAGAACGCCTACATCACGGGGCAGACGTTCAACGTCAACGGGGGCAAGGTGATGAGCTAGGGCGTGTCAACACGTCACGCATTCGTTCACCCACAGATTCTGTGGATAACCAGGTGCATAGATCGACCGCCGCGCCGGAACCAAAGGCTCGCTATGGCACGGTTAGTTTTTGACCACTTCATCACCGGCCAATAGTCCACGACTCGAACAAGCCACAGCCGTTAGAATAGTGCTCGCTTACGTTCCAACGCATCTCGCAGGCCCTGCATGATTCGCACCGTCGTCAACGGCAAAATCCATCGTGCCACCGTGACTCAGGCGGATCTGCACTACGTGGGCTCGATCACGATCGATGCTGACCTGATGGCCCGTGCCGACTTCGTGGAAGGCGAGAAAGTGCTCATCGTAGACGTGACCAACGGTGCACGTCTGGAGACCTATGTTATCGAGGGGGCCGCGGGCAGCGGCGTCATCGGTATCAACGGAGCGGCGGCTCATCTCATCGACGTGAGCGATCTCGTGATCATCATGAGCTTTGTCGGCCTGACCGAGGCCGAACGTCAGACCCACGGGGCGCGTGTGGTGCACGTGGATGCCGATAATCGAGCCATTGAAGCGTCGACGGATCTCGCCGCGCCGGCCTGTGGCAGCGACGAAGTCGACGGTCGCGGCAGCTCGCCCAGCCACGGCTAGTGGCCCGCCGGGCGTGGCACTGCACACTGCGACGACGACTCAGCTGCTAAAAGACCCGGACCCGTCGGCGCTGCCGCTCACCTTCACGATCTGCCCGTATTTCCAGGCATGGTTGTCGGCGCCGTGGCCGATCGCAGCGTTGGTGAAAAGAGCAACGCGCGTCAGATCGACATGGTCGCCGATGATATCGATCATGAGCGCTGGGTCATCGCCAACGGCGCAGTTATGAAAATCGCCGAGAACGACGGCAGCCACGCGCTCAAACAGCCGGGTTCGCGTGACCTGATGCAGGCAACGCTCCAGCCGAAACGCGGCTTCTCCCACGTCTTCGAGTAACAGCGCAAGGGGCTGATCGCCGCGCGGCTGTAGATCGAGATCGGCGATGCTCGCCAGCACCGTCAAGTTGCCGCCCCACAGTTGTAGCGGTCCTTCACAGCGTGGGCCGGCGATATGGCGTGGGGTCTGTTGTGTTTGGCCCCTGCCGAGTACGGCCACCAGGCTTCGCACGCTGGCCGCGAAACCCGTCTGTCTGTCGTCTGGCCAATCGCGGATCAAGTCGGCAGCGACGGGCGCGTGTACGGCGGTCTTGTGATGTGCGGCAAATGCACAAGCCAGGGCCGTGATATCCGAGTGGCCGATCAGCGGGCGATCGGCCTGGATTCGATCCCATTGGATCCCGTCGATGAGTTGGGCGCTGCCGTATCCGCCACGCAAGCACCACACGGCGTCGATATCCGGCGCTTCAAACGCTTCATGCAGATCCACCAGCCGTTGCTGACGCGTGCCTGCCAGATAGCGATGATGTTCGTGAATATGGCGCCCGGGCAATGCCGTGATGCCCGCGGCTTTGAGCAGCTGTGTGATTGCCTCGATGCGCGCGTCGCTGATAGCGCCGGCCGGAGCAATCAAGGCAATGCGCCAACCGCCGAGGCCGGCTAGCGCCTGTACAACGAGGTGACTCGCGGTCGGGGGGGAAGCGGGCGCGTCGGCGTTCATCGATCAAATAGCCGGGTGGGTGAATACATTCCGTGAGGTGTTCGGGCGGTGTTTGGCCGTTGCTTTCAGTCTGGAGACAAGAGGCAGGAGCGCCGATATCGATCGCCGCCTGTGCCTTCGACAGAGTAGCGTCATTGCACATGGATAACAGTCCGCGATAATCGCGGTTTATCGAGACAACCGTATCGAAGGACAGGCATGAGCGACACTGATCACGAACTGCGCTATATCTGCGAGCTGGACGGCGACGAGATCATTCTCGAGGCCAGGAGCGCACAGGAAGCCGCCGAGCGCGCGGTCAACCGCCACGCCGCAACCCACGGCAGCGGGACGTATACCGTGACCGTGTCAGAGGCCACCGACTATGATCTGCCGCTCATCGCCGGCGACGACTACGTCGTGACCGTATGAGACGCCGATCGATGCTTTGGTTCGCCGGCGGCCTGGTCGCGCTTGCCGGCCTGGGCGGTTGTATGTCGCTGGCGGGCAGTGACCGAAGCGCGCCGGCATCGGATGCGGGTGTCGATGCGCTGGAAGACACGCCCTCGGCCGACACGCCTGCGGCCCGGCTGGCCGATGCGCTTGCCGTTATCTACGCCGATTCGCCCTATGCCGGTGAGCTGCGCTATGCGGCAACGTTGACCGATCTCAACAACGACGCGCAGCCGGATGCGATTGCCTACGTACAGGGTCCGAATGGCTGCGATGAGGGCTGTGATCTGTTCATATTCCAGGCCCGTGATGCACGGCTCGTGGCGATCAACCGTCTGCCGCTCGCGCGCCCGCCGCTCACCCGCAGCGACGTCCAGGATAACGACACCGGCGGCTGGGTAGGCCTGGCCACGCGCGTGGCCGGTCCGGGCGACAGCGCCGACGCCGTCCAGCGTCTTCGGTCTGCCGGCGGTGCCTATCAACCCGCCGAGGTGAGCAAGCCCGGGCCGACGCGTACGCTCATCGCCGACATGCTTGATACGAAACGCGTGCCGGCGCCGCCGCCCGGCGATTAATCTCGGCGTGAGCACGCGAGCGGTCTTCGGTTTCGTGCTGATCGACGGGTTCTCGATGATGGCCTTCGTCGCGGCCACCGAACCGTTGCGGATCGCCAATCGCCTGCTCGATCAGTCGGCCTACGAGTGGTCGATGATCGGCGCCGGCCGGCCGAACGACGCCGTTGTGGCATCCAACGGCATGCGCGTCTTGCCGGACGCGCATATGACAACCATCGAGACATTGCCCTGGCTGGCCGTCTGTAGTGGCTTTCGCTCGCATGTCGGCTCCTCCACGGCGCTATATCGCTGGCTGGCCCGGCTTGATCGACAGGCAACGACCTTGGGCGGAATCGATACCGGATGTTTCGCGCTGGCCGAGGCCGGCCTGCTGGATGGTCAGGTCGTCACCCTTCATTGGGAGAGCCTGCCGGCGTTTCGCGAGCGTTTTTCGGCGGTCACGGCCGTTGAATCTCTCTACGAAACCGGTGATCGACGCTTTTCCTGTGCCGGCGGTATGGCGGCCACCGACATGATGCTGGCCGATATCCGTCAGCGACACGGCGCGGCCTTGGCCGCGGCCGTGGCCGAGCAGCTCATTCACGCCCGCGCTCGTGTGCCTGACAGTCGCCAGCGGCGGTCTCTGGTGGAGCGGCTGAACAGCCACGACCCGGTGCTGGTGCGGGCCGTTGCCTTGATGGAGTCGCATATCGAATCGCCCCTGTCGCTGGCCGAGATCGCCCGTCGCGCGGGGCGCTCGCCCCGCGCCGTGGAGCGCGCCTTCCAGGCCGCGCTCGGCTGCTCGCCGGGCGCGCATTACCGGGCGCTTCGCCTGGCCCGGGCCCGGGATCTTTTGAGGGCCACCGATCGCTCGATGACGGACATTGCGTTGGCCTGCGGATTTTCGTCACCGGCGCGGTTTTCACGTGTTTTCAAAAACCATGTCGGTGTTGCGCCAAGCGCCTGGCGACGAGCGGATCAGCCGGCTAAAAAATAAAGTCGATGACGAGGCCGGTGGGTCGCGCAGGCGCGGAAAAAGCGCGTAGATTGAGCAGTGCGATCTGTTTTCTGCCGCTTACGCCAACATGCACGTTTTTGCTAATCCGCTGGGCGCTGGCCCGCTGTATTTCGACAATCTGACGACCGCCGAAGGCACGCCCGTGGCCTATGACCCGCAGGCCCGTGCGTTCATCCCCACGCCGCCGTTCTGTGCCAACCGCGAGCGTATCGGTTGTAACTGGATTGCGCCCGAAGAAGGCGCGTTCTGTCGTGCCTGTGCCATGACCGCGCTGGCCCCCGACCCGTCGCTGGAAGACGCCATTCCCGACTGGGCGGCCACGGAGCTTGCCAAGCGCTGGGTCATCGATAACTTGGGTCGCTGGCAGTGGTTCCGACCGGAGGACCCGGGGACGCGACCGACGTTTCATATGCTGGCCGAAGCCAACGACGAGCCCGCGCCCATGGGTCACGGCGGCGGCGTGGTCACCATCAGCGTCTCCGAGGCCGACCCGGTCGTGCGCACCAAGCGTCGCCAGGCCCTGGGCGAGCCGTATCGCACGATGATCGGGCACATGCGCCATGAAATCGCCCACATGTTGTGGTGGCGCCTGGCCCTACGCGATGATTTTCTGGCGGCGTTTCGCCAGGCCATGGGCGACGAGCGCGACGACTATTCTCAGGCGCTGAAACGGCATTACGAGAACGGCCCGCCGGCCGACTGGCCCACGCGCTTCATCTCTTCGTATGCCTCAGCGCACCCGCACGAGGATTGGGCCGAAACCGTGTCGCATCTCATGCATCTGACCGATATCACCGACAGTTTCGTGGCTGCCGGGCTGTCGTCGCCCCAGCTGCCCGGACCACACTGGAACCCGTACGCCGAAGTCGATACGGCGCGCCTGATTCGCGTAGGCGCTGACGTGGCCGCCGGCGTGAATCACATCAACCGTTCGATGGGCCTGGGCGATCTGTATCCGTTCATGTTGTCGGAGCCGGTGAGCCAGAAGCTGGCGTTCGTGCATGAGTGGTTGCGGCGGGGGGCGCAAGGGTGGTGATCATCCTGCGGTGGCTGGCTCATGGATAAATGTCGCTCGGGCGTTTGAACAACTCACGAGCGGGTTTTACCGGGCGGTTTCGCACTGCTGTGCGAGTCACCTTTATTTGCTTGTCCAAATAAAGGTGACCCAAACAAAGGACCCCCTACATAGCCGCCGGCTTCGCCGGTGCACTGCGATGCTCGGTCCCATGGAACGCGGCCAGAACTCGCATCGCTTTGGCGATGCTCAAAC
>MDSW01170789.1_pt1 | contig 28717 bp, 22 predicted proteins | sample 811171 | NCBI WGS metagenome assembly MDSW01 (sample SAMN05326641, study PRJNA326480) | marine metagenome | isolation source: seawater | place: Atlantic Ocean: North West | collected 2012 | reverse complement strand
TTGTACTCACTAATGTGAGGCCTCTGGTGTCCAGGCATATCAATTCTGGTTTCTCAGGCCACTCCGTCTCCCCGCAGGGCGAAGCGACCTCAACCACTTACCCTAATAGACAGTCTACTAGAGCGCACAAAGCAGGCTTGCGACCAACCTATGGTATTTGAATAACACGGGAGGGGCAGTAGTTGAATCCTGTTGTAAATAGTGAAATTAGTATTCATTTTTCTTAATTTTCAGGTGCATAATCTAACCCATAAAGGATGTTTTCAAGTCTTACGACTTTAGGAGAAAAATTGATTCCGTAATCAAGAACGATTGATTGATTTGAATCTGCCCCCATAATGTTGCTATTGGGATTCTGAATTTCGCTACCACAAGCCGGACAGGGGCCCATCTGGTTGCTTGATAATCCACATATTGAGCAAGTGAACGTATTTTCTTCACCCATTTTTTCACTCTACTTCGTAGTTTATAGATGACTTTCTGGGAGGAGGGCCATAGATCATTGGTGTCAATGAGAGCGAGGCAATCATCATGGCTAGAATTATTGTAGCTGGTATTATTTGGTTAGACCATTCTATTGCGTACCTCACTATACAATAAATAGTAGCAAGAGCGACGCTGAGAAGCATTATTGGATAACCAGTTTTGAAGAACCTGTTGAATGAAATGTCATGACCTGATTCCTCGGCTAATCCGGCAGCTACAACATTGGCTGAGGCCCCAATAATGGTTCCATTTCCACCTAGGCACGCACCGAGTGCCAAGGCCCATGCTAGAGGCGCTAGATCTAATCCCAATTCTGGATCTTCAGCTAGTTTGATTACCACCGGAACCATAGTCGCCGTGTAAGGAATGTTGTCAATAAAAGCGGATGCAATAGCGGATACCCATAGTAGTAGTAGGACTGAAATCATAAGTCTGTTTTGTTCAGATGCATCTTTAATTGTGTCAGAAATTCCATCAGCTATGGTATCTATCATGCCCATATTTTCCAATCCGTGAATCATAATGAAAAGCCCGGCAAAGAAGATTATTGTAGTCCACTCTACGGCGTCTAACTGCTCTTCTACATGGTGTGGCGAGGTTACCAATAGCATTAGCACCGCTCCCCCAAGAGCAATGGTTGCAACAGTCAGGAGATCATGATGAAAAGAGGAGTGCGCAAAGAAGGCCAAGATAACCAATGCAAGTATTGCTCCGGATTTTTTCAAGAGTTGGACATCCTTGATACCATATCTCAGCCTCAGTAAATCGATGTTTTTGTGTTTCTCTCCAGATAGCCCAGAGGATTCCAGCCGATTTAGTAGCCAAAACGAAGGAGCCATGCAAATCACAACTGCTGGTCCAACGTGTATGATGAAATCCACAAACGTGATTCCCTGTCCATCCAAAGCAGTTCCGGACAGAGCTTGTGTGGACAACTGTGCACCGATTATAATATTCGGCGGGTCTCCAATTTGGGTTGCGGCACCACCGATATTAGAGAACATGACTTCTGCAATAATCAATGGAATTGGTTCAAGATCTAGGACTTTGGCAATTTGTATAGTCACCGGAACAATTAGCAAAATTGTTGTGACATTATCCAAAAATGCTGAGAATACTGCTGTTATTGTACAAAGGATAACAGTTAACCTCCATATTGACCCTCCGCTAAGCGCATATGCTTGAACTGCTGCCCATTCGAAAATACCCGTCTTTCCGAGAATATCCACGATTACCATCATGCCGATTAGCAAGCCTATTGTTTCCTCATCGATCCAAGTGACTATTGTACCCAAATCCGGACCGTCGCCGATGACATGTAATGTCACAACCGCCGCAATTCCTCCAATGGCTGCTGCCAATGCTCTATGCATTGCCTCAAAGATGATTAGGGTGTAGACCCCAATGAGGATAGCGAAGGAAGCTGGTACCGCCCAGCTTGGCATACTGGGCGGCTCCCAGACCCCAGAGGATGATGATGCTGCTAGAGCAGAGGGAAGCAATAGAGTCAGAAAAAGTAAACAAAAAGTCAGCACCGCCGCTGGGCGAATGGCACTCGGGGCAATCTTCATTGGTCACTCCTTCGATTAGGTGCATATGAAGACTACTGGAGACTAGTCCTCCAGAAAACTGCAACATTTCCCCTCTGGAAGACTATTGTCGATCCGACTCTTTCGGAAATTTCAGAGAACATCTGCTGCCTATTTTTTCTATTCGACGATATGCTCTTATTCGCCTTGAGTTTGACAAGATCCCTTCTTTTAAGCTGGTCAACTAGCTCAGACAGAAATGGTTCACTAATTCCGTCTTTTCCAATTCTGAGGGTTATTTCCAATGCTGGACTCTTCGCCATCTTTGAAATTGCTTTCGGAACTCCTTTACTCATTTAACTCACCTCCAAAATCCGGGCCTTCTCTAGTTATTCTTCCGCATCTTAAGCAAGTTGTTGTAATTTTCTTGGACGCGAGTCTGATTCTAGAAGTTCTGCCGGGTGCCATGGACTTCTTGCACTTTCTGCATATCATTCTGCTAATCCTTGGTCCGGCTCTAGTCCCATGCTTCTTCCCTATGGATAGAATATGTCTTGCCGCACTGTCAGAAATGTCCGGATTTGAAATCAGATTTTCCTCTAGGACACTAGACAGTGATTGCAATGCATTCTTTGCCGCTTCCAACCGGTTTGCCCCATTACTACGAGATCGTCTGCGTCCAGGAGACATATTTTCGCCTCAAAGGGTATTTACGGCGGAAGTCACCAATGCCCCTACTTCCAGAATCGAACCTGTTCCATCTATTGTGATTAGGAGGCCTCTTTCGCCATACCAATTTCCTAAAGGCTTTGTCTGTTTGTGATATCCATCAAGTCTACTTCTGACGGTTTCTTCAGTGTCATCCTTCCTTTGAACCAGCCTGTCGTGTATTTCAATGGGGGCTGGCTTGAATGAGACGTGGTAAATTTCACCAGTGACAGGGTCCATCCTTCTGCCAATTATCCTGTCGACGATCTCATCATCAGGTACCTCGATAGATATTACTGCAGATACTTCTGTTATTTCTTCCAATGCTTCCGCTTGTAAGATTGTTCTCGGAAACCCATCAAAAAGGACTCCTTTAGAAGCGTCAGGTTCCTTCAGCCTCTCCCTTATTAGGCCAATAATCACTTCGTCTGGAACTAGTTTTCCGGCTTCCATAAAGGCCTTAGCCTCGACCCCTAATTCTGTTCCTTCTGATAGGGCTGACCTCAACATATCTCCAGTTGAAACTGGCGGCTTTCCCGTTATTTCGGCAATTAATGAGGCTTGAGTTCCCTTTCCGGCCCCAGGAGGGCCGAATAGTACGATGGATCCTGTCATGAATCACCGCTAGAGTATTCACGGAAAAATTATCCGGATTAGGGCCCGTTTTGTTCCCACCAAATATGGCCATATGCAACCCATTGATCCATTGTCCACCCATCCGGAAGGCCAGTGAGGGGCAAAGGGAGTGCTCCCTCGGGGACTTGGTGTGTTGGCAACGTGGGTACTGTGGATTGGATCATCTCTTCTATCTCGGAATCTGAAACTCCTCCCGTCACAACATCACCAGTCGTATCAATTTCCAATGCTGCAGCCTTTCTCTCATCACTAGATCCAGCCAAAAGTGCAGAGCCCCTAGGAATGAGTTCTTCCTCGGAGCTTAATGGGGCGAATTCCTCTCTTGCTTTGAAGCCGAGTAAAGTGATTCCAATAATTGTGACAATAAACAACAACCCGATTGTCCAACCAGGGAGGCCTGCCGATTCAAGGAGCCCCAATATGCCTCCATTATTTCCACTACTGGTCTTGCTGATATCGATATTTACTATTGATGCCGTTTTTGAGATTTCATCTCCTTCAAGTGTTGAATTGGCATTTATTGTCAGTTCCTTTAGTCCGTCTTCTGAAGATTTCCCGGGCGTAACGAAGACTCTACATTCGATAGTTGCACCAGGTTCAAGATTGGTTATTTCAATAGGTTGTATTTCTATTGTCCATCCATCGGGTGCTAGATAGCCAAGGCTGACTCCCGATGGCACATTCCCGAGGTTTGAAATTTGCAAAGTAAGCTCACCTCGTTCGTTCTCAACAATGCCCTGAAGGGTCTGAGTGGAGCTCTGCACATCTATCCACACCGATGGAAGAACAATTACATCCAATTCCAGAGTTGTTACTTCTTTTGAATTACTAGGTGATGTCGATTCAATGATTACCGGGACCTTTTCAGTCAGTTTTCCAGGTAAAATGCCACTTGGCAATTCTAGACCAATCGTCACAATAGAATCCCTGTTCATATCAAGAGAGAATGTATCACCTGATAGCAGGCCCCCTGACCAACCATCTGGAAGAGTCCCAATTGTTAGTTTGATGATTAGCGGAACGTTTCCAGAGTTGTGAAGAGAAATATCAGAATTACCAGATTTTCCTAGTGCAAGTGAGAATCCTGACTCGCTAACTATATCCAATGTGGTAATTTCCTTAACTTCCAATAAAGTACCATTGGAAACAGTGTTTCCGTCTAATGTCGTCTTTATGGAAATTGTATTCTTGTCTCCCTTCTCTGCTGCTAATGGTACTATTGTCAGTACTGTGATTCTGGTAGTTTCACCCCTACCAACAGAAGACTCCATATTCGTAACCTCTACATTCGGAGGTGTTTCGCCTTCTTTGAAGATCTGAATGGGCCAAACATTGCTTGAGGATAACGCTCTGATTTCGAATACCAACGGAACATTTCCTAGATTGCTTATTGAGAGAGTAGTCATGACAGTCTCACCATTGAGCACGGCTCTTGAGTCTGAAATTGCCAAGGGCCCAATTTCCTCGCCTAGTGAATCATAAATTTGGGTAGAGAAATCTCTGCTTTCCAGAACTTCAATTATGGCTGTTTCAGTACTTTTCAATGTAGGATCATTCACCGAGGTGGTGGTGCATGTAACTAAATTCTCAGAACCCGAGGATAATCCTGATGAAGATGGCGGAACCTTAACCTGAATTGGTACTTGGACGAATTGTAGCCTACTTAGTGGCCCGACTGTAGCAACTGATGCTTGTTCGCCACCTACCCAAACAATCCACCTGTCTTCTGTCTCGCAAGAAATTCTGTATTCTGTTGGACCATTACCTATGTTCCTTACAGAGACGAAAAATGTAGCAAACTTGTCGGGTTTTGCACCTAGGCCTTGTGTTCCTGCCGAGACTGTGTAAAGTCCTTCTACCCTGTCAACATTTACTGACAGCCTTATTGAATGTGATATGGTTGGTGCATTTTTATCGAAGAGAGTCAGATCGGTCACGAACAATCCCGGAAGGGCGTATCTGCTTTCTATGTCCGCATCCTCATCAGTGAGGTTAAGAGAGATTACAATTCTATCGCCTGCCTCTCCGAAGGGAGATAATACCCAAGGTTTAGACTCGTTAATATCCCAAGACCATTCATCTACTGGGTTTTGTAAAATTCCCGCCTCATCCACAATTTGGACCTTAGTCACCAATAAATCGACAGTAATTTCTGAAGTACCCTCGTTGAGAAGTTCGAGATGGAAGTTTCCAAATGTCGTTGAGCTTGGGTCCATATTCCTCAACTTTGCCAACTGGGCTTCCTCAAAAGTTGAAGGATATGACCCGTCTTCCATAAGAGGCGTGATTCTGACACCGATCTCCGTGACCTCGAACAACAATTCGAAGACATTGTTATTCACCCCAGAATTCTCATCATTTAGCTCCTCCACGTCCGAGAGGTGGTCTAGTGTGAGCCTAACAAGATGATTGCCGGTCGATTGGAAAGAGTGGTAGATCGAGAATGTCTCCACCTCTCCGCCCCCCAATGATGGCATTGGATAGCTACCAATTTGCGATCCATCAGATAAGTCCTCGAGCATAATTGAGTAATCACCCGTCGATGAGGCTGCCTGATTCATCCAAGAGAGTTGCAAGGAGATTGTGTCTCCGGATAATGGACTTGTATCGGGGGAGAATATCGAGTTCGGGACCACTGTCAGATCTGAATTTTGTATTTCTTCCGCATTTGCGGTTATCACCAGAGAGAAGGCCTGTGCAAAACCTCCAGAGTGCCCTACCTCAACTGTCCAAGTACCGACAATTGTGGATGAAATTCTCGCCCTTTCAAGATTATTTAGAGTATCTCTTGCCCCTCCTGTTTGGCTAATCCCATCTTCGAAATTGTTCCCATAGTATACATCTCCATCGGGGGACTTTATCACCAAATCTAGGTCATTAACCAGCCTACTTGTATTCTGATTGGAGGAAACGGAGCCCTCTTTGTCATTCCAAGCAAGTGTTACCTCCAATCCAGATTCATCCAAAACATCGAATGTGTAAACAAAACTGTGGCCGGGAGACAGCTGCCGATCTTGATCGTAGAACAACGAAAGATTGTCGCCATCCTTCTGCGGAAATAGGCTGTTAGAGAGATTTAATTGCCCCCACCCTTCAATGTTATTGGGTACATTTTTTTCCCCTAAATCGTCCGCTCCGTTTACAAGTAGTGCCTTGATCAAATCAGACCTTGGGTCCAAGATGCCTAGTTCTTCCTTCATGTACTGCCTAGTCATTGCGGATGCACCTGCAACAACTGGAGTGGCCATAGAGCTGCCACTCATTGTCATGTATAGTGGCGTGGATGAGCCCTCGTGTACATTTTGGGAGCAAGCCGAGCCGGTTGCCAAGCTGGCCTCTTCGGCCCTGGCAGAGCAAATCATGACCCCGGGGGCTACAATTTCTGGTTTTATCCTGCCATCAGAAGTCGGTCCTCTAGAGGAGTTGTCATACACATAACCGATTGGGGAGGAAGAATAGGCCGCAGTAGTAGTGGCTCCAACGGAAAGGACGTTTTTTGCCGTACTCGGGGATGTGACCCCTGCCTCACCCATGTCACCCACAGAAAAAATTACCAATAGTTCTGGATTGTCATTGGAGAACCAGTCTACGGACCTTGAGTCAGAAGTGTAATCACCTACAAGACTATTACTTCCCCAACTGTTGGTGTGGATTTTTGCATCATTAAGGAATGAATGCTCATACATCTCATAGAGAGAACCCCACCTCGCCAGTAGGCCTGAGCTATCGACTTCAATCTGATAAAAATGGAATGTTGATTCAGGCACCATACCTGTTGCATTGTCGTCTCCAGAACCATCACCGAGTAGGGTTGCTGTGACATGAGTGCCATGGCCACTGTTGGAGTCTGCTCCAGAGTTGTCTGGTCCGAATAGATTGAAAATAGGACTTCTCAACCTCCCATCGAAATCACCGTGATCTTCATCTAGACCAGTGTCTGTAATGCCTAGAACTTCCCCGTATCCTGTGAGATTTAGGTCTGTTATTGACCTTGCATAGTCAATGCCGGCAATGATACTTGCATTGGAATTTTGGATAACCAATTGTTCTCCCAGTTCAATTCTCAGTATACGGTCATCTTCGGCCAAGACTGGAATTATTGATGGGAGAGAGTTACGAATTTGACACAGATATTCGTCACATTGAGAAGATTGGTAATAATGATCTAATCTATCATAAATTTCCATTTCTAAACTGATCGTATCCAAATTCGAATTGGATGGAGAGGGAATAATGTCCAGATCTAATAGCACATCTTCAGAATGAACCATGGGAATTAGGGCCTTATCTATTTTCCACGTCGTGGGCATTTTTCCGATCCACCGGACCTCGGATAGTTTACCTATCTGGCCTATGATTTCTCCCGATTGATGAGAATTGAGTGAGATAATTACCGAGTGATCGGGAATGTGGTCAACGATCTCTATTTTGAGGTTTGACAACATGTGATTTAGGGAATCCAGATCCGAGGAGTTGGATTGGACTATGTAGAGCCTGTTATCAAATTGAGATGGGAGTCCTGCAAGCTGCCATGGACCCGGTGGTAATGCGGCAAGAGTGGGGTCTACACTTCCGTACGGAGAGTGAATTTTGTATGTGAGTTCCTCCAGATCGTAGTTTCTGGAAATAGGATTTTCCAGCTTGTTCCAATTATTTTCCCTGCCTGTGTCCGAGTTCGCCAACAGAGGGGGTTTTTCTTCAGAGAATTCAGAGTTAATTGAATGCCCTAATGGCGACAGGATTACAATCGCAATGACGACGCATAACGATTTACAAGTTGGCATACGAGGCTCGCAAACTAGTTCCTCTTTTGACTATTGACTCTGAACGAGTGTCTAATGATCTATGATGTGGAATAATATCGAGCAATCGATTCATCTGTCTTGTTCGCTGATTTGACCCAATCTTCTTCTGTTCCCATTAGAGAGCGAATGCAATCGACATTTTCGGGAATTACATCACTTTCTTGGTGGATTGCTTGGAAATAATAAAGCCTGTTTCCCACTAGTTTTACACCATCTTCCCACACAAATATTTCATGTAAATCACCCCACTTTCTTCCTATATCTCTTGCCATTTCCATTACTTCGGCCGTAGTACTTATCCTGTCCTTTGAGCCATTCATCACTATTACCCTTGGTGTTTGTTCCCACATTCGGATGATTGAATCCGTGGACAAGCCATGGCCCTCAGGGAGATCAGCAATAATTGAATGGACATGCATTATCGTGGTCGGGACGGCTACTGCGAGGCTATTAATTTCAATCTCAGGTTTAACGGTCATTACATCAGGACCATGGTGGCTGGGTACTTTCAAAACTGGCTTAATCGCGTTTATTGGTCCCTTGCTAGAATCACCAGGATCCGCCGCCCTCCTTATCATCGTGCATTCGACTTTAAGAGATCCACACTGGTCAAATAAAGGAACGAGTGTCCTTGAAAGCCCGGTAGTATTGCAGGAAACAACTCTAGTTCCTCGTGCGTTAAGATTCTGAATATGATTGGCAGATGAGGTATAAGAAAGACCCGTGAGGTCATGTTTCTCACCACCTTGGAAAATATATTTCACACCGGCAGACTGGTATTTTTCCAGATTCTCAGCTCCCATCTTGCCGGGTGCACAATCTACGACCACTTGAGAAACCGAGAGCAGATCCGAAATCCCGCCATTGCATTTGTATCCTTCATTTGAAAAACTGTTTATTTTTTCCTGGTCGTCTGATGTACAAAACAAAGGGAAGCCCTTCTTTACGGCCAGCTTGCAACCAAAGCTTGGACCAGTTTTAGTCACTCCTACGACCACCATATCATCTTGGGCGTCTATTGCGTCGGCAACTCTTTTTCCAATAGTTCCGAAACCATTGATTCCAACCTTTATCTTGTCCATTTGACTCACCCTGATATTGTCTATGCGACAGATGGTCTGAACCCCGCATATGAACATAGCGAAATCGGCAAGAGTCAATAACAAGATTCTCTTTTCTGAAATCACACTGGGAGCTTGGAGGTAGTTGGATGAGGGAGGGTGCTTCAAAGAGTATGAAGCTGAATAGGGACTTGGAGAAGTATATTGAGAAAGCCCTTGAGCAAAAAAGGCCAGTTAAAATTGGTTGGGGAAGGGCCGGGGACGAGCGTCCAAAGGAGGGTGAGTTTGGAGTGATGGGTCACCTCCCCGAGGGAGCAAGAGTTCTGTGCCTTGGGAATCTCGGAGAATGCGTAGGTATAGCAAATGGGGGAGGTACACTAACACTCAGAGGAAGCGCCGGTTCAATGCTAGGGGCTTTCCACCAATCTGGAAAGACAGTGGTCGAGAAGGATGTGGGTGCGAGAACTGGTTTCAAAATGATGGGTGGCGATATCTCAATTCAAGGTTCAGTTGGCGACGAGGCAGGCGCTGGAATGGCCGGGGGTACAATTCTAGTTAGGGGGCATTCAGGGAGTAATCTTGGTGCTGGAATGACGGGCGGCGAAATTGTTGTTATGGGTTCTGTGGGGTCAGATCCTGGGATTGGGATGGTTGGAGGTCGGATCATCATTTCTGGTAGTTGCCCCCCTCCTCCGGAAGGAGTAGATATGAGATCAATAAAAAAGAAGGAAATATCTGAATTTGGACCTCTTCTAGATCCACTGGGTCTTTCTTTGAATGAAGATGCTTTGGTTTTGGAGTCCGCAAATGAAATAATGGCTACCGATGACTTACCAAATTTTTCGATTTCCGAAGGATTCGAAAAAATTTCTTTGGTTCAAAATGAAGATGCTATTCCGGAACACGCTCCAATTGATCATCTGACATTATTAGTAGCTAATGATTCTGAAACTGATGGCCTATTACTTCAAATTCCGTGGATAGTGAGTTGTGAATCGGCAATAGGAGATGATTGGGGGGGTGCAGAAATTCCAGCCATGGTTAAGGATGCTCCGAGGGCCATAGATCTGTTGTTGGTTGGTGCTAAGGAGTTAGGGGAGTGTGTCACTAGCTTGAAATTATGTTCGGGACTGGTTTTCGATGTTTCAGAATTCCCCGGGCTGAATGATGCTGAGATCGAAGCAATTTTAGTTTCTTTACGTAGCAGGATGGAAGACCAAGCGATAATACTTCTAAGGGGCAATATTGGTAGGATTGAGCAATTATTTAGATTGGTGATGGACTTGGAATTAGATGGTGCAGTTGTTGAATGTGCGACACCAAATGGATCTAGGTTGGCTTCTGCGTTGCCCAAGATAGGCTTGGCATCCAAGGCAATGGGTATAGGGACAACTGGAAAATTCATATTCATCGAAACAATGAACGAACCAGATGCAAAGGACATGCTGGTCGCTATTGGTTCTGGATGTACTGGCTTAATTGCGCCGACTTCGGGAGGGGACTTGAAATCTAAATTTGAAAAATTGGAATCAGAGCTTAGAGGTTGGATGAAAGAAATTGGCATTGATAGAATGGAACGAATTGGCAGAAGGAATCTCCGGGCTAAAGACTTCGACACGGCAGCAATTTCCGGACTTAGGCTTCTCGGATACGATCGGCCTTTGAAGATGTGGCTCGATCTGAGGTGAAAACATGCCTACTTTGGAATTTAAACACTCAGTGATCAGGTACATACAGAAGCTAAGAGGAATAAATCATGAACCTGAGTCTTGGTCGGACTGGCTGGTAGAATTAGGTTGCCCTGTTGACGGAAATGATTCAAATTCTATTGAGGTAGAAGTTTTTCCGGATAGGCCAGATCTTCTGAGTCATGAGACGATTACGAGGGCGTCCAGGGCATTTCTCGGCTTGGCAAAAAACGATGTTGATTTGGAAGTGATTAATGGAAAAACCGAAATCGAGGTTGAGGGATCTTTAGAACGGGTCAGGCCGATAATTAAGGGCGCTATTGTAAAAGGCGTAAAAACCGGATCGACTCCGCAAGAGAGGGATGAATTTATTCAATCACTTATGGATCATCAGGAAAAACTGCACATGACTCTGGGAAGGAAAAGGAAGTTCTCTTCGATTGGAGTTCACGATCTTTCATCCCTTGAGCCGCCCTTCAAGGTAATCACTGTCCCGGGTGATTTTTCTTTCACCCCTCTAGCTTGCACAGAACCGATGACAATATCCGAAATTTTATCCGAGCATCCAAAGGGAACAGAGTATTCACACCTGATGGAAGGCTTAGACGAATATCCTGTAATTATAGACTCAAATGACCAAGTTCTTTCTTTCCCCCCAATTATCAATGGTAGCCATACGACCGTGCACGAAGGTACAATTGACTTCTTCATTGATGTGACTGGTTGGGACTCCCGAGCATGTGAGGCCTGTTTACTCCTCATCTGCCTATCCATGGCGGAGAGGGGTGGCTTGGTGGAGGGAGTAAACATAACTGGTTTTGATGGATCCAAGGTAATTAGCCCTCGTGGAGATGCCAAAGAACACAGAGTCCCGGACCGATTAATTAAGAAAATTCTTGGAGTTGAGCTGACCTCATCAGAACTCTCCGAATCCATTGAAAAGATGGGTGGAAGGCTAGAGCAAAGCCGGACAGTGACTGACGGGCCCAATGATTATGAAAGATGGTCAGATTGTGTTGTAGGTGAAATTGAGCATATAATCTCGATGCCAAGATGGAGAAGTGACATCATGCATCCAATTGATATTGTGGAAGACATCTCAATCGGATATGGATTCAAAAATTTGCCCGAGAAGCATTCCAACCTACATATAGACGCGATCCCATTGGATTCATCGAATCAAAAAAGAAGATTTGGAGAGAGTATGCGAGCATGCGGCCTTCAGGAAGTCCAGAGTTTGACGCTCTCTAATAAAAAGGATCAGTTTGATCTTACAAGATGGGAGAGCCAAGGGCGGGTCACGGTAATTTCAAACCCGATAACATCCGATCACACCATACTGAGGCAATACATCCTACCTTCCTTACTAAGATTGCTTGCTGCGAATAGGCACCATGAGCTCCCACAGAGGGTCTACGAACTTGGAGAAGTTGTCAGGGACTGGGAAAACAAGATAAGAGGTGGTTGGGCTTGTGCGGAATCAGGCAGCGGATTTACCTCTGCAAAGGGAATATCTCTAGCTATGCTAAGGGATATGGGTGCAGATTTTAGCGATGTTCAGTTCAAACCCACGGCAAGTGAGGAGGGGCCGTGGATTACGGGTAGAGGAAGTAAAATACTTGTCAAAGGAGTGGAAGTTGGGGAATTTGGTGAGGTCTCTCCCGATGTAAGTGGGTCCTTTGGCTTGAAATCCCCTATTCATGCAGGGGAAGTGGATTTAGCGGCGATTGGAGAAATAATCCCCGATCCTTTAATTTAATCATCTTCGGTTTTTCTTGAAAGCAGGCTCATAGCATCTTTGAACTTCTTTCCTTCGAGGTGATTTTCCTTTTTATCGGTCTTTTTTTCTCCGGTTTTTCTCTCGTATTCTACTACATTTTTTGTGTAGCTAGATCTGGAAATACTTGGTTTTTCGGATTTCTTCTTCCTGAATGGCCATATCGGTCCCATAGATAGCGAAAGGCGAGTGCAGACATCAGTATTTCCCCCATTTGCATCAATTGTACGTAGTTTTCTTGAGCTTGACGTCCTTTCATGGGTTGTGAAGGAGTACGATATTGGAGTGGACGAAGCAGGGAGAGGGCCTGCAATAGGACCTCTAGTGGTGTGTGCGTTATCTATAAAAAAAACAGAAAGAAAGTATCTAAACGATCTCGGCGTTCAAGATTCAAAAAAATTGAGTAGGAAAAGGAGAGAGTTGGTTTACGAGAAATTGATGGGGAAATCTGAGGAGCATGGGTGGGGAATAGGAGTAGAAATATGCCATCCAGCGAATATCGACAAATGGATGGAGACTGGAACGCTAAATTCACTTGAAGTCGAATTATTCGCGAAGGCAATTCAAAAGGCTGGAGTAGCCGCTGATGTAAACTGCCTGTTTCTAGACGCTTGTGACGTAAATGAGAAGCGGTTTGGGGAAAATGTCTCTGAAGCGCTGGGAAGTAATTGGAAAAAGTGCAGTGTAGACTCAAGGCACAAGATGGATACAAATGACGTATTGGTTGCTGCAGCAAGCATAATTGCGAAGGTGAATAGGGATAAGGAAATTAGTATCCTATCGAGAAATGAGGGTTTGGACCTTGGTTCGGGGTATCCATCTGATCAGGTAACAAAGCGTGCTATTGACTTACTCTGTTGTGGCGAAATACCCCATGAGATGCTAAGATGGAGTTGGGCAAACGTTCGGAGATCATGGATAAAACAAAACAATAGCCCTTTTCCAAACAGATTTTCAGGGCCAACAAAAAACGTCCAACAGACTCTAACAGACTGGGAGTAGGAAGAATAGTGAAATGTGACCGCTTTCCGGTTGTGAATACAAAGTATGGTTGATGAGATTGATTGGGGGCCAGAAGTGCCACTTGTGGTACGCAAATATGCGCTTCAGAACTCCATCGAGTATAATGGAGATGGCCAGGAAGGGAGTGTTCTGGGAAGAGTGTTGTCTGAAAGGCAGGACCTTAGAAGTAGGGCAAAGAGTCTGTTAGAACTAGTTAAATTAGAAGTAATTAGGGCAAACAAGACATTCAGAGAGCTAGGTTCCGATAAGGTTGTCTCGGAGCTTGAGGCTATTGACCCCGGTGCGTTGACTAGGGAGAAGCATCAAAAATCTGAGAATCTCAGGGATTTGCCCGGGGACACATCAGAAGTGATAGTTAGGTTCGCACCAAATCCAAACGGGCCACTGTCAATTGGACATTCCAGAGGAGTTGTGATCAACTCTTCTTATGCTGAGATATACAGTGGTAAAGTGGTCCTTAGATTTGATGACACGGATACAAAAGTGAAGGCACCTCTTAGGAATGCCTACGATTGGATCAGGGAGGATTTTGAATGGCTCGCAGGTAGACCCGCGGATGTTGAGGTAATTGCAAGCGAGAGAATGCCGGTTTACTTGAATTACGCAGAAAAGATGATCTCCGACGGATTCGGATACGTATGTCGCTGCAGCGCAGAGGATTTCAGAGCTTCTAGAGAGTCGAAATCGGAGTGCTCCTGTAGGGACAGAAAGGTAGACGAAAATCTAGAAGATTGGGAGAAGATGAATTCTGGGATTTTTCTCGAAGGGGAGGCGGTTGTAAGAGTGAAGACAGATATGACGCTACCTAACCCCGCATTGAGAGACTGGCCTGCCCTGAGAATTCAACACTCCGAGCATCCAATTGTAGCCGACAAGTACAAGGTTTGGCCGTTGCTTGATTTCCAGAGTGCTATAGAGGATCATGAGCAGGGAGTCACACACATAATTCATGGCAAGGACCTTATGGATAGCACAAGAAAGCAGACTCTCCTGTACAATCATTTTGGGTGGCAGTACCCCGAAACACTTTACTGGGGGAGGGTCAAGGTGCATGAGTTTGGGGGATTCTCGACCTCATCAATGCAAGAGTCGATTAACAAATTGGATTATGAGGGATGGGATGATCCGAGGCTCCCAACAATTAAGGCTCTACGAAGAAGAGGCTTTGATTCCCAGTCAATCAAGAATATGTGGTCAGAAATAGGCCTCACCCAAAAGGACATATCAATATCAATGAAGACATTGGAATCTCTAAATTCTGCATTAATAGACTCAAAATGTGAAAGGAGGAGCTTTGTCGCAAAACCTGTAAGTTTGGAGATAAAAACCGATTTAAAGAATCCTCAGATTTTGTTGCCAAGGCATCCCGAAAATAAAATTCTAGGCAGTAGAGAGTGGAAATTTGAGAGTTCTATCCTTGTTCAGTCATCTGACTTGGTTGATGGAAAAGTTAGGTTAAAGGATTTTGCAGACATATATATTTCAGACTTTGAAGCGAAAATAGAGAGTTTGAACAGATCGGACAATAGACCGATCATACAATGGCTAACTAAGGGAGTGGCGCAGGAAGCGACTCTTTCGATTCCTAATGAGGAAGGGGTCGAAATAATTAGAGGAGTGGTTGAAGGATTTGAAATTAGACTAGGAGAAGTATACCAATTAGAGAGGATTGGTTTTGCACGGGTCGAAGACATAGTTGAGGGCGTAGTCAGGATGCTATGGCTTCACAACTAGGGCAATAGTGCTAATCGGCATGAAATTTGCACCTATTGGGGTCGCATTGAAGGGGATGAGTTGAATCAGAGAACCGTGGAAGGGGCACGAGCAAGGTTTGTTTTGATCACCTCGGCATTGATGATATCAGTGATTTTGGGTCCGATTAATACGGTTGCCGAGGATACAACCTCGTGCTGTGAGTCTACTAATTTCGATCTATTTCTCCTAGGTGATCCGGATAATGGCGGACTTACTCCGTTCGATTCGGAACTAGAAAAGGAAGAGTCGGTCGAGGTGACCTCTTCTATATTTGGAGAGGTTGAAGTTGGCACTTGGTCAATAGAGTGGGGAGAACCGGGACAATATGACGCAGGACAATGGACATTCAGCATCCCCTACGAGGTAGTACAGGCCTCGGGACTGGCTGCAAACGCAACAGTGGTCATCAAGATAGGGGGGGACACTTACGAGAGCTCCTCTGATCTACCCGCAGTAATGTTGGAAGGAACAGGAGAGCTTCAAGTACCGATAGAAGTCCAACAAGGAGAGTTCTCGAAAAACGATAACATCCAGGTGACTTTCTCGGTCAGGAATTTGGTGTTCTCTAATCCAACTAGCGACTCGGGAATCAATTTCTTTTGGGGTTCGGAGGAAAATGATGCATCAATTTCTATGAGTTTTCCACTCGTAGGCGTGGAAATAAGGGAGGCTAGCGTTAGAGGGAACTTGGTTTTCTTTCCCGTTAGATTAACCTCGGGTTTCGGAGATAGGTTCTGGACTGCATCTAGTGGGAGCTTACTAGTACAGAATGTAGAAATTTCTGAAAGGCCAATAGTGAATTACAATGACGATTGGGTGGATGTAACTTTTGTATGGGACCCCGGTAGCTCTGGGGGCGGTTCCGTTAGAACAGACTTCCAGATAACCCCCCAGCAATCATTGACTATTGATGCTGATAAGATGCATGAGATTACATTAGGGCAAAACACTGGCGATAATAGCTGGTATCCAGAAGAAGAACCACCCAGGACAGGAGGTTCATCATTGGAGGTTATAATCGACTGCGATTATGATGGCAATTCCATTAAAAGGGACACTGCAATAAGATTTGATGGGGCAATGTCACAGTGGATGAGGTGGGGATTGGACAACATAGGGAATAAGAGCCTTGGATCAAATAGCTGGTGGCGTAATCTCAACACATATTCCGACACCGTAGCGTCTACCGAAAAACAAAACGGCAGGGTTGACAATTCCGAGCAGCAAGCTCTTGAGAACCATCTAAGGGGTTCAAAGTCAGACTTGAAATCATTCCTGACAAATGGTCTGATGGTGAGTCCTAATTCTGTTTTTGGGACAGATCCTGTGGATTTTGGGCCCATGGAGGTCACCATAGATTTCGGGGCTTCAAGAGCTTTCAATTCAGATAGCATATCAATTAGAATAAGCTCATCATACTATGTAGATGATAATAGTAGGCAGACCTTGATTGAAGACTTCGTCAGACCTGGTGGGTATGACTTCTGGGAAAGGGTTGACTTATCATTCAAGGTAAGCACGGGAATGCTTTCCGGGTTTGGTGGTGTGAGCTCTGACAATGAAGAGGTTGATTACACGCACAGAAGGTGGATAGTAACCGAGATCCTGACTCTGGATGAGTCGGATATACAGTCTGACTCAGACTATAGGGTGGAATTTGTTGCAAGCAATTCGCTTTTATTTAGCCCTCTCATTTCTGCCGTGATTTCGGTTTTCGCCCTAGTAGTCGCAATAGGAATTGGAATGGCATTAACTAGGAATAGAACCAGAGTACCTAGTATGATTATGGTCGGCGTTCTGGGTGTTCTGTCACTTGCCATCTATTGGTATGGACTTCCTATGCCAATCGTCTTAGGCGTCGTGGCTTCAAGTGTTTTACTTGTATTTCCAGCTGCAATAATATCCCCCAAGAAAGATTCAGCCGAAGCAAATGAAATGGGCCGGGGAAGAGTAAAATGTCCTTCATGTGGAAAAAGAAACCGAGTAAACTCAGACATAAGGCCACTCAGAATAGAATGTAAGGGGTGTAATAGCACACTTAGAATAGAATGAAGCTCGCTGAAAATTATCTTACATACTGAATTACTTAGCAATTTCCTTTCGAAATGAGTAAATCGACAATATCAGATGCAGACTTGCGATGGTCCGATTCCCCCCAGAGATCTGAAAGCTTGAATATTTGAGAGGCTAGGTCAGTTTGCCAATCTACCCCAATTATGCAGTGCCAGATCAACTCTTCAAGTCTGGCTGTTGTTGGTGTTTTTCTCACAATCGCGGGTTCAGCTAAAGAGTCCATTGCCATTTCCTTCTGGTTCATATCAAAAGAATTCCAGATCTTTGATATTCGAGCTAATTCTCCTTCTTCGATCCAGTAGTAGTTTCCTTTTTCTGGGTTAGGCACCTCTGTTAGGGGGACTACGTTGATAGAACCCTCTTCAGAAAGGAAATCCCGCAATGAAGTATAGACGGGATCGTAGGTCGTGTCTAATGCCCCATCAATCCAATTTCCTGACAACACCCAAGGCCTCATCCTCCTCAGTCTTTGACTAGAGGGGGAAATTATCTGTGCGAGTGCATGAGCTTGGGCTACAGTGCTTAATGTGCCCTTTCTAGAATCTCCTTTCCTACCCTTGAGACCCTCGACAGTGTGAGGGGAAATTGTAGTTTCAGAATAATCAACAATCCCCCCATTATCTATTTCCGGAGCATCAACGATTTTAATAAATCTAGAAGATTGGGGTTTTTCTGTCGAGAATCTTCTTCTGTATGGTATATTTTCATCTATCAAAGATGCCTCTAAGGGAGCTATTGAAAGAGCTCCTTTGAGTGTTGGTGGTGAAAGAATTAGAATTGGTTTTCTAGTCCCAGTAAAACTTGCAGCGGACCTCTCAAGAGATTCTCTAATGGAATAGAATGACTGGTGTTCAATCAGCTGTCGCACTGTATCTTGCCAGACTAAACGAGTACAAATCAGTAGTCATTACTCGACCATGAGTCTGAGTTGATCCCTCTTGTAAGTCCAATCGGAAGCGAGTCTATCATTATCCTTGTAATATCTAGACAATCGCCTAATTTTTGACTCACATAATTCTAGTTGTCTTCTGTTATGAACGTCCTTTGAGTTTTGTGAAAGGTGGTCGATTAACCTGAGAGCCCTCCTCATCAAACTCATTAGGTCTTCGGGGTAGCCTGTATCCTTTCCTAGCCTTTGGAGAGTTTGGGATACCCGCTCTCCTGTGACCAGTCTGACGTTGGGCACACCATGTAGATCTCTCAGTATAGACCCGATAGATGCATTTGTGTGCCCTTCACCTGATAGCTGGACTATAAGCTCCTCGACTTCTTTTTTGTCTGAGTTGGACCACTCAGGTGGGTCATTAGAATAGGGCTTGTTGGAGCCACTCTTCCCCTTACCTTTACTGTGCATCCTTGCCACTTATTTCACCTCAAGCAGCCAGCCCACCTGCTCTTCCTCTTTAATCGCTACGTTGATGTCGGATAGGAACTCATTACAGCCTATGCCTCGATTTTGCTAGCCTTCCGGGGCCATGGGGCCACTCCCAGGCAGGTGCGACTGCTCTTGCAGTACCTAGGAGGCTTCCATTTTGAATGATCAGCAACTCATCCCCAGATTCAATTGTTCTATCATATGATTGTATATAGCTTGGGAAAATATCACCGATCCATTTCATACCTTCGGATATTTCTACTGACTTAAGAATTTGATTTTTTTGCAGAAGTGGTAAGCTCAGCTTGGAGAATGAAAATCTTCCGTTCCTAGGGTTCCATTTCGCAATTTGGTTTCCATCCTTAGTAATAGTCAGAATCGGGGGTCTTCCCCTTACTTCACACCCATCGAGCCACACATCTGAACCAAATTGGAATGATGAAATAGACTTCAATACTGAGAGTCGAGAGCCTTTTTTTTCTCTTTTCGACAAGTTATCTTCAAACTCTGAAGACAGTGCTTGGCTCAATCTATCGAGGGATTCCTTAGATCCTGCCGAGTCACCGACTCTGGTATCTATGACCTCAACTCCCTCGGGAAAGACTTCGACGCTAGAATGGTTGATCACAGAACGATAACCTATCCTCTTTACTAGTTTGTTAACCATCTCTCTGATAACTCGAATCTCGTCATCATCCCAATCCCCTGTGACGGGGATATCATAATGCGCAGCTGGCCAAAGATCCTCTATTTCTCGAGGGACTAGGCCTAGTGGAGAGGTCACCATTACCTCATGAGCTCTCTGACTACCAATCGACTTTCTAAACCTTGAATGGCTCTGGGATAGCTTATACGGTTTTTTAGCAGAGCACGGAAGCAATAACAATACATCTCTTTGATGCTCGGGCGGATCGTGGAAATCCGTGACTCGATTTCTCCATTGCCTTATTTTTGTATCGTTTCTACTTTCATATGAGTGGCATCTAAGATTAAATCCAGATTCTACGTGACTGCGTGTGGTACCTACTAGCATCGAAAATTCGTAGGATATTTCATCATGTATTCTCAACCGCTCCACGGATCTAGGGCTTGAAGTGCTTTGTCTTTCAGCGAGTTGTCTTAATTTGCCCTTTCTAATAGCTGATCTGGTAGCCGATATTGCCCTGATCCATGAATCGCATTGTGCCTCCATTGATGCTTCCTCGCCAGTAGATGGCTCCAATTCTCTTGGTCCGGACTCTGTTAGCAAAATGCCGAGTGAAGAGGCAGTACGGGACCTACCTAGGTCGAACATGTCAACCCCCATCCATGAGAGCAGGGCGCAGTTATCTGGTCCGGAGATTCCAGGTGTCCAGATAAGGGAGCCGGGGAAAGTCGTTCTGACGGTCAAGATTGCTCTCTCCAGCATACCTCTGTTGGCAGCCAATTGAGGTGAGTCGGTGATTGCTATTATCGATGGTTGATGTTTCCCATCTAGCAGAGATTCATCATGATGAAGGGAGCCCCAAGTGACTGGCATTGCCTCCATACCCTCCCCAAAATCGCCCGAATCTGATTCAACAAGGCTCGGCGGGAGTGGTAAACCGGAGCTCATTTCCCATGTTTCTACAGAGTCGAAGGGGAAACATAGCCTATCTCTGGTTTTGATTCTAAGAGTTGAAGGAATTTCTGAAGAGTCTATTTGTGAGGCAAGAGGGGCAATGGAAATAGGCAGTTGGGGATCAAGATCACTTGTTATCAATCCCGGGGACCATGTCAGAGGGTTATTTCTATCCCCTAGTGAAATAAGTCGAGAGAAGCGATCCCTTGCTATAACATCCCTTCCAATTGGCCGCTCTTCCATAGACTCCGGAATGACACTTTTCGCTTGAAGGATTCTAAGACCTAGATGCTCTCGGGGTGCACATGAGGGGGTACCGAGCATTACTGATTAGTATCGCCTTAGTCGTAATAACTCCATCATTACAGTCTGAAGAGCTTGAGATCAATATTGTTGATCTCGAAGAGGTGGGTGACTCTCCGAATTATCTTTGGGGAAGTAGTGGGGCTGGTCCGGAATGGCATAGAATATCCGACTCAAATGGGACTTATCTGGGAAATTTTGGATTGAATGATTCAATTGATATTATTGCAATAAACGTGTCCTCTGATAATTGGACAGTTGTTGGTTTTTCGATAAAGCCAGAGGGCAATGTGACAATCAGCATACAGAGATTGGACCAGATTAATTGGGCAATAGTAGAATTCGCCAACGAATCTGATGGAGAAATTGAATTGGATGATGGAATACATGCTATCCGAATAGAGAGATTGGGGGGATATGGCGAGGAGCTCGAATACAGGTTCACGATCAGTAATCGGGGCTTAGTAGACGTTGAAGGTCGATTTGTTGATCTTGCATGGAGGTTCATGCCATTCTATATTTTTGCCGGAGTTTTTCTAATCTCACCACTAATTTTGGTGTTGTGGTGGAATCGGCATAATTTCATCGGTAATTCAAAAAAAAGCCTCATAATAGATGAACATGAAAAGGGTACACTTATCAAACTCAAGATGAGATTTGTGGATGAATCAGACTCATCAGAGGACCAAGATAAAATCAGGTCCTCACTCAAGGTACTCTCTGAAGAATCTTGGGAGTCAGTCATAATGGAATTTGGGGACCCAGAAGTCAGGCACCTTACGGACGGATTGGAGGTCTGCGCATGGAGATTCAAAGGGAGGAGTAGGTCTGTTCTAGTTGGTATAAAGAATCAAACTGAGGAGTGGAAGATGGCTGCAATTAGATTTTTTTCCCCGCTTGGGAGAGATATTCCGATTGAAAGTGTGGAGCCGAAGATGATGTTTCAGGGAGATGAGGTCTTTATTGGGGATCTGAAAGAGCATACGACCGTCTTTCTCAGGGTGATGATATCGGGGGCCCCATCAAACATTAATATTCACATATCTGGAATGGTCGGGGGGAATCCTGTAGCAGCAACTCCTCGCAATTCACTTAGCTATGAATCGGAATAGATTAATTTCTCCTTCGTGATTTTGCATCATTACTAATTCTATCTTCTAAAGACGGGAGTTCTTTGTCCATCTCATCACGAATCTGCTTGATCTTATTCTTCATTGATCTGGACTGCTTTTTTGGGATCTCTAATTTTAAAACCGCAGTTACTGAGCCTCGTCTAGATATCCCCCTATTACTTGGAAGTCCTCTTCCATGCACAGAAATTGTTTCACCCGGTAGGGACCCAGAGGGTACCTTAATTTTGAGAATTTCATGATCTATGTGTGGAATCTCCACTACAGTTCCAAGTACAAGGTCAGCATAACTTAGGGGCAGCGCCATCAATAGGTCGGGACCATCTCTTTCAAACCAAGGATGGGGTTCCACATCAATTTCGATGTATAGATCCCCGGTTTCACCATTTAATGTCGATGATGACTCTCCCTGTCCACGCATCCTTAATCTTGTACCATTCATCACCCCAGGATTGACTGTAAATTTCACCTTAATTGGCTGATGTGCTCTTCCATCTCCCTTACATTTACTACATGGGTCAGTGACAATTCTACCCGAACCGCGGCACGAGGAGCATTCTGTCCTTACCCTTTGCCTAAAAGGGCCAACCATCGAAATCTGATCTATCCTTCCCCTTCCATCACATGATGGACATGTTCTGGATCCACCTTTCTCCTTCGATCCAGAGCCATTGCATTTTGAACAATTTTTCATGACTTCTATCTCAATTTCGTCTTCCATACCATCCATTGATGCTTGAAATGGTACTGTATGCCTTATTAGTAAATCTGAACCTCTGGTAGAATTATTCGTGGATCCTCCAAAAAACTGACTGAATATAGATTCAAATCCCCCTCCAAATAGATCATCAAAGCTGATATCCACGCCTTGGAACCCCCTAGATCCAAAGGGCGAACCTCCGGGCCTATCGTGACCATATGTGTCGTACTTTTTCCTTTCCTGTGGATTGGAAAGAATTGCGTATGCCTCCTGAATTTCCTTGAATTTTGCTTCGGCCTCATCATCCCCGGGGTTCTTGTCCGGGTGGAATTTTCTAGCTAGAGATCTGAAGGAGTTCTTGATCACGGATTCTGATGCACCCCTTTCCACGCCAAGAACCTCGTAGTAATCTCGCTTCTCGGCCATCACCTCACCTATATTGTGCTCATAACGGGGTCCTATCAACCGTTCCCCGTTCAAGAGATGTAAGAACCACAGGTGTAGCAGTAGCTAGTATCCGCATCATTGTATGTTGAGCACTGCAAACATAGCTTGGCTTTCTGCCTGTTAATGGCCTCCTTGGGAATGGCCCAATCGGAATTATTTTCTAATTCCGGATATTCGTATTCATCTTTTTTAGTTGTGCTTTCATTCCTGACCTGACGATCAAGTCTGCGTGATGCAGACCTTTCCACGGCTTTTTCAAAGAATCCAGCTATTCTAGAAAATAGAGTCCCTTTCTCAGTCTTTTCTGACCGATCTGACTCGTCTTCCAATCCTTCGATGTTGATTTGATATGGTTGAGTATCTTGAGAAGCCTCCACTTCTATTTCCTCACGATTTATTGCCCCAATACTGCTCTGCATCCTCTGAATAGCAGTTTTGCCACTTCTTCCCTTATAATCCGCGTAAGCTCTAGCTTCCAGCCTATGTATCGCTGAATCTCCCTTCTCCCATAGGCCTTTGTCCTCAAGTTTGTATGTCCTGGAGAGGCCCTTGATTGTCTTTGACCTCCTGTATTCGTGATCATCAATAAAACGATACCTCCAAGCCATTAAGATTCCAATAAGGATTGCAACTGAATGGGCCATTAACTCAGAAAATAAATCGTTTGAAAGGGCTTCATTTAATTCAGAAGAGACAATTCTAAATGAGAATAGAAACATGTTAGGGAGAACAATTAGAGCGGCAGTGATTGCCTCTGAACGCTCTGCCATATACGTCCCCCTTCCAAATTTTGGTTTGAATTGTTCGCGACGATCGAGTGTTAAAGAATACCACTATTAGTCCAATTCTGTTGGTGGCATTATGGAGCCAAAAATCACTGTATCATCGATCGTGGAGACTTATGAAGACCCTGACAAGGTTGTTAGATCGATAAAGGAGATTTTTCCTTGTTGGAATTCAGATTTGATCATTGATCAAACTGAGTTTCCGTCAACTAGGGAGTCTTTTTTGATATCTGGGGCTGCGAATTCTCTTGACGTTCTACTGTCAATAGTCAGGGACAATAGGACTCTTGACACAGCATTGGATTCAATGGCTATGGACTCTTCGGATAATCTGGCATCTTTCTCGATATCTCGGCAATCGGCATCGATAGGGAAAATCTCATTCACTCTAGGGGAGAGACCTCTCGGAGGTACTATCGAAGTTTTGCTAGAGGGAGAAGATGTAGGATTGTGGCTGGAACAACAGACTTGGCATGGAGGAAGGAGTACGATTCCCAGAAGCATAGGCGATGAGGTCTCTATGGGAAAAGAGGGGACCCCTGCAGAATGGTTTGACGGTAAGGGCAGAAGAACCATGAGCTTAGATGATTAAGCGCTTGACATACTGTTCCGTAGGGGATTTCGGTAGGAATCCGGTAAAGCGTGTCCTTAGTATGGTGGTTATGAGATGAAATAATAATTTTCTTATTTTCAAATACATATCGTACGTCATATTCTTCTGTCCACCTTCTCTCCACTGGTCGTGACAGAAGAGTATGTCGTTGAAGTAGAGGGGGAAGAAAGCCTCTCTTCGAGCACTGCAGGGGTCATATCGGCTATTTGGTACGAAATCAGCGGAGGAATAGGACCATGGGGGACAATAAGGCCCCTGTTTGCGGTTGCTTTGGCATTGGTCCCAGGTGTTTTTCTAGGACAGCACTTCAATGGGCAGCACAGAAAAGCGCTTGACTGGTTTCTTATACAATTTCCGCTAATTCTCTCGCTAGTTCTTTGGCCTGTTCTGTACGTCTGGTCAATTGCTGATGCATGGTGGGTATCTAGCGGAATAGTCGCTTCTTCACGATCTGAGTATGATTAGAAATCCTCTGGAAGATCCAAAGGACTGAACAACCCCCCTGGTCCAGAGACCATTGAGAGCTGATTTCTAATCTGGAATTCCCATTGTCTAAGTTCTTGTAATGTGTGAATGAACTCTAGCTCGCTCTCATTGACTACATTCCGAATTAATGTGTCTAAAATATCCATTCTGTCTTGATCGACCATACCGATTAGATTGTCCAAAGGAAATGTGTGAATTCCTGAGTCATCCTTTGCTTCAATATCAGGTGCTTTAAGGGGGATTGGAGAAAGGATGCTATCCGGGATTTTTTCTCCTGTGGAATTTGCAGCTTCACGGAGAGAGTCCGATACTATCCTGATAAACTTGGACACTACTAAGGCAACCTCAATTACCGGCATACTGAGTTGTCCAGTTAGGTGTACCATGTTTTCCCTAAGAAAGAGGAGTTTCTCATTTGTCTCCGCGTGTGGTTTGGGGATGCTCCGCGATTCGTCCTCCATGGCTTTGACAGGCGGAGGTGACAAATGAAATGATTGAGCTCATGTTGTCCTATCGTCGTACCTGATGGGCGATCCACTGTTGCCCCTCACCCCATCAAGAAGGTCATCGTTAATTTCGAAGAAATCGTTTAGCCAATCCCCATCTGTATCCCACTTTGTAGGATCAGTGCCATCGGCAATCAAATCTCCGTCTATGTCTAGAATCCACCAACCGAAGGCGTACTCCCCTAGACCTTGATTGGGAATGTGGAATTGGTCGCCAGCAACTCGATTGTATTCATCTGTCCATCCCCCATTAAGATGGATAACGTCATTGCTTGAATTCACTCCCTGGTAACTAAGGTCATTATCATCTACCACCAAGGCGAACAAGGTGTCTTGGTCGTTTATCTTGTTTATTTTGAGGTAGTTAGAGAGAATCGAATTAGTCCCAGAACAAGTTCCCAATAGAGTCTCTCTAAGTTGCCACCACTCCTCCACATCAAAACCTGAGCAATCATAAAGAGATGCTGCCCTAACATTTGAGGGTGAAGAAAGAGTTGTATTGACTACGGCATAGTATTCCTGAAAGTTATTGTAAGGGATGTATTCACATTCGGTTGCAGAGCAATCCCATTCTCCATCATTATCCGCATCTAGTATCGCATCATTTGGGTCTGTAGGGTCATGAGTAAACCAAGTCCAATCAAGTAATGGCCTAGTGATGATTCCATCGGAGAAATCAATAGGTTTCCAATTTCCAGGAGTTACCTCGAACCATTGTACTTGGATCTTGAGATAAGAGGACCAATTATCATTGGTTTCGTTCCAACCTCTGTAAAATTCATAAAAATCTGGCATCATATCGCCATCAGTATCATTATCCAATGGGTTTGTCCCGTATTTGAACAGCTCTCTCCCGTCTGTAAGGCTCATATCTTGCAAATATTCCACAACTACTCCCGATTGGAAAACTGGAGTCATTACAATTGAGTCCGAGTCTGAATCTGACTCTAGTGGGAGTGTGCCGTTTTCAAATTCCATGATGTTGGTGAAGTAAAGGGAGCTTGCCCCGTTGGTTATCTGCTGGTTTTCTGAATAACTATTAAATTGCCTGTTCTCCCATTCTCCTTGTATAGCAGGGGTGTCGAGTATATCCCTATCTAACCATCCATCGCCATCTGGATCATAGTTGATATCAAGAGGATTAACAGGATTTAGAGACCATCTATACGAATTGACGGGCAAAATTTCGCCATAAACAGAGAAGCAGTATTCCCATCCATCGGGCATCCCATCCCTGTCCGAATCATCATCGGTTGGATCACTAATTCCGATTAATGACTTGTTGAAGTTATCCGGGTCGAATTGGTTCACTAAACCTACCTTGTCAGAAGACTCTGGACTTTTGGTGGAGAATATTTGGTAAAGTTGCCGCCAAGCTTCTTCCTCATTTGAGCCAATCTCTTCTATTTGAGCATTAACTGCATCTTGGCCATAAGAAACCGGTTCTGTACCATTCGGAAAATTACCTATCTCCAATCTCTTTCCAAACCATTTTGAGTCGTATTCTGCCAAATTATCGAAAGACTCTGAGTCACTTATTTCCCCGTCTCCGTTGCAATCGAATGAATCCTCGTCAGAGTCGACATCTACATCAGTGTCCGATAGAGGATTCATGGTCCAGCTGTTTTCTTCTAGGTTCCATTCAGAAAACCAGTATTCGTACCCATCACTCATACCGTCTCTATCAGTATCTGGATTATTAGGGTCGGTGATTCCAAAAATTGCTTGTAGCATAGGCTTGGGAGGGAATCCTGATTTCCATTCTAAATATTGGTCCATGGCGATTTCAGCCCTTCCCTCTTTACTAAACAAAATTCTGTAAATTCTATTTTCAAATGCTATTTGATTAATTTGTCTGGATTCGTCACCGAAAGTTGGTGCACCAAAGGGAAAGGATTCCCCATTAATTGGAAGATTTGATGTCAGATTCAGCTCTGTAATGTCCCTTATTCCATCTCCATCTGAGTCATAAATCCCATCATTTGGAACTAGGGGGTTCATTGTCCAAACCCCATCAGTGGAATTCCATGCTGTGAAAATTAGCTCGACCCCATCCAATAATCCATCGCCATCAGTATCCGGATTATTTGGATCTCCGGAATTACCAGTAATTTCAAATTGCTCTGGCGACACAAAGTGTCCAAAGGACAAAGCGGATTCTGCCCCTATCCATGGAGTCTCAATAAGTGCCCCTGCGGCTGCCGTCAAGTAGAATTGTGGAGATGATATGGTAGGATCGGTCTCGCTGGAAGAGCTGTCTATTGCATTATATTCGGCCCAATTTGACATCCCATCAAGATCTGGATCACCCAAGCCATCTCCCCCATTTACTGGATTAAGCGTCCAATCTGCATCGAATAGATTCCATCTTGAGTGGTATACCTCCCAACCATCAGGCATACCATCATTATCAGAGTCAGTATTGAGTGGGTCCGCGGATCCAATGTCTTCTGTTGGGAGGCCTTCCCATAGTGATAGATAGTTAGCTCCGGTCATAGTTCCGAATGGATTTTGTGCGAGCCCTTCCCAAGAATTGTGTGCCAGCATAGTTGTCATGTTTTGTGGGTAATTCTGACCAGTGAAGGTTGAGTTGGTTAGGATTATCTCAGACTTTATATGATACTCCAGCCAATTTACGAAAGATTCTTCCAATTCTAGTACACCGTTCCTATTGAAGTCGAAACCATCTCCATCAGGGTTGTTCAATGAGTCTGAGCCGTTCATCGGATTTATTCCCGAGTTTGATGCAGGCCAATTACAGGAATATCTTGCCTCCCATCCATCGGGCAAAGAGTCCGAATCGGAGTCCTTATTGTTTGGATCTGTAGCTGTCCAATTTTCTATGTATCTTGGAGATTCCCCATGCGATTTGATACCACTCGAAATCGAGTCTTCTCGAAGCCGTTCCCATTCGTATTCACATATGTTAGAAAGTCCATCCCCGTCTGCATCTTCCGTAGCATCGTTTGGGTCGTTTGGATCTAGAGTCCACTCATTTCCACCAGTGTATACATCACCAACCCATCTTCTGTGTTTGATCTCCCACCCATCGGGCATTCCGTCCCCATCAGTATCTGGATTTGTAGGATCTGTAGGCCGGTCTGAACCGCCGCTGGAGCCGCCGCCAAGCCAGCCCCCCATGTGAACCTCCTCCGCTGATTGACCGATTTCAGAACTGCAGAGATATTCCTCGTTTAGATAATGGCAATCGAAATTTGAAGGATCTATGAA
>MDSW01059265.1_pt1 | contig 28729 bp, 15 predicted proteins | sample 811171 | NCBI WGS metagenome assembly MDSW01 (sample SAMN05326641, study PRJNA326480) | marine metagenome | isolation source: seawater | place: Atlantic Ocean: North West | collected 2012 | reverse complement strand
TCGCGTCCGCGGCGCGCGCGTTCCGCGCGTGCGCGTCGTCGTACGCGAGAGCGCACGCGTGTCTCTTCGTCGTGCGAACCGTCGCGCGGAAGGTGGCGCCGCGCGAGACGCGGCGCGCGGAGTACGCCGTGCGCGTCGCGCCCGTCGTCGTCGCGTACGCGGCGAAGAAGCGGCTGATTCGCGCGACGATCAAACAGCCGGCGGCGCGCGACGCGGCGTGGAACGAGACGCACGCGTGGGGCGCGAGAGAGATGGAACGCGTCATATGCGACTTTGGCGGCTTCTTCCGCAAGGTTGGGCAGATCATGGGCACGGCGAAGCAGATGATGCCGCCGGCGTACTTGGAGTCGTTCGCGCGGACGATGGACGCGAACCCGCCGACGCCGTTCCCCGTAGTGAAGCGCGTCGTCGAGCGATCGTTAGGGTGCGCGCTCTCGGAGCGCTTCTCGCGGTTCGACGAGCGCCCGCTCGCGACGGCGTCGATCGCGCAGGTGCACGCGGCGACGCTGCGCGCGGACGGCCGCGATGTCGTCGTGAAGGTGCTGGTCGCGGATAAGAAGATGATGGTCGGCGACGTCGCGTCGATGCTGCACACGTCGATCGCGTTGAAACGCGTCGGCCTCGACAACGGCGTCGACTTCCCCACCGTCTTTCGCGCGTACCAGAGCGTCATCGAGCACGAGTTTGACTTCAACGTCGAGGCGAGGAAGATATCGGAGTTTCGCGAGGTGTTCGAGACGCACGGGCTGTCCGACAGGGTCGCGACGCCGCGCGTCGTGGACGAACTGAGCGGCGCGCGCGTCCTCGTGATGGAACGCGTCCGAGGGGTAAAGGTTTTGGACGCGCTCAATCGCGCGCGCAGGAGAGGACGCGTCCCGCGGCTGCCCTCGAGAGCGCGCGACGTCCACAACGCGTCGAGCGGCGGCGGCGCGAGCGGCGACGGCTGGGAGGGCGTCTTTCACACCGTGTTTCGAGCCTGGGGCGTCATGCTGCTGAGGCACGGGCACTACCACAGCGATCCGCACCCGGGGAATCTGATGCTCCGACGCGACGGGAAGCTCGCCATCTTAGACTGGGGGCAGACGCAGATCGCGCCGGCGTCGTACCGCGCGCACCTCTGCCGGCTCGTGATTCACATGTGCGCGGAGGACCCTCGCGCCATCGCGAACGAGGTGCGGACGCGCTCGCAGGTGAAGTTGGAGCGGCCGACCACGGAGGCGCTCACCGCGTTGTGCTACGCGTACTTCGACACGCGGCCGTCGGCGCTCGCGGAGATTAACATGTTCGATCTGAACAACTCGCCGTTTCTGCGCAACAAGATCGTTCAGAACACGGAGGAGGGGTTTTTCACGATTCGGACGGTGTTCTTGCTGCGAGGGATGATGCGCGCGTGCGGCGTCACCGCGTCCATGGTGTCGTCGTGGGAGCGAGACGCGAGAGCCGCGCTGAGGGAGCTCCCCGGCGACCACGGCGCGAGCGCGGTGCCGTGGGCGATCACGACGCGATCGAAGCGGTTTCTGAGCCGGAGCGTGTTGGGGATTCAGCGGATGATAAACGTCGGGAGCGGGTCGCGGTTGAACGCGCTCGAGGCGTACGCGGCGACGAAGGCGGCGGAGAGGGAGGCGCGCGAGGACGCCGCCGGCGAGGACGGGTCTCCCGGCGGCGGGAAGCGCGCGTCGTTTTTTTACGATTAAACGCGGCGCCGCAGTCGTCGCGAACGAAACGAGAGACTCTCGCGACGCGGCGTCGCGTGTGAGAACGAAGCTATGCTGTTATTAGACTACTAAACAAACATCTGCGCGCCACCCTCATCCGAGCACGTCGATGCCGATCGCGTTGAGGCCGTCGCTGACTAATTCCGCGAGCGCGCCCGGGTCGACGCTGCACACGGGAATGTCCGCCGCCGCCGCCGCCGCCGCCGCCACGCTCTCCGCGACGCCGTCCACCTGCGCGGCGGCCGCGCGAATCGTCTCGTACTCCCCCGGCGCGCACCCCGGCAGCGTCGAGCTGTACCCGACCACCGCCGACGCCCCCGCGACGGCGGCGGCGCCGGCTTTCAGCGCCAACCCGCCGCCTATCTTCGCCGCCGCGCCCCCCGCGGCTTTCGCGGAGACGCCGCCGGCGGAAACCCCTCCCACGCCGACGACGGTCGCGCTCGTGGACTGACTCGCGATGACGCTCGCGGCGCTCTCCGTCATCAATCCGTCCACGGACGCGACGACACCGTCCGCGAAGGTGGACGCGGCGCCGGCGAGCCCCTCCGCCTCGACCGCCTCGATGACCGCCTCGGCTTCCATCACCGCCTCGCCGATGTCCGCGCCCTCGATGAGCCCGGTCACGCCGGTTTGCACGGCGCCGACGACGCTCTCGCCGACGACAGCCTTCGCGAGCAGCGACGCGCCCTTGACGCCCTTCCCCGCTTTGAGCGCGCCGGCGCCTTTCAGCGCGCCTTTCCCGCCGGCCAGCGCCCCGGATTTGCTCACTTTCGTCGCCCACCACGGGTTCTTCAACAGGTTGCCGACGACGCTGCCCATGATCCCCTCGGGCTTCGGCCCCGCGTCCCTCGCGTCGTCGGCGTCGTCGTCGTGACCGTCGTGACCGTCGTCCGCGCCGCGTTTCTTCTTTCCCCCGCCGAGGAGACGAGAGAAGACGCCGCCGACCGCGCCGACCGCGCCATCTTTACCATCACCTCCCCCCTCCGCCTCTCGCCTCGAAACGCCCGTCCTTCTCGTCAGAAAGAAGAGCAACGACGGCGGCGCCGCCGTCGCGAGCGCGATCACCTCCCCCCACGACAGCGACCCGATCCCCTCCGCGAGGCTCACGCCGTCGCCGCCCGCGAGCCACTGCCACCCCGCGCCGGTGACGGGGATCAGCCCGAACGCGAGCATCGCGTACCCTTGCGTGTACTTGTTGATCGCCACGAGCTCGCACGCGCTGACGACGCCGGTGAGGACGCCGAGGTACGCGAGCTGCCCGAGCGGCAGGCGCAGCGAGGATAACGCCTCGAACGCGTCCGTTATTACGCTACTCGACGAACCCGACGCCGCCGCGACGACGTCGCTCGCCGCCCACGCGGCGGCGAGCGTCGCCGTCGTCGCCGTCTGCACCGCCGCGATCCTCGCCTTGGCCGTGAGGCTCTCCCGCGCGACGAGCACCTCCGATCGAACGATGAGAGACGTGACCAGCACCGCGGCGGCGACGCCCCACGGTTCGAACAGGACGTCCGTGTCCTGGTCGCTGACGAGGACGAGCATCCCGAGGATGGCGACGCCCACCTGATAGAGGGCGAGGGAGGGTGGGGTGGGGAAGCGCGCGGGTGGTCAGAGACGGCGGTTCGGTTCGGTTGGTTCGGTTCGGGTTCGGTCGACGCGCCAGCTGGCATTTTTGGCGTAGCGCGGTCGGCGGAGAGCGCGGGGACTGCGGTCTGATGGATCTGGGCGATCCGTCCGACGCGTCGTCGTCGCACCTGCGTCGCCGCGCCCTTCTCGAACTTGGAGGTCGGGACGTCGCTGGGCACCTCCGCGCCCGGCACGCCGCGCCGCGAGACCACGGCGAGGACGGGCGCGAGCGCGAGCGCGAGGAAGAACGACTCCGGCGCGACGTTATCCGCGTGCTTCCACTGCGCGAACGTCGCGAGGAAGACGACGACGCCGAACTCGACGCCGAACCGCGCGACGCGTCCCGGGTCGATCGCGCCGCCCCGCCTCGCGCTCGCGGGCGCGGGCGGGAGGAACACAAACGCGGGCGCGAGGAGCGCGGCGGCGATGAACGATCGCGTGAACGTGTGCAGCCCGGGGGTGAGCCTCCACGCCGCGGCGGCGGTCGGGTCGTAGAAGACGGGCACCGCGCTGCCGTACAGGATGGACATGAGGACGAGGAGGAGGACGCTCCCGGCCTCGCCGATGGACTCCTCGTTGAGCCACGCCCGCGCGTCGTCGTCGTCGTCGGCGGCGGCGTCGTCGGCGTCGTCGAACCGGTCGGACCCGCGCGCCTTGAGCCGCGCGCGTCGAGGCCGTCGCGAGCGGACGCCGTCGGTCGCGTCGGCTGTCCACATTTTTCGGTCGTTATCTAAAGCTAACGACCTTCCTCCGACGCCGCCGCCATGGAACGCCGCGCGCGCGACGCTCTCGCGACCGCCGCCGCGATGGCACGACGCCGCGCGGCGGTGACATCGACGCAGCGCGGGAGGGACGACGCGCGCGAGCGCGCCGTCCCACCGCGGGGACGACGCGCGCGCCATCGTGCTGTGCGGACCGCGTCGACGTCACGGCTTGACGTTGAGTTTCGTGCGGTCGCGATCGCGGTCGGACAATCAAATACGCGCGAATGACGAATTGAACGAGGAATGAATGCATCGTATTATTCTCGCGTCGTCGCGCGCGCGAGCTACCACGAGAGCGCGCCGCGTCGTCTACTCTCCGTCTTCACCTCCCGCCGCCTTCGCTCATGAGCGACTTCAGATCCTCCCCCGACAACTCCGTCAGACGCGCGGTGAGCTTCCTCGCCGCCGCCTCCACGCGCTCGTCCGGGTCTTCGAACAGCTCGCTCAAAAACGGAATCGCCTCCGGCAACAGCGCGAGGTACTCCTCCTCGAGCGCGTCGACGATCGCCCCGAGCGCGGCGAGCGCGAGGAGACGCGCGCGCGTCTTCCCATCGCGCGTCGCGAGGAGCACGCCGCGGTGCGCGGGCTTCCACAGCGCGTCGTCGGGCGCCGCGGCGACCATCGCGGCGACGCACTTCACCACCTCCGCGCCCAGGCTTCCCTCCGCGACGACGGCCGAGGCGGACGCGGCGACGTCGTCCTCGCCCTCTCCATCCTCGCGCACCGCGCTCGCCTCCGCGGTGCCGCGCGGCGGCGTCGACGACAGCTGCCGCGTGATGAGCGGGTGGAGCTGGTTGAATCGCGCGGCATCTAAAAAGTCGCCGCCGTCTTTATCGTGCGCGAAGAGCCGCCGGAGCGCGCCGAGCGCTCGCGTCCGCATGCGCCACGTGTCCATCTCCGCGACGAGGACCGCGGGGTCGTCGTCGCCGGCGTCTTCGTTCGCGCGCGCGTCGCCGTCGCCGCCGCCCTCGGACTTCCGCTTCTTCTTTTTCCGCGAGCCGCCGCCGCCGCCGGGGACGGCGGGGTCCGACGCCGGGTCCAACGCCGCCGCGGCGAGGTCCAACAGAGGCGTCGCGAGCGGCGTGAACACCGCCCGCAGGGCGTCCGCGAGCGACGCGGACAGGCGGAACAGCGCGGCGAGTCGCGCCCTCGCCGCGGGCGCGTCGCTCGCGCGCGCTTTCGCCCACTCCACGACGTGCGCGAACGCCGGCACGAACGCGCTCTCGGTGAGCTGCATCGACACCGAGACGAACGCGTCCACGGCGGCGCCCTCCACGGCGTCGACGTCGTCCGCGTCGCACGCCTTGGGCGGCGAGCGTCGAACGTCGAGCGCTCTAAGCAGCGTGGCGAGCAGCGCGACGCGCTGGTTCTGCGTCGGCGGCGACGCCGTCGCGGCGGCGGCGACGACGCGCAACGCCGCCGACGCCGCGCCCGCGCCCGCGCCGCCGCCGAGCGCCACCGCGGCGTCGTACGCGTCGGATATCGGCTTCAGCAGCAACCGCAGCGGCGCCGCTCTCGGGAGCGACGCGCGGAGCGACGCGGCCACCTCGCTCGCGATCGCGGCCGCGCTGCCGCTCTTCGCGGCGGCGATCTGCTTGTCGCGCGCCTCGACGCCGCTCCCCGCGGCGGGCGTCACCGCGGGGGCGAAGAGCAACGACAGGAGGGACGGGAGGTGCGGGGAGAGGTACCCGCCCATGGTCTCCATGAGGACGTCCACGGCGTTGAGCGCGGCGACGAGGACCTTCGCGTCGTCGTCGTCGTCGCTTTCGTCGTCGTCGTCGTCCTTCTTCTTCTCCTTCGTCTTCTTCTTCAGCTTCGCCGCCTTGGCGTTCACTTTCCCCGCGGCGTCCGTCGCGGCTTCGAAAAGCGCCGGCACCGACTCGTTCAATATCGGCAGCGACCGCACGCCGAGCGCGCGGATCAGCGCCGCGAAGCACGTCGCCGCGGACGCGACGACGCCGCGGCTGCTCGCCTTCATCCCAGCCACCGCGCTCGGGACGGCGGCGAGGAGTGAATCCGCGGCGGCGTCGGCGTCCGCGAACCGAGCCGCCGCAGCCTCGAGCGCGGAGAGCGCCGCGTGCCGCGTCGCCGCGCCGCCGCTGTCCGCGAGCTCGGCGACCCTCGCGATGATCGCGACGCCGGCGTCGACTTCCTCGGTCCACTCCTCCTCCTCCTCTTCCTCGTCCTCGGCTTTCCGCTCCGCGGACGCGGCGTGATTCTCGGATTTTTTCAGCCACGCGCGGTCCTTCGCGCGCGCCCTCGACCGCGCGTCCCTCGCGCGCTCCTTCCCCGCGCGCTTCCCGTGCTTGTTCGCGGTGGAAGCGGCCGCCGCGGACGCCGCCGCGGCCGCGCGCAGGCGGTGCGCGACGAGCCGCAGCGCTTTCCTTCGCACGCTCCCGTCGTCGTGATCCAAAAGCGGCGCCAACGCTCGGAGGTACGGCCCCGGGGCGAGGAGGCCGTCCAGCGCGGCGAGGACCTGCCGGCCGCCGCGCTCCATCTTCGACGCCGCCTTCGCGTCCTTCGCGACGAGAATCGGCGCGGCGTCGGCGTCGGGCGGCGTGGCAGAGCTCTTCTTCTTTCCCGAAGAGGACGGCGACTTGACGTCGTTCTTTTCGCTCCCCCCCGCGGCGCCCGCCTGCAACAGCGTGAGCGCGCACGCGGCGAGATCCGCGTAGCCTTCTCGCAACCGCGCGCTCATCTCCACCGCGCGCTCTTCCGCCTCGGTCGCGGCTTCGAGCGCCTTCGCGTCGTCGTTCGCCTCCGCTTCGCCCGCGGCGGTCGCGGCGGCGTCCGCGGCGGCGAGCGCGGCGGTGGCTTCTTTACGCGCGGCGGCGAGGAACGCTCGCGACGAGAGGTGCTTCGCGGCCACCTCGGCGGAGAGCCACACGAGGCGTCCGCCGTCCTCGATCGCGCCCTGTGTGTGGGGTTTGATGAGCAGCGCGATAGAGTCAGCACGTGCGCGAGAGCGAGAGGTTGGTTTGAAAAAGAAAAATAGAACCACCGAAAAACGAACAGAAAGAACGACGAAGACGATCCGCCGCCGCGTTTGCGTTTCTCAGCAGGAAAGCAGCAGAGCTAGATGTCTCAACACGGAACTCGACAAGAAGGAGTCTCGTCAGAATCCTGACACAAGAGGAAGTGATCATCACCGAAACGCGCGCGCGGCGCGAATCGTCCTCGTCGTTCTTTCGTCTCGGGCGCGGGCGCGGGAATCGGAAATCCGCCAAACGGACGGATGCGACGCGAAAAAAAACCAAAACAGAACAGAGATCGTTCCGATCCGATCCGTCCGCACCTTCATCGCTTCAACGAGCGCGTCGACGCTTCCGGACGCGGACTCGCGCGCGAGCAACGACGCGGCGAGGTCCATCACCCACTTCCCCCTCGACCCGGACCCGGCGTCGCCCGCGTGCCCGTCTTCCCGCTCGGCTTGAAACGCCGCGGCGACGCGGCCGCCGGCTTTCTCCGCGGATTTCCTCGCGCGCTTAGGGTCGTTCCATACGAGCGAATGTCGGGGTGGAGTTCAAAGGCGTCAGGTGGAGTTGAAAGGCGCCCAGGGCGGGTATTGAAAGCGAGGGATGGGCGGAGAGAGACGCCGGGTAAAGGCCTTAAGGAATGGCGTTCACCACGCCGATGCGGTCGTATGGGGACCAGTGTATAGAACGCACCTTCGCACGCTTCTCCGCCGCCTTCGTCGCCGCCTCCTCCAGCGTCTTCATATTCCCGAGCATCAGCAGCAACACGCGCGGCAGCCCCTCCCCGGGCGGGCACGCGCGCAACAGCGCGCCGCACAGCGGTCCTCTCCGGTGCGCGGGCGCGTCCGGGAGCGCGTCGACAACCTTCGCGGCGGCGGCGGCGACGCCGTGCCCACCCGCGATCCACGCCGGGACGACGGCGGCGAGCGCGCGTTCGAGCGCTCGGCGCGCGAGCGGGTCGTCCGAGCCCTTGTCCGTCGCGCCGTGCGTCAGCGCGGAGGAGACTTCGAGGACGTGGTCGACCGCGCCGGCCGGATCCGAGCGCGCGACCGCGGCGAGGAGAGAGAGCGCAGCCTCGCGCGCGGGGCCCGGCTCGGCGTCTCGCACCGCGCGGACGACGAGCGCGTAGGACCACGCGGTCGTAGAAGACGTCTCCGCGGCGTCGCCGCCGCGTCCGACGCGCTGCTCGTTCGCGAGCGTCTCGAGCGTAGACATCACGAGCGCTTGCGCGTATCCGCCGGAGGCTTCCCCGGCGGCGATGCCCTTCGCGGGGCGCGCGGTGTCGTCGTCGTCGTCGTCGCCGTCGTCGTTCGCGGCGGCGGCGGGCGTTCGTTTCGCGAACGCCGCGGCGTCGAGAAGCGCGGAGAGAAGATCCATGCACGGCCCCGCGATGTCGCCGCGGCGTTCGATGTCTTTCGGGGACTTCCACGCGACGACCTCGAGCGCGGCGATCGCGGCGGAGACGGCGTCGGACGCGCTCGCGGCGGGCGCGTCGCCGGACGCGCGCGCGGCGCCCTTCGCGCGTTTGGATTTTTTGCCTTCGTCGTCGTCGCCGCCGCCGCCGCCGCCGCCGGAGACGAGCGCCTTCACCGCCGCGGTCGCGGTCTGCAACATCTCAATCACGTCCGCGGCGCTCACCTTAAGCGCGTCGACCGCGTCCCGCGCCGCCGCGCGCGCGCCCGCGTCCGGATCTCCCCCGACCGCGGCGAACAGCGCGCCGAGGCACTCGCCCCTCGCCGCCGCCGGCAACGCGTCGACGAACGCCGGCGTCGCGACGCACATCGCGGCGACCCTCGCGGGCGCGGGCGACGGCGGCCTCAGCGCGTCGGCGTACGCCGTCCACGACGCGTCTCGCGTGTTCTTCGCCGCTTTCGCGAACGCGGGGGTGTAGACCTCGAGGAGATTGACCGCGAGCGCGGCGAGGTCGCCGCCGCCGTCGCCGCCGCCGAGAAGGAGGCATCGACGCAACGCCGGCGCGAGCGCGGCCGCTTTCACGGCGTCGTCGCCGACGCCGGCGAGGGCCGCGACGAGCACGCGCGCGCCGTACGCGTCCACTCGCACCTCCGAACTCCCGTCGTCGTCGTCGTCGTCGTCGTGGAGGCGCGCGAGGATGTAGGACTCTTTCGCTTTCCCGCCGCCGCCGATGGCGGCGACGGGGGCGAGAATTTCGCCAATCGCGTCGTTCGTGCTCTCGCTCGAGCCGGTCTGCTTCACGTCCAAACCGCGCGCGATCGCGTCCACGAGGACCTCGCGCGCGTCCACGCTCTTCGCCACGCTGCCGATGTCCCCGGCCGCGTCCTTGAGCGAGCTCCACAGCGCGACGACGCCCGCGGACGGGGACGATTTCTTGACGCTCTTTTTCCCCGGCGCCAGCGCGGCAATCGCCGCCGCCGCGGCGGCGCGAACCCTCGGCTCCGTCGCCGCGCACGCCACGATGAGCGTCGCGAGGAGCGACCCGCTCCTGGACGCGTCCGCGTCCTTCGCGTCCGCGTTCTTCAGAAGCGTGAGCGCGACCTGAGGTCCCGCGGCGATCGACCCGGTGGACGTCTCGCCGCCGCCGCCGCCGCCGCCGCCGCCGCCGCCCTCGGGATTTTCCGACGCGCGCGCGGCGAGAAACGTCGTCGACGACACCCCGGACCTCTCGCTCGCGCGTAACAGCGCGTCGAAGTGCGTCTTAAACCTTCCCTCGCCGGACTCGTCGTCCGCGGCGGCCATGGCGAGGAAAATTTCTTTTAAAACGCGCCGCTCGCGGCCGTTTCCGTGATCATTTCCCTTCCGCGCGCACGTCGCGTCGAGCATCGCGAGGAGCGCGCGTCGCGTCAACGCCGGCAGAACCGCCGCCGCGGCGTCGCCATTCTTACTCAGCGCCCTGGCCGTGTGCTTGCTCAGCGGCGCGTCGCCGCGCTTCGCGTCTTCTTCGTCTTTGCGCTCGCCGAGGACGCTCGCGCCGACGTCTTCGTCGTTCCATGCGTCTTTCGCGACCGTCCACGTCGCCGCGCGCGCCGCCGCCGCGGACGCGCGACCGCACGCCTCGCGCAGCGACAGAAGCAGCGTCCCTCGCGCGCGGTTCGTGCCGTCGCGCCACGTCTCTTTCACCCACAGCGTCATCGCGTCGACGTCGTTCCAGGCGCTCAATCCCTCCGCGAGCGCGGTGATCACGAGCGCGTTCACCGCCGCGTCGCTGCGCGCCCTCGCTTCCTTCTGCGCCGCGGCGTCGACGTCCTTCGCTTCTACTTCTTTTTCCTTCTTTAAACTTTTCCTCTTCGACGCCTTCGCGTCCGGCGTCGGCGCGCCGCCGATCGACTGAGCTTCCGCGACCGCCTTCTGAAACGCCTTCTCGCGAAACTTCCAGAGCAGCGGGTGCGGGTTACGCGCCGCGGCGTCGAGCGCCGCGCGCGCGACCGCTCTCGTGGACGGCGAAAACAAAACGTGCGCGAACGCCGTCGCCGCCGCGCGCCCGGCGAGCGGCCCCGCCGCGCCGTCCGCCGCCGCCTCGACGCTCGCCTCGGAGTCGCTCTCCTCGGAGTCGCTCTCCTCGGCGTCGCTCTCCTCGGCACCCTTCTCGGCACTCTTCTCGGCACCCTCGCCGCCCGCCGCTCCGGGCCGTCTCGGCGGCGTGGACAACACGCCGACGAGGAGTTTCACGCAGCGTTTCGCGACGGCGCGTTCGAGCTCCGCCTCGGGCGTCTTCCCCGCGCACTTCGCCGCGGCGACGTTCAGCCTCTCGCTCGCGGCGTCGAACAGCGCGTCGTCGTCGCCGATCGCGACGCGCACGCCGGGGAGCCCCGCGGCCGCGGCGGCGACGCGCGGTTTGTCGTCGGACACGCGGCGTAACAGCGCGCCCGCGAGGACCGTCCCCGAGGACATCGTCTTGGCGCTCGACCCGCCGCGTTTCAGCTCCTTCAACGCGGCTTCTCTTAAGCCGGGCTGCGGATGGTCCAACGCGGCGCCCAACGACGCGGCGTGCCCAGGCATCGGCCCCGCGGCGCTGCCTGACAGAGCCCACCGGAGGAACGCCGCGAAGGGGCTCTCCGCCGGTTTCGGTTTCGCGGCGTCGTCTTTCGCGCGTTTCGTCTTCCCGCTCCCGGCGGCGTCGCCCGCGACCTCGACGCCGTCGCTCGCCACAACCGCGCGCCTCGCCGCCTCCGCGAGAACTTTATCCACCGCGGCGGAGCACGCGATCGGGTGATGCGCGTCGCACAGCCTGAGAGCCCTCGCCGCGGCCTCTCTCTCCGCGGTGTTATCGCGCGCGCCGCCGGCGCCGTTCGCGTCAGCACCGACGGCGGCGTCCTTCGTCCCCGTCACCGCGAGCTCGCGCACGAGCGCGAGCACCGCGACGTCCGACAACTCCACGTCGACGATGACCTCCGTCAACACGCGTTCGTAGTTGGCGTGCGCGGTCACCGCGCCCGCGAGCGCGACGACGAGGACGCACAGGAGCTCGTCGCACACGTACTTCTTCGCCATGTCCGCGACGTGCGACGCGAGGTCCGGGAGCTTCACGAGGTGCTTGAACGCGCGGCTCGGCAGCGCGCGGACGCGTTGCGTCTGAGGGTCGTTCCATACGAGCGAATGTCGGGGTGGAGTTCAAAGGCGTCAGAAGCGGAGTTGAAAGGCGCCCAGGGCGGGGATTGAACGCGAGGGATGGGCGGAGAGATGCGCCGGGAAACGTCCTTAAGGATCGGCGTTCACCGCGCCAACGCGGTCGTATGGGGACCAGTGTATAGAACGCACCTGGCACAGCACCAAGAGCGCTTGGAGCACCTGCGCGTGCAACGGCGCGCGCGCGCCCTTGGCGAGCCCTTCCATGAGCGCCTCCGTCAGCGGCTGCGCGAGCTGCGCTTTCAGCGCGAGCTGCACGGAGACGATGATCGCGCCCGCGAACTGCTCGGAGGACGCCCCGGGGGCGAGCCCGGCTTCGAGGTACGGAAGCAGACGCGGGACCGTCGCCGCGGTGACTTGCTTCATCGCCGCGATGGACTCGGTGAGGGTCACCGCGTAGAACGCGGAAGCCGCGCCGGGGACGCCCTGTAGGGTATCGGGTTTAGGGTTAGGGTTTGGGTTTGGGTTATGGTTTGATCGAGAGAGAGATGGGCGCCGAGCGGCCGATGCGCGGCGACCGAGCGACCGAACCGAACCGAGCGAATGAGAGAGCGCTCTCCAGGCGCGACCGTCCACGGCTGTTCGCGCAGTACGTTGCGAGCGGGGGAAACGGCGCGCCGACATGCGCTCACGTCGACGTGTGTCGTCATGTACCACCGCGTTGCTAGTCGTTGCGCGGCGTGGTGTTTTAACGCCACGAGTGGCTGCCGCGCGCGACGGAAGAAATAGCGGTGGAGTGCAGCGCGCGCGCGCGAAGAAGACGCGACGACGCCGGAACGGACCCGAGTCGGAGCGGAGCGAAGCGAAAAAAAAAAACACTCCCCGGTTCACCGGCGGGGTAACGAACGAGATGCAACGCGCACCTTGTTCGACGCGGTCGTCGCCGCGGCGTCGCATATGAACGACAGAAACGCGCCGTCGTGCGTGCACCGCTGCACGAGCTGCGACCGCGGCGGCGCGGCGCCGAGCTCCTTGACCTTCGCGAGAAAGTAAAACGACGTCCCTTCGAGCGCGCACAGCTGTACCAGCTTCACGAACTCGGGGGTGCAGTGATACGGCAGCGCGCACGCGATGAGCGCGTCGACGTTCCGGACGTGCACCTTGTACCTGCGCACGAGGTACTCCAAGCACTTGGTCGCGTTCTCGTCCAGGAAGTACCCGGTCAGGAGCCGGAGGAAGCCCTCGATCGCGGCGTCGATCTTCGCGTTCGCGTCTCGGTCCTGAAGCTCGCGGTTCGTCTCGGACGCTTGCTTGCTGAACAGGCTCTTGCCCGCGGCCTCGAACCGAGCGTCGAGTCGAGAGAGCTCCGCGAACCCTGAGATTGGGGACGACGCGACGGAGCGGAGAGAGGGGTGGGGGACGCCGCGGTGAGCGAGGGGCGACGCGGCGGCGGCGGCGGCGTGGCGTTAGGGATCGGATCGATTCATCGCGACGACGGCTCGCGAGCGATGGATTTGTCGACGACGCGGCGGCGGCGGCGGCGGCGTCGCCGCCGACGCCGCCGCATCGCCGCGAGAACGCGAGGCGCGAGAGACGCACCCTGGAGCCCGACGGCGTATATCGTCTCGAGGTCGATGTCCGCGGCCTCTCGGATGTCGTACAGAAGCGACGCTTTCCCCTTCAGTCGCTCCTCCGTCGGCGCCGCGGAGGCGACGAGCTTCAGCTGCTCCGCGAGCGACGACGCCATCTCGCGCGAGGGGACGACGAACGCCGCGTTCGTTCGCTCGCGACGCCTTCGATCGGTCCGCGCGCGATCCGGCGCGGTCGCGGAGGCTCGAGGGAGCGCGCGCTCGCGCGTGCGCTCTCACCCGCGGCCGCCTGCGTGCGCCCTCGACACTGCCGCCCTCGCCGCCGGCGTCTGCCGCCGGCTCCGAGCACTTTTGCGAGCGACCGACGCGCGCCGTTGGCGCCATCGCCGCGAGACGAAAAGCGGTGCCATCCCAAACCCTTCCGTCCATCTCGCTCGCGCCAGCGACCGCGGCGACGTCGGCAAGATGTTCGGTTGGTACAGAAGGGCATTCATCGACACCGGGAGCTCGGCTCCCTTGACGCACGTCATGGTGCGTCTCGCGTCGTCGTCGCGACCGCGCGCGCCTCGCGCCTCGCGCTCTTTCGCCCGTTCGATCTTTTCTCGCTATCCCTAATCCTCCCGCGCGGGCGGGCCCTCGCCGCGCGTCGGTCGAGACGCCTCTCGATTTTCGATCGCGCGCCCCCGCTGACCGTACCGTCCCCTCCGTCGACGCGATTCGTCAGGCTGGCGTGTGGGCCATGGCGTTCGGCATGGAGCACTACTTCCATCACAAGTACCACTCGCACAGCGAGGCTGCGCACCCCGCGACCGAGGGCGGCGACGCGGCGGCGCCGTCCGCGGCGGCCGCGGCGGCGAAACCGGCGGACGACGAGAAGCCGAGGACCATGGAGGAACTGAAGAAGGAAGTCGAAGAGTTGCGCGGGGACGTCGCGGCGATGAAGAAGGCCGTGGCGCCGCCCGCGCCCGCGCCCGCGGCGGCGAAGTAGATGGTCTGTCGACGAGCGAGGACAGACGCGTTCGCCGCCGCCCGGGCGGCGCTCTGGGCGGGGTGTTGTAATGTACATAGTCTGCCGTTCACGCGGCGGATTGGATTCTTAACGCGACGTTCTTCGTGCTCGCTCGATTCGTTCTTCACAAGCGCGATGAGCTAACCTCATGGTCTTCGACGGCGCCGCGGGCGCTCAAATAATAAGTGTCGTTCGGCGAGGTTTTCCAAACCGAACCCGACCCGAACCCAAACCCAAACCCTGTCTTCGCGACCGCGTCACGCGCGCATGGCCTTCCTATCTCGTTCCCCGTCGTCCCCGCCCCCGCCTCCGACGTCCGTCCGCCTCGCCGTCGCGCCCTGCTGCACCTCCTCGCCGTCGTCGCTCGCGTCCTCCGTGATCCCGCCGCGGCCGTCGCTCGAGTCGCCGCCGCCGCCGCCGCCGCCCCGCGCGCGTTTCCCTCCGCCGCCGCCGCCGCCGCCGCCGCCGCCGCCGCCTTCGTCGTCGTCGTCGTCGTCCGAACCGGATGACGTGCTCGCGGACGTGCTCGCGGGCGACGCCGCGCCCGAGTGCTTCCACGTTCCGACGTCCATCGGCTCGTTCAGCCAATACCGCTTCCGCTTCGACGCGGTCGCCTCCGAGCACAGTTGCACGGGTTTCCCCAGCCGTTGTAAACAACGCCGCAGGCACTGGTACGCCGTCGGCCTCAGCTCCGGCTCTATCCTCGCGCACTCGCCGCCGAGGGCTAAGATGAACTCGACCTCGTCCTCGCCCATGATTTTCCGCCGTTTACGTCGCAGCTGCGCGACGAGCTGCTGGCACATGACGCCGAACCCGTATATGTCCGAGGAGAGGTCGTAATCCCTCCGCTTCACCACCTCCGGGGCGCGGTACTTCGGCGGCCCGATCCGCGGCGTCATCTCCGGGTTCACCTCCGGCCGACGCTCGTCCGGCATCGCGCGCGCGAGCCCGAAGTCGCACAGCTTCGCGGTGTCGTACCCTTTGCCGACGAGGACGTTCCTGGCTTTCACGTCGCGATGGACGTGACCGGCGCGATGGAGCTTCGTCAGCGCGCGCGCGACGTCCGCGAGGACGCTGACGATGTCGACGCGGTTCACGACGCTTCTCGACCGCAGCGAGTGCGCGCAGAGCTCCATGACCATGAACAGCTTGCCGTCTTCCTCGTACGCGCCGAAGACTTGCACGACGTTCGGGTGCGGGAACCTTCGGAGGTAATGCATGTCGCGCTTCAGGCCCGCGACGCGATCGGGTTTCGCGCTTCCGATCTCCTTGACCGCGACCGGCACGCCGAGGAGCGTGGCGCGGTAGACGTTCCCGAACGACCCGTCGCCGATCTTCTCCCACTCGCGCTTGCTGCTCAGGTCCGCGGGGTCGAAGTCGGGGCCGGGATCGGTCATGATCCGCGGCGGGGGGTGGGTAGGCGCGTCGTCTCGAGTGCCAATTCACTTTTTGGTCGGCGCTTTTCGGTCGCGACTTGCGTGTGGATGACGTTCGCGGAAGTTCCTCGTCACTCAGTGTTCCACGGCGCGCGGCCATGACGTCGCACGCGTCCTCGGCGGCGATGACTCGCGCGCTTCCGCGCGCGAGCTCGCACCGTCGCGCGTCGTCGTCGTATTCTCCTTCCTCCCCCTCCCCCGGGCGCGCGCGATCTCGATGCCGCGCGTCGGCGTCGGCGTCGACGGAGACGGCGACGACGTCCGAGACGTCATCTCGCGACGTCGTCCCGCGCGGCGACACCGCGGGAGCGGTCATGATCCTCCGCGACGTGCGCGTCACCGTGGGCGACCGCGACCTTCTCTCGGGCGCGAACCTCCGCGTCGAGCCCGGCGAGTGCGTCGGCCTCGTCGGCGCGAACGGCTGCGGGAAGAGCACGCTGCTCCGATGCGTCGCGGGCGCGCGCGAGGTGAGCGGCGGCGACCTCCTCGTGTCGCCTCGCGCGGACGTCGGCTACCTGGAGCAGACCGCGGTCAGCGGCTCCTCGCGCACGGTCGCGCAGGAGGCGCGGAGCCGCATGACGCACGTCATCGACGCGGAGAGCGCGCTTCGAGCCGCGGAGGAGGCGATCGCGGCGGGGGACGCCAACGGCGCGACGATGATGGTCGCCGCGCGCGATCGCTTCGAAGCGATCGGCGGCGACGCCGTCGAACGCCGCGTCGCGGACGTCCTCAACGGCCTCGGGTTCGCGAGAGAGGCGTGGGATCGCCCGTGCGACGCGCTCTCGGGGGGGTGGCAGATGCGCGTCGCGCTCGCGCGGCTGCTGCTGTCCCCCGCGGGGGACTGCCAGTCGGGGGGCGGCGTCAACGGCGGCTTCCTCCTCCTCGACGAGCCGACGAATCATCTCGACGCGAGCGCGAAGGAGTACCTCGCGGGGTGGCTCAGGGCGTACAAGGGCACGACGCTGCTCGTGTCGCACGACGAGGCGCTGTTGGAGAAGGGCGTCGATCGGTTGATCGAAGTCAGAGGGGGAAGGTTGCGCGGGTACTCCGGGAACTACTCGAAGTTCGTTGAGGAACGGAGCGAGCGGAGACGAGTCAATCAGGCGGCGGCGACGAAGGAAAAAGCGAAAGCCGCGAAGCTCGCGCAGTTCGTCGCGAAGAACAGCGCGAGGGCGTCGACCGCGGCGGCGGCGCGGTCGCGCGCGAAGCAACTCGAGGGCGTGAACGCGCGCTTAGAGGAGATGCGCGAGGATGGCGATTTAGACGACAAGGCGCTCGGCGCCGGCCCGGGGGACGCGAAACGCGTGACGCTGCGATTGCCGCCGGCGCCGGACGGCGCGAAGGAGGTCCTGACGCTGACGAACGCGACGATCGGGTACGGCGGCGGGCTCTCGCCGCTCATCAAGGACGTCGATTTGGTCGTGCGGCGGGGCGACCGGCTGCTCGTCGTCGGCCCGAATGGCGCCGGGAAGTCGACGCTGCTGCGAAGCCTCGGCGGGTCGCTGCGGCTGCAGGGCGGCGTCTTGGCGCACGGCGAGGGCGCGCGCGTGGGGTACTTCTCGCAAGACCTCGCGCAGGAGCTCCCGTCGGACGTTCCGCCGTTGACGCACGTCCTGAAAGTCGCGCGCGCGGCGAATCCGACGCTGAACGAGCAGACCGCGCGGTCCGTCCTCGGCGCGTTGGGTTTAGGAGGAAACGCGGCGAAGGACCGCGTCATCGGCGACTTGAGCGGCGGCGAAAAGGCGCGCGTCGCGCTCGCCGCGTTCGTCCTGCGCCCCGTGAACGTGCTTCTGCTGGACGAGGCGTCGAACCACCTCGACGCCGCCGCGATCGAGGCGCTGACGGAGGGTTTGCGAGATTGGGACGGCGCCGTCGTCGCGGTGACGCACAACGAGGCGTTCGCGGACGCGTTGGAGCCGACGTTTGTCGCGCGCGTGGAGAACGGCGGGATGAAGTCGCGGATGGTCGTCGGCGGCGCGCTGTCGAAGAGAGACTTCAGCGCGACCGCGATGGTGTCGACCGGGGGCGTCGCCGGCGCGGTCCGGGAAGACGCGGGCGCGGGCGCGAAGGCGAAGGCGAAGGCGAAGGCGAACGAGGGGTTGAGCGAGGAGGAGATCGCCGCGAGAGAGGCCGAGGCGAGAGCGAACGCCGCCGCGGTCGCGAAGATGCTCAAAGAAGCCCGGAACGCGCCGTCGGTCATCGCGAAGATCGAGAGAGCGCTCGCGGTGATCGACGACGACATCGCCGCGATCGACGAGCGGTTGCTCGCGTGCGGCGCCGACGTCGCCGCGGCGCAGGAGATTCAGAGAGAGAAGGACAAAAAGACCGAGAAGCAGACGTTGTACTACGAGGAGTGGGAGCGATTGGAGGCGGTGATGGAGGAGGCGAAGGCGCACGGCGGCGGCGCGTAGAAGAGAGAAGAACGCGGGAAGTGCGCGTACGTTTTTAGCAGTAAAGGTATCGCAATTAAACTGAAGGGTAAATGGTCTGTGTGCTCTGCGGCTTTGTACAGCGTGCGTTTGGTGTTTTTTTTTGGACCATCACACCTGCGGCCGCGTCTGGACGACGTAAATCTCGCCATCCTTCACGACGCCCTCGATGTCCTGCGCGACGCCCCCGAGCGCAGCCTCGATCGCGACGCCAGCCTCCGCGATCTTCGTCAGCACCTTCCGCTGCGTCTCCGCGTCCCACACGAGCGCGTCGCCGGAGTAATCCGCGTGCAGCGTGCTCTCCTTATCCATGGGCACGGACTCGTATAACCCGGCGCCGGCGTACCCTTCCAGGTCCTCGCCGTTGCTGTCCGACCTGAAGATGATCGTCGGCCGCGGTATCTTGAGCAGCACGTTCTTGGACGGGTACCCCAACACCTTGGGCGTCGCGCCGTCGGCGAGGTACTTGGTCCCCGTCGCCGCCTCCGCGGCGGTGGCTTTTTTGACGCTAAACGACAACGCGCGGCCCGGGTAGTTCCCCACGAGCACCTCGCCCAACCCGACGACAACCTCCGCGTACAACTCCGTCGCGTCGTTCGACGACGGGTTCACCGTGTGAATCACGAACGCGTAGTCCGCGTCCACGACCGGCTGCACGAGCACGGACATGCGGAGGTCCGCGTGGTCGATGCCGTGGTTGCGGAGCGAGACGAAGGCGCGATCGTTCCACTTGGACGCCCACACGTCGCAGAGCGCCCTCCACGCGAGGTCCCACCGGTCCTCGTCCTCGGGCGGGTCGATCCCGGCCGCGGCCATCGCGGTGGAGATCTCCTCGAGCATCCCTTTAGGGGGTTGGACGGTGCGCACGCACGCGCGGCAGTTCTTCAGCGTCGTCGCGAGCGACTCCTCGGAGGAGTCGTCCACGGCGGCTTCGAGGTTCATCAACTCCCGCGCGACCGACGCGTTGATCGGGTCCTTGAGGATGTGCTCCAGCGTCCCGAACGGCACGACCATGCTCTTCGGGAGCCTGATCCACTTCGGGATCTTCCCGCCGCCCAAGGACTCGTTCAGCGCGCGCGTGTTCCTCGCCTTGGCGCCGACGACGCCCTGTTTGAACTCCGAGAGAGGCACCGTGTACTTGCCGCAGAAGGGGATGTTATCCAATCGAAGGCCGCCCTCGATGTGGTTCCTCGATTCGGCGCCGGCGGCGCCGTTCGCGGCGGCCGCGTCCACGGCGCTCGCGTCGACTTCCTCCCAGACGATCTGCTCGCCCTTGCCGACGCTGACTTTCATCGCGTCGCCGACGTGTTGAGACAAATTCTCGAGAAGAATCTCGTCGTAGCACGTCGCGAACAACACGCCGCCGTTCCTCGCTCGCACGGCGCTGTGCGACAGGACGTCTACGCTGCACGTGGTGAGGACCGCGACCGCGCCCGCGGGGATCTCCTCGTCGCCGCCCACCTTGTCCGCGATCAAGATGGTCGGTCGGTCGAACGTATCGTTCATCACCGACGCCAACGCGTCGACTCTCTTCACGAAACCAATCGCGGGGTCGGGGGAGATGATCTGCCACGCGCCCATGTCCGCCTCCGCGCGAAGCGCCGGGTCGAGCCTCGACAACACGAGCGACAGCGCGAACGCGGGCCCGCCGCGGATCACCTCCTCCGCGAACAAATCCACGGACCAGGATTCGATCCCGCACGCGCGGCCAATCTCGTTCGCCGCCGGCTGCATGTCGTTCGCCACGGCGTCCGCGTGCAACGACACGGACAAACGCACGCGATCGACGACCGCTTTCGCTCGCAACGCCCACGTCGCGTCGCCGGCCGTTTTCGCCTCGCGGACGCGCCGCCACTCCGTCAGCGCGAGGACGACGTCCTCGTTCGTGGACGGCAGCGACAGCGCGAGATTCTCCCCGACGAGCTCGGCGAGATACATCTGCTCGTCGAGGCCATAGTCGGCCTCGCCCGCGCGTTCCACCGCGCGGCGCGAGACGTCGTCCACGGCGAGGTCCAAGTACATCAGCTCGCGGACAAGGCCCTCGTCCGCGGCGTACGGGTTCGCCAGACCGGCGTCGCGGATCTCGTGGCGCGCGTCCACGCACGCGGCGAGGAGCTGCAGCGCGTCGCCGCCGCCGTTTTGCGCGACCCGCACGTAATTCATGGCGTGAGACACCGCGAGGCCTTTCCTCGACGCCGCCTTCAAGCACTCGACGAGGTCCGCGCCGCTGTGCACGGACTTTAAGATTGCGAGGTAGTTTGTGAAGTCTTTGATGAGCGCCACCTTGATGTGCGGTCGCGGCGTCGGCTCGACCTTGATCGGGCGTTCGAACGACTCGAGTCGCTCGCGCGTGACGCCGTTTTCGCTCAACACGCGCCAGTACTCGCTCACGTCCATGTCCGACTTTAAAAAGGCGAGGTACGCCTCGCAGATGACGATGTCGTCCGGGGTCGTGTTGTTGTGCAGCTTCTGGTGCCACTCCTCCATCCACACGCCCTTCCTCTCGCCGATGTTGTTCCGGTGCATGATGTTCAAGATCTCGTCTCTGATTTGCTGCCCCTGCCCGCCTTCGCCGCCGCGGCCGACGGTGCCGAGCATCAAGCGCGCGATGTCGCGCAGGTGCGGGGACGAGCGATACACGTCCGTGATCGTCCGCGTCAGCTTCGACTGCGCCGCGGAGAGCTCGCGCGGTTTCACGTTGTAGTTCCTCTGCCACGTCAGCTTCCGTTGCGACGAGTACCGGAGCCAGACGTAAATTTTCGCCGCCGCCGCGATCTCCGCGCGTCGCGTCTTCTTCCCGTCCGTCTCTAACGAACCGTGCGCGCCGCACTTCTGCTCGATGAGGCTCGACGCGAGGTTGAACCGGTGCATGAGCGTCCACCACCCGTTCCCCGCCTCCGCGCGGATGATCGTGTCCAGCATCTCGTCCGTGACCGCTTGCTCTCGCGCCTGCGCGTAATTCGCGCGGAAGTTGGAGTTGCCGTTGAACTCGTCCTTGTACCAGCTCGTCCCGTCCGCGTTTCGAATCACAAACTGCATCCCCATGAGTTCGAGCGGGCCTTCGCCCGGGAGGTCGATCGTCATCGTTTGGATCGGGTAGCACGCGTCGTCGTCCTCGTTGCCGTCGACGCCCTGCACCGGAAGGCACCCCTCGGTCTGAAGCAGCGGCGTCTCCACGGAAATCTCCGAGACGATCTCCGTCCCCTCCGGCCACAGCGCCTTCGGAGGCAGGAGCCACTGCCCGGGCTCGTCGCGCGCGACGCCCCAGTGAAGCACCAAATCCTCGGTCGCGTCCGTGGTGAACACGACGCGCCGCCGCGCCACCTTGCTCCGCGCGCCCGACATCGCCTCCTCGTCGCTCCGCTCGACTTGATACATCTGCACCAAAAGCTCGGCGTCCTTCCCGATCGGGTACACGCGTTGGTTGATCATCTTCTCCGGAAGACGCTTCCCCGGGCCCTCTCCCGCCCATCGCGTCATGAACGTCTTGCTCTGCGCGCTCGCGAGCTCGTCGTCGCGGTCGTCGCCGTGCTCGCGCAGGGACAACGTCAGCTCCTTCAGGTCGGACGGTCCTCGCGTCGACTGGTAGACGCCCACGGGCTCGGGCTCGGGCTCGATCCAAACCTCCGGCTCCACCGTCTTCGTCGGCTTATTAAACTCTCCGCCGTCGCCGTCGCCGTCGTTCCACTCGTCCACGCTCACCGCGACCGCGTTGTTCTCCGGGTTCGCGACGTAGTTCACGTTCTTCCCCGCGGTGAGGATGGCGTTGGCGTCCACGCCGGGAAACATCGGGTCGTCGTCGCCGTCAACCGTGTCTTGGTTGTACCGCCGCCGCATGTCGTTCAGGGAGACGCCGCTCAGGGCTTCGAGCTGGAGGTCGAGTCTCGCGCGCGCGTACTCGGCCGCTTGCCACTCCGGCGACGTGTCCTCCGGCTTTCCGGCTTCTTCCCATCGGACGAAGGCGCGGATCTCGATGAGATCCGTCGGGATCTCGATCTGCGACACGTCCGTGATCTGACCGCCTGCGCGACGAGACGAGGGGGGTTTAGGGTTCGGAGGGTTCGAGGGCGGGGTGGACGAGGTCGTCAGTCGCGGTCGCGGTCGATCGCGCGGGGTGGCTGCGCGAAGGCGCGCGGCCGGCGATCGGCGCGGGCTCGGGGCGTCGTTCGGAGCGCCCGAGGGTCGATCGCCCTCGAAGAAAAGAAAGATACTTTGAAGCGGGCGAGACTTCGCCGCGCGGACGGGTCGGGAGCTTCGGGGCGCGCGCGCGAACGCGGAGGAGGACGCACCTCCGGCGATCGTCGCGCGCGTGAGCACGTTCCGGCGGCGGCGCGCGACCGCGCACGCCGGCCTAAGCGACGCGCGGTCGCGAGCGGGCGCGTGAAGCGCGGTCGCGAACGACGCGACGCCAAACGCGGCCGCCATCGTGTTTTTTTTTCAAAGAGAGAAAAAGATCTTCTTCCGCCCTCTCTCGCGAGGCGCGGAGGTCGCCCTCGGACGCGTCCGCGGCGAGGCGACGGGCGACGAGCGACGCGGCGCCGCGGCGAGAGTCGAGTCGCGCGGCTCGCGAGCGACCGTGCGCGGTGCGTGCGGTCCTCGGATGGTCTGGACCGTCGGACCTCCGTGCACTTTTTCGATCCTTCGCGCGACCCCCGATTTTACCTCAAATATCTTAGCCGCCGAAGCGTCGTGCTCTCCGGTTCTTTCGTTTTCCGTATGGGCATTTCGGTTAGAGTAGTTTTCGAGCGTACTGTAGTACACCGAGGGCCGCGGAAAACGTCGTCGTGGCCGTGGCCGTCATCAGGTCCGCGCCCAACCGTTCCTCGCTCTGCTTCTTACCCTAAGTCAATCACACACCGCCGCGCGAGGAAGGAAGCGCCGAAGCGCTCGCCGCGGCGTCGTCGAACGATGACGATGCGATACATGTTCATGAAGAACATCGCGAAGCTGGAGGCCGCGCTCGCGTCGATGCCGGGCGCGGCGCAGCCGACGCTCGTGGAGGGGAAATGGCGCGCGCCCGCGATGTCCAGGCGCAAAGTCGCGGAGCTGCGCAAGGCGGCGATCGCGATGGGGAAAGAGTGGCCGTGGGACGTCGCGAACAAGAATCCGGAGTACAAGCCGCCGAAGGGGCACAAGCACGAGAGAGACCAGGGCTTGAGAGAGGCGAAGATCGAGGCCGCGCTGAAGAAGCAGCCGGCGCTGATCGAGGCGCACAAGAAGCACAGGCGAGAGGTTCGCGCGGGGAAGGACGTGACCGCGTTCGACCAGATCTTGATGACCACGAAGGAGAAGATCCTGAAGTCGCGGCAGAACCCGGCGAACCAGAAGAGGAGTTGACGGCGTGTGATGACTCGACGATTCGTAGATGTAGTAGCGTAGCGGATAGAAGAAGAAGAAGGAGAAGAAGAAGGACGCGCGTGCGTTTGCGTTGCACGCGTCGCGAACTGAAAATACATACAGGTAATAGTCATCACGCGCTCACGCGGCCAACGCTTCGACGAACGCCTCCGCGCACTTCGCGCTCGACGCCGGGTTCTGCCCCGTGATGAGGTTCCCGTCCACGCACACGTTCGGGTTCCAGTCCGCGGCGGCGGCGTACTTCCCACCTAGAGCGCGCATCGTCTTCTCGAGCAACGCCGAGTGCGTCTCGCACTTCTCCGTGAATCCGACGGCGGCTTCCTCCGCGTCGCTGAAGCCGGTGACAGCCTTGTCCGCCACGAGCGCGGATCCGTCCGGCTTCACGCAGTTGAGGAGCGCGATCGGGCCGTGGCAGTCCGCCGCGAGGGGCTTCCCGTCCGCGTAGACCTTGTTGAGGCACCGCTGCAGCGGCGCGTCGGGCGCGTTGTAAAAGTCGACGCACGTGCCGTGCCCGCCGGCGAGGTACACGCCCGCGCACGCGTCGAAGTCGTACGCGGCGAGCGCGACGGAGCTCTCGAGCGCTTTCACCGCGTCCGCGTCCGAGGTGAACTTGACGCAGTCGGGGGTGTTGAAGTCGCCCTGCGTCGACGCGGCGTCGATCGGGACCTTCCCGCCCGCGATGGAGACGATCGTCACGTCGAGACCGGCAGCCTTGAACGCGTAGTACGGCGTCGCGATCTCCTCGAGCCACGCCCCGGTGGGGTGGCCTTGGAACTCGGACGCGGAGGTGCACACGATGGCGACTTTCTTGGACATTTTGACGTTTCGGCGTGCGACGCGACGACGCGATGCGCTGGACTGTGATGATGAGATCCGCGACGAATCGGTTCGTGACAGCAGGCCAGGACGAGAAAAAAAGTTCACGGTCGTGTTGAAAGGGGACGCGATCAAATGTTGAAACCAAGTTGTGGGTGAAAAACGTTTTTTGATCGCACCTGCGAAAAGGAACTTTTTCATCCGCTGGCGGTGACGACGAGTTGACGTGCGCGTGCCCCGACGGCTCCCGCCGCAGAGACGAGCGCGCGGCGGGTCGGGCGACGGAACGACGCGATCCGAACGCCGCGCGCGATGAGCGACCCGGACGACCTCGACGACGCGGACGCCGGCGGCGCGTCCACCGCGGAGACGCACGAGCTCAAGTCCACGGCGTTCCTGCTCTTGCTCGTGTGCCTCGCGTGCGCGTTCGTGCTCGGGTTGGTGATCAAGCACTTTAAGATCACCTTCCTCCACGAGGCTGGCGCGGCGCTGCTGATGGGCATGGGCGTCGGGCTCGCGCTGTGGGCGGCGAACACGAGCGGCAGCGTCACCGAGTGGGTCGACTTCAACGAGGAGATCTTCTTCTTCCTGCTCCTGCCGCCCATCATCTTCGAGAGCGGGTTCTCGCTGAGCACGCGCGATTTCTTCAACAACTTCGGGGGCATCTGCGCGCTCGCCTTCGGCGGGACGCTCATCTCCACCGCGGTCATCGGCCTGTGCGTGTGGATCTTCGGCGCGATCGGGTTGATCACGTACCTCCCGTTCCTGCACTCGCTCGTGTTCGGCGCGCTCGTGTCCGCCACCGATCCCGTCACCGTCCTCGCGTTGTTTCAAGAGCTCGGCGTCAACATCGATCTGTACTCGCTCGTGTTCGGGGAGTCGGTTTTAAACGACGCGGTCGCGATCGTGACGTACCGCGCGCTGATCAACTTCCACCAGGACGGCGTGTCGTTCGTGTCGCTGATCACCGCGATCGCGTTCTTCGGGTACATATTCGTCGGGAGCGTTCTCGTGGGGACGTTTTTCGCCGTCGCGACGACGATATTTTTCAAGCTCATCGGCGGGCCTCTGCTCGCGTCGCACACGCACATCGAGGCGTCGCTGGTGATGATCGCGCCGTACTGCGCGTACACCGCCGCGGAGTCGGTGAGTTTGTCCGGGATCGTCGCGATTCTGTTCTGCGGGATCGTCATGGCGCACTACACGCGTCCGAACCTGTCGCCAGAGTCGCAAAAGAACACGAAGGAAATTTTCAAGACGCTCGCGACGCTCGCGGAGACGTTCGTGTTCATATACATGGGCGTCGCGATGTTCTTAGAGAACCAGGCGTGGAAGTCGATACCGTTCGCGATCGTCGCGCTGTTGGCGTGCATGGGAGGGAGAGCGTGTAACATTTTCCCGTTGACGAAGAAGATAAACGCGTGGAGGTCGCCCGGGAGACAGATACCGGAAAACCACGTCCACATGTTATGGATCTGCGGGTTACGAGGCGCGATCGCGTTCGCGCTCGCGTCGAGCACGATCCGCGACCTGGGCGTGGAATCCGGGAGGGTGATACGGACCGCGACGCTGATGATCATCATCTTCACGGTGCTGACGATCGGAGGCGCGTGCAGCTATCTCGTGGACAGGTTGGATCTGAAAGCGCCGTCGGTGTGGAACGAGATGGACGACTCCCCGGGAGGAGGAGGGGGCGGCGCCGGCGCGGAAGGGGGTGCCCGGGGGGGTGTCCGGGGGGGTGCCCACGGCGACAGCGCCCCGGGCAGCGGCCGCGGGAGCGTCCACGGCGGCGAGGTTCTGATGCCGGAGTACAACTCGTCGCTCATGTCGAAGCTCGGATCGAGCCTCAGAGAGGTCGGCGACAACAGCGATCTGGACCGCATGGGGAAGGTCCGCGCCGCCGCGAGCGCGGTCGCGGAGACGGCCCGGATGACGTCGTTCACAGAGATCGACAACCGGTACATACGGCCGTACCTCACGGTGAACACGACGGGAAGCTCGAGGGAGCCGAGCCGCGGCGGGTCCCCGGATAACCTCGCGGGCGGCGGCGGCGGCGGGAACGGGAACGGGGGGGGAGATCTCGAGAGCGGCGGCCGCGGCGGGAACGGGACGGCCGGCGGGGGCGACGCGAACGCCGCGTGGATCGGCGCCGGCGGCGCGAGCGACGGCGCGCGCGACGTCGTGTTAGAGGCCCCCGGCGGCGCCGACGCGGGCGCGGGTCCCTCGACCGGGACTCCCCTCGCGACGATCCCGCAGTCGCCGACGGCGGCCCGAGCGGACACCACGCCGCTGGGGTTGCCGTCGCCGATGCGTCCGCCGGAAGGAGGGTGACGACGAGGATGACGAGGACGACGACGGGATGTAGGGTTTGGGGAGGGAGGGGGGACGATACCGATACCGCGGACGGAGAGGTAATAATCACGACGCGAATAACGAAACGAATCCAAAATAACGAGATCTGGAATCGATCATAGCTCGCGTCGCGCCTCCCGTCGTCGCGCGCGCTCCTCCTCGCGCGATGCGGCGCGTCGCGTCGCGCGTCCTCGCTCGCGCGTGGTCGCCCGCGGCGCCCGCGTCCTCGTGGAGGACGCGCGGGGTGGTTCCGATAGACGCCGACGCGCGATCGACCTCCACCTCCACCTCCACCTCCACCTCCACCTCCACCTCCACCTCGACCGCGACCGCGGCGTCCGCGAGCGTCTCCGAGGACGACCAGCAGCGCCTGTTCGAGCACTACGCCTCTGGTCTGCGCGCCATCCTCGCCGCGTCGGACGTCCCCGACCTCGAGAAGACCGCGCGCGTGCGCGATCTCGTGAAGCTCCGCGACGCGATGCCCGTGAAGCTGACGCACAAATTTTGGAGCGCGCAGTTCCTCGCGATGGCGTTCGGTCACGAGCTCGGATTCGCCGCCGCGCACCCGCCGGCGCTTCGCGCCATCTTCAACCTCGGCGTCGCCGCCGCCGAACGCGGACTCGTGCCGTACCAGGCGATTCGAAGCGCGCACGCGCAGCTGCGGCAGCTCGGCGTGTTGACGTGCGACCGCGTGGACCCGCCGCCGCCGGACGCCTCCGCCGCCGCCGCGCCGCCGCCGAGCGCGTGGGAGCTCTTCGCGTCGCCGCGGCTGCGCGCGTCGGTAACCGCCGCAGCGGCGGCGTTACGAAACGAAAGCGACGGCGGCATCGCCGTGATCGACGACGCGCTCGGACCGAGGCTCGCGGCCGCGGTGTCGCGCGCGCTGCGTCGGCACGCGAGCGAGCGACGGGACGACTTCGTCGCGGGCGCGTTGGACCGCACCGGGCGGTCGGACGTCTCCGCGCGCGGCGACGTCGTGTGCTGGCTCGCGGGGGACGAGGGCGCGGACGACGACGACGACGCCGATGAAGGTGGTGACTCAAACTACTCGAAAGTGTTGGCGTCGCCGCCGCCGGAGATTCGACCCGGTGACGTCGCGCAGCTCGTGCGATCGTGCGTCTCCGACCACCTGATCAACGCGTTGCCTAAAAACGCGCTGCTGCCGTCGGACGCGTACGTCGCCAACGCGATGCTCAGCGTGTACGCGCCCGGCGCGCCCGGGTTCGTGAAGCACCTGGACAACTGCGGCGCCGCGGACCCGCGGCGGATCACCGCGGTGTATTACCCGAACCCGAACCCGAACGAAAAAGGGAAAAGCGCGCGGGGCGCGGACGACGGCGGCGAGTTGGTCGCGTTTCCGAGCGACGCGTCGCGACGGCGGTCCATCGCGCCCGCCGGGGACCGGCTCGTGATGTTCTACAGCGACGAGGTCGAGCACGAGGTGCGAGGGGTGAGGGAGGGCGTCGACGGCGAGCGGCTCGCGCTGTCGTTTTGGTTCTTGAAGCCGACGGGGTTCGACCCGAGCGCGATGCGAAGCGCGTGACGAGGGCGAGGTTTGACTGAGGTTTGATTCTTTTACGTTAGTATTTATTCGCTCTCGTCGATCGTTATTAGACCAGACTACTTGACGAACAGCTTGCACGTCTCGCTCTCGCGGAAGAACGGGAGGTCGCACTCCGCCGGGCGCGTGATCCCCATCTTCTCCCTCGTGCTCTCGTCCTTCGGGACGTACCCGCTGCCTTTCAATATCGCCATGTTACCCGCGTATTGCTTGTCGTAATTTTTCCTCTCCCTGTTACGGAGGGAAGTAGAAGATGGAGTCGACGTCGTCGGGTCGAGGCTGTGTGAAGACGACAAAGGAGGAATTCCGTGAGCGTACCTGTCGTTCGCCTCTTTGTTCTCCGCGCTCTTCGCGAGGAGGCGCTTCACGAGCTCCGACTGCGGCGCCTCGTCCGCGGCGGCGACGCCGGAGTTGTAGTCGCTGTAGGCTTTCGGCGCGTCGTCGTCGTCGCCGTCGTCGCGCGCGACCGCGGGGGTCGCGCGCGAGAGGAGGAGCGCCGACGACGACGCGCCGAGGAAGAGACGGCGCCCGGCGGCGACGACGACGACGTCATCGCGACG
>MDSW01167783.1_pt1 | contig 28738 bp, 30 predicted proteins | sample 811171 | NCBI WGS metagenome assembly MDSW01 (sample SAMN05326641, study PRJNA326480) | marine metagenome | isolation source: seawater | place: Atlantic Ocean: North West | collected 2012 | reverse complement strand
CATTTTGAAACATAAATATAATTTTTTTATAAAAAGGTGGCCATAAATTAATTTTTATAAATTTAGCTAAGATTTGAGTTGAAATATTATAAGGAAGATTACCAAATACTATTGTCTCATTCTGTAAATAGTTATTAAAATCATATTTTAATATATCTTCGTTTATTACTTTGTAGTTATCCATCTGTTTATATTTTTCTTTTAAAATTTTGAATAATCTTTTATCTTTTTCTACAAGAAATAAGGATTTAGGTTTTTTTATACTTATGAAATTTGTTAAGTTACCTGATCCAGGGCCAATCTCGAAAACACTTTGATTTTCTAAAGGTTCTAAATTTACAATTTTGTTGAGAATATTATTATCAACCAAGAAGTTTTGACCTAATGATTTTTTAAGTTTTAACATTAATTTTTTTAAAAAAACTTATACAGTCAATCAAGCTTTCTGGATTAGCTTTATTTTTTTTAATAATATCTTTCCCCGTACCATGATCAGGAGAAACTCTTAAAAAGGGAAGCCCGGCTGTTATGTTAATGGCGTTAAATTTGAAAATAGCCTTAAACGGTGAAAGCACTTGGTCATGATACATTCCCACTATAACAGCAAATCCTTTTTTTTTATAATCCAAGAATGCTGTATCAGGAGAGATAGGACCATAAACTAGTATTCCTTTTTTTTTTAAAAATTTAATTGATGGCAGAATAATTCTTTTCTCTTCTGAATTATTTCTAAGCTCATCATTGTGTGGATTTAGGCCTAAAACACCAATTTTGGGTTTGATATTTAATTTTTCCTTAAAAAATTTATCAATAGTAATTATTTTATTTATTATTCTTTTTTTTGAAATATTTTTAGTAACTGAAACTAATTTTACGTGAGTAGTAATGGGGGATACGGATAGTTTGTTGTTATAAATAAGCATTGCCTCTTTACCCAAAATACCATTTTTTTTAGCTAAAAATTCAGTAACACCATTAAATTTTTTTTTTAAAGATAGATCTTTTTTGTTTATAGAGCAGTTTATTAAACCAATAATTTTTTTTTCATTTATTAGCTTTGAGGCAATTCTAAAAGATTCTTTAATATAATGTGTTTTATTTTTTATAGATATATTGAAAGGATCTTTAAATTTCAATGGAACATCATAAACATATAAATTCTTTTTAAAATTATGATTTGAAAATTTATCGATCTTTTTTAATCTTATATTATAACCTATTTTTGAAATCTGTTTTTCTAACAAAAACAAACTTCCAATAATAAAAATATTTAATTTTTTAAAATTATTTTTTTTAAACCATGCTTTGGCTATAATTTCAGAATTAATACTGTTTGGATCACCGGCTATTATTCCAATTACTTTTTTCATAAGAATCTTACCTTAGTTTTTCGTTCTAGATCAGAGTAATGTGAATTTGAAAACATCTCTAGCTTTTTCATTTTTTCTCTTTTTACAATATTTTTTTTAATACCCTCTAAATCAGATGACAAAGATTTTTCATCATATTTTTTAATAAAAATAATAGTTTCTCCAATTGTTATTGGTTTGCTTATTTCTCCTTTTTTTAAATTTTTAATACTCGAATAAATTTTTTGTGATAATTTTTCCTCTTCAATCCAACCTATGCTCCCTCCATTTTTTGCTGAGCTTGAAATACTTATATCTTTAGCGGCGATTTCAAAACCACTTTCTTTTATTTTTGACAGCACCTTATCAGCAGTAGCTTCCACTCCTTCACCCAATAGGTTTACCTGTATTTCAGAAAGAAGAACAGATTTTCCATCTCCTAGTTTTTCTAATTCAGATTTTATTTTGTCTTCAATTTCAATAGTATTTAATGTTATTTTATTTTTATACAATTTAAAAATTGCTGTATTCCATTTCAAGTCGATCTCAAAGTTTTTTATAACGTCGTCATAATCAAGGCTGTTATCTCTTAAGAATATTTTTAACCCTTCCTTATCCAGCCCAAGATTCCGTGCTATATTTAAAATTTGAAGCTCAAGATCCCTGGAGCTGTATTGTGTTATTTTGAGCCTATCTATTTCATTTTTCTTAATTGCCCTTTTAACCAAAGTTTGTATTGCCAGGTTTTTGATACTCTCTCTATTTTTTTCATTTATTTGAATTTTTGATAAAACCGTTATAAATTTTATTTCTTTTACCAAGTCGAGACGGGTAATTGGATAATTTCCAACAGTTATAATTATTGAGTTATTAGTTTCCGAAACTAATTTTTCTGTGCTAAGAAATAAAAAAAAAATAATTAATAATTTTTTTACCAAATTTTTTCTCATCTATCTAATGCAGGTAGAGATACACCGCCAAATGGGAATAGTGAAATACTAAACATTAAAGTATCAGATGATTCAACGTCTCGATCAGTGTAAAACTCTCTTCTATATACTAGACCAGCCTTTAGACAGTCATTCATATAATTGTATGCCAAATTGTAAAATTCAGTAGAGTCAGTTTCTAGGTTTTTTTTCAAATCAAAACTTAAGTTATTTGATTTGTTTATTTCTAATTTAATATCAGATTTAAAATAAGAGTTATTGCCTATATGATTATTTTCCTCAAGGTATCCTAAATTAAACTTTGCATTTCCCAAAAGAAAGCTTGCTTTTAAATTGTTATAATTAATGTCATTTAAATTTTGATCTACCGAGAATTCATTACTTAATGAAAAATTTTCACTAAATTTAACTGAACCTTTACCAACCAAATCAGAGACTTTTTGGTCCAGAGAACTTCTTGATGGCATATCGAAATTTTCTTTCAAGTTATAAACCTGCCCGATATAAAAAGAATAATTTTCACTACCGGTTTGGTTATTTTCAAAACCTAAATTAGAAAATTCCAATCCTATAGCTGCGCTCGTTCCGTTTTCAACGACATCTAGTTGTGAATTTTTATTAAGCGAATAAAGGTTTGAATAGTTTAATCTTAGGTTGTCATCATCTATATCTCTCATATGCCCTGGTGCATATCTAAGTGATAATTTAGGAGTAAAAAAGTTTATATTATTTTTTTCCAAGTCATTTTTAAACATCGGTAGACTAGCGTTGTATGATAAGGCTCCATATGTTTCAGCGTTTAATCCTTGGGTTTTATAATTGTCTGTATTTTCTGCGTCGTAAGTTACTACTTTTAACAATCCCTCAAAATTTGATTGTATGCCAGCAGCATTACTAAAGAGTCTAGATTTCCATCCAATATCGTTTACTAAAAATTTGGTAGTTTGATTTACATTATAATTTTTTGCAATTGCACTTGTATAAAGATCGATCATTCCTATTTTTTCATCACTAAATAGATTTCTTTCATAAACAGCATTAGGAAGAATATATTCATATTTTGACCTGTCTGTTTTGTTTAAATCTTCAAAAGCAGAAGCAATTAAACCAAAATATTCATTTTCATCTTGATATTGATATTTTATCTCGTTTTTTAAAATTTGTTTATCGCTATCAACTAATTCTGTATTTACATCATGAACTTTTAAATAAGTATCATTTGATACATGTTCTAAATTTATTTCTAAGTTGCTATATGAATTATCTTTTTCTTTGAAATTATGTATGAAGTTTGCAAAAATATGACTTCTTGACCCCGGGGTTTTGTTGTTGGTCACTTTTTTGTATCCTTTAGTATAACTACTATCAACAATTAAAAATGAATTTTCAAATGCCTGTCTGTACTCATTTTTAACCAAAATATTTTCACCTGCATAAATTTTTGGTGTTATCGTCATATCTTTGTCTTTCGATATTGCCCAAAAATAGGGGATTGAAGTTGAAAAACCAACAGTAGAATTATCAGCAAACTGAGGCATTAAAAATCCAGATTTTCTTTTTACTGTTGGATCAGGATGAAAGAATTTTGGAAAATAAAAAATTGGAAAATCATATAATTTTAAAACTGCACTTTCATAATAAATAGTTTTCTTTGCAGTATTGTGTTCTATTTCTTTAGCTCTTATTAACCAAGGTGGACATTTTTCATCTTTTCTATTTTTACATGCGGTAAAAACAGCTTTATTGAAAACTGTTAAATCCTCACTTATTATTGCTGAATTAGCAAAAAACCTTGGCTCATTTCTTGGATCGTATTTAAAGCTACCATCATTTAAAAATGCCCTTATGTCACTCCCGACAATTTTTCTCTTTTTTTCATCAATATAGATCTCTGAAAAATAATACTCGTTTTTTTTGCTATCTATTATTTTTATTTCACCAGCAGAGAGAAACATATTTTTATCAACAATATAGTTGAACATACTTACAGAAATTGCATTTTTATCTTTGTCTATAATTTCAGTTTTTTCATTAGATGATACTATTCTCTTATTATTGTCATAGAATATATTTTTAGAATTAATTTTGTATTTTTCAGATGTTAATATCTTTGTTTCCCCAAAAGTCTTTAATATTTGTTTTTTTTTGTCATATATAATTTTTTCCGAGCTTATTATGTTGTTTTGATAATCAATTACCTCAACATCTCCTTCTGCTGTAATTATTTCGTTAGATTTACTTATTTCAATGCTTTTAGCGTTTATATCAAGGTCTTTTGCTACTAAATTTTTCGTAAAACAAAAGAAAAAAAATATAATTAAGCTTATATAAAATTTATTTATCATATACTTGTAATAATCCAACTGAGCAAAAAATACTTAATATCAAAACAGGCGACCATACAGAAATTAACAAAGGAATTCTTTCGGTTGCACCCAAGGCAGTAGAGAAATTTTTTAAGTAAAAAACTGTGACACAGGTTATTATTGAGAGTAAAACGTAATAAGTATTTTGTTTTTTCTCATTATCATTTAATGTAAATATTCCTGCCAAGCACACCATTAAAGCGAGAAAAAAAGGTAAGGAAAGGTAAAAATGTTTTTTTTCCTCAAGCAGCGCTGGGTTATAACCTCTTCGAATTAATTCATCCGTGTTTCTCAAAAGCTTATAAAATGAAATGGTATCTAAATTTGAATAAATGGAATTTAGTTTCTCCCTATCATAATTAGAGTTTATTACAAAAGTTTCGAAGTTTTCCCTGGTATTGTCATCTCCAAATTTGTATTTTTTTACGTTTTTAGCAATCCATTTGGTATTTGAAATATCAGAAGTTTTTGCATGAATTCGCTCAAATAGCATGTTTTCATTGTCAAATTTATAAATTGATACATTCGTCAATTCATTGTTATTCAAATTATCAGCATGTATTATTTGTGTCACTTCACCAATTTTTTCTTTTATCCATATCCCGTTAGCTGTAATTGACGCTAAATGATTTTTATATAAATCATATTTACCTTTAACATCTTCGTAGGATTTCACGATTGCTGAGGTCAAAGGATTAATGGCAAACAGTGTGAGTACACCCAAAAAAAATGCCGTAGAGGCAAATATAAATAAAAATTTTAAATTAGAATATCCAAGAATTTTAATGGAAAGAAAATCTCTGTTATTTTTTAGTTTTAAAAAAACGAGCATCGATGACAAAAAAATAATAAAAGGTAAAATACTTACTAACATGCTTGGAATTACCATAAACGATAATCCAATTGGGACAGTAATATTAACATCAAATTCTCTAAAAAAGTTAATTTCCTCAAAAATATTCATAATCAAACCAAGAGCAACAAAAACTAAAATTACTTTTAAGAAACTATTTAAAAATTGATTTACCAAATATTTATTGAGTATAAAATTTTGCATATTTCATCCTTAAGTTCTAAAAGAAAACTTTCTTAAAATTTCTAAGTACAAAATTGGAATAAAGACCAATGGAAACAAATAATAAACTAGACTGTAATAATATGACAAACCAGAATATCTAACTAAAATCTCAGCAGTTATTAAAGTAGTCAAAGCTATGCCTCCATAAAGATATTTAAAAAAACCACCAAACTTACTTTCTTCTCTATTAATCAGAAGGAAAGAACATAGTAAAGATATAAAAGGTATATAAAGAGGCATTCCAAATCTTCTATTTATCTCGGCCAAAACCTCATATTTTTTTTTGGCAGGGCAATTGATTGAATTTTTCTGATCATTATTAAAAAAGCAATCGATCAAAGTTTTCGAAGTAGTTTCTTGAACTTTAGCTTGCGTAATAGATTTTGTTTTCATACCTGAAAGATTTAATTTAGTTTTTTCAAAATTGATTACTTTAACTTTTCCACCTTTTTGTTCAGAATGTATGGTACCTTTTTCCAAAACCAAAAGACTATCACTTGCTTCAATTAACTTAGCTTTTTTTGCAAAAATAGTTAAATTTGAAACACTTTTATCTCCATTTAATTTTAAAAGTTTACTTTCATCTCTAACAAGTTCTCTTATAAAAATATTTTTAAAATAACCATCATCACTTTTTTCTTCGACAAATATAGTTAGTCCAGCAACAGTATCATTGAACTGATTAGTTTTTATAGTTCCAGTTACGAAATTTATGTCAGAAGATTTTATTAAACTTCTAGAATGATTCAAAACCAAAGGGTTAACTATACAAGCTAAAAACAATTGAAGAAGTGTAACTAAAATTGAAACTTTAAAAAAAAAATTAATTATCTTAATTTTGCTTAATCCTGCTGTCCAAAGGGCCATGAGTTCATTGTCACCATCAAACTTTTCTATTGTCATGATTATTGAAATTAAAAAAGATAAAGGTATGAATTTGGTTAAAATTTTGACTACATTTAAAAAAGAATATTTTAAATAAAGGAAAACAGAGTGGCCGTCTTCCACAATAAGGTCCAGGAAATTAACCGACTGAACAGCCCATACTACCGCTGATAGTGCAAATAATACGATGAAAAAATGCTTGCTTAATTCTGAAAAAAAGTGCTTATAAATTTTATCACTAAACATTTTTGTATAAATGTATATACTTAAAGCAACATAGAATTAATTTCAATCTATGGTTTAACTATGACCAATATTCCATTGAAATCTGATATATTTGGACTTATATACCTGTCAACTTTCATTAAATCTTTTTTAAAAATTTATGTCTATTAAATTAAATTATTCAAAAAAAATAAGCAGTAAATTATCATCGAACATAGTCTTATTTTGTAATGAAAAATATAGCATTAGTGGATTAACAAAATATCTTTCTAATTCTGAGTTTTCTTACACAAACGATTTGTTAAAAACTATTGATTCAAAAAAAAATTTATTTGTTTTTGAGGTTAATTCCAAAAAAAAGATAGTATTGGTATCAATTAAAAATAATTTAAAAAACTCAGATGTAGAAAATTTAGGAGCAGAATTTTACAAACGAATAAATCATGGAAAGAATAGTGAATACTTTATAATCTCTGATAGCATAGCAGTAAAAAATGACAATTTTTTAGGTCATTTTCTTCATGGTTTAAAATTAAAATCTTATGAGTTTAAAAAATATAAAACAAAAAAAGATACAAGAGTTATTTCAATAAACGTAGTAGGTAATAAAAATAAGCCTTCAGTTCAAAATCAATTAAAATTTAAAGCTTTGGAAGAGGGAACTTTCTATGCAAGGGATTTAGTTTCTGAGCCGGGAAATGTATTGCACCCTGATGAATATGCCAAAAGACTAGGCTCTCTTAGAAAAGATGGATTAAAAGTTAATATATATGATGAAAAAAAATTAGAAAAACTTGGCATGCATGCTTTACTTGGTGTAGGGCAGGGAAGTATCAGAGGATCATATCTTGTAACAATGGAATGGAATGGAGCAAAAAATAATTCTAAACCATTAGCATTTGTTGGAAAAGGAGTTTGTTTTGACACTGGAGGCTACTCATTAAAACCAGCCAGATTCATGGAAGACATGACCTATGATATGGCAGGTTCAGCTACCGTGGTAGGTTTGATGAAAAATTTTGCATTGAGAAAAGCAAAAATTAATGCTGTCGGTGTTGTAGGGCTTGTAGAAAATATGGTTAGTGGAAATGCTCAAAGGCCTGGGGATATTGTTAAATCTTATAGCGGTAAAACTATAGAAATTTTAAATACGGATGCAGAGGGCCGATTAGTTTTGGCTGATGCATTAACATTTACTGAAAAAAAATTTAAACCAAAATTCATTGTTGATTTAGCTACCTTAACAGGCGCAATCATAGTTTGCTTAGGATCCGAATATGCAGGACTCTTTTCAAATGACGATAAGTTATCTAAACAAATTTTCAATGCAGGTGAAAAAGTCGAAGAAAAAGTATGGAGAATGCCTCTTCATAAAAATTATGACAAGCTTATGAATTCTAAAAATGCTGATGTACAAAATATAAATTATGTTGGAGGAGCAGGGTCAACAACAGCAGCTCAATTTTTACAAAGATTTATTTTAAACAAGACTCCATGGGCTCATCTGGATATTGCTGGTATGGCTTTTTCAAAATACGGTGGTGCTTTAAACTCAGGTGGTGCAACAGGATTTGGTGTAAGGTTGTTAAATCAACTTGTTGAAGAAAATTATGAGTAGCGTAGAACAAACACTCTCAATCATCAAACCAGATGCTGTTGAAAGAAATTTAGTAGATACAATTCAAAAAAAATTAATAGAAGAAAAACTAAAAATAGTTAAAACTAAAAAAATCCAAATCTCAAAAGAAGAAGCATCTGAATTTTATAAAGTTCATCAAACTAAGCCTTTTTTTGATAGATTATGCTCTTATCTATCATCAGGACCAATTGTAGTAATGGTTTTGGAAGGAAATAATGCAATATCCCAAAACAGAAGAATTATGGGCGCAACAGATCCTAAAAATGCAGACGAGGGTACCATAAGAAAATTGTATGGCTTATCAATTGACAAAAATACTATCCATGGATCAGATTCACTAGAAAACGCAAAAAAGGAAATTGATTTTTTTTTTAAAAATTAATTTGAAATATAAATCTTTCTTATAGCCATAGAAAAAGCTTTGTGTTCTTCAATTTGCACTTTTCTTTTAAGACTTTTCTCTATTTCACTTTTTTCTATTTGAATTCTTTTTTTTAAAATAATTCTACCGCTATCTAATTTTTCATCAACATAATGAACCGTACAACCTGTTATTTTGTCTCCATTTTTTAAAGCTTTTTTATATGTATCTAGACCTTTGTATTTGGGCAACAAAGAAGGGTGTATATTAATAATTTTTCCTTTAAATCTTCTTAAAAAATTTTTACTTAATATCCTCATAAAACCAGCTAAACAAATAAGTTTAATTTTTCTTTTGTTTACTTCTCTTAGTGCCACATGTTCAAATTTACTAATCCTAGAATTGATAATTTTATAAGGTATTCCAAATTTTTTTGGATAATTTATACCGGTAGCCTTTTTATTATTGGAAAGGACCAAATTTATTTTAACAGGAAAATTTGGGTCTCTCGAATTATGAATAATAGATTTTAGATTTGAACCGGTACCAGAAATAAAAACACAAGCGTTTTCTTTTACCATTTTAATTTATTAATTAACTTTATTTTTTTTGTTGATTTAGAAATATAGCCTATCTCATAGGGTTTAAAATTTTTATCAAAAAATTTTTTTACTTGACTAATTTTTTCCCTCTTTACTATTATGCAAAAACCAACTCCACAATTAAACGTTTTTAACATCTCCTTATCAGATATATTTTTACTTTTAAGCCATTTAAAAATCTTGCCTACTTTTATTTTTGACAAATCAATATTTGCAGTATGTTGGTTTGGTATTGATCTTATTATATTGTCGACTATTCCCCCTCCAGTGATATTAGCAGAAGAATGTAATAATTTTTTTTCAGATAATTTCAAAATAGATTTTGCATAAATTTTCGTTGGTTTTAAAAGTTCTTTTTTTAAGAAGATATTTATTTTTTGTTTTTTTAAAACATGCCTTACCAAAGAAAATCCGTTTGAATGCAGACCATTCGAAGGAATAGCCATTATAACATCTTTGTTCTTAACTTTTCCTTTATGAATCAGTTTTTTCTTTGATACTACACCAACTGCAAAACCTGCTAGATCAAATTTATTTGAGCTATAGGTCCCGGGCATTTCTGCAGTCTCACCACCTACCAACATGCAGTCAGATATTTTACATCCTTTTATAATACCTTTAATAATTGACTTCATTTTATTTAATTTTATTTTTTGTGTAGATATATAATCCAGAAAGAACAAAGGTCTTGCTCCCTGAACTATTAAATCATTTATACACATAGCCACAAGATCAATTCCTATCGTATCATAACTCTTAAACCTGTTTGCGAGTTCTAGTTTAGTGCCCACACCATCAGTAGTAGAAACAAGAAGGGGATCTTTTATTTTAAGCTTATAAAAATTATATACCGACCCAAAACCACCAATGCCTTGACCTAAAAAATTATTTTTCTTTTGAAACGCCTGTTTCGAATATTTGCCTATATATCTTGTAAATTTATCAGCAGTTTTAATATTAACACCACTTTTTTTATAACTATTCTTTGTTTTTTTCATTTATAAAATGTTAATTAGATAGTTTATGAAAAATTTTATTTTCTTATCTTTAATAATATTATTTTCTATAAAAACTCAAAATATTTCTGCAAAACAAAACACTTTTACTGTTGATAATATTGAGATTAAAGGTGTATTGGCTAATGACGACAGGGGTACTCGAGAAAAATATCTAAATATTGGATTTAAAAAAGGGTTTAAAAATTTAGTATTAAATCTTTTAAAAAAAGAGGATCAAAAAAAAATATTAAGCACAGATTTAAAAAAAATCAAATCACTAATTGAAACTTATAGGATAGTCGAAGAAAAAAGGTCTGCAGGACAATATGCAATAAAGGTCTCAATTACTTTTGATAAAAATAAAATATCACAATTTTTTTATGAAAAAAATGTACCTTATTCTGTTTCGAAAGGTCTTGAAATAATAGTATACCCAATAATGATTTTTAATTCAGAATTACAAATTTTTTCAAATAATAAATTTTTTGAAGAATGGAATGATACTAAAGATTTTGAAAATATAAGTTTTATTTTACCAGTAGAAAATATTGAAGACATAAATTTTATAAAAAAAAATGCAGATGTTCTTGAGGAAATAGAGCTGAGTAGGCTTGTTGATAAATATGAAATTAAAAATAGCACTATTTTAATACTTAGATATGATGAAAAAAAATTGAATGTTTTTTTAAAAACAAATTTAGGTGAAATAAGAAAGATTAATAAAGTGGAATTTACCGTTGATGATTTAAAAAGCAAAGAGGTTAGATCAGATTTGATCAAAAGTTTGAAATTTTATATTAATGAGTTATGGAAAGAGGAAAACTTGGTTGATATATCAACTCCAGCATACCTAACTATAAATGCTAAAATACGAGGGCCTCAAACACTTAATGAAATTACATCAAAATTTGAAAAAATAAATTTCATAGAAAGTTACTCCATTAATGAGTTAAGCAAAAATATGACAAAAATTAAAATAAAATATCTTGGAAAAATTAAAAATTTACAAGATAGTTTTGCTGAGAATGGTTTTGATTTGAATATTTCACATGACGAGTGGGTTTTAAATTTGCAGAGTTGAAATGTCGGAACAATTAATTTTTGATTTTCCTTTTAAAAGAAGTTATTTGAGCCAGGACTTTTATGTTTCGGAAAACAATATTAATGCATATAAGCTTATAGAGAGCTGGCCAAATTGGTCTAGCAGATTTATAAATATTTTTGGACCCAAAGGTTGTGGGAAAACTCATTTAATTAATATTCTTAAAAATAAAATTGAATGTATTTTATTTCCGGCATCAAAAGTTGATTCAAAAGTTTTATTAAAATATAAGGTTAAGGAATGTTTAATTATAGATGACTTTAAAAATGAAATAGATGAAAAATTGCTTTACACAATAACAAATATGGGATTTCAAGATAATAAATATTTAATAATATCTTCATTGGTTCCGCTTAAAGATTTTAAAGTTAAATTAAAAGATTTAAGTTCCAGATTTACAAGTTTTTTAGAAATTGGAATTGATTTACCTACGGATGATCTGTTACGGGTTATATTGACTAAAAATTTTTCCGAAAAACAAATAGAAATAACAAAAAAGAATATTGAATATATACTAAAAAATATTGACAGATCTTATGAGCAAATTAACTTGTTTACGAATTCTGTAGATAATTTATCTTTGACAAAGGCAAAACCTATTAATCTAAGTTTGATAAAAAAAGTTTTAAAAGAATTGAAGCTATAAAAAATATGAATAAATATAGAACACATAACTGTTCAGAATTAAATGAAAAAAATATTGGAAAAAAAATTAAATTATCTGGATGGATTCATAGAAAAAGGGACCACGGAAATTTACTTTTTGTAGATCTAAGAGACCATTTTGGAATAACACAATGTGTTATTGAAAACAAAGACAAAAGTTTTAAAACTCTTGAAAAAATCAAACCAGAGTCAGTAATCACTATCGAAGGAAATGTTGTCAGAAGATCAAAAGATACAGAAAACAAAGAATTAAAAACTGGTTTAATCGAAGTTAAAATAGCTGATATAAAAATTCTATCGGAATCTAAAGATTTACCTATGCCTGTTTTTGGCGAACAAGAATATCCAGAGGAAATAAGACTTAAATATAGATTTATTGATCTTAGAAGAAACGAAATGCATAGCAATATTAAATTACGATCTAAAATTTTGTCATTTATTAGATCCAAAATGATTGCAAATAATTTTTTAGAGTTTCAAACTCCAATTTTAACCGCTTCAAGTCCAGAGGGAGCAAGAGATTTTTTGGTTCCTAGCCGACTCCATCCGGGAAAATTTTATGCTCTGCCACAAGCTCCACAACAATTCAAACAAATGGTTATGATGTCTGGATTTGATAGGTATTTTCAAATTGCTCCATGTTTTAGAGATGAAGACGGAAGAGCAGATAGGAGCCCCGGAGAACACTATCAGTTAGATATGGAGATGTCTTTTGTTGAGCAAGAAGATATACTTAAAACTGTCGAGCCTATCTTTTATGATTTATTTAAAGAGTTCGGAAATGGAAAGAAAATAAACAAAATACCTTTCCCAAGAATTAAATATAAAGATTCTCTTGAAAAGTACGGAACAGACAAACCTGACCTCAGAAATCCTATTGAACTAGTTAATGTTACTCATGTATTTAAGTCGGATCAAGTAAAGTTAAAAATTTTCAAGGATATAATATCAAAAGGTGGAATTGTAAAAGCAATTCCAGTATCAAAAACCTATTCTAAACCAAGAAGTTTCTTTGATGGTTTAAATAATTGGGCAATAAGCGAAGGTGCGAGTGGACTAGCCTATATTACTTTTGAAAAGGTTAATAATAAAATTATTGGGAAAGGGCCTATAGCTAAATTTTTTTCTGAAAGTGCTATTTCAGACTTAATTAAAATTTGTAAAATTACTGACAAAGACTCTGTTTTTTTTGTGTGTAACAATGAAAAAGAAGCTTTAAAATTTGCTGGTGTCGCAAGACAAAAAATAGCAGAAGAGTTAAAGTTAATTGACGAAAAAAGCTACAATTTCTGTTGGATTACTGATTATCCAATGTATGAGTACGATGAAAAAGAAAAAAAAATGGATTTTAGTCACAATCCTTTTTCAATGCCCCAAGTTGAAATTTCGCAATTTGAAAAGACTGATCCCTTAAAAATTTTAGCTTATCAGTATGATTTAGTATGCAATGGGTACGAGTTGTCCTCAGGAGCCATTAGAAACCATATACCAGAATACTTATTTAAGGTTTTTAATAAGGTAGGTTATTCACGTAACATGGTAGAAAAAAACTTTTCAGGTATGATAAAGGCACTTTCGTACGGCGCACCGCCTCATGGAGGCATGGCCCCAGGAATAGATAGAATTGTAATGCTTTTAGCCAATCAGAAAAATATAAGGGAGGTTACTCTATTTCCTCTTAATCAGAACGCAGAAGATCTTTTAATGGAAGCGCCCTCAGAGGCGACTGAAAAACAGCTAAAAGAGTTAAATATCAAAACAATTAAAAAGAGTTAGTTTTTACTTTTTAAATTGATTCTCACATCGCTCAAATCAACTAATTTGTCTTCATAATTGCTTCTTATAAAACCTTTGCTTGTAATATTTTTCACAATTTTGAGGAACTGGTCATCTTCATTATTTGCCCCATCTTTATTCTGTGAGTTGATTGCGGGTGTGTGAGCCAAATCCTCTCTGCCAAGATACGAAACAGCAAGTTCTCTAAAAATATAATCTAATATTGATGTAGCACTTAGAATTCTGTCATTTCCATAAACTTTCCCCGAAGGTTCAAACTTTGTATCTAAAAATGCATCAACAAATTCTTCTAAAGGGACTCCATACTGTAGACCTAGTGATATAGCTATTGCAAAATTATTAGTTAAAGCTTTAACTAATTCGCCTTCTTTATTAGTGTCAATAAAAATTTCACCAATTTTGCCATCATCATATTCTCCTGTATGTAGATAAATTTTGTGATCACCGATAGTGGCTTTTTGAATATAACCTTTTCTTCTATCAGGCATTTGAAATCTTTTCTCGTTCAAAGTATTTTTATGCTTTTTAGATTTATTTGCAGGGTTTGTTAAAATCCCAGTTTCTATTTTTTTATTTTCTTGTACTTTACTCGAATGAGAAATTTTAACATCGGTCAAATTTGCTTTATCTTTTTCTGATTTTCCATCAGATTTTTTTGTCTTCCTGTTATTTACAACTACATCTATTATTTCAACTTTTCCGTCTTTTCTATTATCAATATCAGATAATTTTTTTTCATTTAACTCTTCTAATTCATGTATAATTTTGAAGGTACACGTATAATAGGTCTCAACTAAAAATTTTGACATTATTTATCCTTATTTTATTGAAAGAATTATCATTAAAGATATATACAATATTTATATGCTGTCTATGTTATTATGATACAATTTAGAATTGTGTGGATTTTTAAATTTTGAAAAATGATTAAGCAAATTTTTACTTGGTGGAACTCTCAAACTTTTGGCACTTTTCTTTATACAATTTTTTTTGGAAAATTTGTTGGTAAAGATGAATTTGGCAACAAATACTATAAAAACAATAAAGGTAAAAGATGGGTTATTTACAAAGGGGAAATTAATGCATCAAAAATAACAGCAGATTGGTATTCTTGGATTCATAATATCTCAAACAATACGCCAAAAGAAAAGGATACAAAAAAATTTTCTTGGCAAAAACCTCACAAAGATAATAAAACCGGGACCAAAGATTCGTTTAAACCAAACAAAATATCAAAAGATGATAAAAAGTTTAAAAAATATGAAAGCTGGAAACCGTAAGTTTTTTTCAACTCTACTCATCCTTTTTTTCATAACAAGCAATCTGCATGGAGAAGAAAGAGTGAATTTAAATATATTACAACCTACATTTGAAGAAGAGGCTGAGAGTACTGAAGAACAGGCAATGGAAAAATTCGATATAAAATCTCGAAAAAAAAATGTTAATATAAACAAAGAACCTTTTGTAAAATTTAGAGCCTTAGACAAGATAACTGCCAAAACACAAGATATGAATGTTGTAATAGGAAAGAAAAAGAGATTCGGCTATTTAGAAATTTTGCCCAAAAAATGTGATCAAATTGAAGATCAAAACAACAAAGGAGTTGCGGCATATATTCAAGTTAGAGATTTATCTGATAAAAAGGATGAGAAGATCTTCGTTTTTAATGGCTGGACATTTTCAACAAGTACAAACCTTAAAACTTTTGATCATCCAATTTATGATCTTTGGGTAACTGGCTGCGAAAATATTTAAATGAAATATTCAGACATAACTAAACTTAAACACCTAGCCCAAGATAAGATTTCGAGAACTGCTAATCCTGCAGTGGTTAGAAATTCTACGATTTTTTTTAAAAGTATGCAGGAACTTTTAAAGCAAGAAAAATTAGTAACAAAGGGCTCCAAAGTAAACTTCCATGAATATGGTAGAGCAGGTAGTCAAACCACAATAGCCCTTCAAAATTTTATTGCTGAATTAGAACAAGCTCATAGTACTTTTTTAACACCGACTGGCTTTGGAGCTGTAGCTTTAGCTATAATAAGTATTTGCAGACCCGGAGATGAAATTGTTGTGACAGATGCAGTATACGCACCTACACGCATGATTACTTCAAAGCTACTTAAAGAATTCAATGTTAAAACACATTTTTATAATCCCGATAATTTTAAAAGTCTTGAAAGCAAAATAAATATAAAAACAAAGATGATATTTGTTGAAAATCCAGGAAGTAATACATTTGAATTTCAGGACTTAGAAAAAATCATAAAACTTGCTAAAAAGAAAAATATTGTAACCGCATTAGATAACACTTGGGGCACACCTTTTTTTATAAAACCTCTAAAGATAGGATTTGATATGTCAATTTCATCTGGCACAAAATACTTGTCTGGTCACTCCGATGTAATGCTAGGCAGTTTATCTGTAAATAAAAAAGTTTACGATAAAGTCAGGTTCTGCAACAAACTCTTAGGATACAGAGCATCACCCGATGATGCTTATTTAGTTTTGAGGGGGTTGAGAACACTAGATGTTCGCTTGAAAAAACATGAAGAAAATACCAAAAAAATTATTAATTTTCTTAAAAAAGAAAATAAAATTAAAGAAATTTTATATCCTCATAAAAAAGGAACTCAAAATTATGAAAACTGGAAAAAGTACTATTCGGGAAGTTCTGGATTGTTTTCAGTAATTATTTATAGCAAAAATAAAAACTCAGTGCTGAAATTTATTAATTCACTAAGATTATTTGGCATAGGGCAAAGCTGGGGTGGTTTTGAAAGTTTAGTTCTGTATCAGAGTCAAACAATTCAAAGAATTTATAAGAAATACATCAAAGCAAATCATCACATTGTAAGGTTTCACGTAGGTTTAGAGGATACTAAAGACTTAATTTTGGATTTAAAAAAAAGTTTGAGAAAGATTAAATGACAACAAAGTTTTTTCCCAATAGATTGGCATTATTTACATTAATTGCGGCATGTTTTGTTGTTAATGTTTCAATGGGTGTGAGACAGACCTTTGGATTATTTTCAAACAATTTTGAGATAGATTGTGGAATTACAAACACCGAATTTGGTCTTGCCGTAGCATTACATTCTTTAATTTGGGGTATTTTTACACCGATTTTTGGAAGGTTTGCTGATAAATATGGTGGAAGTAAAATTGTGATAGCAGGCCTAATATTTTATGCTATCGGAATTTTTTCTCTTGGTAGTAATTTAAATACAGGTCTTTGGTTTCAACTTAATCTTGGATTAATGGTAGGAATAGGCTTAGGAGCATGTTCCGGTCCTATGTTAGCACCATTGGCTACAAAGCACTTTCCAAATGAAAACAGAAGTAAAGCAGCCGGATATGTTACAGCTTTTGGAGGGTTGGGCATGTTTATGTTTCCAGCTTTATCAAATTTTTTAATTACCGAAACAGGATGGCAAACTACATTTACAGTATTTTCAATTATTCTAATTATCATGTGTATTCCAGCTCTTTTTATAAAAAATCCAGAAAATCAAATTAGTCACACAAATTTAGAAAAAGAGCATAAAAGCGAAAGCGCGTTTAAAGTGTTAAAAGAATCATTAAAACACAAAGGTTTCAGATTATTAATACTTGGTTTTTTTGTTTGCGGATTTCAAATTACATTGGTCGCAACACATGTTCCAAGATATGTACAGGATAAGGGTCTAGAAGATTGGACTGGATTTGCAATTTTATCACTTATTGGTCTTTTTAATATTATTGGTGTTCTAATAATGGGATATCTAGGTGACAAATACAGTAAGAAACTACTTTTAAGCGGTTTATATTTTTTTAGGGCTATATCTATAGGCCTGTTTGTATTTCTACCACCTTCTGAAATTTCAGCTTTGACTTTTGGTGTAACATTTGGACTTTTATGGTTAGCTACGGTACCCGCAACTAATGGTATTGTCGCCCAAATTTTTGGTACCAAAAATATATCAATGTTATTTGGGATTGTATTTTTAAATCATCAAATTGGGTCTTTTTTAGGAGCTTATCTCGGTGGAGTATTTTATGATACTTTTGGAAACTACGACTACGCTTGGTACCTGGCAATCTTATTGTCTTTTGTTGCGACACTCCTTCATCTTCCTATCGACGAAAAGCCCATAAGACAAGAAGCAACAATCTAAAGTTGTAGATTACTTTTTGTTTGTCTAATTTAAAAGATTTTAATAGAGTAAAGTAATGGAGGAAAAAAATGTTTTCAAAAAAACTTAATAAAAAATTAGATAAATACCATCTGTTAAATCACCCTTTTTACAAAGCATGGAATGAAGGGAAACTAAATAGAGAAGTAATCAAAGACTATGCAGAGCAATATTACCAACATGTTAAAGCATTCCCAAGATATATTAGCGCCACACATTCTCTATGCGCAGATATTAATAAAAGAAAAATTCTTTTAGAGAATTTACAAGACGAAGAAAACAAAGACGCAGATCACCCAAAGCTTTGGAAAAACTTTGCCCTTGCAATGGGCGCTGATCCAGAAAAAATCGAAGATGTTAAACTTGACTGGTTTACTAAGGACATGATTGATAACTTCTTTAAACAGGCAAGATTGTCTTACGCAGAAGGCCTAGCATCGCTATACACATATGAGAGGCAGATACCAGAAATAGCTGAAACTAAAATTCGTGGACTAAAGAAATTTTATGGAGTTAATTCAAAAAAAGGTTTAGAATTTTTTGAGGCCCACAAAGCAGCTGATGTAATTCACAGAAGAGAATGTGAAAAATTATTAGATGGTCTATCCAATGAAGAAAAATCAAAGGCCGAGCAAGCTTCTTTGTATACAGCAAGATATCTTTGGAACTTTTTAAGCGGTATGGTTTCCAAACATAAATTACAAGTTGCTGCTTAATTTATTTTAATTTTAAAACTGTCATGGGATCCAAACGGGTCCCAAACCAGTTAAGTCGTACATCAAGATGGGCCCCAGTAGATCTCCCTGTTGAACCAACAGTTCCTATTATTTCACCTTGTTTTACTTTTTGTCCATTTTTTACGTAAATTTTTTTCATATGCATATATAATGTTGAAATCCCATGACCATGATCAAAAATTACAGTGCCACCAGTATAGAACAAATCTGGCTCAACCATTGTAGCAGTTCCATCTAACATTGCTTTAATTTCAGTGTTTTCTTTTGCTGCAAAATCTACACCGTAATGAGGCCACTTTGGTTTTCCATTTAAAATTCTCTGACTACCATAAACACCTGTGATAATTGCATTATCTAGGGGCGGTATGAATTTATTCTTAAAAAAAATTAAATCACTCTCAACGTCTCTAGCATCTGATATAATTTTGTTTTCTCTTTTAATTCTTTCATAAACTTCTTTTGGAGGGGTTACTTTTTTTTCGGGAAGACCATCAATTCTTTGGATTCTATATTTTCTTTTTTTGACTTTTTTAAGAATTTTTTCTTTTTTTCCATTATATTCTTTAGTTATTACAACATCATATTTGTGATCTCTGCCAATACCAAAAACAAAATATCCCTCTTTTGTTACCTTTATTTTTTTTTTATCAATCCATATTTTAGAATTTGGTTCAGTCTGACCAATTATATAATGGCCTTGAATAAATTTACCTTTAAAACTTAAAGCATATGCTTCTGGTTGAAAAAAAATAAAAATAAAAAATATTATTTTTTTGTTAATTTTGAGCATTGTTATTTGAAATATCTTTTTAGACTTAAAAAATTTTTAATTTTTATCCATATATTGTGATTAAAAAAAATTTTTCTTATAATTTTTTTTATTATTGGAATATTGTGTAAATTTGGATATTTTTGATTTATAAGTTTTGAAATCTTAGGAAAATAATCAGTTTTTCTCATGTCGTGAACATAAGATAGATTTTCACCTCCATTATTTAAGACTGTATTCTCAATACTTTTTTCTGAGTCAATTTTAAACGCTACAATAGACTCATAAAAAACTACTGAAAATATTTTTTTTTTAAGCTCATTATTTGTCTTTGTTTTGGTATTAGGGAATCGTGAATTTATTACATCAACAAGATATTTTGAATAGTTGATGAAAGAGTATTTAGATGGGTTTCCAAATTGTTTAAGGTAACTTGTGTGTGTGTCCTCAGTTAATATTATACCACCATCTTTTATATTTGGTATAGATTCACTCAAAGTAACAATTTGTTGATTGTTTTCGTGACCACCGTCATCAAGAAGGATATCAATTTTTCCCACCTTGGAGTAAAAATCTTTCCAAAAATTTAGATCAGATTGACTCCCTATGTGAATTTCAAATCCATGTTTTTCTAATTCTTTCGCCTGAGGATGTAAATCAATTCCTATAATTTTCGCTTTACTACCAAAGTATTCTTTCCACATAAATAATGATCCCCCATGCAGAACCCCTATCTCAACGAATACTATTTCTTTTTCTACGTATTTATTAAATAAATCCTCATAGGCTTGAAAATAAGTATTACATTTCAAAGATTCATACTTTAAATCTTTATATATTTTAAATAGTCTGGAATTTGAGTTTAAATCTAAACTCTCTTTTGAAAGGTTTTTTGGATTTGTAGCCATTTAATTAACACCAACTATTATATAATATAATAATTATATTCAATAAACTAAAAAAAATGTACATAAAAGTATTTAAATGAATCAAAAAAAATACAATAACCTTTTAACAGTGATTATTGTTACCTATCACTCAAATCAAATTGTAGAAAAATTATTGAGCTCAATTGAAGAAAATATAAAAGTACTTGTAATTGAAAATTCTTTAAATCAAAAATTAAAAGAAGATTTAGAAAAAAAATTTCAAAATGTTGAGGTAATAATACCCAAAAATAATCTTGGCAATGGAGGCGGCATTAACTTAGGTTTCCAAAACGTTAAAACTTCATATGCACTATATTTAGATGTAGATACTTTGCCTAGTAAAAATATGATTAATATTTTATTAGAAAAAGCAAAGGAATTAAAAAATTTTTCAATTTTAGCACCCAAGGTTAAAAACTATACTTATAAAGATGAAGACTATATTGAGAAAAGCAAAACTGGAACTTTTCATAAAATGAAATTTATAACTGGTTGTGGTCTTTTGTTTGATATGGAAGTTTTAAAAAAAGTTGGAAAATTTGATGAAAATATTTTTTTATATTATGAGGAGATTGATTTATATTATAGAAGTCTGAAATTAGGATTTAATATATACATGATCGACCAAGCAGAATTAGTACATCATGGATCCGCAGCTATAAATAAAGATTATAATCATGAAATATTAATAAATAGAAGCTGGCATTATTGTTGGTCGAAATTTTATTATTATAAGAAAAATTTTAGTTACCTTTATGGCTTAAAAAAAACTATTCCAAATTTTTTTAAAGCATTTAGACAACTTTTTTACTCCAAATTAAAAGGTGACAAAACAAAATCAAGTCTTCATGCAGCAGAAATCCAAGGTTTATTAGCTTCATATATGCTAAGAAAGTCTTACAGAAGACCAAATATTAAATGAGTGCGCTAAACAAATTTTTAGAATATGAAACGAAAAATTATTTTATTCTAAAATTGCAGAAGAAAATATCAAGGAAACTTAAAATTTATTTTATACCAACTAATTATAATAAATTACCAAATAATAGTTACCAGGCAGAGTCAGATATTAATTACCAAAATTATTTAATAGAGAAATTTCAAAAAGAAAAAAAAATAAACTCATTTAATACTTTTCCGAAAATAGTTAACCTACTGGACGAAATTCCAATTAATCGCGAAAAAAATTTTAACTTTTTAGATTTTGGAGGGGAAAATATAGATTTTTATTTAGATCTTAATAAAAATTTTAGAAACTTAAATTATTTTGTTATTAATCAGAATAAAATTAATGATAATTTAATAGCATTAAAGGATAAGTACAATTTTAAAAATATGCTGGTTTTAAGAAATTTTGAAGAAGTAAAAAAAAATACTTATGATTTTGTCAATTTTGGTTCTACCATACAGTACATAGATAATTATTATGATATTTTGAGAATGACTATTAAACTTTCTAAGAAATTTATTTTCTTTTCAGGAACACATTTTTATAGCCAAAATAATGGAATAAAAGCCACAATAGTTCTTAAACAAATAAATTTACTTCCAAGAAAATTTTATTGTTATTTTTTTAATTACAAAGAATTTTTAAGAATTTTTGAAAAAAATAAATATTCTCTTGTATTTAAAAGATTAAATAAATCAGACACAATTAAATATGGAAATCTTGAAAATATTCAAAATGTAGAGTATTCAGATTTATTATTATCCAAATAGGCTAAACTTTTTCAGTGATTTTTGCGAGTACTTTAATAATTTTTTGCACATCTATGATTTTAAGAGTTGGATATAGTGGTAGTGAAAAAATTCCCTTATAGGCTCTTTCAGTCTTTCTTAAATTAAACCTTTTTTTCCCAATTACTTTTTTATATCCCTTCATAAGATGTACGGGAAAGGGATAGACTATTCTTACATTTATATTTTTTCTTCTTAAAGCATCAATTATTTTTTTACGCTTTGAATGATAAACCGTAAATAGATGAAACACGTGTTCACGACCTTTTGCAACCTTGGGTAATTCTAATTCCGTATTTTTTAAACCTTTAAAATATAATTTAGCAATCTTTCTTCTTTTATTTATAAAATCTTTTACCTTGCTCAATTTAAAATTAAGTATAGCCGAGTGAATTTCATCTAATCTAGAATTTATCCCGTGTTCATTTGAATAATATTTTCCATTAAATTTATTTTTTTTGTCAAAATTTTCTATACCGTAAAATCTCATCCTTCTTAACTTTTTAAAAAATTTTAATGAATTTGTAGATATAAAGCCCCCATCACCATAAGCACCTAATATTTTTGTAGGGTAAAATGAAAAGCAACCAAAATCTCCCAGAGTTCCAACATATCTTTTATTAAACTTCGCACCCTGAGCTTGAGCACAATCCTCTATAACTCTTATTTTATTTCTTTTTGCAATTTTTAAAATTTTTTTCATATCACAAGGCTGCCCATATAAATGAACAGGTATTATAGCTTTTGTATTTATATTAATTTTCTTTTGAATTTTTTCTGGATCAATAAGATAATCTTCACCTATATCTACAAAAACAGGTTTTGCACCGGCACTTATTATCGCTGATATAGTTGGAATTGCAGTATTAGAAACAGTTATAACCTCGTCATTACGATTATCCCCTATATTTAAAGCCCTAAGAGCTAGCAACAAAGCATCTGTTCCACTTCCTACTGCAACCCCGTATCTTAATTTATTCGCTTTAATGAAATTTTTTTCAAATTTTAAAAGTTCTTTTCCAAAAAATAGATTTCCAGATTTTAATGTTTTATCAACTGACTTTAAAATCTTAGATCTATAATTTTTATACTCTTCTAGGTATGACCAATATCTCATTTTTTTATTATTTTTTTGTACTTTGTTATATTCATTGAAGGATTTAAAGGATATTTGGGACCCAATATTTTTTTTGCTGATATTTTTTTGATATTTTTATTATACTTTTTTGCAAATTTATACACACTTTGAGTTTTTCCCCCAACATTTATAACTCCTTTCTTATTTATTAATTTTATTAAATTTTTAGCAATATCCTCGTGATAAATAAAATTAGTTATGAAATCATAAAAAGCTTTTTTATGTATAAAAGGTTTTTCAGTCATGCAAACCCTAAGAACCAAAGAATTTTTATACATTTGCACTGAACTTTCGCCTCCTAATTTTGACCAGGAATAGTTATTTTTAGGTAACATAGGGTCGTTCTCGTTGTAGCTCCCTTTCATACCTGGATAAACATAACTCGTGGAAAAATATATGAGTTTGATACCTAGGTCCGAACAAACTTTTGTTATATTAGCGGTTCCAATTATATTTAAATCAATACTTTTATTTATTGATTTTTCATGAATATCCATCGGTCTCGATAAGCCTGCTAAATGAATTAAATATTTAGGTTTTTGAATTTTCAGGTACTTTTTAATAGATTCAACTCTAAGAATGTTAAGTTTTTTTTTTGAAGGAAATAAAAATTGATAATTAGTTTTAATTTTTTTTAATTCTTTGCCAAATCTTCCGCTACCACCAGTTACAATTATTTTTTTTTTATAAAGAAACATGAGAAAACCACTTTCCACCTTTCTCTACAAATTGTTTTTCTTTAGAAAGAATCTCGTCTTTGTGATTCCAAGCAAATAAGTAGGCAATGTCAGGTATGTTTTTATGAAAATTATCCATCGAAACTATTGGTATATGCATTCCAGGAGAAAACTTACCAATTTTTTCTTTAGTTGTATCGCAAATGTAATCGATTGTTTCACATCCAATTTCACAATAATTTAGTATTGTAGTACTTTTCGATGTAGCAGCATAACCAGCAATTTTTTTATTATTTTTTTTAAGCTCATTTAATGATTTTTTTAATTTTTGTCTTGATAATTCACAGTCAGATTTAAATTTTAAACAAGAGGAAATATTATCAAGATTATTTTTTTTTTCATTTTCAATAGTAGTTTGAACATTTTTGCTTACTTCTCTTTTTCCTTTTCTTGAAACTATATATCTCATCGAACCACCGTGCGTAGGTTGATCAAAAATATCAACCAATTCCATATCATAAAGGTTAAATATTTTTTTAATAGAAGTAGCAGAGAACATAAAAATATGTTCGTCGTATATTTGATCATATGAGATTTTTTTGAACATTGATCCCAAATACGGTTCTTCAAAAATAAAAACTCCATCAGTAGACAGTAATTCATCAACAGATTTTATTAAATCAACAAGATTAGGAACGTGACATATTGCATTTGCGGCGCATATAACATTTGTATTTTTTTTAAACTTTTGAATTAACTTTAAATTCTCAAAACAAAAGAATTCTCTTATAGTTTTTATATTTTTACTTTCGGCTAGCCCAGCAGCACTTTCGGAAGGTTCAAAGCCTAGTATTTCAACATCAGTATTTTTGAAGTTTTCAAGAAGTGTCCCATCATTAGATCCTATCTCAATAAGTTTTGTGTTATTTTTAATGAAGTTTTCCTTAATATATTTCGCATAATTACTAAAATGCTTTTTCATATAATTAGAACTACCTGAAAAAAAAGGATAATTTTTATTAAACATTTGATCTGGTTTTGGATGATCGTTTAATTGAAACAAAGATATATCTTCAGAAAAACCGACCTCCATATTGAAGAAAAACTCATTTTTAAAATCTTTTTGTTCAATAAAACCATTTGCTAAAGGCATTTTTCCAAAATTCATAAAAGGAGAAATTTTTTTATTTAAAATTTTGCAGTTCATATATTTAAAATAAATTAAGGGTATTTTTAATATCTGAGTCTAAATTAGAATTTAATCTTATACCGTATTTTTCAAATTTAGTTTTGTCCACATGGTAAGACAGCTGGTTCATAATCTTAGAATTTACGTATTTTACCTTAATGTTTTTTTTATATTTTTTAATTTTTTTTAATATTTGATATACTGTAAAATTACCACTTAGAGCATTAAATATATCATTTTTATAGAAATTTCTCTCTATGCAAAATTTAAAAATTTTAAATGCATCTTTAATTGATAGGTAGGGCCTATATTGGTGAAGTGCCGTTTTGTAAACGCCTATTTTTTCGTTTAGAGCAGCGTTAAAACAAAATTTATTTACCGCAGTGTGAAACCTAATACCTTTTGATACTCCCGCAATAGTGCCAAAACGAAAAGTATTATATTTCAATTTTTTTGAATTTTTTATCAAAAGTTTTTCTTCTATTAATTTAATTTGCGCATAAGGGCTTTGGGGTTTGAGGAATCTTTCCTCACATTTCTCATCCACTATACTTGTTTGTTTTCCGTAAACACTGGTACTTGATATATGAATAAGTTTTGAAGAATTTTTTATGCAATAATTTAATACATTTTTAAAGATTCCTAAATTATTTTTATAAATTCTTTTTTTTATCTTAATACTTTCTTCAGCATTAGTTATTGAAGCAAGGTTTAATACCACATCAACTTTTTCAAAATTTTTTAGTGAATTTTTTTTGATAGATCCATAAAATAAAAAATGATATTTTTATTATTTGAATTAAAAAAGTTGGAATACCCATCACCTGATAAATTATCAATAATATAAATTTTTTTTATAATTTTAATTTTATTTATATTTTCAATAAAGTATGATCCAATATGTCCCATACCGCCAGTAATTAAGATTTTCATTTTTTTAAAAGATATTTTTTATATTCATTAAAAGTTTCAAGATAGTCATTAAATTCATAATACCTATCTGTCATGACCATCAAAACAGAGTCTTTATTTAAAAATTTTACACTGCACCAATATTTTGGAGGTACTAAAATTGAATATTTCGAATCTTTCCTAAGTAGTATACTTTTTTTAAATTTTGGAGTTTTAATATCTAACCTAACTTTTCCAGATATAGTCATAAAAAGTTGGGAACATTTTTTATGGGCATGGTCGCCACGTATTTTATTTTTCTTTGCATATAAAAAAAATATTCTTTTAATCTTGAAAGGAAACTTTTTATTGAAAGAAATTGGAACAAGTTTTCCACTTATACTACGAAATGATTTAATTTTTATCTTTTTAATTTTTTCCATAAAATTTTTTTTTATATTCTAAAAATGTCATGTTATTTTTATCTTTCTTTGAAACAATAGGATTCTTTAAAGGCCATCTGATTTTAAGATCTTTGTCATTCCATAATAAACCTACCTCATTTTTTTTAGACCTGTAATTTGTGCACAAATAATAAATTATATTTTCATTTCCTATACCTAGAAATCCATGGGCAAAACCTGGGGGTATAAAAATTGAATTAGCTTTTTTTTCTGAAAGAATAATTGAAAAACTTTTCCCAAAAGTTCTAGATCTTCTTCTTAGATCTACCACAACATCTAATATTGTCCCTTTTAAAACTGAAACATATTTTCCTTGTGAAAACCTAGTTTGAAGATGCATGCCTCGTAAAACATTCTTTTTTGAAGAAGATGTGCATCCGAATACAAAATTTTGTTTTTTAAAAAATTTTTTCTTAAAATCTTCTTTAAAAAAACCTCTATTATCTCTAAATAGTTTAGACTCAATTATTTTAAGCCCTGAAAATTTAGTTGATACTGTTTTCATTTAAATCTATTTGTTGAATAAAACCATTTCTTTCAATATACACGGGGATATAAAAAAACAATTTGTTTTTTTTTTGTTTAAAAGTTAGTGTTATTTTATATGCCTAAAATTGCTTTAATTACCGGTATTACAGGTCAAGATGGTTCGTATTTGGCCGAATTTCTACTAAAAAAAAAATATAAAGTTCACGGTATAATTCGAAGAGTAGCTCTTGAGGACAGAACCCACCGACTATGGAGACTACAAAAAATACTAAAACAAATTAGTTTACACCCCGCATCCCTTGAAAGTTACGCAAGCATAGTAAAGATTATTCAAAAGGTTAAACCAAACGAAATTTATCATTTGGGCGCCCAAAGTTATGTTGATTACTCCTTTAAGGATGAGTTCTCAACTTTAAATACTAATATAAATGGAACTCATTATTTATTATCTGCAATCAAAGATTTTTCTCCAAAAACAAAGTTTTATTTTGCCGGTTCTTCAGAAATGTTTGGAAAAGTAAGAAGCGTTCCTCAGACTGAGAAAACTCCTTTTCACCCAAGATCGGCTTATGGAATCTCTAAAGTAACAGGCCATGACTTGACCAGAAATTATAGAGAAGCTTATAATTTGTATTGTTGTACTGGTATTTTATTTAACCACGAGTCTCCAAGAAGAGGTTTTGAATTTGTGACAAGAAAAATTTCCCATGGTGTAGCAAGAATTAAATGCGGTATTGAAAAAGAACTAATATTAGGAAATTTAGACTCTAAAAGAGATTGGGGTCATGCCCAAGATTATGTATCAGCTATGTGGTTAATGCTCCAAAAAAGAAACCCTGATGATTTCGTTATAGCAACTAACAAACAACACTCAGTAAGGGAGTTCGCTAAAATTGCTTTTTCAATTGTAGGTTTAGATTATAGAAAGTTCGTAAAAATTGATAAAAATCTTTATAGGCCCGCAGAAGTTCAAACACTTTTAGGGGATTACTCCAAAGCTAGAAGGATTTTAAAATGGAAACCTAAAGTTTCATTTAAGAATCTTGTTAAAGATATGGTATTATCTGATTTAGAATTTGTTAAAAAGTCAGGTTATTAAAAAAAGAAAGGGATATAAAATGACTAAATTTTATACAATGGGTTGTTATACAGATAAAGGCTTAGCAGGGTTTGTAAACAATCCTTCAACAAATAGGCAGGCTGCTACAAAAGCATTATTAGAGTCAGGTGGGGCAAAAATGAGTGACTATTCTCTATTGAGGGGCACATATGATTTTATTGCAGTATGCGAAGGAACTTTTGAACAAATGGCAGCTGCAAAAATGGTTGCTGTTTCAAGTGGAACTGTAAATAATTTTACAATTCTTGAGTCTGCTGATCTTAACAAAATAGCAGATACTGCTAAAAAAATGTCATCAACTTATAAAGAGCCAGGTAAATAAAAATTTATGGCAACACAAAATAGAACGGGTATACCAAACTCATTACATGAGCATTGGATGCCTTTCACTTCTAATAAAAATTT
>MDSW01068817.1_pt1 | contig 28751 bp, 17 predicted proteins | sample 811171 | NCBI WGS metagenome assembly MDSW01 (sample SAMN05326641, study PRJNA326480) | marine metagenome | isolation source: seawater | place: Atlantic Ocean: North West | collected 2012 | reverse complement strand
CCGCGCCGCGCGCGCCCGCGAGGGCGACGTACGCCACCGCGAGCGACGCGTCGCGCGCGTCGTCGCGCATGCGCGCGCGCGATCGCCGCGACGCGCGCGTGTGCCGACGCGACGCGCGTCGCGCGACGGGACGACGACCGCGCGCGCGACCGAAAACCCACGCGAGGCGAAACTCGGCGCGCGGTGTGACCCTCGCGCGCGCGCGTCGAGGCGCGCACACGGCGCCGCGACGCGACGCGCGCGACGACGCGCCGCGAGGGCGACGTAAAAAACTCCCTCGACGGCACGGACGCGCGAAAGCGGCGAAACGACGCGCGCGACGACGCGAGCGACGGTGAAACGAGCGCGCGCGGGAATTTCGAACGATCGCGACGGACGGTGATTCCGCGCGATGACGACGACGCTGGACGTCGACAGCGTCATCGAACGGTTGCTGAGCGTGCGAGGACAACCGAATAATCGAACGGTGCAGCTCGCGGAGGGAGAGATCAGGGCGCTGTGCGCGGCGGCGAGGTACGTTGGAATGGTGGATCGATGACGCGCGGACGCGGCGGTGAGGCGAAGATCAAAGGGTGATTGGCGCGCGCGCGACGTCGTGGAGAGGCGTTGACGCGCGGCGTGCGATGAGGCGATATTTGCGTCGTCGCGAGACGCGAATGGAGGGACGAGGGAGGCGACGGGCGTCGAGGGAGGAGGGACGAAGCCGGGCAGTTGGAACGCGCGAGGCGGACGCCGATCTCGAGCGAACGCGACGCGCGTCGTCGACGGCCGAGCGCGGATGACGCGGGCGTTACGACTGGTGAATCGTTGAGGGTGATGAGGTGATGCGGAAGGATGCGGGATGGCGCGCGATGTGGCGACGAAGACTGACGAAATCGAAACTTTCGCTCGCTCGCTCGCAGAGAAATTTTCCTGGCGCAGCCGTGCTTGTTGGAGCTCGAGGCGCCGTTGAAGATTTGTGGTGACGTTCACGGACAGTACTCAGACTTGTTGCGATTGTTCGAGTACGGTGGGTTTCCGCCGGAGGCGAACTATCTGTTCTTGGGGGATTACGTCGATCGCGGCAAGCAAGGCTTGGAGGTGATTTGTTTGCTCCTGGCGTACAAGGTGAAGTACCCGGAAAACTTTTTCCTACTCAGAGGTAACCACGAGTGCAACTCGATCAGTCGGATTTACGGGTTCTACGACGAGTGCAAGAGGCGCTACAACATAAAGCTGTGGCGCGTGTTTTGCGACGTCTTTAACTGTCTGCCGTTCGCCGCCATCGTGGATGAGAAGATCTTTTGCATTCACGGTGGACCGAGCCCGGAGTTGAAGGACTTGCAGCAGATAGTTCAAATCAAGCGGCCGACGGATATTCCCGACATGGGAATGCTTTGTGACTTTTTATGGAGCGATCCGGATGCGGATATACAAGGCTGGGGCGAAAACGACCGCGGCGTGTCGTACACTTACGGTACCGACGTCGTCGGCGATTTCCTCCACAAGTTTGATTTTGACTTAGTTGTTAGAGCACATCAGGTGGTTGAGAACGGTTACGAGTTTTTCGGAAAGCGTCAACTCGTCACGGTGTTCTCGGCGCCGAATTACTGCGGGGAGTTTGACAACGCCGGCGCGATGATGACGGTGGATGAAAACTTAATGTGCAGCTTCCAGATATTAAAGCCTGCGGAGCGCAAACTCATGGGTGGTTTTGGGAGTATGATGGGCGCGCGTCCTTCCACGCCTCCTCGAACAGGCGGCGCGAAGACGTAAGCCTGGTTTGACAAATTTCGCGAGGCGACGAGAGATTGGGTGTCGGTATTGGAAGAAAGTTTAGCTCGAACTTATGTGTAAACGAACTGGTATAACGCTAATCGCTTCATCGCCCTAACGTTCGCGCGCTATATCGTTCTGCGAACGGTATTCTCCAACCTCTGCGACGGACGCGCGAAGCGTCACTCCGCGGCGCTCCGCGGCGGCTTCGCGCCGCGCGTCCCGAACGCCCGCGCGCGCCCGAACGCGCGCCCGAACGCACCGCGCGTTCGGAATCGTCGCGCATCATGAGTGGCATCAAGACCGCGACGAGAGTGCGCGGGGATGCCATCACGAACGCGCGCCACTCTACGAAGGGAGCCGAGGGGGAACAACCGCCGGAAAAGACATCGTCACCCACCGCGACGACGAAGCGACGAGAGCGCGAATCGAGCGAACGGGATGACTGGAACGAAAATTATAGCGAGCACGCGCGGTGTAACGCGCTCAGGGTGCGTGCGCGCGACGCACAGGCGGAAGAGTCTGTTCATTTCTCTGTCCCAAAGTCGAGCGGGACGACGACGCCGTTTTGACCGACGAGCGAACGCGAACGCGCGACTGACGGTGCGAACGCGCGAGCGCGCGCGATTATTTATCCAACAGATTGGCGCGAAACGCGATTTTGCGGCGGCGGAATCGATCGGGATACGCGTGAGAGGTTGGGACGAGAAGGACGTTCGGGACGCGGGCCGAGCGTCCTTTGTGGGCGGGTCGTACGAGTTTTTAAAACCGAGCGCGAGCGCGGCTACGTTCGGCGCCGGGTTCGTCCCGAACGGAACGGCGAGTGCGAGTGGTCGCCTGTCGTTGTCTGCGTCGCCGGGACGCGCGGGGGAGATTCGACAGAGCGTACACAAGGTGGCGCGACAAAAAGGCGTCTCGAGCGGTCGCACGTACACGAGCAAGTATCGCGGCGTCCATCAAACGTTTCCCACGGGGCGTTGGGAGGCACAGTTCCGCCGCAACGGCAAACCCACATCTTTGGGTTGTTTCGATCGCGAAGAAGAGGCGGCAAAGGCGTACGATCGCATGATGCTTTGGTGTGAAATGCACGCCAGTCAGCTCGCCGTCGTATCGGCGTCGCCGCAAAAGCAAGGCGCGGCGCAGTTAAATTTCGACGTCGCGACGTATACCAACGACTTGCACGCCCTCGAGCACATGTCTCAGGATGATTTAATGTTAGAGCTGCGCCGATTGGGGCGCGCGCAGGCGGGAGGGCAGCAGGTTGCGTTCGTCCCGTAGTCGACCTCGCGTCTGAAATGTCAAATCCGTAGCGCTATTAGCCCCATTCTCCGCCCGTCCATGTCCGTCGCGCCGTCGATCGCGACGAAACTCCGCACGCGCACGAATACGACCGCGAACGACGCGCGAACGAACGAATCAAGACTCGCGCGCGCGCACAGACGAAGCAAACGAGCGACGCAGACGCGAAGCATGTCCAACGATGATGCGTCGACGAGCGACGCCGCAGCGCCCGCACACGCGCCGAGCGCGTACGGGAAGCTCATGCAAAGCATGAACACCGCCGGTATCGCGCTTTTTTTTAAGTCATCGGTGACGGATCGCGCGCTGGCGATGCCGCAGGTGTCGTGCGAGGACGTGTCGCGGGTACGTTGGTCGCACCTAAAGTCGCTCGGGTTCGCGGGAGTCGTGTTCGACAAAGATAACACGCTGACCACTCCTTACGCGTTGGAAGTGCATGAAAAAGTGCGCGCGTCGTTGGAGGCGTGCAAAGAAGCGTTCGGGGCGGAGAATGTGGCGGTGTATAGTAACTCGGCCGGGTTGTTTCAATACGACCCAGATGGGAAAGAGGCGGACGCAATGGAGCGCGCGCTCGGGATAAAGTTCATAAGACACGCCACGAAAAAGCCCGCGGGTGATGTCGACGACGTCGTTGCGCATTTTCCCTCGTGTGACAGCGCAAAAAAGTTAATCTTCGTGGGCGATAGATACCTCACGGATGTCGTCTACGGCAATAGGCACGGGATGTTCACCGTCAGAGTCGCCCCATTCACCACCAAGGGCGAATCGCTCGCCATCAAGAGCGCGAGAAAAATAGAAGAATCCGTCGTCGCCCTGTGGCGCTCGCTCGGCGTCGCTCCGAAACCCCACGAGCTGTTATTCCCGGGCGGCGTCTCCTCGGACGCCGACGGCAAGTCTCACTGGACCCTCATCGACGGCGAACCGGCGTCGGAAAACCTCAAGCGCGCGCTTTTGTGATGTTCTAATTTGTCTCTATCGGCTCTTTGCCTTCACGCTTCGACCCCATCGCGCGCCCGCGCGCGCGCTCGCTCGCGCCCCTGGACTTATCTATCGGGTGTCCCCCTACCGACGTCACGAGACGACGATTCAATTCGCCACTCCTCGACGCGCCCGCGTCGTCGACCAAGCCCGTTCAAAATGAGCGCGCAACAACTCCTGAGTAACACCGTCGCGGTTTCTGCGCGCACGTCGCGCGCGAACGCGACGAACAAGTCGCAGCGCGCGAAATGCGTCGCCAAGCGGTCGCAGACTCGAACGAACGCTGTCGCCGAACGTACGTCGCGCCCACGCCTTGATGACGCCCGCGATGGACGCGAAGACGACGATGATGATTTTTATAAAGCCCGAGCGCGCTCGAACGGCGCGCTCGGGGCGCGAGCGAGGCGCCAGACCCCTGGTTTCGGCGAAAAGCGCCGCCGCCGCCACGCGTCTTATCCACAGAACGAACGACTGACGGATGAAAATGAGCGATTTTGACGCACGCAGCGACGGTGACGGCGGGCGCGACGGCGAGAGATGAAATCAGAAACATTGCCATCATCGCGCACGTCGATCACGGCAAGACGACGCTTGTTGACTCGATGTTGGCGCAATCGAAGGTGTTTCGGGACAACGAAAAAGTGGAGGAACGCATCATGGACTCGAACGATCTCGAACGCGAGCGTGGGATCACGATTCTGTCGAAGAACACGGCGGTGACTTACAAGGATAAGAAGATTAACATCATCGATACTCCGGGTCACGCTGATTTCGGTGGGGAAGTCGAACGCGTGTTGAACATGGTGGACGGCGTGCTTTTGCTCGTGGACAGCGTCGAAGGGCCGATGCCACAGACGCGTTTCGTGTTGAAGAAGGCGTTGGAGATTGGTCTTAAGGTTGTCGTTGTCGTCAACAAGATTGATCGCGAGGGTGCGCGCCCGGATTATGTGGTTGATACCACGTTTGATTTGTTTTGCAACCTCGGCGCGACGGATGAGCAGTGTGAGTTCCCGGTTGTCTACGCCTCGGGCTTCCAAGGCATCGCCGGTATGGAGCCGGATCAGCTCTCCGATTCACTCGAACCGTTGTTTGAAATGATCGTGAACGAAGTCCCGGCCCCAGTCGGAGACGTGACCGCGCCGCTTCAAATGTTGGTGACCAACTTGGACTACGACGAATTCAAGGGACGCATCGCGCTCGGCCGCGTTCGCGCGGGCACCATGACCAAGGCGACCAACGTCAAGATTGGCGTCCCGGACAAGGATGCTCGTAATGGCAAGGTCACCGAAGTGTTCATCTACAACAACTTCGTCCGCTCGCCGGTCGACTCCGTCGGCGCTGGTGACATTTGCGCCATCGCCGGTCTTCCGGACGTCATGATTGGCGAAACCATCATGGTCGAAGGCTCTAAGCCGCTCCCGACGATTACCGTCGAAGAGCCCACCGTTCGTATGTCCATGTCCGTGAACACGTCTCCGTTCGCCGGCCAAGAAGGCAAATACGTCACTTCCCGTAACTTGAAAGCGCGACTCGACCAAGAACTCGAGCGCAACTTGGCGCTCAAGGTTGAACCGGGTGACACAGCCGATACCTTTGTTATTTGCGGTCGCGGTGCTCTCCACATCACGATTTTGATCGAAACCATGCGCCGTGAGGGGTACGAGTTCACGATTGGCCCGCCGGAAGTCATCACGAAGAAGGATGCCGATGGCCACAAGGTTGAGCCGTACGAGGAAGCCTTCGTCGAGGTGCCGGAGGAGTACACGGGCTCGTGCGTCGATTTGCTCGCCAACCGCAAGGGTCAAATGCTTGACCTCGTCACTGACGACAAGGGTCAAACGAAGATGAAGTACAAGGTCCCTACGCGCGGTTTGCTCGGCTTGCGCAACGCCATTTTGACTGCCACTCGCGGTACCGCCGTGTTGAACACAAACTTTGACGAGTACGGCCCGTGGGCTGGCGACATTTCCATGCGCGACCAAGGGTCGCTCATCGCGCACGAAACCGGCCAAGTCACTACTTACGCCATTCAAAGCGCGCAAGATCGCGGCATTTTGATCGTCAAGCCGGGTGCCGAAGTCTACGAAGGCCAAGTTGTCGGCATTCACCAGCGTGCTGGTGACTTGAAGGTCAACGTGTGCAAGAAGAAAGCGGCGACCAACGTTCGTTCGAACAAGGACGCTACCGTCGTGCTCAACGAATCCAAGGAATTGAGCTTGGACGATTGCGTCGAATACATCGCGCAAGACGAACTCGTCGAAGTCACGCCGCTTTCGATCCGCATTTGCAAGAACACGAAGATGAAGACGCGCAACAAGAAGAACTAAAGTCCTTCGCGTCCTTTGCGTGCATGTGTATCATTTCTATTCATTCCACCATTCTTTAGTGTTAGAGTTTGCCTATTCAGCGAGTTTGATGCCATTTCAATATAAAATACAAAGCCATTGCTTATCAGTACAAAGCCATTGCTTATCAGTCTTCGAGCATCGCGTCCATGTCGTCGTCGCCCGTCGTCTCCTTCGGCTCACCTTCTGTGAGCGGAAACATCTCCTGGTCGTCGCCGAAGAGCGCTTTGTACGCACGCTCAGCGGCGCGTAAAGCGCCCTCGAACGTCGCAAGTTCGTCTGGTCCAGGACAATATGCCACGTTCGATGACGAGCATTCGATGTCGTCGAGATGACCGCACCGTCTCTTGTACATCGTGCCCCAAAGAACTTCGGGTTTTTCGACGTCGGCGCCGAATGCGCTCGCCGTAGAGGATACTTCGCCTCGGCGTACTAGCACGTCTAGCGCGGCATTTAAGCCTGCATAGGGATCGACGTTTACATCATCCACGACAGTGGAGAGATACAAAAGGTACTTGCCCTCTGGACAACACCCCGTGTGCGAGCCCACTTGAAGCGCGCGGATGACGGCGGTTTGCGCATCGGCGGCGCTCAAAGGCGGGAACACGACGAGCATCTGGCCGTACTCCGCGACCAACGGCGCGTCTAAAATACACACAGCGTGCACCAAAAGCGGTCCACTGGAACGCTCAGGCGCTGGTACGATGAATTTTCTCGCACGAATCTCTTGACCGCCCGTCGAAATCGCCGCCGAAATCGTCGTCGAGGCGTCCAACTCGCGAACGCCTTGACGCAAGACGTACGTCGCACCATCCACGGCACCAACGCGACAGAACGCTTGCGGGATATCACCGGCACCGTACACAGGAATTAAGCACGCTCCAGTCTGCGGACCGTACTTGGCCACGCTCAAAATGTACACTTTTAAATCTTCGAGCGCCGTCGCCGCGGCGCAATCCGCTCTCGTTTGTAACGCCAGCGCGTAAGTCACGGCCGCACGAAGACTCGCGCTGAGCCCGTGCCGCGTCAAAAACGCATCCATCGTTTCGCCGTTTTCCACGCGCAATCCCTCGGCGTCGTCGTCGTCTTTCGTCGTTTGGAATTCGTCGCCGCCCCACTCGCTTCCCGGCGCGCCCACGGCGACGTTTGTCTCTTCCCCGCTCTTCCCACTTCGCCGCCGTCCGGTCGCGTCCCGCATCGCCTCCACGTGTACCGCCTTCAAAAACCGCATCAACGCCCGTTTCTCGCCCCCGGACAACCCTCGATCCTTGAACACGTCGCTTCGATTACTCGCCACCGCTCGAGCGACGCCGTCCGCGTACACGAACGTCCGCTCGATCGCCTTGAACTCCAAATACTTGTGCGCTCCCGATCGCACGAGCGTTTCCACGAACCCATCCGCGCCGAGCGCCAATCGCGGGGCGTTTAAATCGATCGAGTACCCTCTCGCCGGCGCGTTCGCGTCCTCGTTCGCCGACCGCCGCAACCGCCTCGACGCCGTCTCGTCCACGCGTCCCGTCTTCGCGTCCACGCACGTCCCGAACGTCTCCCACGCGTTCTCTCCGTCGATCGCATCGCTCGCGAACAGCCCGCGCGCGGGCGTCGTCGCCGCGAGCGCACCGAACGCGTCGCCGTAAGATGTCCCGGCGTCCAGGCAAACGACGCGCTCGCCGCGCCGCGCGATCGCCGCGGCGAGCACCGCCTGCGGGAGCGCGGTGCCGACGATCAGGACGTCGCACGACTTCGGCAGGTCGAACTCGTCGCCGCGCGCGTCGTTCGCGGGCATCGCGCGCGCGATGTGGCGGACGGTCGGTTCGCCGCGCGCGAGCGCGCGAACGCGCGGCGACCGATCGGCGGTGACGCGTCGGACGACGACGAAGCGCGGTCGTTCACGACGGCGCCTCGAGCGCGGCGACGGGCGCGAGGGACGTCTCGACGCGTAGAATTGATTGGCAAACTAACGACGACGGTTACTCTACTTTTTGGCGAAAAAACTTGCCCTTGCCCTTTTCGAGGAGCGGGTCGTGGACCTCGTAATCGTTGACGTCGGCCGCGTAGGAACCGACGTCGTTTCGAGACTCGGGGACGAAGGCCAACTTGTGAGATTTCCAGTCGCTCGCGTCGTCCTCTTCGTCTTCGTTCTCCTCCATGTAGTACAAGCCCTGCGGGACGAAGCGAGAAACGCCGGCGCGACCGGTTCGTTCGTCGCCGTCTTCCGGTTTGTTCGTCGCCGACGCCGGCGCCTTTTTCGGTTGATTCGAGTTGAACGCGGCGAGACGCGCGAGCGTTTCTTTTTCACGATCGTACACGCGAGACTTGCGCACTTTGGCCTCGATGCGCTTAACTTCACCGCTCGTCATCAACGCGGCGTCTTCCTCGCGCACGGCTCGCTTGCCGAGACCGAGCTTTTTCAGTTTGGTCGCCTCGCGTCGTCGTCGCTCGGCTTCACGCGCCTCCTTCTCCGCCCGTCGCTTTTCCTTCAGATCGCGCTTGTCTCGCTTCGCCGCGAACGCGTCGGCTTGTTCTTTGATGTCTTTTTCGATCTCTTTCAGCCCACCATCGACGTCGCCCAACTCGCGTCGCTTTCGAATCATCTTTTCGCGCATTTGCTCCTGAAACGACGCCGCGTCGGCGCCGCCGTCGGCGTCGTCCCAAGCCCTGCGCCCACCGCCGCCCGCCAACGCGGCCTCGTCATCGCTCACGTCCTCGCCCATATCGCGCAAGCGCTCTTTGACGCGTTCCTTCTTTTCTTGCGCCAACGCCTTCTCGCGCGTCGTGCGCTCGAGCGCCTCGCGCGTCTCCTCGGCGTCGGCGCTCACGAGCGTGGCGTCGCCGCCGACATCGTGCGATGACTTGATCCCTTTCAACCCGACTTCTTCTAAGGTCGCCTCCTCTTCCGCCGCTTCTTCGCCGAAAGACAACAGCGCCAGCTTCTTCTTCGCCTTCTTCTGTTTTCTAAAATCCTCCACCTCCGCCTCCGCCTCGCTCGCGCGTCGCCTCGGCTCGATGTCTGGAAACGGATTCGCCAGCACCTCCACTCGCAAGATCTTCGGCGCTGGATCGATCGGACGATCGCCCTCCGTCTCCACGTTCCCTATCTGTATCGCGTTATACATCGTCGCTCCCACGATTTTCCCAAAAATCGTGTGCCGGCGATTCAACCACTCGCACTCGCCCAGCGTCACGAACCACTGACTACCGTTGCTATCCCGTCGTCCCTCGTTCGCCATCGCCACCCGGCCTCGCGCGTTAAACCTTAACCTCGAGTGAAATTCATCCTTGAACCCCTTCCCGTCGTTCACCGCGCTCGCGCCGCCGCGTCCCGTGTTCGTCGGGTCGCCCGTCTGCGCCATGAAGTTGGCCACGCACCGCGTGAATTCATTCTCATCGTAATACCTGCGTCGTCAGGCGCGTCGTTTTGTCAGTCGCGCGTCGCGCGTCTTCTCGCGCGCGTTCGACGCACCCCTCGAGCGCGAGCTGCACGAAGTTTCGGCACGCCAGCGGCGCCTCGCGGGCAAAGAATTCAATCTCTAATTCACCGTGCGTCGTGCGCACGACCGCCTTTCCCTCCGTCGGCGGCTCGAGGGCGTACACCGCGGACATGCGCGACGCGGCTCGCGCGCGCGCGCCGGTCGCGCGGCGTCGCGCGTCGACGTCGAGGCGGACACTGCCGCGCCGCCGGGCGCGCGTCCGCACATCGCGCCGCGGCGTCGCGCGCCATGGCGCGCGATCGCCCCGCGGACGTCGCCGGGCGCAGCGAGAGCGAGCGTAAGGTGCTGGCGATCGCGGACATCGTCGCGCAGCTCGTCGCGCGCGACGCGAGCGATGGATTCATGAACTTGAACTCGGTCAAAACCGCGACGAGCCGCAAGTACAAGCTTTCGAAGGCGCCGAAGCTCACCGAACTCATCGCGGCGGTGCCGGTGGAACATCGCGATCAGTTGCTGCCGAAACTCAGGGCGAAACCGGTGCGAACGGCGAGCGGGGTGGCGGTGGTGGCGGTGATGAGTAAACCGCATCGGTGCCCGCACATAGCGACGACGGGCAACGTGTGCGTGTACTGCCCGGGAGGACCCGATAGTGATTTTGAGTACTCCACGCAGTCTTACACTGGATATGAACCGACGTCGATGCGAGCGATACGGGCGAGGTACGATCCGTACGCGCAGTCTCGAGGACGGGTGGACCAGTTGCGACGGCTGGGACACGCGGTGGACAAGGTGGAGTTCGTGCTCATGGGAGGGACGTTCATGTCGCTGCCGATCGATTATAGAGATTTTTTCATCAGAAATTTGCACGATTCGCTCAGTGGGGCGAGCTCGTCGTGCGTGGATGAGGCTGTGAAGGCGTCGGAGCAGAGTAGGACGAAGTGCGTGGGGTTGACGATTGAGACGCGGCCGGATTATTGTCAGTCACCGCATTTGCGACAGATGTTGTCGTACGGGTGCACGCGATTGGAAATCGGTTTGCAGAGCATCTATGAAGACGTCGCGCGCGACACCAATCGTGGGCACACCGTGGCGGCGGTGCAAAAGTGTTTTGAATTAGCCAAAGACGCGGGATTTAAAGTCATCGCGCACATGATGCCGGATTTGCCAAACGTGGGCATGGAGCGCGATTTGGAGTCGTTTCGAGAATTTTTCGAGTCGCCTGATTTTAGAACAGATGGCTTGAAGCTTTATCCTACGCTCGTCATTCGAGGTACAGGATTGTACGAGTTGTGGCGCACCGGCAAGTATAGAAATTACCACCCCGAGCGCTTGGTGGATTTAGTCGCGCGAGTGCTCGCGCTCGTCCCACCCTGGGTCCGGGTCTATCGCGTCCAGCGCGATATTCCCATGCCTCTCGTCACCGCGGGCGTGGAGAAGGGTAACCTTCGTGAGCTCGCGATGGCGCGCATGGCGGATCTAGGCTTAAGATGTCGCGACGTGCGCACGCGCGAAGTCGGCTTACAAGATATTCATAACCGCGTCGCTCCGACGCACGTTGAACTCGTCCGTCGCGACTACGTCGCCAATGGCGGGTGGGAGACATTCTTATCTTACGAAGATCCGCGACAAGACATCTTGGTAGGACTCTTGCGTCTTCGCAAGTGCGGTCGAACGGCCGCCAAGACGTCGCCTGCGCTCAAGGGCAAATGTTCCATGGTTCGCGAGCTTCACGTCTACGGCACCGCCGTCGCCGTGCACTCGCGACACAAGGGTCGCTTTCAACACCGCGGGTATGGCACTTTACTCATGCGCGAGGCCGAGCGCATCGCTCGCGAAGAACACGGCTCGAGCAAGCTCGCCGTGATTTCCGGCGTCGGCACGCGACACTACTATCGCAAGCTCGGATACGAATTAGAAGAAACCTACATGGTGAAGCATCTCTCCGCGAACGAGTAGCGCCGAGTCCAACTTGTAAAATACCGACGACGGTGATCGTGAAATACCACAAACACACTCAAACGCGCGCGCGCGATCGAGTGGGCACGAAACTTCGTCGCCGCCGCGACGTCGCCGCCGCGCTCGCCTCGCCCCCCGCACTTCACCGCTTGCACGACGGCGACGCACGCGCCCGCGATCCACCCGCGCGCGCACAAACGATGAACGGGCCGACTTTAGATTTCAGCTTCCTCGACGCCACCGCGCGCGGCTCGATGGCGTCGAAACACGTCGACGAAAGGTTCGTTTCAGATCGCGTCAACGCGCGATCGACGACTGACGCCGCGTTTTAACGCGTTCACAGCCTCGACGCGATCGATGGAAACATGCACGAGTGTAACTTTAAAGCCCCTGCGGTGGAAGACGTGCGTGAGCGACGCGAACGCGACGCGCACGACGAGTGAGCGCTGGCGATCGGGAGAGCAACGGTTTGGTTAGGTCGCGGCGCTCGCGAAGAGTGAAAATGGACGACTGACGATGACGGTGGACGATTTGCGCGCGCAGTTTGAAGGATTCCAGCGAGAGGTGATCAATTACGTCAAACCGAACCACGGGACGACGACGCTGGCGTTTATTTTTGAGCACGGTATCGTCGTCGCGGTGGACTCTCGCGCGTCGCAAGGACCGTACATTTCTTCGCAGACGGTGAAAAAGGTGATCGAGATTAATCCGTTCTTGCTCGGGACCATGGCCGGGGGGGCGGCAGATTGTCAGTTTTGGCAGCGAAACCTCGGGATTCAGTGCCGGTTGCACGAGTTGGAAAATGGGAAGCGAATCACGGTGCGCGCGGCGAGCAAGCTGTTGGCGAACACGCTGTACAGTTACAAGGGCAAGGGATTGTCCATGGGGACGATGGTGGCTGGGTGGGATTTGAACGGGCCTGGGCTGTATTACGTCGATAGCGAGGGCACACGGTTGAAGGGGCAGCGGTTTAGCGTCGGTTCGGGGTCGTTGTTTGCATACGGGGTGTTGGATCAAGGATACAAGTGGGACTTGACGGTTGAGGAAGCGTGCGAACTCGGACGACGCGCGATTTATCACGCCACGTTTCGCGACGCATTTTCTGGTGGTACTGTCAGTGTGTACCACGTCGGTGCGAATGGGTGGACTAAGGTGACCGGGGACGATGTCGGCGAGTTACACTTCTCGTATTACCCGGCGACGCCGGTCGACGACGTCGATGCGCACTGCGGCGGAGAAGGCAAGAAGGAAGCCGAGGCGAGAGCGGCTACGGAAGCGAGCGCGATGGAGACGTGAGAATTGTACATCATTACGTAGCACAGTTTAATTCTGATCTCTTTACACACTATTAATTATTACTCACCGTCCAAGCCTTTGAACAGAGGGGAAGAACGCTTGATCGGCGAGATGCCGTCAATCGAGCGATTTGAAGAAGCGGGCGGAGAGCGCGGAGAGCGGATCGCCGTGATCGGCGTCGGCGCCGGTCGCGATACCGGTGAGCCGGGCGTGAATGTTCCCGGGGTTAGGAAAAAGCTTCGACTCGGCGAAGCCGCGGGCGAAGCTGATCCAGGCATCGGCGATCCAGACATGGACGACTCGAGCGAACGCAAACGTTGGGACAAAGTTTTGACTTGAGACTTTGAAGCCGACATGGCGTCGTCTTGGAGCTTGGTTAACGCTTCATATCGATTGAGCTGCGCACGCAGATCCTCTGCCTCTTCGCGCGCGATATTTCTGCCCTCAAGCGCCTCGGCAAGATCCTTTTCGAGCGCGGCGATGCGCCCTTGGTTTTCGCTCGAAGCGCGATGCGCAGACATTTCCAGGCCGCGCTTCAGCGCGTCGATTTCGAGCTGTGCCATGTCCTGTGCGCGCTTCACCGCAGCTAACCCTTCCGCTTTTGACTCTTCGAGTTGTTTTTGGAGCGATTGCATCGTATTCGACTCGTTTTGAGACAACGCCTCCTCTTCTTCTCCCGCGAGAGAAGTCTTGCGAACGCTGAGCAATGCCCCGAGGTCTCGCACGTTGGCTTCGGATTCTTCGAGCTCGCCCTTTAGTCGCTGAAACTTTTCTTCGTACGTCGCGCGCTCAGCTTTGAGTGCAGCGATGTGTTCGTTTGCGGCGACGAGCGCCGCCTCCATCGCTTCTCGGTCCTTCACGGACGACTCCAAACGCTCGCGCGCCTCCCGCGCGCTCAATTCAGCCACGGCTTTGGCTTTTTCAGCCTCAATCGTGCGCTGCGTAGACGACCGTATGGATGACTCGGACGCGCTTGCGACGGCCTGTCGCTCAGATGCCAATGCATCTTCCAACTCACGCGCGTGCGTGCGCTTCAATTTTGCGATTTCGCCCTCGAGATCGACGACTTCACGTCGCAACTCGGCGACGACACCTTCGCTTGACGCGTGCAATCGACTCTTGTAATGTTGCTCGGTGCGATGCAAGGCACTTTGCATATCCTGCGCACACTGCGCCTTGAGCGCGCCCAGTTCATTTATAAACCTCGCCTTCGCGTCTGCCGCGAGTTCCTTCGCGCTTTGAATTTCTGCCGTGAGATGCGTTACGCGCGCGCGCAAAATCATGACGCTTCGCTTGTGCCCGCCGACGTCGCCCAGGACCTCTTCCAAAGACGACACCTTCATCTCCAAGTCGCGGTTTGTGATTTCGAGTCTATTCAGGTTTGCCCGCGCATCATCACGCGCGCTCTCGATGGCCCGCAATTCCCTTCGAGTCGTCGCCAGAGCTTCATCACGGGCGTGAATGACGTCGCGAGCGCTTGCGAGCTCTGCTCGAAACGATTCAAACTGTCCCATGGCTTCGTCCATGTCCCGTTTTGCCATTGTCGCCGCGTGCGTGGCGTTCGAGCGCTCGCGATTTACCGTCGCAAGTTCTTCTTCTAATGTTTCTATGCGCGTCTTCAACGCGTTCGCCTCACGCGTCGCTCGTACCTCAGTCGACGACGCGAGCGCGCCGAATCGCCCGATGGCATCCCTCGCGCGTTGGGCGGCGTCGCGCTCAGCTTCACTCAGACGCTTTTCGCAATTTGCCACTCTCGCAGCGACGCGCTCTTCCACGCGTGACGCCGCTTCGTTGGCTTCGCGCATCCTCGTCTCCGCTGCTTCGCGCAAGGCGTTCACCTCCGCGATTTGCGCCTCTCGCCACTCCGCCGAAGATCGTCGCACGTCTTCCAGTCGCGTTTCGCTCGTTGCGCGCTCTTCATCGAGCCGACGCGTGAGCTCATCTACGCGCGCATTCGCCGTGCGTTCACGCGTGGTCGACGCTTCGAGCGCTTCGCGAGTTTCATCGCGCTGTCGCAACACAGCCGTCGCGTGCACGCCGAGCTCTTCATACTTTTTCCTCGTGCGCAGATGCGCGTCCCGCTCGCGACGTAACATCTCACCCAAAGAGCTCTGCGGCGCCGGTATCTCGCGTCGTCGATCAGCGACCAAACCTCTCGACGTTGATGACGGGCGTGTACGTCTTCGCGTAGACGTGCCTCCTGTGCCTTGGCTGCCTCGCACGTTCCTTCGCAGCTCCTCCATGAAATCGCCGTCGGAATCGTCGCTCGCGTTTGCCGCGCCGAACCGCGCGTTCAAATTCTCCCCCTTCGGCCGATCCTCGCCCTTACCCGCGCGCGAATCGCGCTCACTAATATACATATCCTCGGCCCGCGCGTCCCCGCTCACCTCTCGCCGCATGCGCTCCGCGAATCCCCGCGCGCGCCGTATGTACGCGCTCGACGGTTCGTCCCGGTGCGGCGACCCCCACGCCGGCACCGCGCGCACGAAATCATCCTCATCCGACCCGCTCGCGCTCACCGACGCGTCGGTAGCTCCTCGTAGCACCTTGTCGATGAGCTTTTTCGCGCTCGACATCGCTCGGCGCGACGCGCGCGACGAAAATGACGACGAGCTGTGCGCTGGATTTCAAATTCGCACGCGCGTTCGACCGTCGCGCGGCGTCTGCGCGCGCCTGGAGGCGTCTACGCGCGCGCGGTGACGTACACTTTTGTCTTTGTCGCTCGCGCGCGGCGTTTCGCGGCCCGCAATCGCGCTGCGCGCGCGCACGAGTGCGGAACGCCTTCAAGATGCGCGCGCGTTCGGGACGCATTCGAGACGCGGCGGCGAGGCGAAGCGAAGCGAAGCGAGCGGACTACAGCACCGACTAACGTAATGATACAACCATGGGCGACGCGCGTCAAGTCATGCCCTTTGCGATCTTGGACGCGCGCACGCGCTCGCCCTCCAACGCGCTCCGCAACGCCGCGTGCGCGGCTCGCGGACTCGTCCCTTTGGCCAACAGCGTGCGCGACGTCTGCTTGTGCCCGCGTAACAAGCTCATCTGCGCCAATCTCAACCCTAAAACCCGCGCCAAAAACTCCACTAATTCCCCGTCGCACGCGTGCGCGGGTCCGATGACGTCGACGAAGACGCACGACGCGCTAATCTTCGTCACCGCGTGCGTCGCCGCGCGTTGCGAAATTTCTAAATCGATTTGCGTCGCCCCGCCCGCGCCGGCTATGATGCACGGCGGCGGCGGCGCGTCGTCCCCGATTCCCTCTCCCGCGCTCGCGCCGTGATCTTTTTCGTAATCGAACGCGCTCAGCGCGCCTTTATGTATGTAAAACACTCCCTTTTCGTCCGCTCTCGCGTTCGCGCCGCGAGACGCGTCCCGGTATCCCACCGGCGTCGTCCCGCACCGCGCCCTCTGTCTCTTCTCGTACGTCCCGTCTCTCCCTCGCACCGCGACGACTTCGGCGTCGAGCGCGGCGAGGATTCGCGTGGGGTGCTTCGCGAGGTCGAGCATCAGCGCGCCGTCCGTGCGTCGTCGCGGCAGCGCGGAGAGGTCGTCGCAGGTTGAGGTCATGACGTGTTGGCCGCAGAATTTGCAATAATACGTCGTGTATTTCGCCTCATCCGCGCGCTCGTGCTCGGCGTCTTCGCTGGTGAAGACGTGCGCGGACGCGCGCTTGCGTCCGGGAGGCATCGCGGCGCGACTCGTCGCGCGCGGCGAAAAGTGACGCCGAGGTGGAGTCAGAACGCGACGGCTGGACGCTCGCGAAGAAAGTTCGTCGATCGATCGGTGCGAGAAGCGCGCGGTGGCGCGCTCTGAAGTTGAACTAAAGCTATTTTGACTAGTCTAGAGCGTCTAAAGCGGCGGCGACGCGGCGCGCGCGTTTGCGGTGTCGCGCGCGACCGGCGTCGCCGAGCGCGCGCGTGGCGTGGAGACGCGCCCAGGCGCGAGCGGCGGCGGCGCGGCGCGCGTCGAACGCGCGACGTTTCGCGTGCACGCGCTCGACTCGGAGGGTTTCGTCGGGGCCTTCGTCCACGGTGATCACGCCGAGCGCGGGCGTCGCGCGGGTGTCGTCGTTCAGGGTGAGTCGGGCGAGCGGGGGCGCGAGACGCGATCGTCCCGAAGCCGACTTCGCGGGAACGTTGAGGTTTTCAACCGCGTGTCGTCGATCGTCGTTTTCGTCTGCATCGGCGTCCACGGGAAAGGAGCCGATGTCTGCGATGACTTGCTTCACCGCGGTGGACAATGTGGTAGGTTTGAAGGCGCGAGGTTCGCGCTCGCGCGCGATTCGGGCGTCTCTCGCTCCGGCGTGCGCGCCGGCGTCGAGCAGTCGCAATTCCAGCTTTGGTCCGTGCGTGCGCGTCTGCGTGCACGACATTTGAACCCATACCTTCTGGAGAAGTGCGTAAGAGCGCACGACGGTGTCGTCGCTCGAACGCACGACATTCAAGGAATCACCCTCGACGCTCGTCGAGCGCCGCAACGTTTCGCCGGCGACGCCGACGACGGGCGTCGCTTGAAGCCACTGTTTCGCGTCTTTGTCGTCAGGATCTCGCGTCTCAAACGTGCTTTCTTTGAGTTCTTCGATGGCGTTCCCCGCGTCATCGACGAGCCTGATCGGGGCCTTCATGTGAAACGCCGGCAGGAACACCATGACGCCGTCGTCGCGAATCTCGTGCACCACGGCGGGCTCAATCATCGGCTTTTCGCGCAAAAGCCACAAAAGATAGATTTCTCCACACCGTGATTGCGCGTGTTTTGACGCACGATTGCGCTCGTTCAAGTGTTGCGCCAGAGAGTCCAGATCACGCTCCGTCGCTCTCTTCTCCGCCTCGGCGACATCCACGGCGGCGATGAGCTGACGATGCACGACAACATCCGCATATCGACGAATAGGAGACGTGAAATGCGTGTAATACGTCAACGCGAGACCGTAATGCCCGAACCCACCATCGGCACCGGAAATGGACCCAGAACTGATGTATTGCGCCTCTGACATCGCGCGCGTGGCCAATCCTCTGAACAGGGTCGTCACCTCTGGCTCGGACGTCGCGGCGACGCGCGCCAACGACGCGTTCAACGCCTCACCGCTCGAACCGTCGAGCTCGATGCCTTTCGCCGCAGCAAGTTTTGTGAGCTCTTCAAAACCACCTTCGCGAGGTGGCGCGTGGCGCCGAAGAAGCGCGCGGGATGGAAATGCGCGGTGCGTCGTTCGCGCCGCCGCGCTATTCGCCAAAATCATCAACTCGGCGACGACGCGCATCATCGGCACTTCATCTTTTTGTAAAACCTCCGTCGGTGTCTTCGTTTGTGCGTCGGTTTCAAATCTTAACTCGGCGCTCTCGAGCTCTACAGCGCCGTGCGCGAGCCGAATGGCGTTCGTCTTGTTCGCAAACGCCACGAGCGTTTGCAAATCCCCGCGAACGAGTTCGCGCTCTACGGCGTCAAACGTATCGCTCGAGTCACCGTGCGGCAGCGGTTGTCCGTCGTGAATCGCTTGGGCTTGGTAATACGTCATTTGATGTCTCGAATGGATCACCGTGCGACCGAGCCAAACGTCGACGACGTCGAGATTCCTATCGAGCGTCCAAACGCAACTCACCGCGAGGCGATCGCGTCGTTCCAACAGCGACGCCAAATTTTCGCTCAATAAGCTCGGAAGCATGTCCAAACGGCGATCGACCAAATACACCGTCGTTCCACGCATTTGTGCCTCGTGATCGAGCAACGTTCCGGGGCGCACGAAGTACGACACGTCCGCGATGTGAACGCCGATTTCGACGCGATCGGCTGAGACGTGCACGCTCAGCGCGTCGTCGACGTCGGTACATCCCGGGGGATCTATTGAACACGCTCTGTGATGGCGCAAGTCTCTCCTTTTCTCGATTTCTTCTTTGGGCACCATCCAATCGGCGCCTTCGCGCGGGAGCTCCGCGAGCGCACGCGCGCCAAACGGCTCCGCGGGAATGTCGTAACGCGCCAACAGCGCCGCCATCTCGCCGTCGACCTCTCCCACGCCACCGAGAATTTTCACCAAGTGTCCGCTCGGGTAGCGCTGATTCGCCAGCCAGCGATCGATGCGCACGATGAAGCGCTGACCGACCAAGTCCCGCGCGCGGCGTGTCAAGAGTTTCACTTTGACGATTTTTGAATCCATCGGCACGCAGAGCGCGCCGTTTCGTTCGCCGCGCGCGTCGCTCTTCAAGTCTTCCTCATCCACGACATCCAAACACGCCACGACGTCCAGCGTGGCGCGATGCGTGATGCCCACGACTCGTCCCGTGCGAACCTTTGACGTCGTCGTCGTCTGGTCGCCGTCTTCGAGCGTCACCGACGTCGCCGTCGCCGCGCGCCACTCGTCCTCGGGACAAATCTCCACCGCCACCGAGTCCCCATGAATCGCTCGATTCATCGCGTGTTTCGACGGTATGAGCACCCCATCGACGAACCCTTCGCACACCGCGCCTAACCGTTGCACTCGAAGCGCGCCGAGGACGATCGTCCCCGCCGCCGCGCCCTCGGCGATTTCTCCCTCGCTCCGGTGCGCGTCGTACGACGTCCCCGCTCCCGCGTTCCCGCCCGCGTCCTCCGCGTCCGCCCCGTCCGCCGCCACCGCCGCCTCGTACGCCTCGCGCGCGATTTCTCGACCCTCTCCGTCGCAGTACGCGTCGATGAACGCCTCGACGCTCAGCACCTCGACGTTCGCGTTCGCGTTCGCGTTCGCGCGTCCCGCGAGCGCGTCCGACGCCACCACCACCGGAAACTTCCCTCCGACCTTCTCCGCGTAATACGCCGCCACCGCCACTTCCCTCGACGCGAACGCGCCGTCGCCCGACGTCGCGCGCGCGATCTCCGCGCAGTGTTCGTCGTCGAAGACGAAGGCGCCGCCGCGCGCCGTCCCGCCGCGCGCCGTCCCGCGCGCGCGCCGCCCACCGCGCCCGACGCGCGTCGATCGCAGCGCGATCACGTCGCGCGCGCACCGCGGATCGCTGAAAACGTCTCCGTGCGCGCGCCAGGCGGCGGCGTCCGGGACGACGTAGCACCGCGCGCCGTCGTCGGCGCTCGCGAGCGCGGCGGCGCAGCCGCGCGCGAGGTTGAGCGCGCGGTGACGCGCGCACTCGGCGCTGCCGCACGCGACGTCGTCGCGGGCGTAGGTTTCGCGCGCGCGACGACCGGGTTCGCGGCGCGCGCGCGCGTCGCGCGACATCGCGCGAGGCGCGGTGTGCGGTGCGCGGCTCGGGACGCCGACGCGACGCGAACGACGCGACGCGACGCGACGACGCGCGTTCGCGCGCGCGCGCGCGCGCGCACATCTATAATCTACGTTACACTTCGCCGCGCGCCGACCCGCGTCGCGCGCGCCGTCCGCGTCTAAATCACGTCCCGCGCGCGCAGCTCGCGAGCGCCCGCGCGGCGCCGCGCGCCGCCCCTTCGAACGGATTCAACCCGCTCTCACCGCGTCGCCACGCCTCGACGGCGCTCTCACCCCTCGCGTACATCGCCATTCGCCCCCACGTCGTCACCACGCGCCCCGAGCCGCGATGCACGACCGCCACCGTCGGCAGCGTCGTCGCGCCGAGCGCTCTCAAGATGAAATTCGTCTCGCGCGCGCGCGAGTACGACGCGTCCCCCTCCCGCGCCTCCGCCGCTCGCAGCGTCTCGTCCCGCGTCCCGCTCGCTTCCACCGCTCTGTCCACGCACTCGTACCCGTTGTTCGCGTCGCACGCGATCAAGACGACGTCGCACGCGTCGCGCCGCGCCGCCGCGAGCGCGACGACGCGCGGCGCGAACGCGCGACACGCCCCGCAGTCGTCCCTCGTGAAGCACGCGACGAGCAGCGGTCGCGTCGAATCGGACCCGCTCGAGAGATTCACCGCGCGTCCGCGCGCGTCGACGAGCGGGAGATTCGCGAGCGCGGCGGCGACGTCGCGCGTCCCGTCGTCGTCGTCCGTCATCGCGAAGCAATCATCGCGACGATTCGCGTCGTCGCGCGTCCCGACGCCGCGACACGCCGCGCACGCCGCGAACCCATCGCTCGCGCACGTCGCGCCCGTGCCCGCGCACGCGTCGCACGCGCGCGCCATCGCGACGCGCCGTGTGATGACGCCAGACCGCGACGCGTCATGGAAGTCGCCGACATCGCCGTCAAGCCCGTGCGCGACTTCGCGCGCGACAGCGCGCGGCTGGTGAAGAAGTGCGCCAAGCCCGACGCGCGCGAGTTCTGGAAGATCGCCGCGCGAACGGCGACGGGGTTCGTCATCATGGGATTCGTGGGATTCTTCGTCAAGCTCATCTTCATCCCGATCAACAACATCATCCTGAGCAGCTGAGCGCGCGCTGAGCGACGGCGGAGTAGCGCGTGTACGAGACGCGGATCGCGCGCGCGCGACGGGGCGCGCGCGGCGCGCGACGTCGGACGGGAGAGACGCGCGGACGGGAGACGCGCGATCGAGACGACGGACGCGACGCGACGCGCGCGATCGGCGACGACGCGACGGCGCGATCGGCGACGACGCGACGGCGGAGCGGTCGCGCGATGACGGCGGCGCGGACGCGCGACGATCGCGGCGACGCGCGACGCGAGGGTTGTAAGGATGTCTTAGGTCACGACTGAATGCCCGCGCGACGCGCGCGCGACGCCGTCTCGCGGTTCGCGAGACGCCGCAGAGCGCGACTCGACGCGAACGGCGACGCGCGCGACGCGCGCGCGCGAGGGACGCCGACGCGAACGCGCGACGCGCGACGCGCGCGGGACGAGACGCGACGCGCGAGCGACGCGGACGCGCGATCGACGACCGAACGCGTCAACACCCTTCGAAGACCGCGGCGAGAAGATGGCGCGCGGTGAGCGCGCGCCGCTGCTGGCGCGAGGCGAAGACGTCGAGCGCGGACTTCGCGATGACGACGCGGCGAACGGCGCGGCGGACGCGTCGAAAGGCGCGAGAGAGGGACGCGAGGGACGGGGAAGGACGCGGACGACGGCGCTGGCGCTGGGCGGATGCGCGGCGCTCGCGAGCGTCGCGGCGTACGCGATGACGGCGGGTTCGGGGTCGAAGGCGATGATGACGGCGAGCGGTGCGAGCTTGGGGGAGCGATTCGCGGCGAATCGGGCGCAGATGGTGGCGAGACGACGACAGGCGCGCGCGCGGGCGAATCGTAAACGCGCGGCGAACGAGCGAAGGATGAAGGCGGAACGCGAAGAAAAGGTGAATGAGGTTTTGATGACGCTCGCGAAGGAGAAGCCGGAAGACGCGAAGACGATGGTGGAGAATGCGATCGAGCGATGGGAGGCGAAGCAAGCGGCGCAAGCCAAGGCGAGCTTGGGCGAAGACGAACGGGCGCCGAAGCGGCGCGCCGCGCGTCGACACGAACGACGCGAACGCGCGCGCAGAAGCACCACGAAAGGACGCCATGCTCACGTGGCCGAGGCGCGCATGGGCGTGGGCGCTGAGACGTCGGTGGAGAGTCTGTCCCGCGGAGACGCCGCCGTGCGAGCCAAGGGTGAAGAAAAAATTCGGCAAGTCGAGGACGAATCCGATGAGCTCATCACTGAAATCAGTTCTTCTGTGGTCAAGCGCGTAGGAAAGATTAAGGCTGCAGCCGAGGCCGAAGGCTCGGAACAAGCGAGAGACGCCGCGCGAGCCGAGGCCGAGAAGTTTGTACAGGCGGCGAACGAACGCATCGAACGCATCGAAGAAAAGACGGCGACGCGCGTATCGATGATCAAGGATCTGACGATGCAACACATGTCGTATGACGGTCGTAACGCGTACTCGGCGCAAGTGGGCCAGAGTGAGGTGGCCAACATGGGTGAATCCGAAACGAACGATCCTGACTCCGCCGACGAGCAAGAAGACGACGAGGACGAGGACGAGGAGTTGGTCGAAGATTTGCTGGCGGATGGCGAACAAGAACAAGAAGAACAAGAAGACGCTGGTAGTGGCAATCAGGTTGTGCCGGGGACGGCGACGGAGACGGAGACAGGGAGTGACGAAGAAGACGAGGCCAACGAAGCAGCCGAAGAAGAAGAAGAAGATCATGAGATCAACAAGCTGTCCAACGTCGAACTCATTCAGTTATTGGATGACAAACTCGATAACCTGGAACAGAGTAACGAAGACTTCAAATCGGCGATTACTGAGCAAATCGAAGGCTTGTCGACAAGAATGTCTAACCTCGAGGGTTCATCGGAGGAGCTGCAGGACGACGTCACGGAGATGGCGCTCGACGAGCACTACGACAACGACGAGGACGGCGACGAGGACGGCGACGAGGACGGCGACAGCGACAGCGACAGCGACGAGGACGGCGACGGCGACGGCGACGGTTATCCCAGAGACGAGACCATCGACGGCAACTACCCCACCGGGAACGGTAAATATCCCGCCGATAGCAACGGCAACTATCCCACCGCCCAAACCGTCACCGTCGATGAAAACGCCTTGAGCATCAGCGCGGTCAATGACCAAATTTCCAATCTCACGGCGCAGCTTCAGAACGCCACCGCCGCCGCCGCGCAAGCGCAAGCGACTCAGGAACAATTGGATCAGACGCGAGCTGAGCTTGCGGCGACGCAAGCGCAGCTTAACGCTCGTTACTTCGATTTGGACTCTTTCCGTAGGCGTCCGGTCGGTCTCGAACCGGATTTCCAAACCAGTGACCCGACCGCGGAATCTGGCGCATTTTACGCTTGCGACGTGCAAAATCAATGCATGACGGGCGCGACGCTTTTGACACGTAATAATAAGTTGCTCGCGATGAAGGGCGTGTGCGACAACGGCGCGAAGTCGACGGATTTGTCTTCAGGATCCTATGAAATGTTCCCGACGCACGGTACGATTGACTTTTCGTCGACGGACACCGACAACGAGTGCACGATGGAATTCGGTGAAAACTCGCGGTCGGTTTGGATTCGCAAGGAAAATGATTTTGTCATCGCCATGTCCAAGGACGGCTCCGCACACACGCGGTGTGGTCGCGATGTCGCGAGCGCGTCTTCCATCAAGTATCAGTGCCAAAATCCGAAAGCGTGCATCACGGGATATCACATCAAGAATCAGTACGGCAACTTCGATGGCGACGCGAGCACACGCACCGAAGAAGACTTGGCTATATCCGTCGTTGATTTCGTGTGCTCCGACGGCAGTTTCGCCGTCGACCCGGTTTCACTGCGACCGGATTACGGCCAAATTAGAGTTGAACCAGAATTTACCATTGGCTTGGCGAACACGCCGCGAAAGGATGGTTCGGTCAGGCGCACGGTGACGCCGTATTTGCGACTCAAGACGAATACGGTAGTGAGCGATTCGTTTCTCTTGGCTGTTCGCGTCCGCGACGTGACCGCGTTGACCGAACAAGAGAAACACGGTTGGTGTACGCAACAACACGTGCAAGCGCACCTAAACGCTCCGCACACGTGCAAAGATGGAAGCAAGCTGTGCGCGAAGCCGGCGTTTGTGTTCAACCCAGGCGGATCAGAGTATGAGTTGAAATTTGGCGAACAGACGTTCGATCTTCTCGACGCCCAAGCGCACGAATCCGCGCGCATCGTCGTTGAGAACGAAGACCAAGCAAACGACGCACGCGTCAAAAACTTTCCGATGCCGGCGAATGAGGAATTCTTCATGTTTGGTCATCACTACGAAGTGTGCGTCGCCGCCATCGAGCGTTCGAGCTTCAAAACTAAAATCATCGACCCAAGCACGGGCGCGGTGAAGGATTCGTTCTACAATCGCCACCTCGACGGTTCCGCGCACCTCGTCGGCTTGGCCACGACGGGCGAGCTCTCCGTCACCATGGAAGGGGGACCGAGACACTTCAACATCGTCGCTCCAGCGGCGCCGACGACCGCTGATTTACAAAATCTTCAGTGTTACGACAACGATTGCGCCATTTCGGGCGGTGTCGCCCCGGTGGTGAGCGCGCAGAGCCAAGTGTCGCCGCAACCGACGCAGCAACCGACGCCGGCGCCGCAACCGACGCCGCGACCGAACGACGGCGTCGCGACGCTCGCCAAGGAATCCGCGCAGCAAAAGACGCACGTCACCACCGTCCTCGACGCGCGCAAAGCGCTCGAAGCGCGTCTCCAAGACGCGCGGCGGCGCCATTAAAGTAGCCCCATTAAAGTACCCTTGTAACGCGTCGACGCCGCCGCGTCCCGGTAGGGCTACACCACAATCCAACGCATCGCCGCGTCACGATCCGCCGCGCGGTGCGTCCTCGACCGCGCGCCTCGACCTCGATCTCGACCTCGACTCGACCTCGACCACGACCAAGTCAGCTGCCGACGGTCGCGACGCTCGTCGTCGCACCGCCACCCGTCGGCGCGTTACGCTCGTGGGACAACGAATGCCGAATGCGACCGAACGCGCGCGTCGTTCTGACGCGCGTCGTCCTCGGAAGCGCGGCGCACTCGCGCGTGCGCTCGGACGTCCGCGTGCGCGCGGACGCGCCGAGCGACGCGCGGGACATCACATCGCGACGCGCGCGTCTCGCGCGGGACGGGGACGACGACGAAACGCTCGACTGACGCGCGGGACCGGACTCGGGTTTTTACGACGCTTCGCAGGGACGGACGCGCGCGATGACGTCGCGACGGGCGCGGTGAATCGTTCACACTGTGAATCGTTTAAACCGTGTTGTTGTAATTTACAAAGTGTTGTGCGGTGATAAAACTAAACCGAGACGACGCGCGTCGACGAACGAGTTACGCCGTGATTTTTTCCGACGGGGAAGAAGAAAACTGAGAGATTCTTTCTTCGAGGAGAGGGCGGAAATGGCGAATCACTCCTTGTATCGGCCACGCAGCGGCATCGCCGAGAGCCTGAGGAATCACGACGCAAAGAGGCGCACGAGGTCAGTCAGTCGATCCTTTTTTGGGAAAAAAAAATGAACGCGCGGAGGAATCGTCGACGGACGTACGCAAATAGTGTGCCCTTCGATTTGTTTCGTGAGCTCCTGTAATGTGTCAATCTCTTCGAGACGCGCGTCGCCCTTGACCATGCGTTGCATGATGTTGTACAACCACGACGTCCCTTCGCGGCAGGGCGTGCACTGGCCGCACGATTCGTGCTTGTAAAAGTAACTCAAACGCGCGATGGCGTCGATGACGTCGGTGGATTTGTCCATGACGATCACCGCCGCGGTCCCGAGACCGCTCTGGGCTTCTTTCAAAGAGTCAAAATCCATCAACACGTCTTCGCACACGTTCTTGGGAATGAGCGGTACTGAGGATCCGCCGGGGATGACGGCTAAGAGGTTGTCCCAACCGCCTCGCACGCCGCCGCAGTGCTTCTCGATGAGGTCTCGCAAAGGAATAGACATCTCTTCCTCCACCGTGCACGGGTTGTTGACGTGCCCAGAGATGCAAAACAACTTCGTACCCGCGTTATTCTTTCGACCGAAGGAGGCGAACCAATCCGCGCCTCGGCGCAAAATCGTCGGCGCCACGGCGACGGTTTCGACATTCGTCACCGTCGTCGGGCATCCGTACAGGCCGACGTTGGCGGGAAACGGCGGTTTCAACCTCGGTTTGCCCTGTTTACCCTCCAAAGACTCGATCAAAGCCGTCTCTTCGCCGCAAATATACGCCCCAGCGCCGTAGTGAATGTTGACGTCGAAATCCATCCCGCTTCCGCACGCATTCTTCCCCAAATATCCCGCCGCGTAACACTCCGCCAACGCCCGTTCCAGCGCCAACCGTTCGTTCACATACTCACCACGAATGTAAATGTACGCCGCACGCGCCCGCATCGCCGTCCCCGCGATCAAGCATCCCTCCAACAACTTGTGCGGGTCGTGTCGCATGATTTCCCTGTCCTTGCACGTCCCCGGTTCGCTCTCATCCGCGTTCACCACGAGATAATTCGGCCGTCCATCGCTCACCCTCGGCATGAACGACCACTTCAGCCCGCTCGGGAACCCCGCGCCGCCGCGTCCGCGCAATCCGCTCGCCTTCATCTCGCTTATTATCCAATCCGCCCCGAGTTCCACGAGCGACTTCGTGTTGTGCCAGTCCCCGCGCTTCATCGCGCCCTTCAGGAACGGATCGTGCTTCCCGTACAGGTTGGTGAAGATGCGATCTTGGTCCTTCAAATCACCGTGCGCGCGCTCGCTCGAGTACGCGCGATGCGGTCGCGTTCGCGCGGCGACGGTGCGATGACCCTGGATCGTCGGTTTCGTCGTCGTTTCGCGCGCGCCATCGACGCCGTGCGCCGCGGAGGCGTCCGCGAGCGCGACGGCGCGAAGGGTGAGGGTTTTTGTCAGCCGCTGGCGCGTCGCGGAGGCGAGCATGGCGTCCGAGCGCGCGCGCGTCGCGCGATGACGCCGTACAGTCAACTAGGTTTGGTGCGGCGTGAAATTTCATTTCAAACAAACGCCGCGCCGACGAAAGGACGACGGAATCAGCTCGACATAGTCGCCTTGTTGATCTCGAAAATGAGCAAACGCCAAAGAGAAATGACGAAAGGCTCGCACTCGGCGTCTAAAACCGGGTCGAGATCGACGATGAGGTCGAGAGGGGAAACGCGAGCGTCGAGCTTTTCGAGGACGAAGCGCGCGAGAGCGGGCTCGGATTCGCCGAGGAGGTCGGTGAGCTTCTTGGAGATCCACTTGGAGGCGACGGCGTCGATTTCGGCGGTGGTGTAAGTGGACCAATCCATGGGATGGGCGAAGATGTCGTCGCGAGCGGTGGGAACGGTGGCGATGATGGCGGCGACGTCGACGGGTCGTCGCTCGGCGCGACGGCGATCGACGTCGCGGGCGGCGTCTTCGAAGACGTCCGGAGGTGGTTTCGCGTGCGATGCGGAGAACGCGGCGGATAGACCGCCGGTCGGTCGCTTCGGTGCGGTCAAGCCGAAAGACGTCTTTGCCTGCTGCTGCTGCTGCGGTGGCGGCGGCACCGACACCAAATCGCTCGAGCGCGGTTCGGCAAAGCCTCGAACGCGCTCGGGCTCGTGCGTCGACTTTCGAGCTTTTGAAATCGGAAACGCCTCTGCGTGGACATCATCGCTCGTCGAACGCGAATGCGCCGCCGCGCGAACCGTCGCGCGAGTATCGCGTCGCTCGAGCTCCTCTTCCTCATCGCGACGGTCTCGTTCGTCGTCCTCGATTTCTAAATCTCGAAACCGTCGTCGTCGCGCCCGCTCGCGGTCGGACTTTTCCCAAAGCGGCGTTTGGATGCCGTCCTCTTCGCTATCGCTCGCTAAGTCGCGCTTGATCGCCGCGCGACGTTCCATCTTCTTTTCCTTTTCTATTTTCGCTCGCCTCGCGCGTTCGCGGACGTTGGCGCCGACTAAATCATCCATCACCTTCTCCCGCTCGCGAAACAACCGCTCGGCGCGCTCGGTCGCTTCGTATTCGTGTCTTCCACCGCGCACGAACCGCGCGGTGGCGGAGTTCGTCACCGGCGCGCTCGTCCCGCTCTCGAACCTCCCGGCGTCGGAAGCGTTCGCCGGCGAGCGCCCCCTCGACGTCGACCTCCGCCCACCTTCCCTCGCCGCCGCGCCGCGCGTCGACTCTCGCGCCTTCCCCTCGTCCACCGACCGCGGCGGTACCCCACTCACGACGACCTCCGCCTTCGCCTTCGCCGCCTTCGCCGCCTTTCCCGCCTTCGCCGTCGCCGTCGCCTCGTCGTCCGAAATCTCCCCAACCTCCACCTCCTCCCCCGCCATCCCTCGCCCGAGCACCCGCGCGATCT
>MDSW01129687.1_pt1 | contig 28762 bp, 33 predicted proteins | sample 811171 | NCBI WGS metagenome assembly MDSW01 (sample SAMN05326641, study PRJNA326480) | marine metagenome | isolation source: seawater | place: Atlantic Ocean: North West | collected 2012 | reverse complement strand
GAAAAAGCATAATAACCATTCTCACTTATAAGACCATACCCTTTATGAAAAGCATAAGGAATGAAAACATCATTTTGACCACTAAATAAATCATTCCCAAAAATATAATCAGAATGACTCATGTTGAATTGAGAAAGTATAGAGGGAGTTAAATCAAGTTGAGACCCCATTCTAGAATGATGTTCACCTCTAAACTCTTCCTTTAACACCTCTCCTATCCAAAGCATAGGAATTTTATATCTTTCTTTTTGTGCTATTCTCCTTTTAATTGGAGAACTATGACTATGATCAGCGACAATAATAAAAAGAGTATTATCATACCAATCTTCTTCTTTAACACTCTGCATAAATTCACCTAAACATTTATCTGTATAAGCAACCGAATTTACGTACTGATCATGTTTACTATCAAAGCTTAACTTATGCTCTGCTGGGAAATCATATGGAGAATGAGAACTCAAGGTAAAGAGAGTAGTTAAAAAAGGTTCAGGAAGTTGTCCTATTTCTTTTTTAAACTGGTTAAACATATACTGATCATGAACTCCTAATCTACCAGATGGTAAATCCTTATAATCATTCTTATCTTTTACTAGATCAAATCCTTGTGAGAGTAAATAACCTTTAATATTACCATAGGTAAGTTGACCACCAAAAAAGAAAGAAGAATGATAAGCATCTAAAGAACGGTTTAAACAAGGTAGTCTCCTAGATTTATCTGCCTGATTAATAATAGCTACATAAGGAAAAACAGGAAAAGAAGAGAAAATAGAACTAACCGACTGATCAGAAGTCCATCCATTAGAATAAAAATCAGTAAATAAAAGGCCTTCTTTTTCAAGAGAACGAAAGTTAGGTGTAATACCTTCCAAGCCCTCTAGACTTTCAATATTATCTGCACTCCAACTTTCTAAAAGAATAAAAACAAGATTTGGTTTTTTATTAGTAAGGACTAAATCTACACTGTCTCCACTAGAAGTATTAATGTTATTCATAAAATCAAGAGCATCTTGATCTGAGTGTTTTTGATAAGGATTACCTTCGAGATTTCTACTGTTTTTTAAAAAACTCTGTATAATATTCCAATTAGAATTTACGGCAATATCATTTAAAATAATATTATTAGAAAAATAAGCATCACTAAGATTAATTGGAATCGCTTGTAAACCTCCCCTAGCACCAATAAATAAAAGACCTAAAAATAAAGGAAGTACAAAAAATCTCTTAATAACACTAATAGAGGATTGATCCTTAAGAAGGATATGAACCTTTTTCTTATAAAGAAAAATAAAAAATGATGTGCCCACTAAAAAGATAAAAAGAATAAAGAAATGTTTCATGCTAGCTGTCTGAAAAACCTCAGAAGGAGCAGAAAGATGAGAAAGAGCCTTAAAATTAAGTTTAGTATTCCATTCTGAGTAAAGAGCAACTTCTCCACCAGCAATAATAGAAGAAAGAAATAACATGAATACAGTAAAAAAGTAAATAATATTCTGCATAAATCTCTTGGGTTTGATAAATAAACCTAACCATAATATAATACAGATAATAGATAACATATAACTCAGAAAAGATATATCTAAAGCAAGACTATTAGGTATTATTCGTATAACCTCAAAGAAATTAGAAGATGAAACCTCTGGAATAAAAAATAAGACAAAAAGAATTCGATTAACTAAAAAGTAAATTAACCAAAATAATATAAAGTGAATAATATATCTAATGTAACTCATCGATCAATAACTGTTTAATATTCTCAAAAGTATTCTGTATTTTTTCTTCTACATCATCTTTATCAAACCATACAGCCTCCATAATACCTTCTTCTTTTTGAGGAGTTAATTTCCCTTTAAAATCACAACACATCTTAAACCAATAAGTACGTTTTAATATCTCCTTTCCATCCTGCATGTATGTATGATAAGTTTGTTCTAAAGAGCTGATTATTTCTAAGCCACTAATTCCACACTCTTCCTCTACCTCTCTAATTGCACATGCACGAATATCTTCTCCTTTCTCTATCTTACCTTTTGGTAAGTCCCATTTGCCATTTCTAAAAATCATTAAAAGCTTACCTTCATTATTATAAACAATTCCACCAGCAGCTTCTATCAGTGTATAAGAAGAGCAAAAAACATCCCAATTATCAATAATGATTTTTGGCTTATTATTAATGTAAACTTTATATTTTTGTGACATGATCTATGATATTGATATTGCCAAACAAGTTGCTAAATCATTACTGCAAATAAACGCAATTATTTTACAACCTAATAATCCTTTTAAATGGGCTGCTGGATGGAACTCTCCAATCTACTGTGACAATAGAAAGACTCTTTCTTACCCTGACATAAGAAATTATATAAGACAAGGATTATCAGCTATTGTAAAGAATCATTATAAAAGTGCAAATGTAATTGCAGGTGTTGCCACTGCAGGAATCCCTCATGGGGCACTAGTAGCAGAAGAACTTGGATTACCTTTCATTTATGTTCGTGCAAAAGCAAAGAGTCATGGAAAAAAGAATCAAATAGAAGGTTATTTTGAAGAAGGGCAATCTGTAGTGTTAATTGAAGATCTAATAAGCAGTGGAAAGAGTAGTATTGAAACAGCGAAAGTATTACAAGATGTGGGTATGAATGTTAAAGGAATAGCTTCTATCTTTACGTATGGATTTGACAAGGCAAAAGAAAATTTCAAAAAAGCTAACTCTGAATATCTTTCTCTATGTGACTATAACACACTACTTCCTCAAGCAATTGAGCAACAATATATTGAAGAAAAAGATCTGCCAATATTAGAAAAATGGAGAGAGAATCCTTCAAAGTGGAAAAAATAAACTATGGCAAAATTTAAATCTCCAAATGTAACAATCAACAAGACAGCAAAAGAATTATTTAATAAAATTCAAGATTTGAATAATTTAAAAGATCTAATGCCCGATTCTATCAAAGGATTTAAAAGCACAGAAACAACGTGCTCTTTTAAAATGGAAGATCTTCCTAGAGTTAAACTTATATTAAAAGAAAAAATTCCTTACTCAAAAATATCACTAATAGCAGAAGAAAGTCAAATACCTTTCTCTTTAGACTGTCTTATAAAAGAAAAAGGCAACAAATGTCAAGCTAAATTAGAAATAAACGCAGAATTAAATATGATGATGAGAATGATGGTTGAAACGCCATTAACAGAATTTCTAGAAGAAGTAGCCTCTCAAATGAAGAGTATTTAAAAGATAAACTGTATTTCCTTCATATTAAACTCTCGTAACTCTCTCATCACCTCAACTTGCAATAGTCCTTTTTTACTTACTCCTCTTATTACACCATTAAACTCTTTATCTTTAAAAACAAAACCAGCTTTTTCATCCCTTAAGAAAAGAGCATTATTATATTCTAAATCTAAATCTTTTCCTTTTCTGTAAGAAATGATTCTTTGTGTAAGCTTATCTAAAAGCACTTCTCTAAGAGAAAGAAGATCTTGTTGACCTCCTAAATGTAAAGAAAGTGAAGTGGCAGGAATAGAAAACGACTGAAAATGAAGCTGATTAACATTTAACCCAATACCAATAACTGAATATGAAATTATATTATTAGCAACTATATTCTCAATCAAAACACCCGCAATCTTTTTTTTATCTAATAAAATATCATTTGGCCACTTCACACTAATATTAGAAGAAAAACTTGTTAAAAAATCATAAATAGCCAATGTAACAATCTTATTTATATCAAACTGTCTATTCAATAAAATTTTTGGTTCTATAACTACACTTAGCAAAATGTTTAAGCCTGAGGCACTATCCCAGGTGCTCCCTAACTGTCCTTTGCCCTTTGACTGATGATCTGTAGTTACTAATAATCCCTCTGAAAATACAGGCATACCCTTTAAAGAAAGTGCAAATTCATTAGTTGACTTAAGAGATTGAAACTTTATATGATTCTTATTAAACAAATCAGGTTCTTATTAATCAGATTTTATTGTTATAAAAATGTATTTTTGCAGACGCAAATCTAAAACATATATGGCGAAAAAAGTTAATAATACTGATATTCTACTCGAAAATATTATAACTGCAATACAAGATGTGAAGGGAAAAGAGATTATATCACTAGATTTGCGAAAAATAGATTCTGCAATATGTGACTACTTTATAGTTTGCACAGGTACATCAAACACTCATACAAATGCAATTGAAAATAATATTACAAAACATGTTTCAAAGAGTATAGGAGAGAAACCTTTTAGTATAGAGGGGAATAGAGTTGGAGAATGGATATTAATAGATTATTTAGATATAGTAATACATATATTCCAAGAAGAAATTAGAAAATTCTACAATATAGAGGAATTATGGGGAGATGCAAATTTTAGAAATTATAAAGCTTGTTAAAAGAAATGAATAAAAAGAATAAAGGACCAAAAGGATTTAAATTTAAGATTTATTGGATTTACGCATTTATATTTATTGTATTTCTAGGAGTGCAATTTACAGGAGTAGATACAGCAAAAGAAACTAACCAAAAGGAGTTTGAACAACGAATGCTTCAAACAAGAAAGGTAGATAAAGTCATTGTTGTAAATGACAAGAAAGCATATGTATATATAAAAGAACAATACTTGTCTGAAGAAGAATTTCGAGAAGTAAGCAAAAAATTAATTGGAGACCTGCCAAATGAAGGCCCTCACTATTATTTTGAAGTTGGTTCTTTTGAGGATTTTAAAAAAGATCTTAAGGAAGCTCAAAAAGACTGGGAAAAAGAAGAAAGAATTACTCTAATACCAGATACCAGAAAAGATGTATTTGGCGATATTCTAAGCTGGATATTACCTTTACTGTTTTTTGTGGCAATATGGATATTTATCATGAAAAGAATGAGTGGAGGAGCAGGAGGAGCAGGAGGACAAATATTCAGTATAGGAAAAACACAAGGTAAATTAGTTGATAAATCAGATATAAAAATAACATTTAAAGATGTTGCAGGTTTAGAAGGTGCAAAAGAAGAAATAACAGAAATTGTAGAATTCTTAAAAGCCCCTGATAAATACACAAAATTAGGAGGTAAGATTCCAAGAGGAGCTATGTTAATTGGACCTCCAGGTACTGGAAAAACATTACTTGCAAAAGCGGTTGCCGGAGAAGCTAAGGTTCCATTCTTTTCTTTATCTGGCTCAGATTTTGTAGAAATGTTTGTAGGTGTAGGAGCAAGTAGAGTACGTGATTTATTTAAACAAGCTAAAGAAAAATCCCCTGCAATTATTTTTATAGATGAAATTGATGCTATAGGAAGAGCAAGAGGAAAAAATGCTATGACTGGAAGTAATGATGAAAGAGAAAATACGCTAAACCAATTATTAACAGAAATGGATGGTTTTGGCACTAATTCTGGAGTTATAGTAATGGCAGCTACTAATAGAGCAGATATATTAGATAAAGCCTTAACCAGAGCTGGAAGATTTGATAGGCAAATATTTGTAGATCTACCTGATTTAATTGAAAGAAAGGCGATATTCAATGTACATTTAAAACCAATAAAAGTTACTAAAGAAGTAGATGTAAATTTCCTAGCAAGACAAACTCCTGGATTTTCAGGTGCTGATATCGCAAATGTTTGCAATGAAGCAGCATTAATTGCAGCTCGTAAATCAAAAAAAGGAGTAGGAAAACAAGACTTCTTAGATGCAGTAGATAGAATTGTAGGAGGTTTAGAGAAAAAATCTAAAATTATTTCTCCTAATGAGAAAAAAACAATCGCCTTTCACGAAGCAGGACATGCCACTGTAAGTTGGATGCTAGAATATGCATCACCGTTAATTAAAGTAACTATAGTTCCAAGAGGAAGATCGTTAGGCGCTGCATGGTACCTTCCAGAGGAAAGACAATTAACAACTACACAGCAAATGTTAGATGAAATTTGCTCTGCAATGGGGGGAAGAGCTGCTGAAGAACTCTTCTTTAATAAAATTTCAACCGGAGCATTAAGCGATCTAGAAAAGGTAACAAAACAAGCTTATGCCATGGTAAGCATTTATGGATTAAGCTCTAAAGTTGGAAACATATCTTACTATGACTCTTCAGGACAACAAGCTGGCTTTACAAAACCTTATTCTGAAAATAGAGCAGAATTAATTGACAAGGAAGTAAGTGAGATATTAGAAACACAATACAAAAGAGCAAAAGAAATATTAAAGAAAAACAAAAGTAAAGTTGAAAAATTAAGCAAACAACTATTAGAAAAAGAGGTTATTTTTAAAGATGACTTAATTAAAATATTTGGAGAAAGAAAATGGAAATCATATGATGAAGAAAAACTATTAAGTATAGATCAAGAAAAAAAGAAAAAAACTAATTCTAGTCACTCTGAATCCTAATATAAATAAAAATGGAAAAAGATTGGATTAACATCTATAGTTCAACTGACCCTGTGAAAATAGAAATAATTCAGCATGTTCTTTCTGAAAAAAAAATCAGGTCAGTAGTTATAAACCAGCAAGACTCATCATATTTAATGTTTGGAACAATTAATTTACACATTAATTCAAAAGATAAAGAAGAAGCTTTAAAAGCAATAGAAAAGATCAATGACGAATACTAAATCTAAAAGATTAATATCTGGGATTATATATGTGATCATTATGTGGTTTTGCACATCATTATCAAAAGTATCTTTCCATAGTCTTTTTATACTAATTTTATGCCTTTCAGCATATGAAATGTGGAAATTGAGAAAAGAAAAGAATAAATTATTTCCTTTCATTTATCTTCTTCTCCCTTTCTCTATAGTACATCTTTTAAATCAAGAGACAGTATTGACAATATTTATCCTTACTTGGACGTTTGACACATTTGCCTATCTATTAGGAATTAAATTTGGGAAAAATAAAATAAAAACATCTATTTCTCCTAAAAAATCATGGGAAGGATTCTTTGGAGGATATGTTTGTACCATATTAATAACATATATCCTAAACACGCATCTTTCTTACTCTATTAATTTCTGGTTTGCTTTTATAATACCTATCACAGCAACTTTAGGTGATTTTATAGAATCTTATTATAAAAGACAAGCAAAAGTAAAAGACTCTGGAAATTTAATACCAGGACATGGAGGATTATTGGACAGAATAGATGCTTTGACAATAACTATACCCATTATATATTTTCTTAAACTACAAAATACCATTTAATGAATTTAATGCAAAAACTTTCTGATTTTGATAAAATATTAAATAAATTCATAGAAGAATATAGTGAAGTAGATATACACAAAGAAGGTAGAAAAACCATCTTCACCGTATTTATACTATTTGCAATAGTATGGTTTTTCTTAAGTATAGATTCATATGGAGAGCTAGTAGAAAAAATTATTAGAATTAGCACATTCTCTATATGGATAATGATAGTATTATTCTTTAGAGTACCTAAAAGGAAATTTGAAAAAAAAGAAGGTTTTATATATGCTCCATGTGATGGAAAGGTGGTTGTAATTGAAGAAACAGAAGAAAAGGAGTTCTATAATGAAAAAAGAACGCAGATCTCTATCTTTATGTCGCCATTAAACATTCATAATAACCTATACCCTATTAGCGGAAAAATTATCTACAAGAAATATCATCCAGGGAAATTCTTTTTTGCTTGGCAACCAAAAGCCTCTACTGACAATGAACATTGCTCGGTGGTTATTGAAAATAAAAAAATAAGTATTCTAGTAAAACAAATTGCTGGAGCTCTAGCAAGAAGAATTATTAATTATTCATATGTCCAAAAAGAAGCAGAAGTTTCTAATGAATTAGGATTTATTAAATTTGGTTCACGAGTAGATATCTTTCTACCACTAAATACAAAAATCAATATTCAGCTAAATCAAAAAGTAACTGGAGGTCAAACTATTATAGGTATATATTAAATATATAATTAGTATATTTGCTATCTAATCATAAAAACAAAACAAAATGAAAAAAATATTAATTAGCCTATTCAGTTTATTTTTAGTATTAGGCATATCAAATGTAAATGCATGTGGAACATGTGGATGCAGCAAAGGGAAAGTTGAAAAAATAGAGAAGGAGTGCCCGTTTACAACAAATGAAGAAGGAAAAACTGTATGCGTAAATACTGGAAAAATATGTGATAAAAACACAAAAAACTGTTGTAAAGCAGATGGGGAAAGTGCAGCAACAAAATGCTCTAAAACAAAAAAGAAATGCTGTAGTTCAAAAAAGAAATCATCTTGCAGCAAATCAAATAAAGGAGAATTTAATTACAATAAAAGTAACAACTACAGTAGTAAGAAAAAAACATGTTGTAAATCAAAAAATAAAAAATCTTCTTGCTCTAAAAACACTACTACAGAAGCAAATGAAGAAAACACTTCTTCAGATGAATAATTAAATTTAAAATTTAAAAAGCCACACTTAGGTGTGGCTTTTTTTATATCAAAAATATGGACTTTACTCCTGAAAAAATTAGTCAATACGCAATCAATCACAGTAATAAAGAGCACCAGCTATTATCTGATTTAAATAGAGAAACATGGGCGAATGTAATGAACCCTAGAATGCTATCAGGATTTACCCAAGGTAGGTTTCTTTCAATGATAAGTAACATGATATCCCCACAGAATATTCTAGAAATTGGAACATATACTGGATACTCTGCATTATGTTTAGCAGAAGGACTCAAAAAAGGTGGTATGTTACACACATTAGATATTAATGAGGAATATGCAATAATTGCAAAGAAATATTTTGATAAATCTATGTATAAAAATAATATTACTCAATATATTGGAAATGCATTAGATATTATAAGTGAACTCAACCAGTGTTTCGAACTTGCTTTTATTGACGCTGATAAAGAAAACTATTGTAAATATTTTGATTTAATTATTGATAAAATAAAAATTAACGGATATATAATTGCAGATAATGTTCTATGGAGTGGAAAAGTACTAGAAGAGGTTCAAGATAAAGAAACTCAAGCATTAAATGAATATAATAAAAAGGTTCTAAAAGATGAGAGAATAGAAACTTTACTCTTACCTATTAGAGATGGTTTAATGATAAGTAAAAAAATTCGTGATTAACAACATCTAAGCTTAATTAGCCATGTTAGACTTTAATAATTTAAAGAATGCTTTCGCAGACAAATCAGACAGGGATCTAAAAAGAGCATATATATTGTTTAAAACATTAAACTACCCTTTACTTTCACAAACCCTTACTTTTTTACTAAAAACAGCTATCTGGATAAAACTTCCTGTTAAGAATATAATAAGATCTACTATCTACAAACAATTTTGTGGAGGCACAACAATACAGGATTCCCAAAACGTAATTAACCAGCTCTGGAAAGCTAAAATCGGAACCATATTAGATTTTTCAATAGAAGGAAAAGAAAATGAAAAAGATTTTGAAAGAACAATAGAGCAAACACTAGAATCTATTCAAAACGCAAAGGATAAAGAAAGTATTCCTTTCTGTGTTTTTAAACCAACAGGATTAGCTAAATTTTCATTACTAGAAAAGATGAGTGCCAAAAAAACCTTGAATAAACAAGAAAAATTAGACGCCGACATATTTAGAAAAAGAATGGAAAAAATCTGTAAGAGTGCATATCAAAATAAGGTACCCTTATTTATTGATGCTGAAGAAAGTTGGATACAAAACATAATTGATGAGATCTCTGAGAACATGATGGAAAAATTCAATAAAAAAGAAGCTTGGATATATAATACTATACAACTATATCGGAAAGACAGAATTATCTATCTTAATAATCTACTAGAAAAAGCTAATAAAAAAGATTTTATTCTTGGAGTGAAAATAGTCAGAGGAGCCTATTACGAGAAAGAAGTAAAACGAGCACAGGAAAAAAACTACCCGTGTCCTGTACATGAATTTAAATATGAAACAGACCGAGATTATAATAAAGCCTTAGAAATATGTATAAGAAATATTAATAGAATTTCTATTTGTGCAGGAACACATAATGAAAAAAGTTCTCTACTACTTTCTAATTTACTTAAAGAATATAACATAGGAAAAAATGATAAAAGAGTATATTTCTCACAATTACTAGGAATGAGTGATCATATCTCATATAATTCATCTATAAATGGATATAATGTAGCAAAATATGTTCCATATGGACCTATAAAAGAATTATTACCCTATCTTATTAGAAGAGCAAAAGAAAACACTTCAATAACAGGACAAGTAAGTAGAGAGTTAATAAATATCAAGCAAGAAATACAAAGAAGAAAGAAAAAAAATTAGTGATTACACACTTCTGATTCATCATTTAAGATAAAACTAACAACTTGCACAGAATTATCTTTATAACAATATTCAAACTCAACAGATAAATAATCTGAATTTATTTCATTCTCTACTACATAATATTGACATGGATCAGTATCTTTTTGACTTTTATCAAAATTTACTACACCATCTTCTAACACTGACAACAACTGCTCTTTACTCATACCATAATACACCATCTGACACTGACTTTTAATACTAAAAAGTGTGCTATCATTATTTAGATGAGTAATAACACGTTTATTCATATCAAAATAATCAATATAGGCATAAAATGTTTCTTTAAGTCTATTATTAGGCCCCATCGAAAGAAAAGCTATACTAATTATAGCTCCTATAGAAAAGAAAAAGATTCGCCTTCTCATATTGATTAAGTTCCCATTATTAAATCTAAATCAACAAATGGAAGATTAAAATTCTTGCTCAAAATATCACTTGTTAAGTTACCATTAAAAGTATACACCCCTGATCTAAGAAATTCATCTTTTCTAATTATGCTTTCAACTCCCCCTTCTTCTGCTATACGCAGTAAAATAGGAGTGATAAGGTTACTAATAGACATGGATGCTGTCCTGGCTACTCTTGATGCTATATTTGGAACACAATAATGAACAACACCATGTTTTGTAAAGACTGGCTTATTATGTGAAGTAACTTCCGAAGTTTCGAAACAACCTCCTTGATCAATACTTACATCTATTACAACAGAACCTTGTTTCATGTCTTGAACCATATCTTCACTAACTACGCAAGGAACTCTACCATCTCCTATTTGAAGAGCAGCTATTACAACATCTGCTCTTCTCAATGCCTTTAATAAAGCTTTTGGTTGTATAGTAGAAGTACTTATTCTACTATTAATATTATTCTGTAGCCTTCTCAGCTTAGTAATAGAGTCATCAAACACAATGACTGAAGCTCCAAGACCTAAAGAGGCTCTACAAGCATATTCACCAACAGTACCTGCCCCTATAATAACAACATTAGTTGGCACCAATCCCGATACACCTCCTAGCATAAGCCCTTTTCCTTTATTTACTGTTGATAAATATTCTCCAGCAATAAGCATAGAAGTGTTACCTGCTATCTCACTCATAATTCGTACAAAGGGTAATTTTGCCTGTTGATCTTGAATAAATTCAAAACCAAAAGCTGTAATTTTTTTCTTGTTTAAGGTGTTAAAATAAGCTTTAACCTGTGTGTTAGTCTGTACAGCAGAGATAAGCTGCTGTCCATTATTCATTAATTCTAATTCAGTCTTTGTAGGAGGCTCTATCTTTAATATGAAATCTGATTTGAATATTTCTTCTTTACTATATACTAATTGAGCACCTTTATCTGTATACTCCTTGTCAGTAAAATTAGAAGCAATACCAGCACCTTTCTCTATAATTACATTATGTCCATTTGCTACTAATAAACCAACTGAATCTGGAGTTAAACTCACTCGATTCTCCTGAAATGAAGACTCTTTAGGTATGCCTATGTTTAATCGTTTAAAATCTGGTTTCACTTCTAACATCTCTTCTTTTGGCATAATACCAAATGAACTAAAAATTTTCTCTTTACTCATGATTATATATTTACTTGAATTACTCTCTTTTTATCATTAAAAGACATCAATATTTTTACCATTGTATCATCAATAAGATTAGGTATCTTTTCTGACCATTCAATAAAACAGTATGCTGAAGTAGAAAAATATTCCTCATATCCTATGTCATAAGCTTCACTCTCATCCTTAATTCTATAAAAATCAAAATGATAAATTTTTTCTTGATCTTTTGTAACATACTCGTTTACAATTGAAAATGTAGGACTACTAACAATATCTTGAGCCCCTAATTCAGAAGTTAAAGCTTTTATAAAGGTAGTTTTACCAACACCCATTTCTCCAAAAAACGCAAACTTTCTATAAGGAGACACTAAATTAAGAAGCTCCTTAGCAACAGAATCTAAATCTCCAATGTGATTGATATGAAAAGTATTTAACATTATTTAGATTCTAAGATAATAATTGGTATTAACATTTCTTCCATTGAAATACCCCCATGCTGATAAGTATTTTTATAAAATTTAACAAATTGATTATAATTATTCTGATAAACAAAATACATATCCTCTTTAGCAAAGATATATTTACTGCTAACATTTTGCATAGGCAAATAGTAATCTAATGGATTGATCATCTCAAATACATCTTGTTTATTATAATTTAAATTTTTACCCTGCTTATATCTTAAATTAGTATTAACATTCTTATCTCCTATAACTTTAGATGGCCTAGCAACATTAATAGTTCCATGATCTGTTGTAATAATAAGATTAGCATCTTGTTTAGCTATTTGAGAAATAATATCCTTTAAAGGAGAATGAGAAAACCATGAAGCTGTCAATGATCGATAAGCAGAATCGTCATCTGCTAATTCTTTTATAACTTTCATATCTGTTCTTGAATGAGAAAGCATATCTACAAAATTATACACAATGACATTCAAAGCATTACCCTGCATGTTAGAAATTGTATTAAGCACTTTTCTACCATAGTCAAGATTTGTAATCTTTGTATATGATTGTTTAAACGACCCCTTCCCTAGCCTCTGTAGATTATCTGCTAAGAATTGGTCTTCATACATATTCTTCCCCCCCTTATCTTCATCATTCTTCCATAAATCAGGAAACCTCTTTTGAATTTCAGAAGGAAGTAATCCTGCAAAAATCGAATTACGAGAATATTGAGTCGCTGTAGGCAATATGCTAACATAAAGCTCTTCCTGAATAAAATTAAATGCCTTGAAAAAGGAGGGCTCTATAATTTTCCATTGATCATAACGTAAGTTATCAATAAGAATAAAATAAGTAGGCTTATCTTCTGAAAGTAAGGGAAGTACTCTGTCTTTAATAATAGAATGTGACATTAATGGAGCATTCTCCCCCCTCATCCATTCTTGATAATTATCTTTTACAAATCTAAAAAACTGTGTGTTTGCTTCAGATTTTTGCATATTAAGAATTTCCTGAATACTATTATCTCCAGAACGCTCTATCTCTAGTTCCCAATAAGTAAGCTTTTTAAACATCTCATACCATTCTTCTAAATCTAAAGAGTTAGCTAAACTCATACTAATATTTCTAAATTCTTGCTGATAGTTTCTTGTTGTTCTTTCTTCAACTAACCTATTAGTCTGAATATTCTTTTTAATAGCTAATAAAATTTGTGAAGGATTTAAAGGTTTAATTAAATAATCAGCAATCTTTGAGCCAATTGCCTCTTCCATAATACTTTCTTCTTCACTCTTAGTAATCATAATAACAGGAATATTTGAATACCTTTCTTTTATGATAGAAAGAGTTTCTAATCCGGAAATGCCTGGCATATTCTCATCTAGAAAGATTAAGTCAAAACTATTACTCTCTAATAAATCTAAAGCCTCATCTCCACTTTTTGCAGGAGTAAATACACAACCTTTTTCTTCTAAATAAATAATATGAGACTTTAACAAGTCTATCTCATCATCTGCCCAGAGTATCTTAATCATAATTAATCTATTTATCTTTTACAAAAATTAAAAAAAAAAACGTTACTTTCCTAAAATGAATAATAAAAATTAATTGTAATTTATTAAAAAACATCAATCACTAAGAATCCTACACTATTAGTAAAGAATAAATCTAATTTAGTAGATTTGTAAAATGAATATGACCGCAAAAGAAATAGCAGAAATAATTCAAGGAGACATTATAGGTGATGAGAATATAAAAGCAACTAATTTTGCAAAAATTGAAGAAGCAAAAAATGGAGACATATGTTTCATTGCACATTCAAAATATATGCATTATATTAGAAAAACTCTTGCCTCAATTGTAATTGTAAATAAACAATTTACTTCTAAAAAAGAAATGAATCCAACTCTAATAAAAGTAGAAGATCCTTATTCAAGCTTTGCACAATTATTAAAAATCAAAAAGACAAAATCCTTAAACAAAAAAGGTATATCAGAAAACACTCAAATAAGTAAAAACACAAAAATTGGAAAAGATGTTTTTATTGATGCTTTCTCTTCAATATCTGAAAAAACTATTATCAAAGATAATGTTAAAATACACTCTCACTGTTTTATTGGAGAAAATGTTTCAATAGGAAAAAATACAATTATATTTCCTGGAGTCAAGATATATCACGACTGCATTATAGGCGCGAATAATATTATTCATGCAGGAACAGTAATAGGAGCTGACGGATTTGGATTTATTGCAAATAACAAAGAATACAATAAAATTGAACAAATAGGTAATGTTATAACAGAAGATAATGTAGAAATTGGTGCTAACTGTACAATTGATAGAGCAACTATGGGCTCTACAATAATAAGAAAAGGCGTAAAGTTAGATAACTTAATACAGATTGCTCATAATGCCGAAATTGGTAAAAACACTGTAATCGCAGCACACGTTGCAATTGCAGGATCAACCAAAATCGGAAAAAATTGTATGATTGGTGGAAATTCATCAATAGCTGGACATCTAAATATTGGGGATAATGTAAAAGTTGCTGGACAAAGTGGTATTGGGTCTAACATTAAAGATAATCAAACCGTACAAGGACCATTTGCTTTTAATTTAAAAGATTATCAAAGATCATATGTTTTATTTAAAAAACTTCCTGAGATATATCAGAAATTAATTAACATGGAAAAAAGGAAGAATAATTAATGAAACAGACAACTATAAGCAAGAAAACATCAATTACAGGTAGGGGAATCCATACTGGCGTGTCCACTAAAATTACATTACAACCTGCAAAAGCTAACTCAGGAATATCTTTTATTCGTTGTGACTTACCAAAAAACCCAATTATTAAAGCTAATCTAGAAAACCTATATTCAACAAAAAGAAGCACAAATTTAAAATCAAAAAATGCTGAAATAAGAACTGTTGAGCATTTATTAGCTGCAATTATTGGAGCTAATATTGATAATATCAATATAGAAGTTGACAATATTGAGATTCCCATATTAGACGGTAGCGCAAAAAAATTCTCAGAAATAATTGAAAATGCAGGAATCACTAATTTAGATGAAGAAAGAGAATTCTTTGAAATTAAAAAAGAAGTGACTTTTACTCCAGAAGGGTCTGACAGCACATTCATAGCAACACCTTCCAATAAATATGAACTAAATGTTACAATAGATTATAATTCTAAAGTAATAGGAATACAACATGCCATTCTAGAATCAATAAATAATTTTAAAACCAAAATATCTCCTGCAAGAACTTTTTGTTTTTTTCATGAATTAGAAGTCTTAGTCAAAAAAAACCTTATAAAAGGAGGAGAGATAGATAATGCTATTGTAATTATTGAAAAAGAAATATCAAAAGAGAAATTAGATAATTTAAAACTAATATTCAAAAAGAAAAACATAAAAAAGACAGATTTAGGAATACTAGACAATGTAAAACTACGGTTTGAAAATGAACCAGCAAGACATAAACTACTTGATCTAATTGGAGATCTGAGCCTATTAGGAAAACAAATTAAAGGAAAAATTCACGCAACAAAGCCTGGACACAAAAACAATATTAAATTTGCAAAATATTTACAAAATATAATTAAGACGAAAAATGGACTATAAAGCACCTATAATTAATCTAAATGAAGAGCCTTTATATAATAAAGAGAAGATCAAATCTATACTTCCTCATCGCCATCCTTTTTTATTTCTTGATGAAATAAGAGAAATTGGTGAAGACTTTATTGTAGGAACAAAATTTGTTAAAAAAGAAGAAGAATATTTCAAAGGTCATTTTCCGGCAGAACCTGTTATGCCAGGAGTATTACAGTTAGAAACAATGGCCCAAGCAGGAGGGATTCTAATTCTTAGTAGCGTGGAAAACCCTCAAGATTATTTAACCTTCTTTATGAAAATTGATAATGCAAAATTTCGAAAAAAAGTAATCCCAGGTGATCTTTTAGTATTTCGTTTAGATTTAATATCTCCTATTAGAAGAGGATTATGTCATATGCATGGAAAAGGTTTTGTTAATAATCAAATAGTAGCAGAAGCTGATTTTTTAGCGCAAATCGCAAAAAAATAAGTAATCATGCATCAACCTTTAGCATATATAGATCCTCATGCAGACATTGCAAGAAATGTAGTGATTGAACCTTTTACAACTATTGAAAAAGATGTTCAAATTGGAAAAGGCACATGGATTGGATCAAATGTAACAATCATGGAAGGTGCTAGAATAGGAGAAAATTGCAGAATATTTCCTGGAGCAATAATTTCTGCAATACCTCAAGATTTAAAATTTCAAGGAGAAAAATCTTTAACTATTATTGGAAATAACTGTACAATTCGTGAATGTGCAACAATAAATAGAGGAACAAGAGCTAGCGGAAAAACAATTGTTAAAGATAACTGTTTAATTATGGCATATGCACATATTGCACATGATTGTAATATTGGGCAAGAATGTATTATAGCAAATAGTGTAGCATTAGCAGGACATGTAGAAATAGGAGATCATGCAATTGTTGGAGGATTATCTGCTGTTCATCAATTTGTTAGTATCGGAAAACATGCAATGGTCTCAGGAGGCTCTTTAGTAAGAAAAGACGTTCCTCCATATGTAAAAGCTGCACGTGAACCTTTATCCTTTGTAGGAATAAACTCAATAGGCTTAAGAAGACGTGGTTTCTCAGATGAAAAAATTCAAGAAATTCAAAATATATTTAGAATTTTATATCAAAGTAATAATAATAACACACAAGCTATCTTTAAAATAGAAACAGAAATAACTATCTCTAATGAAAGAGATGAAATTATTTCATTTGTAACAAATTCTAAAAGAGGTATTATGAGAGGTTATAATCAAAAATAAAAATATGGCAACTACAGCAGATTTTAGAAATGGTTTATGTATACAACACAATGGAGAACCTTGGAAAATAGAATCATTTCAGCATGTAAAACCAGGAAAAGGACCTGCTTTTGTGAGAACAAAAATTAGGAATCTTAACTCAGGTAGATTATTAGAAAACACTTTTACCTCAGGAGTAAAAATTGATATCATAAGAGTAGAGAATAGAAAGTATCAATTTCTATATGCTGAAGGAAAAGATTATCATCTTATGAATATTGATGATTATGAGCAAATAATGCTACAAAAAGATTTTATCGATAATGTCGAATTCTTAAAAGAAGGAGCAAACATAGATGTCCTGTTCCATGCAGATAAAGGACTCCCCTTATCTGCGAGCCTCCCCTCTCATATTATACTAGAGATAACACATACAGAACCTGGAGTTAGGGGTAATACTGCTACAAATACGTTTAAACCTGCAACTACTGAAACAGGAGCCCATATTCAAGTACCTTTATTTATTAATGAAGGAGATAAGATAAAAATTGATACAGAAAAAAAAGTATACATAGAAAGAGTAAAAGATTAATGAAAAAACATAATTTTAGTGCTGGCCCCTGCATATTACCACAAGATGTTCTAGAAAAGGCATCACAATCAATACTCAACTTCAATAATGATAACTTATCATTAATTGAAATTTCTCATAGAAGTCAACCTTTTATTAATGTAATGGAAAGAGCTCAAACATTAGTAAAAGAATTGTTAGAAATTCCAAAAGGATACTCTGTCTTATTCTTACAAGGAGGTGCAAGTATGCAATTTTTAATGGTTACTCTTAACTTGATGAAATTAAATGGTAAAGCTACATATATCAACACAGGAGCTTGGGCTAAAAAAGCTATAACAGAAGCAGAAAAAATAGGAGAAACTATAATCTTAGCAGATTCATCTGATAAAAATTACACATATATTCCTAAAGAATATAAAATACCTAGAGATGTTGATTATTTTCATTGCACTTCTAACAATACTATTTATGGAACTCAAATAAAGAAATTTCCTGAGTGTCCTACTTTATTGACATGTGATATGAGTTCCGACATATTTAGCAGAAAAATAGATGTGAAAAAATTTGATCTTATCTATGCAGGGGCACAAAAAAACATGGGACCAGCAGGGACCACTCTAGTAATTGTAAAAGACAATATATTAGGAAAAACAGGAAGAAATATACCAACAATGCTAGATTATAATACACATATCAACAAACAAAGTATGTTTAACACTCCTCCTGTATTTCCAATATATGTCTCAATGTTAACATTAGAATGGTTAAAAGATTTAGGGGGTGTAGATATAATCGAAAAGGAAAACCAAAAAAAAGCAAAACTATTATATGATGAAATTGATCGAAACCCTCTTTTCCAAGGAACTGCAGAAAAAGAAGACCGCTCAAATATGAATGTATGTTTTCTTCTTACAGAGAATAAATACCAAGAAAAATTTGATGAAATGTGTCATCAAACAGGTATTACAGGAATCAAGGGACATAGATCAGTAGGAGGATATAGAGCATCAATTTACAATGCAATGCCTATTGAAAGTATTGAAATATTAATCAAATTAATGAAAAAAATAGAAAAACTATAAAATGATAAATATATTAGCAAATGACGGCATATCACATCTAGGAAAAAAAGAACTAGAAGAGAAAGGATTTAATATCTCAACTGATCATATTAGTCAAGAAAAACTAATTGACATAATAAATAAGGAGAATTATGAAGTACTGCTTGTAAGAAGTGCAACTAGTGTACGTAAAGATTTGATCGATGCATGTCCACAACTTAAAATTATTGGAAGAGGTGGTGTAGGCATGGATAACATTGATGTAGATTATGCAAAGAAAAAAGATATTCATGTAATTAATACACCAGCTGCTTCTTCTACTTCAGTTGCAGAACTTGTATTTGCACATCTACTTGGATTAGTACGATTTTTATATGATTCAAATAGAAAAATGCCACTAGAAGGTGATCAGGATTTTAAAAAATTAAAAAAATCATATTCTAAAGGACAAGAACTATATGGTAAAACCTTAGGTATTGTAGGTTTTGGTAGAATTGGTCAAGAAGTTGCAAAAAGAGCTATAGGTCTTGGCATGAATATATTAACTCATGATAAATTTATTAAAAAACAAGAAATTACAATACATTTCTTTAATAATGAGGAAAAATCATTTACTATTGAAACTAAATCTTTAGAACATGTCCTTTCCAACTCTGACTTTATTACACTACATATTCCAAAAAGTGGCAATAAACCAACTATTGGAGCAAAAGAAATTGGCATGATGAAAACTGGTGCTGGCATTATCAATACTGCAAGAGGTGGTATTATTGATGAAGATGCACTTATGTTTGCATTGGATAAAGAGAAGTTATCTTATGCTGCATTAGATGTTTTTGAAAATGAACCTAGCCCTAGTATTCACTTATTAATGCATAATGCTATTTCATTATCCCCTCATATTGGAGGAGCAACAGTGGAAGCACAAGATAAAATAGGGCTCGAGTTAGCAGAGCAAATTATCACATATTTTAAAAAATAAAATGGCTAAGGTTGTTCCTTTTAAAGCTATACGTCCAAAAAGAGACAAAGCAGGTCTTATTGCAAGCAGGTCTTATCTCTCTTATTCTCAAAAAACGTTAAAAGAAAAGTTAGAAAACAACCCCTATACATTCTTACACATAATTAACCCTGATTATAAAAGTCAAAAAAAAAGTAAAGGGATTGCAAAATTTAAGCTAGTAAAAAAGAAATATAAAGAGTTTATTAAAGAAGGACATTTATTTCAAGATAAAAAAGCATGCTATTACATTTATTTACAAGAAAACTCTCAATATAGATATATAGGAATAATAGCTGGATCCTCTGTTAAAGATTATATAAATAATCAAATAAAAAAACATGAACATACAATTACTAAAAGAGAGAAAATGTTCAAAGACTACCTAGAAACAACAGGATTTAATGCAGATCCTGTCTTACTTTGTCATCCAAGAAACCTTGCAATAAAAAAAATAATTAAAAAATATGAGGAACTAAGAAGTGAATATGAATTTACAACAACTAATAAAACCTTACATAAATTGTGGGTTGTAAATAACATGAACGATATAAGAAATATAAGTAAAATATTTGAAAAAATGAACACGCTTTATATTGCTGATGGTCATCATAGATGTGCATCTTCTGCTCTACTCTCTAAAAACAAAAAAAATAATAACAATTACTTTATGAGTTTCTTAATTGATGAAAATCAACTGCACGTAACTAGCTTTAATAGATTAATTAAAAAATTAAACAACCTGACAACAAATCAATTATTAACACAAATAAAAGATAGATTTAATATAATCCAAAATAAAAGTTGTACACCTACTAAAAAAGATGAAATTGGCATGTATTTAGAAGGTAAATCTTATTTATTAAAACTAAGAAAAGAAAATAAAGAAAATGATTGCGTTAATAAACTTGACCCTGCAATATTATCAAATAATATTTTACAACCAATACTTAATATTATTGATGAAAAAACAGATAAAAATATCAAATTCATATCTGGAAAAGTTAATTTTGAAAAAATAAAAGAATTAATTGACAATCGTGAATATCAAATTGCTTTTATATTAAAGCCAATTCCAATTAAAGCAATTAAAGAAGTTGCAGATAAAAATAAATTTATGCCGCCTAAAAGTACCTATATAGAACCAAAATTAAGATCTGGCTTAACTATTTATCCATTAGAATAAATGAGTATTTCAGATAATTTAAACTTATTATATAAAAAAATACCACAACATGTTAGCTTAGTGGCTGTTTCAAAAACTAAAACAAACTCCGAAATACTACAAGCATATAATGCAGGACAAAAGATATTTGGAGAAAATAAAGCATTAGAATTAAAGAAAAAAGCTCAAGAACTGCCTAAAGATATTCAGTGGCATATGATTGGACATTTACAAAGAAATAAAGTGAAACACATTGCTCCTTTTGTAAATTTAATTCATTCTATAGATTCTATAACTTTACTTGAAGAAGTAAATAAAAGAGCAATACAAAATGAAAGAAAAATAAACTGCCTTCTTCAAGTGCATATCGCAGAAGAAAGCTCAAAATTTGGCTTTAATAAATCTGAAATAAATAATATATTATTAAAATCTTCAATGTTTACAAACATTAATATTATTGGATTAATGGGCATGGCAACATTTACAAATAATACTCAGCAAATAAGCAAGGAATTTAAAAATCTTAAAAGCCTATTTAATAACATAAAGAATAATACTATTAATACATTATCAATGGGCATGAGTGGAGATTATAAATTAGCTATTGAAGAAGGAACTACAATGGTTAGAATAGGAAGTGCTATATTTGGAAGTAGAAATTAAAAAAATGAAAAAAGTAATTACAACAAAAAATGCTCCAGCAGCAATTGGACCATACAGTCAAGCAATACTAAGCAATAATACCTTATACTGTTCAGGTCAAATTGCAATAAACCCTCAAACAGGAAGTTTAGTCATAGATAATATTAGAAATGAAACTATGCAGGTTATGAGAAACATCTCAGAGGTATTAAAAGCTGCAGATATGGATTTTAGTAATATAGTTAAATGTTCAATCTTTATGAAAGACATGAATGACTATAGTGAAATAAATAAAGTGTATTCCATGTACTTTATCGAAGAACCTCCAGCGCGGGAGGCAATAGAAGTTTCTGCTTTACCAAAAAATGTCAATGTAGAAATATCAGTGATAGCTGTTAAATAAATGGAACTTATCTCTAAAATAACACAAGGTGATCAATCAGCTCTTGCTAAAGGAATTACTTTATTAGAAAGTTCTCTAGAAAAAGACCTCTTAGATGCTCAAAATCTCGTTTCTAAATGCTTACCTCTTAGTGGAAATTCAATAAGAATAGGTATAACTGGTGTGCCAGGAGTTGGAAAAAGTACTTTCATTGATGTATTTGGCAAACTACTTACTAAAAAAGGCCATAAAGTTGCTGTATTAGCAATTGACCCTACATCTAACAAAACTCATGGTAGTATTTTAGGTGATAAAAGTAGAATGAATCAATTATCGGTAGATAAAAATGCCTTTATTAGACCTAGCCCTAGTAGCGGAACACTTGGAGGTGTTGCTAACAAAACAAAAGAAAGTATTATTCTGTGTGAGGCAGCTGGGTATGATATTGTCTTAATAGAAACTGTTGGTGTTGGGCAAAGTGAAACTACGGTTAGTAATTTAACTGATTTCTTTTTACTATTAATGTTAGCAGGAGCTGGAGATGAATTACAAGGTATTAAAAGAGGAATAATGGAGCAAGCAGATTATATAATCATTAATAAAGCAGATGGAAAAAACATCACAAATGCTAATAATGCTGCACTTACTTACAAAAGATCTATACACCTCTTCCCTCCTATGGAAAATGGTTGGGTTCCACAAGTATCCATTTGCTCTGCTATTAAAAATACAGGAATTGATAAAGTATATAAAACTATAAATACTTACAACGCTCAAATGAATAGTAACGGATGGAAAGAACATAATAGAGAACAACAAGAAATCTATTGGTTACATGAGAAAATTAAAGAAGAATTTGGAAAAAAAGAATACAATAATCTTATATCTAATAAAAAAATACAGCTCTTAGAAAAAGACCTTAAAAGTGGAAAAAAACTTTATGAGATAATAAAAGATTTATAACTTTTCTATAATTATCCTTTTTATTACTGTAATATTAGTTTTTTCATTGTTAATCTATTATTTTGACCTATAGCATTATTCGTATTTGAAATTGATATACCTGCATCTTCACATAAAGAAAATGTAATTATTACTGCTCATAATGCGTAAATCAGCTTTTATATATTTGTAAAATTACAAAAAAAAACACTAGTTAATAAACTACTCAAAATGTACTTCATATATTTGCAATATCAAATAATCAACCATGACAAAAGTATCAAACAGGTTAAATCTACTAGCAGAATCAGCAACTCTTGCCATGGCAAGAATGAGTCGAGAACTACAAGCAAAAGGAATTGATGTAATTGCTTTAAGTTTAGGAGAGCCTGATTTTAATACACCTGAATTTATCAAAGAAGCTGGCAAGAAAGCAATTGATGATAATTTCTCACACTATACACCTGTATCTGGATTGCCAGAACTTAGAAGTGCAATTGCAAAAAAATTTAAAAGAGATAATAATTTAGATTTTACCTCTGATCAAATTGTAACCTCAACTGGCGCAAAACAATCTTTAGCAAATGTTTGCTTAAGTTTATTAAATCCTGGTGATGAAGTACTACTACCCTGTCCTTATTGGGTAAGTTATGCTGAGATTGTAAAATTAGCAGAAGGTACCCCTATTGAAATACCCTCAACCATTGACTCTGATTTTAAAGTAACACCTGATGAATTAGAATCTGCTATTACACCAAAAACTAAAATATTAATGTTTAGCTCTCCGTGCAACCCTAGTGGCACAGTATATACACGAACAGAACTTGAAGCGATAGCAAAAATGCTAGAAAAACACCCTAACATATATATTATTGCTGATGAGATATACGAACATATTAATTTTACTGAAAAACACTTTAGCATTGGCACTATCCCTTCATTAAAAGAACGTACTATCACTGTAAATGGTGTTTCAAAGGGATTTGCCATGACTGGATGGAGAGTAGGATTTATCGGAGCTCCTCTCTGGATAGCTAAAGCATGTAATAAAATACAGGGTCAAGTAACTTCTGCAACGTGTGCAATTGCACAAAAAGCTACTGAAAGAGCAATGCTTGCTGAACCAAAGTCAACAACTCAAGAAATGAAAGAACATTTTCTTACTAGAAGAGATATTCTAGTGAAATTATTAAAAGAAATACCTGGCATTAAATGTAATCTGCCTCAAGGCGCTTTTTATGTGTTTCCTGATATATCATCATACTTTGGAAAATCAGATGGAAATACAACAATTAATAATGCAAATGACTTTTGCATGTATTTATTAAATAATGCACATGTAGCATGTGTTGCGGGAGATGCTTTTGGCAACAAAAAATGCATAAGAATTTCATATGCAGCTTCTGATGAAAGAATCATTGAAGCAATGAGTAGAATAAAAAAACAATTAAAGAAGCTGTCATGATAGATTTTAACAATCTATTTAAATCTTTTGAATCAAAAAAAGTCCTAATTATAGGTGATATAATGATTGACTCTTATATGTGGGGGATTTCAAATAGAATGTCCCCTGAAGCTCCTGTTCCAATAGTAGAAATAGAAAAATATGAAAAAAAATTAGGTGGCGCAGGTAATGTAGCTCTTAATATTAAATCATTGGGTGGCGAACCTATATTATGTTCTGTGATAGGAAAAGATTATGATGGGAAGCTAATTAAAGAATTTCTAGAAGAAAAAAATATATCCTCGAAGGGAATATTAATTGAAAAAGAGCGTAAAACAACTGTCAAAACACGTATAATAGCTAATAATAAACATCAAATCAGAATTGATGAAGAAGAAACATCCTCAATTAAAATTGAAGAAGATTTAATCAAATTAATAAAAAATATAATTCAAGGTGTTGATGTAGTAATTCTAGAAGATTATAATAAAGGAGTACTAACAGAAAATGTAATTAAGAAAGCTATTGAATATGCAAATAAGAATAATATCCCAACAATTGTTGATCCTAAAATTAATAACTTCAAACATTATAAAGATTGTACTATCTTTAAACCAAACCTCAAAGAAATAGTAAATGGAATGAATATTGATGTAGATGAAAATAGTGAAGAAAACCTAAAGAAAGTAACAGAAATAACAAGAAAAGAACTTAATGCTAAGGGTCTATTATTAACTTTATCATCAAAGGGAATATGTATTAACACAGAAAAATATTTTCAGCACACACCTGCATTTAAAAGAGATATAATAGATGTCTCTGGCGCAGGAGACACAGTTGTATCAGTAGCTGCAATGTGTTTAACAAGTAATATAGAATACTCAATATTAGCAAAACTTGCTAATTTAGCAGGAGGTATTGTCTGTGAAGATGTAGGTGTTGTTCCAATTAACAAAAGAAAACTACTATCTGAAGCTATAAAACACATCAATTAATGATAGATATTAAACCTTATCACTCTTCTGGAAGTAAGAAAAAACAAATTATGCAAATGTTTGATAACATTGCAAAGAGCTATGACAAGCTTAATCAGTCAATGTCATTTGGAATGCATCATATGTGGAGAAAAAAAGCAATAAAAAAATTAAACAAAAACACTAAAGACATACTTGATATAGCAACCGGAACAGGTGATTTCGCAATAACAGCTGCAAAATACACTAATGCACAGATTACTGGAATTGATATCTCAAAAGGTATGCTCAAGATAGCAGAAAACAAAATACACAATAAAAATCTAAAAGAACGCATATCTCTTACACTAGCTGATTCTGAAAACCTGCCATTTGATGACAATCAATTTGATGCAATAACAGCTGGTTTTGGTGTAAGAAACTTTGAGGATAGAGAAAAAGGACTAAAAGAAATTTATAGAGTATTAAAAAAAGAAGGAATGCTAATAATCTTAGAACCTTCTACTCCTAAGTATTTTCCTCTAAAACAAATGTATAATTTATATTTTAATCATATAACACCATTTATAGGAGGTATAATATCAAAAGACAAGAGAGCTTACTCATATTTACCTGAATCTGTTGAAGCCTTCCCTACTTCAAAGGAATTCATTATGCAACTAGCAGAAATAGGATTTACAAATAGTCAATACACCTCTTTAACATTTGGTTCTGTCGCTCTTTATACAGCAATAAAATAAATGAGAACTCGTTTACACGATTAATGAAAACGAAAAATAAATATATAATTCTTATTTTACTATTGTTTAGTGTAACAACTTATGGTCAAAGATACAAGAAGCCTCAAAACCTTCCTCGTTATGATTTTAAGAAAATTCATTTTGGCTTTACTCTAGGTATTAATGAACTAAACTTTAATATGCAGAAGAATAGCAATACTATTAATAATGATACTCTAGCCACACTTCAATCAAGAAGCCAAAAAGGATTTAATCTAGGAATTGTATCAAATCTACGTCTTGGAAAATATACAGATCTAAGATTTATTCCTATGCTAGTATTTGCGGAACGTAATTTAGAGTATGGTTTTAACAATTCAGAAGATAAAAATATTAAAAGAATTGAATCTACATTACTTGACTTTCCTTTATACATAAAATACAAATCAGAGCGATATAATAATTTCAGAACATATATATTAACAGGGGTTAAGTATAGTTTAGATATTGCATCTCAAGATAAAATTAATGATGAAGGACAAGAAATAGTCAAATTAAAAGAAAATGATTTAATGGGAGAAATTGGTTTTGGTATTGATTTTTATCTTCAATACTTTAAATTCTCTCCTCAGATAAAACTATCACATGGAATACTAAATTTAATTTCAAAAGACAAAACAGTATATACACAATCTATCAATCGATTAACAACAAATGGATGGATGATATCTCTAACATTTGAGTAATCAAAAAAATAGCTTAAAAGCATATAATATATTTTTTATATATTTAGTGCGGAAAAGTAAGTTATGACAGACCCTTTTTTAAAATTATTTATAATTATTATAGGATATGTTATAGTATTATTTATACTACGCTTTTTAGGCTTTGGAAAGAAGCAAGTATGTGAAAACTGTAACAATTGTTGCCCTGATTGCTCATTTGCATTGAAAAGAATACAAAGGAAAAAACAAGACAAAATATTTTACCATCTTACATTAAGAATATTTAATCTTAAAAGATATAGATGTGCTGAATGTGCTTGGCAGGGATTAAAATGGGAAGAGAAATATCGCCCTTAGCGCTAATTACAAAACTCATATAACAATATTGCTGCTGCTGTCGCTACATTTAATGATTCGGCTCGTGAACCTTTATTTGTAATACTAATTCTATTAGTAATTAGTTTTTCTATTTTTTTTGAAATTCCACTTGACTCATTACCTAAAATAAGATGAAAATCAGATGAAGGAATATTAAGCTTTTTTATATCTTCTCCATTTATAAAAGAACCAAAAACAGGACCTTCAACTTCTTTTAGATATTTTTCTAAATCAGAATATAAAACATCTAATCTGAAAATCGATCCCATACTAGCCTGTACTACTTTCGGATTATACACATCCACTGTATCTTCAGAGCATACTACTTTCTTAACTCCAAACCAGTCACACAGTCTTATAATAGTCCCTAAATTACCAGGATCACTAATACTATCAAGTACTAATACAGAACCTGTAGATAAATCTTTCAATGCAGGAATCTTTACAACGGCTAAAGCCTTATTAGGAGAAGTTAGGCAACTAATCCTAGCAAGTTCATTTTTAGATATAAAATTAACTTGTAATGAACCTGTATTAATATCTATAGCTTCTGTTAGATATAAATGTAGAATTTCATACTCAGAATTTATCAGTTCTAATATGTTCTTCTCCCCTTCAACAATAAAGCACTTATGTAAATACCTATTCTTCTTTAAAGAAAGACTTTTAATAAACTTAATTTGACTTCTTGTAATCACAAATTATTATATTTTAAAATCAATAATATGAAAATATTATAAAAAGACACTTCAATTAATAACAATCTTATAATTTTGTTCTTTTAATAAAACACATAAAAACATGGCTAAATTTAAAAGTGGAGTACTTACAGGAGATTCAGTGCAAGAAATGTTTAAACATGCAAAAGAAAACAGTTTTGCCCTTCCTGCAGTAAATGTAACAAATACAAGCACTGTAAATGCGGTATTAGAAACAGCTGCTACACTTAATTCACCGGCAATTATCCAATTTTCAAATGGAGGATGTCAATTCTTTGCAGGAAAAGGATTATCAAATGATAATCATAAAGCCTCAATTGCAGGTGGAATTTCAGGTGCAATGCATGTACACCAAATGGCAGAATTATATGGAGCAACTATTATTCTTCATACTGATCATGCAGCAAAAAAATTACTCCCATGGATTGATGGACTTCTAGAAGCTGGAGAAATATTCTATAATAAACATAGAAAACCATTATATTCTTCTCATATGATTGACTTATCTGAAGAGCCAATAGAAGAAAATATTGAACTATGTAAAAAGTATCTTAAACGTATGAGTAAGATAGGTATGACTCTAGAAATTGAATTAGGAATCACTGGTGGTGAAGAAGATGGTGTTGATAATACTGATGTTGACAGTTCAAAATTATATACTCAACCAGAAGAAGTTGCATATGCATATGAAGAACTTATTAAAATTAGCGATAAATTTACTGTTGCAGCAGCCTTTGGAAATGTACATGGAGTATATAAACCTGGAAATGTTATTTTAACACCAAGTATTTTAAAAAATTCTCAAGAATTTATTAGAAAAAAATATAATATTTTAGAGGAAAAACCTGTAGAT
>MDSW01163285.1_pt1 | contig 28770 bp, 23 predicted proteins | sample 811171 | NCBI WGS metagenome assembly MDSW01 (sample SAMN05326641, study PRJNA326480) | marine metagenome | isolation source: seawater | place: Atlantic Ocean: North West | collected 2012 | reverse complement strand
CCATTGGCCTCAGCCTGCTGCCTGAACCATTCTTTGACCTTTTTTGGTTCAGTATGTGGGCATTGAAATCGTTCAGCGAAATATCGAGTAGTCTGTAAGCGACGCGAATTTCCCTTCCTGCGGCGATCTACCAGTCCAAGTCGAGCAAGAGAACGAACGTAATCGTAAGCTATCGGACCCATCATACTAACCAAATCACTCTGCATCATCGGCTGGTGATATGCGATTAGAGCAGCAGCACGTTGTAATCTCTCTGGAATATCCCCTCGTAATTCAGATGGCAAATAAGAAGAAAGGCGAGGATCTACTTCCATAGACCATCTTCCGCCTACCTCAACAATTTGCAGAGCATTGCCCCTTCTACGCCGATATTGGCCTCTGAGTACCTCTAGAGCCCCAAGAACCTCTTCTTCGCCCAGAGAGGACTGAGTGACCAATTCCGAACAACTCAGGGACCTTCCAGAACAAAAAAGGAGTGCTTCAACTATTGCTTCCACACCTGGTTCAGTCATGCTTCCACCTCAGCCAATGAAATCCCTCTTTCTTCTGCAATCTGAAGGCTAGCATCATCATATGATGATGATGAAGGCCAACGATCTTTGATGAAAATTCTACCTTCTGATGCTTCACCCATTTGCCAAATTTCAGCAAAACCTCTGTGTGTAAGGAATAAAGAAGCAACAAAACCCGAAATTTCACCTTCTATTGCTGCTTCTTCATCATTGGCACCCTCTTCTATGGCCAATGCCATCAAGTACTCTCTAATTGCATCTAATTCAACAGGAGCGCCATTACGGCCAATATCTCGCATTGCTAACCAACATCTCTTGATATCCTCCTCAAGATTCTCTCTATGGATTCTAGATGACACATTAGCCATAGCCTCAGCAACTTCAGCTTGATGGCGGACACGTGCTTGTTCTCGCAGTTGCCTTTCTCTAGCATCATCATGTGCCCCTTTGAGTGAAAATAGCATCTCAGTAAGTGTGATTGGCCTCGATTCTGTAGTTCTTCGAATCCTCCCCTCAAACAAATTAGGTAAAGCATCTCTTGCTTGTCCAGTTAGAACATTTACTGAGAATGAGTATTCATCGTCGTTTAATTCGCTCTCCCAACCTATATCCATGGTCCAATCATCTTCAAGAAGATCTTCTTCCCAACGTTCATGTCTATCGATTAATGAAAAGGTTTGGGCGTGAAGAATGGACCATGCCATTCTAATCAATCGTCCACAACTTGGTAAATCGATATTATCTGCTGTTTTTATTCGCTCACTAAACAAATCAATGAATGTGGATAAATCAACGTCCCAAGGATCTAAAGATTCTGTTTCGAATAGTTGAAACACAAGAGCAATTGAACGATCAATAGGATCCACCAACATCTGATGTTCGCCATTTTCCATTTCAGCAATTTCTACTAGACGATCCAAAAATGGAGTTATTTGTTCATCCTCTTCGCCCCCAAGTAAGCGATTAACAATATCTGAGCGTAAATGATGAGTATCCAATAGGTCCATTCAGACACCTCACTCCTCGAGCAACTGCTCACTCTCAGTTGACTGTGTAGGTGAATCATTGGCTTCTGCTTCTTCAAGACGTGCTTCCCAATCAAGACGTTCGTCCAAATCCTCCTTAGTATCGGCAGCTCTATCGCCTAAAAGTGCGATTGTAGACGCTTCTTCTTCCTTAGATTCATCTTCTTCGCGAACTCCTCCCAAACTTTCTGGTGTTGGCAAAGGCTCGGGAACAATTGGACGATTCTGAGGAATCGGTAAATCAGGCATATTTGCTCTTTCTTCTTCTGCTTTCCTTTGAGCTTCCAATTCAGCCTCAGCGGCTTCACCCATTTCTACTGCAGCATCACGATCGAAATTCATTATCAAACGACTGCATCCATCTCCTCCATGAGTTACACCAATATGGTGATCAGCCATCTGAAGACTGACCTTACGTAATGTGACCATAATGAATTGGGCACGACTACTTCTTAGTCTACACAATTTAGCAATACTCTCGGCATTGAATGAATCCAGGTTTTGATCAACCTCATCGAAGTAATAAAACGGAGATGGTTCGAAATCTTGAATCGCAAAGATAAGAGCAAGTGCAGCCATTGATTTTTCACCTCCTGAAAGAAGGTTGAGCCGTGTCTGATTGCTTTTTCCAGGAGGCATTGCCCACATCTCAAGACCTCCAGAGAATGGATCATCAGGGTTCTCTAATCGCAAATCGCCTTTACCACCTGGTTGCAATAACTTGTAAACTCGTGTGAAATTCTTTGAAACTTGATCCAGAACTTCTGTTAATCTGAGACGACGTTCAGATTCTAGTTGTTCAGCGATCCCAATGAGATCTGTACGCCTTTCTCTCAGTGAAGAAGCGTCTTTTCGAAGTTGTTCCACTCTTGAAGCCGCTTCGTCATACTGCTCGATTGCAAGTTGATTGACGTTTCCAATTTGGCTGATTCTACGCTCAAGTCCGCGGACCTTAGATTCAACTTCTGTGAATGCAGGAATACTGTCCCCTTCTTCAGGAATTGAGATATTCATCTCTGCCATCTCAGAAGATAATTCATTGAGCACTGAATGCTTGCGATCTATCTCAGAATTAAGTTCTGTAATTCTAGCCATCATTGTTACTCTCTTGGAATTCATAGTCTCAAGATTAGCACGAATTGTAGCCCTCTCATCAACATATTCGGTTCTTTGATCATCCAGAGCCTTGTGTTCTTCACTAACTTGAGAATGAATTTCACGCAAGCCCTCAAGTTCTTCTCCCCATTCATCTCTGTTAGATTCCAAAGACTGGATCTGCTCCTTATTTTTCTTAGATAGTTCAAGGGATTCAACTTCTCTCTCTTCTAACTTCTTGATTTCCCCTTGAATTATATCTAGTCGTTCATTTCCAGTTGCCAATGCAGATTCTGCCTGAATAGATACCCTAGATGCCTCTGTGAAAGACTCCTGGGCATCTCTCAAACGCTTGGATAAATGTTCAGGAGTTTGGGAACGAAGTTGCTCCATTAATCCATCACGATTCGAAACAGCTGCAAGATGCTCTGCTTCTGCCTTGGCATTTGCAGTTTCGCAAATTTCAACGTCTTTCGCTTTCTTCTTTAACTCCGCCTCTGCATCAGTAAGTCGTTTCTTAGTTTCAGATAATCTTGATTTTGCTCTATCAAGGTCCCCTTTGAGTTCCCTAATACGCATGGAACCGTCTTCTTGAGTAAGTGAATTAATTCGAGAACGGATTTCTTGCTGTGATTCTTGATTCTTCACAACTGCCGACTGAACAGTCGAATGAAGAATTTCGGCAGAATCCAACGAAGATGATGCTTTCTCAACAATGGAAAGACCGAGGGCTTTTCCACCCCCGAATGATGCTGATGGGGTTCTACTAACTCCTCCAACCATAGCACCAGATGCTTCGAATACCGTTCCATCCAATGTCACCATTCGCACCCCCCCCATATTTCCACGAGCTATGTCCATATTCTGAACAATCAGAGTATCCCTAACCGCAGTCCTTACCGCATCCTCTATTTCAGGATCAAAATCCAACAAATCAGCAGCAAAACCAACTACACCAGTTTGTCGAGACACCATGAGGGCTCGGCCACCTGCTCGCCTAACCTGCATCTTATTCAGAGGAAGGAAAACTGCACGGCCCAATCGCCCTTCTTTTAGTCGACGAATACAGATAGATGCAACTTCATCATCTCTAACCACAATGTGATTCATTCCCCCTCCAAGAGCATGAGAAAGAGCGAGAGCATGTGATTCATCTTTGGGCACACATAATTCACTTAATGGTCCAAGAATACCATCAATTTCAGCGCGATCTCTCATACTGCAAATTGCTTTAACAGCCTGAGCTTGATGGGATGAACGCCCTGATTTCTGTTCCATTTCCTGACGAGCACGAACCAATTGACGCTCTGCTTCATTCCTAGCATTCCTAGCATCTATCTCTTCTTGGCGAAGTGTGGCCTCTGCCTTCTGTAAGCGAATTAACTCTTGTCCAAGACGTGAGCGTTCTTCTCCGGAATCAATTCCACCTGATTCTTCAATTTCCATTTCTAAATCATTGACTTCCATTTCTGCTTCTCTATGGGCATCTTGTAAATCTGCAACTTGACCATGCGCGATGTCTGCAGACTGTCTGGCCCTTTCTGTTTCTAAAGTCTGAACTTGAAGTTGATCTGAAAGTCTAGTTGCCTCATTCACAGCCTTTCCATAAGCTCGATTTAGATCCATAGTTGCCTTATCGCCCTGCTCCATGGCTTTCCTTGCTGCAGCTTCATCAGATTCTGCCTGCTCCATATCTAACTTAGCAGCTTTAAGACGGTTTTCAGCGTCAGTAATTCCCTTCAAATGTTTTTCAATAGAGGCTTTTGCTTGGCCAATTTCTTTCTCCAAAGTCTTGGCTTCAACCAATGCTCTTTCAGAAGCATTATTCAATTCAAGGATACGATCTCCTGAAGCCTCAATATCTATCTCCAAACGACGAATTCTCTCTAGAGTACCTCGTTCTGAAGAACCGAGAAGTGCCTCCATTTCTTTCTGAATTCGAACAATTTCATCTTCCAAATGTTGAAGCCTGATTTCTGATTCTTCGCATGAATCTTTGAGTTCATCGGAAGATGCGATATAACGTGTACGTTCTTCACCTAACATCCGAATTTCTTCGAATTGAGACCTATGTTTAGATTGCATTAATAGAGATCTAGAATTGTCTAATTCGTTGATAAGTTCACGATATTTCAACGCCTTTTCTCTTTCTTTCTCGAGTGATTCAATGCGTTCTACCTGTTTTTTTTCGAAAACATCAATCATTTCTAATTGAGACTCGACTTGTTTTCTTTGACGGTCTGCCTTACGTAATTCTTCGTCATATTGAGTAACGCCGGCCACATCTTCGAGAACACGTCTTCTCTCCAAAGGAGTCATAGTAGAAAGACTCGCAACGTCACCTTGGAGCACAATATTGTAGCCATCACCTCTTGCTCCCGCCTCAATCAAGAGGCGCCTAAACTCTGAGCTAGTAGAGGGGCGATCATTCAATCGATATGACGAAACTGCTGCGCCTTTCGGAGTTAATCTAACTGCCCTAGTAAAACAAACTTCATCGGCATCAACTTTCAAACGACGTTCGCCAGAATCATTTTCGGGATTATCAAAAATAAGTGTGACCTCACAAGATTTGGCTGCTTTGCTTCTACTTCCGCCATTGAATATCAATTCCTTCACATTCTGGGCACGCAATGATTTGGTTGAACGAGTTCCTAAAACAAATTGAATTGCGTCGCCGCTATTCGATTTTCCTGAACCATTTGGCCCAGTAATTGCAGTAAATCCTTCCTCAAGATCTATTACCAGTTCTCCCATAAAAGATTTGAAATTTTCAAGTTCAATCCTTTTCAGATGCATCGTTCCACCTCATTAATCCCATCCATAATCGAGCACCTCGATGAGTTACTGCGGACTTGAGGACACTTAAACCAACACGGTCAGAGAGAATCGAATATTCGGATTTTCAAATAGTCTAGAAAACGCCGAATTCAAATTGATCCTGACGAATCACACTCTGGACAGCCTGCTCCATTACAATAATGACAAACACGACCAACCTTTTCCTCAAACTCATCGGAAGAACCCAATTGGAAAACATCCTCTAAGATATCCAACCCTAATATTCTCCTCATTTGACCGACACTCATGTCTGAACCGTCAAGTTCCATAGTACCTCTGTACCGCACTCTTCCAGAATTTGATTGAGAAATAATCGTAGAATGGTTATTCGAACCCCGACGGAATAACAAGACACCTGCAATAATCAATAATAAATTAACCAAAAATGAAGGGAGACCAATAATTTCTCGCCATTCAATTTCTTCTGAAATTCCCGTAATCTGAATAAGGCCGAAAATTCCGATTATTGCACCCCCAATCATTGAAGCCCAAGAACGTCTTCTTGATTGGCCACGTGAACTCAAACGGATATTCAGTGCTGAAGTCAATCCAATGAATGCTAACATTGCCCCAAGCCCCCCGACTAACAAATCTGGAAGAGCATAATTTCCTAATGGATGCAAACAAGGAGATTGTCCAAAAGCCACATTGCCACTATCATGTGCCCCATTGAGTTGAGCAAGAACTTCTGCTTCAGTACAAGAAAAAGTAACTAAACCAATCAGGTCTACCTTCTGACTGTATTCAGGATGATGCGTCCATAATCCTACTTCTACATTGTAAATTACAATGAACAGAATAAAGCATCCAAATACGGAAAGGACGATTCGAGAGGCCTTCGACACATACCTCCGTCCCAAGACTGGCTATTCACGGTATCGCTATCGAACAATTGTCTTGCACGAATGTTCATGCATACACCCCATCAGCGACGACCATGGCACAGAGGACTTACCGGTTCGATGTGGTGGTGATTGGTTCAGGAATCGCAGGATTAACCATGGCAGTTGGATTAGCCAGAGAAGGACGAAATGTCGCTTTAGTAACCAAGAAACAATTGGAAGATTCCTCCACAAATTGGGCTCAAGGAGGGATAGCTGGAGTTCTTGATACATCAGATACGGAAGCCATCGAAAAACACATCCAAGATACATTGAATTCAGGAGCAGGATTGTGTGATGAAGACGTAGTTAGAAGCGTGGTAATGGAAGCAGCAGATAGAATACAGGGTTTGGTAAATGAAGGAGTTTCATTTGATCGTTCTAAAGATGGAACATTCGATTTAGTGAGAGAAGGAGGGCACCAAGAGAACCGAATCTTGCATGTTAAAGATAAGACTGGAGCAGCAATAGAAGGCACTCTAATCAAACGATTACATGATGAAGATGTCAGTATCCTAGAAAGATGGATGGCTATTGATTTAATCCTAGAAGATAGAAACGACCCCTCGAAAGGTGTCAAAGGCGTATGGTGTCTTAATCCAATGGGTGAAGTTCATTCAATCTCCAGTAGCACGGTAATTCTCGCTACTGGGGGGGCCGGAAAATTATGGAGAAATACAACAAACCCTTCTGTTGCGACTGGAGATGGGGTAGCGATGGCTCATCGAGCATCTGCTAGAATTCGAGACATGGAATTTGTCCAATTTCACCCAACTGCTCTAGCAATTCCTGGAGATAGGCCATTTCTGATTACAGAAGCACTAAGGGGTGCTGGCGGTGTCTTGATGACTTCAGAAGAGCACAAAGATTACAGAAACAAAGGAGGAGAACCTGAAAATTATTCATACATGAAAAATGTAGATTCCAGGGGTTCTCTTGCAACGAGAGATATCGTTGCACGTGCTACAGATCGAGTACTCAAACTCACAGGAAAATCACACGTCTTATTGGTCACTGAACATTTAGATTCGGATATTTTGAAAAATAAATTCCCGACAATCAGCCAACGGCTTTCATCGAACGGAATCACTCTTGGAGTAGACCCAATCCCTGTAACTCCTGCAGCACATTACATGGTTGGAGGAATAGAAGTAGATGATTTTGGACGGTGTAAAAACTTAGACGGAACTACATTCAAAGGACTTTTTGCAGTTGGTGAAGTTGCATGTACTGGGCTTCATGGAGCCAATAGACTAGCATCGAATAGTCTTCTAGAAGCAGTCGTCATGACTCATCGAGCATTGGAATATGCCCTCACAATTACATCGAAAGATGATATAAAAAATGAGGGAGATATCCCCCCATGGCGTGCGAAAGGGCTAGATAATTTAGTGGAACATGCCCCCCTAAAAGCAGATCTAGAAACTTTACAATCAATTATGTCTGATGATGTAGGCCTACTTCGTAGGAATGAAAGGCTCCAAAGAGCACAAAGAAAAATAGAGCATATTGCCAAAGAAATTGACTTAATATGGCGAAGATGCATTCCTACAAGAAAACTGGTTGAATTAAGAAACATGTCAATAGTTGCAAGTTTAGTTGTTGAAGCGGCTATCTCTCGGAAAGAAAATGTAGGATTACACTTCAATCTAGATCAATGATCAATGATTATATCGACAAACCACGAACCAAATCCCAAAGTGTTTGAGTTCGAGGTACTGGGACACCATGTATTTCGGCCCTTTCTACCAAAACCCCACATATCCAATCAACTTCAGTAGGAGCCCCATTCATAACATCTTGAAGCATACTACAACGATTTTCAGATGTTGAGACTAATACATCATCTAATGTATTCTGTAATTCAGCGAAATCAATTGGAATTCCTTCCAATTCCGCTACAGTCGCACCCTCCATCATTACCGAAATAGCCAAATCATGAAGAGGAGGAATTAGAATTTCTCCGTTTCGAACTCCACAAATAGCAGCTATAGGATTGATGGCAAGATTAAGCAACAATTTCTCCCATACAAAAGGTAGAATTTCATCAACAAAAATTGGAGAAAGTTCTGCTTCGTCTAAAATTTTCAGGATCCCAGACAACAATCCTTCTCGTATGGAAAAATTGTTTTTTTCCAAGGGGCCCAAAACAATTCGACCGATCCCTCCCAATCTAATTTCTCCTGGTCCAATTCGAGTAGAACCATGTGTGATACTGCCACCAAAAGTCCTCCCTCTACCTACTACAGATGCAATACGGTTTAGATGCCCTAGGCCATTCTGAATCCCAATTACGAAGCCGTCACTAGCCAGATGATTCTCGGCCAACATTGTCAATTCGGAAACTGAATCTTGTTTGCAACAAATAATGGCTATATCGACATTTTGATCGGTTTCTAAAATCGAAAAATCTGAAGGTTCTAACAAATCAAAAACAGATTCACTGGAATGTACTATCACGCCTCGCTCGAGAAGTACTTTGTTTGTTTCTCCTCTACTGTAGATTATCGGAGAAATTCCAGTTCTAGCAATCCTATAGGCAAGTAAACTACCAATTGCACCCATCCCAAATATTCCTATTCGCAATTTATCACCCCAAGCCACATTCAGTTTCAGGGTAGCAAAGGGCAGCGAAATGAATTTCCAAGCCTATGGTAGAAGATTCAAACCATATTGATGTAAAGCCTCCAAATACCTCAGGACGATCAGTATCTATAGTGATTGAACCATTAACAGGAATAGAATCAGGAATGGTAATGTTCCAAACTTGATCTAAAGGAATAGATGAATGAATAACTGGAATTAGTGAAACTGATTCCATACCAACGTTTGAAAGAACAATGGAGGAATCGGATACATCCGAATTTAATACCATTAATTCCCCATTTGCAAGTAGTGAAGGACCACTAGATAATTCAAAAATGGTAGGAGAAGAACCATCACACACAGTCAATATTCCAAAATCAGGAAGGAGGAGTGTTCCATTCAGAAGATTATCAGAAAAATGGACAATTTGAGAATCATTATTGGAAGTAGATGGGCTCCAGGACCAATTGTCTGAAAGCAATGTATCTGGTGATTCAGAACAAGCACTAGATTGATTCAAATGCCAACCGATTGCATTTGCATTGAATGGGCTCACAGAATCAAATTCAGTGTAGTTTTCAAGAGCCACTAAAGAACGATTCACATCAATCAATGGTGCAATCAGAGATAAGGAACCCCCATCATCTGATTGATAACTAAGTGTTGGACCAAGGATTCGGCCATCGTTTGACTTGGTTGCCGTTTGGATCGCCCCCTCTAATGGCTCTACACAAACCAACTCTGGGTTTTCTTCGGTGATATTGATTGGATCATCGATAGCGTGAACATTTCCTTGAATTAAACTCCACATAGGATCATCCAAAGTGATATTTGCAGGTAAAGAATCGAAACCTATTGCCATTCTAACACAATGATTTTGATCAATATTGGAAACCCAACCTTCATCCAGAATTCTAACTGATTCATTTACACTAACCGAAGTTCTGTGATTAATTTCAATTCCATTTGTACTATGAAATAATAAATCCAATTGTATTACTCCAGTAATCGATTCAGAAGGAGGTTCTAATCGAATTTTAATTGTCTTTGATGATTGTTGGGAAACATCAGAATACACGCAATCAAGACCTGAGAAATTTTCTTCATCAGGACACATGATTTCGATAATCCAACCATCTATTGCCCCCGATGGAGAAACATGAACTCTGCCTGAAAGATCAAGCAACCCATTTGTAGAAAGAGGGTATTCTAAACTAGAATTATTTCCTAAATTTACCACATATTCAGTCTTCCAATCTGATGAGTCAAGATCATCTTCCCAGTTTTCTAATGAATAAGTGACGTCTAATGAGGGGCATGCAATTAATAAAAATGCGAAAATCACTCCATGGCTCCAAAATATCCTATCTCCGGAACATTCTGTTTCGTTAACCACCAAAGGAATAGGGATAGTCTCGGACTGGAAACGACGCCAAACTGCTAGGCTACCTATTGCAATCCATAACCAATAATCGCCTTGAAAATATACAAGGAGAGCAAAGACAACTGTAAGTAAAAGCCCCCATGCTTGAATCGATGTGTCTTCGCCAATATATCGACCATGGTACGCAGAGAAAACATGATCTCCCGGGAAATTCGGGATTGGAAGAAGTAAGATGAAACCTACAATCATCATACCGTGTCCAGCTAACAATATAGGAGACGCCCACTGAACCTTGTATTGGATTGATTCTCCAATAATGATTGAACCTAATGTTTCTATTAACCAATTCAAATTCAAAACAAAAGGAACTTCATCTATTTGCCCTGGAGAACTAGGAGTATGGAATAGACCTACAAAAACAAATATGATTCCTGAAACAATCATAGTTAACGGTAAGACCAAAGAAACCTGAGCTAAACTTTGAGGATTCGGAAATCGTATTTCATCAATTCGACGAGTTTGGAGGATTCCAATCAAACCGAAGGGCCAAATGGGACTCAAACCCGTAATAGGAAAGGGAATACTGATCGGTAAAAGATGGTCTACTACAACACCATGACGTCTTGCAATAAATCGTCTCAAAACACTGGCTAATCCGATAGATGCCATAATTGGCAGAGCATATTGAATCGCCCCAATTTGTAGAGCACCCCATGAAGCAGGATCTATTCTGGCGTTTACTCTACCACTCCAACTTGCTCCAATAACAGTTAGAAAGGCGAAGGAAAGGCACCATAAGAAAAACAAACTCCTTGAACCAAGTACTGCGCCCCTTACTGGATGAGGTTTAATCTCTAGAAAATATGGTTCATCTTCATCGAGAATGGGAACCCAACCTAGAGGAACCAACTTTGAACAAAGCGATTCTAAGCTTGAATCTACATCTTCTGTTATTGCATCTACATTCCAGCTGAATCCAGTTTCTCCTTGAGAGATAATAACGAAATGATCGTTGATTATCTCCTCTAGAAAATCGTGTTGCGACCAAGATGCTCGCTCCACACGAATTGCCGGAACCCCTGACTCCTCCAAGCCCCTCACCAATACATCGTCTAAGTCGTGAGATATGACCCTTCACATGTTAATCGAAGATTGAAAAACAATCATTTGTTCTTAAATCGCTTCAATCGGAACGTTTCTTCACGCTCCATCTCTTCTAACCTGAGTTGAATAAATGACTGAGCTTCCTGCATTTGAGGAATTACCACGAATTCTAGAGCATTCACCCTTCTCTTCGTAGCCTCTATTTCCTCAAGAAGACGTTTCAGAGTTGCCTCCATTTCCGCTGCTTTGACAATTTTTTCTATCAGCGTAGAATAACCGTCTGCAGCCTCATCAATATATGGTGAACCTCCAACCAAACCCATTCCTCTCTCATCCATTGTGCTCGACAGGTTTTCACCTGAAACACTTGGAACGACTACACCCATGATATTTCGTCGCTCAACCATGACCTCAGGGTGATTTGAAATCGCGATTGCGGCACTTTGTACTTCGAGTCCACCTTCAATCGCACTAGCTAAATCAATTCCCGCTTTCGCTTCACGGAATGTCTGAACCAATTCTTCTCGGGCTGAAATCATCTCTGAAAGAAGAGTCCTAAACTCATGGAAAAGTCCATCTCTCTTCATCTTGAGTAATTTGTAGCCATTCTGAGTCTGTTTAATTCGTCTCTTTAGGTTAATGAGTTCACTGCGTGTAGGCTTGATATCTAACGCCATGATCATTCACCTCAGTATTTTTCCTAGAATTATTCCTTCTTTTCAGTTGGATGATACTTAGCAATCAATTCATCATCTAATCGTTCAAGGTACTTTGTATCAATATTGGATAACAATTCCCAGCATAGATTTAGAGTACCGTCGATGGTTCGATCTTCATCTCTTCCTTGTCTAACGAATTTATCTTCGAAAATATCTGAAAATTTGAGATACTGCAAATCTCTCTCATTTAGTGCATCTTCACCTACAATCGCCACCAATCCTCGAAGTTCTCGACCTTGAGCATAGGCCGCATACATCTGATCACTGATTTTCTTATGGTCATCCCGAGTGGTTTCCTCTCCAATACAACCGCCCATCAGACGTGATAGAGATGGAAGTACGTTAATTGGAGGATAAATTCCCGCTTGATGTAATTCACGTGAAATAACAATTTGACCTTCAGTAATATATCCAGAAAGGTCAGGTATCGGATGAGTAATATCATCACCAGGCATTGTCAAAATTGGGAACTGAGTAATACTACCTTTCTTACCCTTCACAATTCCTGCGCGCTCGTAAAGCATTGCCAAATCGGTATACATGTATCCAGGATAACCTCGACGTCCAGGTACTTCTTCACGAGCAGCACCAATCTGACGTAGAGAATCACAATAGTTGGTCATATCTGTATAGATAACTAGTACGTGGTAATCATGTTCGAATGCAAGATATTCTGCCGCAGTCAAAGCAAGACGTGGAGTAATCAAACGCTCCACAGCTGGATCGTCTGCTAGATTAACGAACAACACCGCATTCTCTAGTGCACCAGTTCTTTCCAAATCAGCACGGAAGAAATTGTATTCTTCAGCAGTAATTCCCATTGCACAGAAAACCACAATAAATTCTTCATCACTGTCTTTCAGTTTTGCTTGACGAGCAATCTGCAAAGCAATATCATTGTGAGGAAGCCCAGATGCACTGAAAATCGGAAGTTTCTGTCCACGAACTAAAGTTGTACAACAATCAATTGCGCTAACTCCTGTTTGAATAAAATCATGAGGCGATTGTCGAGAGTATGGGTTAATTGCAGCACCAATAATGTCTGCTTTCTCATCTGCAACAATATCTGGTCCGCCGTCTCTAGGCCTACCTGCTCCATCTAAAATTCGACCGACTAAGCCTTTACTAACTGGTAGTTTGAACACATCCCCTAGGAATTTAACACCGGCCTTTCGATCTATTCCCTCAGTACCCTCGAACACCTGAACGACAACCATGTCGTCAGAAGTATCGAGGACTTGGCCATTCTTGGTAGAGCCATCTGTGAGACGAATTGTTACGATCTCACCATATGCTACAGGTTCAGTCTTTTCTAGGAACACCAATGGTCCCTTGATATCGGTGATTGTCTTGTACTCTTTACTTGTCATTTTTCATCCCCCCCTTATTGGGCCTCCACAGAGTTGCTAATTTGGCTAACCATCTGTTCAACTAGCCCCTCAATCTTCTCGAGGTAACCTTCAGCGAATCTAGCGCGCATTAGTTCAATACGCGCAGGTACATTCACGACATCTTCGAGAACTGCACCAGCAGCCATGGCTTTCTTAGCCTCTTCTTGGAATGTAAGAATTGCACGAGCCATTGCATATTGTTGCTCGACTCCACTGTAAGCATCCACTGGATCAAAACCATTCTGTTGCAGGAAATATACTCGAATCATTCGAGCAACCTCAAGCGTCAATTGTTGATCCATTGGTAAAGCATCAGAACCTACAAGTTGAACAATTTCTTGCAACTCCGCTTCAACCTTTAGAAGAGCACTGATTTCTGTTCTAACCTCAGGGAAATCACTTGCAATATTGTCCCTAAACCACTGATTAAGACTCTGAGGATACAACGAATAAGAATTCAACCAGTTGATTGCAGGGAAGTGTCGCTGACGTGCTAGACCTGCATCTAGGCCCCAGAATACCTTCACAATACGTAGAGTTCCTTGACTGACCGGTTCTGAAATATCTCCGCCTGGAGGGGACACAGCGCCGATCACAGTTACTGAACCATCATCTCCATTCAAGGTCTCTACTCGACCTGCACGCTCATAGAATTCTGCTAGACGGCTAGAAAGATATGCAGGGTAACCTTCCTCACCAGGCATCTCTTCAAGACGACTTGAAATCTCACGCATTGCTTCTGCCCAACGGCTAGTTGAATCTGCCATTAGAGCAACGTCATATCCTTGATCACGGAAATATTCTGCAATTGTAATTCCAGTATATACAGATGCTTCACGTGCAGCAACAGGCATGTTGGAAGTATTTGCAATCATTACTGTACGATTCATCAACGGCTTACCAGTATTAGGATCAATAAGATGAGGGAATTCGTCCAACACTTCAGTCATCTCATTTCCTCGTTCTCCACATCCAATATACACTACAATTTGAGCATCAGAATACTTGGCTAAAGATTGCTGAGTAACTGTTTTTCCAGAACCAAAAGGACCAGGGATTCCAGCAGCACCACCCTTAGCTAATGGGAATAAGAAATCAAGAATTCTCATTCCGGTTACCAACGGTGTATCTGGAGCATATTTCTGAGTAAATGGTCGAGGATGACGAACTGGCCACTCTTGCATCATCTGAATCTCTGTTCCATCATCAAGAGTACAAACTGTCTCTGTAACATTGAATTCACCTGATTCAATAGATTTGATTTTACCAGATGCTTTTGGAGGTACCATAATTTTGTGTGTAATAGTATCAGTTTCCTGTACTGTTCCAATTAATTGCCCACCTGAAACTTCATCGCCTACAGAAGCTGTGGATTCGAACATCCACTTCTTCTCTAAGTCAAGACCATCTGCATCAACTCCACGAGTGATAAACACACCCATGACTTCCTCTAAGGTCTGAAGAGGTCGCTGGATTCCATCATAAATTTGAGTTAAAAGACCAGGACCCAGTTGAACCGACAAAGTCTGTCCAGTACTGAATACTGGTTCACCTGGTCGAATTCCTGATGTATCCTCATAAACTTGAATCACAGATTGTTCCCCATGGATTTCAATTACTTCTCCCATCAACTTCTCATGCCCTACTCGGACCACTTCGTACATTCTTGCATCAATTCCAGTCGCAGTAACGACCGGTCCTGAAATTCGATAGATGACGCCTTCATTTTTGCTCATTTCTTTCACTTCCATTTTTTCTTTTTTTACTTCCACAAGTCTACGCCTAGTGCCTTCCTAATGGATTCCCGCAATGTATTATCTTCCTCGGTTCCAATACCTAGGAACGTTGGCGTGATACTCAGATTTACCTGATCACGAATACGTTCGGGAAGACGACCAAGGTCGCGGGAATCTAAGACGACGATGCCGATTTCTCGATCAGACATCAGCTCGCGGCACGTTGCAGCAAGTTCGTCGGTGTTTGTAGGGTTGTGAAGGTGAGTGATACCAGCTAATTGGAAGCCAAGTGTAAATTCAGGACTTCCGACAACAGCAATCTCCATTCATTTCCCCCCTACAATGTCAAATGCGCTTCAATAATGCCTTCCGGCAAACCAGCCGCTTTACCGCGCACGAGTAAACGGAGATTTTCAACTTCGAGTTGTTTCCTCTGTATGTAATACACAATTGGAACACCCGAAATCGGATTGAGATGTGAGAAACGGAGAAGAAGTTCACTCCGTTTATGGTGGAATAAATCCACAACTGGATCCAAAGAAAATCCAGAATCTACTGCAGACAGTGCTGCTTCAAGACCTTCGTCATCGAAACTAGGTGTTCTACGAAGAGCGGCCAACAAATCGTCATTATTCTGACATGCTAACAGTGCCTTTTCTGTAGATTTAGACAGGCCACTTCCAGGAATGAAAATTTGTGCTCTCTTCTCTGTGGACAAGCCTTGACGCATCGCTCTCATAATATTCAAAATATCTCGATGAGCAATTTCCATTCTAAGATAACGTTTGAGGCAAGAATGTGGACCTCGTGTAGGAATTGCTTTCAGTGCTTGACGATAATAAGAGCGATCTAAAGCATCTTCATATTCTGCTAACCCGGATTCCGGAGGAACCTCTGCAAAAATACGACTACCTAATCTCATCTTTTGTATTGATGCAGCCGCTTCAGCAAGGTTGGAGGATGAATCGATGATGTTGATCCATCGCGTATTATGCGGATTCTCCGCAGGTAACGCACCTTCGCCTACTTTGGAACCATCTGCTCCACTCTTCACGGCTCTAAGTACTGCTTTTGCCTTATTGAAATCAATTCTAAGTGCCCAAACATCGACAATATCGGCTAATTCACCGTTACAAAAACGTTCAACTTCGTGAACTTCTCGATCTAAGTTATGGCTCAAAGCGGCTTCAACCAATTCCGCACCACTAAGGCGATGCCCATACAAATCCATATCAGCACGATAACCTGCATCCCCTATTGTGTTAGCAATACTATCAGGTTCTAATTTCAACAATTGGCGAACTCGAGTTCGATCTAACAAACGAGATCTACGGGAACGAGCACGTGCGGCTGCATTAGCCCAATTTGCTCGCCCTAACCACATTGAAAGTCACCTCATTCTCCAAATAATGTCCTAGTTACATCGCCAAGAGAATCTGTCCAGACCTCTTCAAGGCGATTATCAAACGTATAATCTAACCGAATGCTATTATCTTCAGCGACGAGGATGAAGCCACCTAGGGCATCTATATCCTCTCCCACAGTAAAACCGCTGGCTTTCTGTTCCAATGCAGCTCTATCAATAGATGCTGGAAGTAACGTCATCTTGCCGGAACTTTCCGACTTAGCCTGTTTTAACATCGAATCTAACATTGCTGATCTCTTCGCTAACTTGGGATTCCCAAGTTGACTGCGAACGGCATCTAGAGTGATGTCGATTTCTTCCCTGCGCGCTACAAGAACATCCTTCTGGTTCATTTGTCTTGCACTAGCCACCGATTCTTTGGCAATTTGTGCCGCTTCTATTTCAGAACCTGAAAGGGTCGAAGATGCATGCATTTCCACTTCCTTCTGCGCTTCTGAAGCAATATCGGCAGCCTGTTTCTTAGCCTCAGCTATAATCGCCTTAGCTTCTGACGCTGCTTCCGCTGCTATGTCCTTAGCAAGTTGTTCTAAACTCATGGTACAATCCTCACTATCGTGAATTTGTTATTCGTTCCAGAATGTTCACATCAAGAACATTGCTAGGAAACCGAACAAAACGATTGTTTCAGGCAATGCTGTGAAAATTAGACCGGTTACGAACTTGTCGCCATCTTCTGCAACCATTCCGACTGCAGCGGCTCCAATCTGTCCTTGGCTGAGGCCAGTGCCGACGCCAGCAAGACCTAGGGCGATACCTGCTCCAAGGGGCATACCCCAAGCATATCCACCGCTGGCCGTCGCTGCAACAGCACCTGTCGCTGCAACCACGTCTGCCATGCCAAAAAAGGCTAGCAGAACGATCATCATTCTCATTACGTTTCTCATCATCTTTGGGTTCATTTCTCATTCCTCCGTTTTTTGTATCCTGCGCGAACACGCGCGGGAATATGTCATTATTGGCCGTCCACCTCCACGAAGCGGGACCGTCCTCCTAGGGGAGCGAAAGGCTTCCCTGAAGCGGTGTAGAATTGGCGCATCCATTCAACGAAATGGAGTCTTGCAGCATGTATGTTCGGACTAAATACTCCTAGAACCCATGCAAAAATCTGGACAGCGAACCATCCAATCAAGGCAACTATTGCAACTAAAATAGATCCTCCTGTGGAGAATCCTTCGACAATCATTGGATAGAGTAAACCATTTCCTGCCTCTGCAATTTTTACTCCAACTATTCCAACTGCGAATAATCGAACATAAGAAAGTGTAGTTGGCAACATTCCAATGGCCTCTATAGGTCCTAAGAGAAGAGCTACTGGTAGAGGAACATTCTCATGAGTTAGATGAACAATGATGAGAAGTACCCCCACTCCAGCAGCAATGGCTCCACCCATTTGAATGTCTGAAAGAAGTGCTTCGTAAGCCTCAGAAGGATTGCCCTGCAAAATTAGGTACGCATAAGAAAAGAAGAAACCGCCACCTAAGACCAGCATCCAAGAGACCTTGCCAAATAGAGCACCAGACCAACCATGCCCGTGCTTAATTTCATCAATTGCTCCAAGAACGAATGCAATCATTAGGTGGACTACTCCGAGATAGATAGTTAGTAGAATCAAATCGGTTAGATTCCCAGTAACACGGTGGAATGGGAATGCTAAGACTACCCCCATTGGGAGGTTGGCCTCAAACAAATTATGATGATTTGAAAATTCACCACCATATGGATACATTATTGAAAGTGAAGAAGCCCATGGTGGGACTCCATCTGTAAAGACCCAATGACATCCTCCTGAACCGTAGCCACCAGCTGCATGCAAGGCCGCTTCACAATGATAATGAGGAAGTATCTCAAATCCTGCGAACTCTCCATAGATGTATCCAAATAGAATTGTAGATATTCCAATGTAGGACAATAGTTTGGCTCCAAGTATACCTAATTCATTACCTGAATCCTTTGTTTTCATGTAAACTAAGCCACCAAGGCCTAAAGTCATCAACCCATACAACATATCGCCCAACATCAAGCCAAAGAATAGTGGATAAGTGAATAGCATGAATACTGTAGGATCAATCTTACCGTAATCTGAACGACCAACTGCATCTGTTAGTAATTCCATTGGTTTGGAAAGGCCATGATCTCCAAATGCGATTGGTGGGCTTGGAGAATCGTGATCATCATGATGTCCGTGCAAACCATGATGCTTTGGAGCTACATCTGTATCAACATGGATATGACTACAAAGGGAATCTAGGGAACCTTGAACTTCAGCAACTCTGTCGGCTACAACCCACCCATCTATCACGAATGCATGTTTGCTAACTGCAATTCTAGTTGGTGCAGTAGATTCTACAAAATCTCTCTCTAGGAGTTCTAAGCCACAAATGAATTCAGCCCCGTGTGATGAAGTCCAATCTTCCAGGGCATTTTCCAAATTCTTTTTCTCCTCCATAAGGGATTCCAAATTCTTCTTTTCAGCAGACAATTCTGATGAAGGGGAACCTTCGCCTGAAGGAGGTTGGACAGCAGTAAATCCTAGAGAATCTAATTCTTTAGAGGTCTTATCCGCATCTTCGTTTCTAACTACAACGACACAAAGGCGACCATTTTCTGTTTTTGCCTCTGCAACGAAACCCGAAACTCCTGCTGATTTAAGGGCAGAATTCACCGAGCTCTTTCCAGATATTCTCCCGACCAAAGGAGTCGCGTTTTGATAACCATATAATAGGTCTAAATCGACTCCTAAAAGTGAAAAATCTTCCAAAGATTGGACTCTTTCTTTTGAAGAATTAATCAAGGAAGTGAGATCTTCAATTCGTTCAATTTTTTGAGCAGCATCACTAACTGCTTCCTCTAAACTACCAGATAGCCACTCTCGTACCTTTGATTCCTGTACTTTTGCCTCTGGATTTTCGGGTGCAACCCAATTTGAAACACTTCGATAAGTGGTCAATTGTTTGGCAATGTCTTCATGATCACTCCTAGGAGATCCTAAATCAAATTCATCGCCATCTTCGCCATCGAAATCAATGATGTCGATGGCATTCAATGCTACCAGCCGATGCATCACATCATCAAGTTTGGAGCGCAAACCTGCAGCAACAAACCGAGCCATAGGCCGATTCGTCATCTCTCCAACCATTATTCCACCCCATTCAAGATCTAATTGCATCCAAAACTAAAGCAACTGCTGCATCTCTATTTGATTCTGCATTTGAATGAACTTCAGAAAGTGCAGATTCACCTGATTTCTTGACCTTGTCTGCTTCACCAGATGCTGAATCCCGAGCAGATTGGAGATTACTCTGAGCAGTAGATTCTGTTTCTCGACGTCCTGCATTTATCGATTCAGTTGCAGCTGCTCTTGCATCGGAGAGTATACGTGATGCTTTTTCCTTCGCATCTTGAACGGTTTTTTCAGCAGAAGCCTCGGCTTCTTTCACAGCACGTAGGATGTCATCTCTTCCCAAAGTGAATCACCTTGCTCACGCCCAATAAAGACGGGCTTATCATATTGACCGTTGAAAATTGAAGGATGAAATTTGCAAACAGAGAAGACTCAAAGGTAGTTCTCAACTCGGAAATATGTGGACCACGCCTTAATGGGAGAAGAGGACTGGGCAATTCTCCAGTCTAATTTAGAGGCCACTATTCCAGTATACGACCGCATAAACCGTTTTGCAACCTTTGGACAAGATCAAAGATGGAGAAAAATGGTGCAAGAACGATTGCCAAAAGAAGGACATATTCTCGAAATCGGCTGTGGACCGGGTTCCTTCGCAGAAAATCTCTCTGGGAGAGATCTAACATGTTTAGATCCAATTCCAGCAATGCTTTCAGTTGCAGAACCAAGAGTAAACAAGAAACGTCTAGAACGAGGAGACTCGGCTGTAACGTTTGTTGAAGGAACTGCTGAATCGTTACCATTCAAAGATGCATCATTCGATGCAGTCTGTTCACTCTTTTCATTTCGAGATTGGTACGATAAACCAACTGGTTTAGCAGAAGTACTTAGAGTTCTGAAACCAGGTGGCAAATTAGTAATTGTAGACCCTGCAAAAATGAATCGTTTTCACGGATGGCTTGGTTACCTGTACATGCGAATTTGGGTAGGGACATATGCTAGATTTGTCTGCAAACAAAAAGACCACCCATGGAAGTGGTTAACGAAAACTTACGTCCATTTCGGAACAACTCGCGACTATGTTCGAATGCTGAAAAATACTGGATTTACAGAAGTTAATTCGAAAGTAGTCTTCCCAGGGATGGCAACAATTTGGCAAGGTCAGAAACCTTGATTTGGTCAAAAGATTAGAAACATCCGGCGACAGGTGACTGCTCGCCAAATAATTCCTTTCGTTAAACGGTTGAAAAGAAGGTTAAGAATCCAGTCAGGTAAGCGGAATAAAAGGCTGCCAAATCGGAAGGAACGTTTGGAATTACGCATTACCTTCCCCATTTGGTCTTCCCACCTTTTTTCATATTCTGTAAGTGGAGTACCGTCCTTCAAATGTTCTGCGATCACTTGACCTGCAATCCTTCCACCTACCATGGCTATGGTAATACCCGCACCATTTGACGGAAGTACCATCCCTGCTGCATCTCCAACCAACAGATAATTTCCTTTTACGAATGTCTTGATTGTTCCAGACATTGGAAGTGACCCTGCTCCCTTGAATGATATATTTCCATCATATTTCGCAATGAATTCATTTGCATATTCATTCATTGATTTTCCTTTGGAAAAACTCTTCTGAATTCCAAGGCCAATATTGGCACCACTTGATTTAGGAAACATCCAGGCATAACCGCCTGGAGCCATGGAACCAAAATGAAGTTCAACAGCATCACCAAAATCACCCTCCATCAAAACAAATTTAACAGGAATCTTGGTGAATGATTCACTCCAATGATCTCTTAGAATAGGGTCATTATGCCCACCTGCACCTACAATTATCCGTGCCCTATAGGAAGTTCCATCCTTCAATAAAACAGAGTCTCCTTCAACGGATTTAACCTGATTACCAACAAGATATTCAGCACCATTTTCCTTAGCAAGTTCAACAAGTGCTTCGTCGTGTGCGACTCGATTGAGTACCAAACCTTCGAAATCAAATCTCAATGGCTTACCTGAAGGTGGCACAATATGCATCTTCGAAGATCGTCTAGAAATTGCATTTTCAGGAGTCTGAAATATATCATCCATTTCAGGAACATTGGGGCACAGCCGCCTCATCTCTTCGTTTGAAGGCACCAGCTCTCCACACTGTAATGGGGACCCGATGGGATCTCTTCCATCAATAACCAACACATCAGCGCCACCAGCAGCAGCATAACGTGCAACGGTACTTCCTGCCGGGCCTCCTCCAATAACTATGACATCTCTGAGCCTATCTTCAGTCATGATATCACACCTTTCGACCAAGAGACATCTCTGCTAGGCCTTCCATCAATTCTCGAGCAGAGGATTGAGGCAATCGGCGAAGGCGTGCTAATGCATTAATCAGATGAGTTTCTATCAAATTGCGAGTATAATCAAAGGATCCTGCTTCATTGAGTAATTCAGTTAATTCATCCCAATATGCATCATTGAATGACTCTAGAATCTCTGCCATTCTTTGTCTTGGAGCCCCATGTAAAATTGTCAGAGCATGGATTAACGGTAGAGTCATTTTTCCTTCATGTACATCTGTGCCCCGTGGCTTACCCATAGACAAATCTCCAGTTAAATCTAGTAAATCATCTACCATCTGAAAAGCAATTCCAACTCCCATTCCAAACTCTTTGAGATTCTCAATATCATCTTCAGATGCCCCGGCTAGAATTGCTGCTGCTGCACATGCATTGGCAAATGGTCCAGCCGTTTTTCCTCTTACAATTTCGTCATAATCCTCGGGACGTGTGGTAAGATCTCGAATATGTCTCATTTGCTTTAATTCAGCAGCAGCAATTGCCGTACAGGTCAGAGAAACAGAATCTACGATTCGGTTCTCTGCCCGGCCTCCCAATCCAAAACCCAAAACAAAGAGATAATCTCCGGCAATAATTGCCTCAGCATCCCCATGTGCAACATGAAGAGTAGGAGCGCCTCGACGTAATTTTGCACCATCGTAAATATCGTCATGAATCAATGTAGCAGTGTGAATTAATTCGAATGCTAAAGCTAATTCCATTACTTCTTCCGATAACTCTCCACCTGCTGCTTCGTGAGCCAACAATGTCAGTACTGGCCTCCATCTCTTGCCCCCTGCCATCAATACGGTTCTTGCCATAGCCATTGCTTCAGCAGAAGGGCCAGCCATTTCCTTATTGACGAGTTCTTCCAAAGATTCCTCTACCTTATCCCTATATGCGCTCAACCGCGCCTCAAGATCTATGCTCACAACCATGGGAATGGGTCGATGTCAAGGGTGTGCTATATCAACGGGTGTGCAGACGACAGCCTACTATGAACGACGAGCGCAGGGACAAGATAGGGGTTCTGTCGAGCCTTTCACACCACTGTGCAGCAAGAATCGATGCTCTTTCGGCCCATTTGACAGATTATGAAATATCAAATGTCGATGAATTCTCATCAGCATGTACACAATTAGATGATGGTGAAATTGATTTATTGATTGCACCAAGTGATTTGGTTTGGGAAGAGCGTAGCATTCTTGCGAACAAAGGACTTGCAATCGTTTCTTCAATTCAACGGAATCATCCATTTCATGTCTTGGTCTCTAATGACAATCCAGAACATCTCAAAGCAGATGCAATAATTCTGTGCGACTCCATTCTAATTCAAAGACAATTAATGAGAAGGAGAGGAAAGGTACCTAGAAGAATTGACTTACGAAAATTCTCTGATTATGAGTTAAATTCAGATGAAGGAGAAGACCTTAGAAGGGCAGAAAAAATGATCACTAGCGGAGAAATTGATGGATTCATAATCCCTCGAGGAAGTTATTCAATGGCTGGACTAAACGAAAGACGTCATGCGTTACTTCCAGATGCAGAAGAAATGGCAGGAACCCGTTTTGTACCTATTCCTTTTGTAGATTTAATGCTCGTTGTAGCAAGGCAAGGATTCCCAGAACATTCCATTCGTGATTGGACCGAGGATGAAGCGATGAATGCTTGGAGAGTTTCAAAAATGGTTCTAGAAAGGACTCCTCCGATGTTTCACGACCGAATCGGAATACATTACAGACAAAGGCAAGTTGGTGCAATGTTAGAAGAAGCTGAAAAGGTGAAGGATTTATTCGTACTTGAAACACTTATTGATCCAGAAGGGGAAGTTGATGATTTGGTCCGATATGAAATAATTATCGAGACCCTGAATACTGATGGTACAAGAACAACTGGAATTGAGCGAGTAGGGCCTGTGGACAAGCTTGATGTTGATATTCATTTCATGATGAATGATTGGAATTCAATTCTAGAGGGCATACCTATGACCACAGAAGAATAACTACTCGGCGATTTCCATTCTGTTTCAGAATGTGCTTCTAACGCTCAGCCTCAGCGCAACATATACAACGCCTACAGACACGATAGTCGGAATTGAGGCCGAGGATATGGATATAGACACAGAACGTCTGGCTATTCTTCACACGAGCAAACTGGAAGACCTCAAGGAGATTGCATCAGAGTCAGGGGTGCCTCGCACTGGCTCTGTCGAACGATTAAGAATCAGATTAATCCAATCTATTATCCTCCCAAGTGAAGATCTAACTTGGGATGGAATCCAAGACCTTTCAAATCAGCAACTTACAGACCTACTGAAAATATTCGGAGTAAAGAGTTCGGGTTCACAAAAAGATAAGCGACAACGGATTTGGTTGCACATTCACCAAGATCCGAAGAAACTAACCATTGATTCCTTAGCAGAGATGAATAGAGATGATCTTCACGAATTGTGCGCCAGATTAGAGATGCCTCGTTCAGGAAATAAGACTCAACTCATAGGTCGAGTTGCTGGAGTACTCTCCAATCAGGAAGGAGCATGGGGGCGAATTAAACGATCAGTGAAGCGAGGATCTACTTCTTCAGTACCGACTACAAAACCAACCCCTCCCCCTGCACCGATAGTTTCTCCAATTGAGTTAGAAGAAAGTGAAGAAGAGGTAATTGAAGAACCAATTACAACAATCGAAGAAGTACATGAAGAACCACCTACTGAGATTGAAGTAATCGAAGAAGAAAGCAAACCCTTGCCTCAAACCATAGAAGTTGGCGCTGAAATCGCTTTCAGGGAAACGGAGAGTAGAGAAGCAGAACTTCGTTCCCTGATTCGAGATTTCTTAGTAATAGGAGAACAGACCCCTGAAGATATCGCTGCCTTCATCGAAGATCTAACGCCAAGAGGTTTTGATGTATCACATAGCATAGTCAACGAATATATCCTCAATATGATTCAAGAAATGGCTGAAAGAAGAGAAAAAGAGCATGAAGCTCAATCTTTACTACCTGGTTCATGGAGAGAACGACAATCAATTAGACGATTTGAAGAAGAAAGAACCGGATTACTAGATTCACTCGAAGAAGTTCTAATCACTTCTAGAGGAGATATCCCTGGAGCCAGAATGGCTTTTGAAAAAGTTGCAAGGGATGCTGGTTTGGATTTAGAATTACCATCAATTAGCGGTAGAATACACGGATTATTCGATTTACAAATTTCACTAAACGACATGGAAATGGATGTTGACCCAATTGCTGCAAGACGCGATAGAGCTATTCGATTGCTATTGAGACGAGTTGAAGAAATCGACAATGTAGCTCAATCAACATTAGTACGAATGGAACAGCAAATAGAGGCCTTAGAACGAATTGTTGAGACAGTCATCAGAAGAAATGACGGGAAATTCACATCCCTAGAACACTCATTGATGATTAGATTCCTAGAAAGAAGAGGTTGGGATGCAAATCATCCAGAAGTTCGACCGCGAATTATTGCCGCAGCGGGAGTTCTTGCGGTGGAGATGGGGTACATTTCAGAGGCAGAAATGCCAACACTTCCAGGACAAATTGCCTTGGATCCTGAAAGAGTCTCTGACGTAGTTGAGACACTAAATGACGTACTCGAATCTTTTGGCAAAAGGCCTGCACGCACTATAGAAGAACTAGACGAAATGGAATCAGAAGAAATCGATGAAGCAGAATCCGCCCGCCGAACGTTAGATTCTGCTGATGCGATACTCGATCGATTAAGACAACTCGGTGAAGAAGCAAACTAAAATTCAGTTCACAGTTGAATGATACGTTTGAATCACTCTTGTTACAGATTCTATATCTCGAATATCACGATTGACTAAATCGGTTAAAATCTGCTCTTTCTGACGAACGACTGCTTCGAAATCTGCAGGAGTGCATCCTTTAGCAGTACAGATAATTTCACGAACCTTGCTAGGAACTCCAGTTTCCACAATCTTTCCTTGACTAGCATCATACTTCCAAATGGGATTAAGACGAGGAGTGTCCCCTTCCATACCTGCAATTTCTGCTACCTCAGTAATTCTACGGATATTCTTTCCACCTACATTGAGTCGGGCTTGCATAATAATGAGATCCAACGCATTGAGCATGATTGCAGGCACACTCATTGGTGGATTCACCAATCTTTTCACAGTCTCATTAGCAGTATTTGCGTGAAGGCTACCAAACGAACCATCGTGTCCAGTATTCATTGCCATAAGCATAGTTGCAGCCTCTGGACCACGTACTTCACCAACAATTACTCGATCAGGACGCATTCTAAGACTGGATTTTAAACAATCATTCATGTCAATTTCAGAGGTACCATCTGGACGTCTGTCCCTTGTTTCCATTCTTAGCCAATGATCATGATAAATCTGTAATTCGGCTGTATCTTCAACAGATAATACACGGTCAGACCAAGGAACAAACATTCCAAGACAATTCAATGTAGTTGTCTTTCCGGAACCTGTACCGCCTGCAATTACGAAATTTGCAGGCTTAGCCCCAAGACCATCTACCCATGTCCAAAACATTGCAGCTAATCGGGGAGATACTGTCCCCCAACCTATCAAATCAACAATTGTGATAGGGTCTTCTCTGAACTTACGAATTGTGAGAGTAGGGCCATCAGGGGAAACGGGAGGTATTGTCCCATTTACTCTAGAACCATCTGGCAAACGGCCATCGAAAATCGGCACCATCCCAGGACCATCGCCTAGCGGAACTTCAGTATGTGAGGCGATATTTTTGGCAATCTGAATCCCTTCTTCATCCTCAACCCAAATATTGGTACGACACATTCCATGCTTGCGATGAGCAATTTTGACACATTGTTTTCCGCCATTATACATCACTTCTTCAAGATCATCATCATCAAGTAAGACTTGTAGAGCGCCATACGGATTGGCATTAATCTGGCCATTATACTCATAGAATGGAGTAGGATGTCCTTCTTCGCTGTATACAATTACGTCACCATATTGATCAATTATTTCGGCCATTTTTTTCCCTCATCAAAACATGTTCCCTGCCATGATATATACGCCCTGAAACAAAAGCGTAGACATTAACATCCAAGCCGGTGAAGACCACAAGTACTGTCCAGTCCTACCTAACATACGCCCACTTATTGCTACTGTAACTCCAGTGGCTGCAGCAGAGAAAAGATAGAGCGCCTCAAGGGTTGAAGCTAGAGGATATCCTGTAGAAGGAGGAGCGAAAATCCCCACAATGAATCCAGTGATACAAGGTAACATTAGACCCATTAAGACAATCATGGTAAATGCTTGACCGAAGACCTTCTCTTCCTTCAGTTTCATCAATGCATTCAACTTCTCATACTCAATACTCATTCTGTAAGTAACCTCTTGCAAAGGTGCTTGTTGTTCAAGGGCGGCATCAAGAAGATTGACGACTCTCTGGACCAATGAACTTCGGGATTCAAGAGCAAACTTAGCCAATGCTGCTGTAAATGAGGTCGCTTGAGCTCGAACTAAAGTTTGATCCAACAAAGTACCAGCCACATCATTTCTAGACTTAGCAACATCTGCGAAAGCCTGCTCAAGCCCTAAACCAGCACCTAACTCTGCTGAAATCAATTCCATCATTTCTGGTAAAGCACGATCAATACTGCTCCTCCTTCTAGACTCGATGGCTAAAGGAATGGCTCCTCCGATTCCAATAATTGCTAGAGGAAGAAGAAACATCGCTGTAGGGTTGTCATTTAGACGCTCCATCAATTGCCACAGCATACGAATCGCCTCAAACTCCTGGATCCCTTGTATGAGCCTTTAACCCAATCAATCCCATAGCAATAACACAAAACGCAAGTCCTCCAAATGTAGCCATTCTTGCTACGCCTGGACCAGGCACATCAATCAATCCAGATGCTCCTGCAAAGAGATAAGGAGCCACTGCCATCAATGGCAAAACAATAGGACCAAGCATCCCCACAGTCAAAAGAGCAGTAGGCATTCCTTCCAATGCCTCGATATATTTCATGATCCGATCTGTTCTTTCTTCCTCTTCACGATCTGCCTGCCGACGTAAATCTGAAATTAAATCTGTATTTGAGGTAACATTTGTCTTTAATGTGGTGAGAAGTCGTTTGTAGCCAGTAGATTTTGTGCGAGATGTTGCCTTTGTAAGCTCATCTTCAATGCGTCTTCCAGCTTTGACTCCATCCATGATTTTCTCCATATCCTTGCTTATTGCACCATATCCCCCTCGTGCAATATTGATTAGAACCGATTCAAGACCGACTCCTGCTCCAAGAAGAACGTCAAAAGCACGGAGAGCAGCCAGCAGGTCTCTTTCCTCTGCTTCCATCTTTAGGCCTCCGTATCCTCAATCAAGATTAATTCGACCACTCCAGTTTCAGAATCATAACTCATCTCCTGAATTGCTACCAACATTTCACGATCAATGAATGGATCGATAAAAGAAGGCTGGCCTGCCCTAAAAAGGCCCTCAAGTACTTTGTAACCACGCGTATCTACTGCAAGACGAACGGTATAAACAGCAGATTCTGAACCTTCATCCTTCACATCGTCTCCTTCGCCACCACGAACGAGCTTTCTCTCAAGGCGCCTTTTGATGTTGACAGAAACATGACAAT
>MDSW01167289.1_pt1 | contig 28773 bp, 37 predicted proteins | sample 811171 | NCBI WGS metagenome assembly MDSW01 (sample SAMN05326641, study PRJNA326480) | marine metagenome | isolation source: seawater | place: Atlantic Ocean: North West | collected 2012 | reverse complement strand
TTACGGCTTGTGAAACTGTTGCTGGCGCAAAGGCATTTGTAACAATAGACTCAGGATTTAAATATATAGCTTATGCGTATGGTGTCCCAACAATAGAAACAGCAGACTACTATACAGATGTAGGGCAAATTCACCCAATGATAAAAGCTAGGTGGTTGCCATTTAATGAAAGAGGATTGCCTTTATTATGTAATGTTGATTTTTTTAAAGTGGCTCTATATAATATCTTCAATAATAAAATTTCTACAATTTTTCCATTCTTTAGCAAAAACGAAAATATTTTTAAACTATCATGACAGAGTCACAAAACTTAAAACTCCAGCAAATTGAAATGAATATAGGAGGAGTCGGAATTAGCTGCTTTGACTTTCCAACAAGTATGACTCCCTATGGAACAAAAGAAGTGATATTGGGAAATAAATTTAAATTTGATGAAGTGGATATAGGAGAAGGTGACAATTATGTTGAAGTAGGCGCTCATAATGGACTGTTGGCTTTTTATGTAGCTAGAATTTTTCCTAAAGCGAATATACATATTTTTGAGTGTAACCCTGTTATGGTTACAGCAATCAACTATGGTATTGCAGTAAACGGGTTTAGTAATATCAGATGTTATCCATTTGGTTTAAGCAACTATAATGGAAATTGTGATTTTGGTGTCAACTTGGAGAATACAGGAGGGTCAAGTATGCTTATACATGATGGGCATCATGTAAAAAATCAGAAAGTTAAAGTTTTAGATTTTGAAACCGTGCTATCAACTTTTGATAATATTAAATATTTAAAAATAGACATTGAAGGAGAGGAATTTAAAATATTTAGTAGTTTAATTTCTAAAGATTCTAAATTTTTTGATAGAGTTTCTACATTAAATTTAGAATTACATGATGAGATATATCCAGATCTAAATTTAGACAGAAAAGGTATAAAAGAATATCTATCAACATATGATGATTTAAATATTATATATCAAGATTGATGAAAAAAGTAATAGTTACAGGTGTTACAGGCCAAGATGGTAGTAATATGGTTGATTATCTCTTGAGAGAGACTGATCACATTATAATTGGCGGAGTAAGAAGACTTAGTGTTAAAAATCATCAGAATATTGAACACTTAGAAAATGAAGATAGATTTTTCTTAATTGACTTAGATGTAACTGATGCTCAAAACACTGATGAGGTAATAGCTGAACATAAGCCAGATTATTTTATTAATTTTGCCGCTAATTCTTTTGTTGGAACAAGTTGGAAAATGCCAACTCAACACATGGAGACAAATGCTTTAGCTGTACTACATCAACTTGAAGCTATAAAAAGACATTGCCCTGATTGTAGATATTATAATGCAGGATCTTCTGAAGAGTTTGGAGATGTAATCTGCACACCTCAAAGTGAACTGCATCCATTAAGACCTCGTAGTCCATATGGAGCTTCTAAATGTTCAGCTAGACATTTAGTAAAAGTTTACAGAGACTCTTATGACCTATACGCTGTTCAAGGTTGGCTTTTCAATCACGAAGGAACAAGGAGGGGTGAAGAATTTGTGACTCGAAAAATAACTAAAAATGTCGCTCGCATTTCTTTTGAGTACTCTAAAGAAAAAACCTTTAAACCTTTAGTTCTTGGAAATGTTGATTCAAAGCGAGATTGGAGTGATTCTGAAGATTTTATGGATGGTATATGGAGAATGTTAAATCAAGATGATTTTGATTCTTATATAGACAACAATTATAAACCAAAGGAATATGTGCTTTCTTCTGATGAAACTCACACAATAAGAGAGTTCGTTGAAGAGGCTTTTCATATAGCTGGCTTTCATAGATCCATGTGTCGCTGGGAAGGCAAAGGAGTGCATGAAAAATATTATCATGGAGATGATCTACTAGTAGAAATTAGTGATAAATTTTACAGACCTGCTGAAGTTGACTTGCTTTATGGTGATTCTTCTAGAGCGAGAAAAGATTTAGAATGGCAGCCTAAAACAGATTTTACAGGTTTAGTGACTAAAATGGTAAAATATGATTTAGAGCTTGCAAAATCTTAAAATCTATTCTAACCTCTGGCATGCCTAGAGGTTATAAAGTTTGTTCAAAATGCGGTGATAATATCCCTTCATTTTCAAAAAAATGTAAATGTGGAGAGGTTTTTTCTACCAAAAAGAGGGTAAAAAAACCTGCAAATGAAGGTCATAAAAGGTTGGTAGATTTTATCTCTAGAAATCTTGCAAATAAGTTATCTTCAAAAGAAATGTCTAGAGAAATTCACGTAGCAAAAATTATGCTAAAAACTTGCTATGATGATTATGATTTCTTAGCTAAGTATAAAATACCTAGTTGGGTTAAAAAAAGAAATACTTTGCTTTGGTTTAAAACTAAAGATGGCAAAAAGTATTTAAATTCTAAATATAATGAATATTTATTTCAACCTGAAGTAAAAGAAGATATTTTTGTTGACGAGGGGGAAATTAAGGGTGAGAATGTAGAATATAAGAAGAAAAAGAGTTTAAGAGAATTTTTAGATGAGTAAGAAAAAAGATAAAGGTAAAAGTGCTAGTGATTTTTCTAGCGAGTATTTTAAGTCAAACAAAGACGATCATTATAATTTTGCGAAAGCCGCAGAAGAGTATTTAGTTTCGAGTGGATCTATGTATATGGATCACGTTCTTGGTGGTGGATTTGGTGCAGGTCTACATAGATTTACAGGAGCAAATGAAGGTGGTAAAACTAACGCCGCATTACATGTAATGTTTAACATGTTAAAAAGCGTAAATAAAGCTAAAGGTCTTTTTATAAAAGCAGAAGGTAGATTAAGTAAAGAAATAAAAGAGAGGTCTGGTCTTAAATTCGTCTATGATCCAGCAAAATGGGTGAGCGGAACATGTTTAGTTTTTGAATGTAATGTTTTTGATACTGTAATAGATTATCTAAGAGGTCTTCTTCAGAATAATAGTGAAGATGAAAGGTTTTGCATAATCATAGATAGTATGGATGGAATGATAGCCAAAGATGACTTAGATAAAAGTACTCATGAAGCTAGAAAAGTCGCAGCAGGAGCTTTAATTACGTCAGACTTTTTAAAAAGAGTCAGCCTTGGAATGTCAAAGTTTGGACATATGTGTATTATGATATCTCAAGTGAGATCAGCTATCAAAGCTAGTCAATATACAAAAAGCGATCCCAATAATCAAACTAACAGTAGTGGTGGTAATGCTATTCTACATTATCCAGATTGGATTTTAGAATTTAAAAAAAGAAAACAAGCTGATCTTTTCTTACAAGACTCAGGAGCAACATTAAGTCTTACAAATAAACCAATAGGTCATATAGCAACAGTTCAAATACTAAAATCTACAAATGAAACTACAGGTCAAACAGTTCAATATCCTATAAAGTACGGGAGAACAAACGGGCGGTCTATATGGGTAGAAAAAGAAGTTATAGATATGCTTCTCATGTGGTCTTATTTGCAAAAGAGAAGCTCTTGGATTACAGTTGATTCAACGCTGCTTGAACACTGCAAATCTAATAAACTAGATATGCCTGAAAAATTCCAAGGTACAAATAAAATTTTAGAGAGCCTTGAGGAGAATCCTCAAATTAAAGATATCTTAAAAGATTTTGTACAGAAAGAAATAATGGCCCAATGATTTTCCTTTGCACAAATGGCAGAAAGAAAAAAATAGCAAACTCAGTAAAATATCTAATAGACTGGGATGCTGACTGTAAAAGCGGTATTCAAAAAACAGTAAAAAATGTTTTATACGATAATTGGTTTGCTGATGTAGTCTTTGAAGAATTTCCAGTTGCAGGTACTAGGTTGACTTTTGATTTTTTTAATGCTACAAGAAATATAGCAGTTGAAGTTGATGGAAATCAGCATTATAAGTATAACAAATTTTTTCACTCTAATTCTAGACAAAACTTTTTGTCCCAACTCCAAAGAGATGAAAAAAAAGAATACTTTTGTGAAATTAATAACATAGAACTTATTAGGATTTTAGAGTCTGAAATAGTTGAAGGCAAATTCCCTGATAAAATTTTTTTAAATAGTATATAATATGTCTCTTGTTGAAGAAGAAAGCGCGTTACCACAATCTCTACTACAAAAACTTTATGATTCAACAGGGTCATCTACAGGAGGTAATAAAGGCTTTTTGCTTGTTTATGTAAACTCTGAAGGTGAACCTGTTATAAGCGGTAAAACAGAAAATTCTTGTGTAGAAATGGCTTTGACAAAGCTGTTAGAATTAAGCCTTAAAAATGATGAAAGTTTAAGTAGATGATTAGCTCCCAAAGTTTAGAGAAAAATGTTTTAAGTTGCATACTCCAACACCAACATAAGTGGGAGGAGGTGGCCACTTATCTGAATGAAGATGATTTTTATAGTGAAGACTCTAAAGTTAATTGTTCTATATTTAAGTTGCTGAAACATTCTCTAGATAGTGCAGAAAGAATAGATGAGCATATTCTAATAGAAAGATTAAAATCTTTAGGTGTTTCTTTTCCTGATAGCATTGATGTAAGTGAATATATCAGACAAATGGCATTTATACCAATCTCTGAAGATTTGCTATTGCCTAATGTAAAAGAGTTAAAAAAATATTCGGCAAGAAGGCATATATATAATGCTTGTGTGAAAGTGAGCAAATATGTCAAAAATATAGACCCTAATTTTAAATACTCAGAGATTATAGATCAGTGTGATAAAATTTATAATACTGAGCTTCAAAATTTTGAGGGTGGAGAAACTGAAACCCAAAACTTGTTTGAGTTAATGGTTCCTGTTATTGAAGAACGTGGAGAAAACCCAAAGCAAGAGTTTGGAATGATGGGTCCACATAAAAGAATAAATGAGATATATGGGTCTTTGCTTCTAGCAGGAAATATTTCAGTGATAGTGGCGAGATCAGGTGTTGGTAAAACTAATTTCTGCATGGATTTCACCACTAAAGTTTCCAAGCAATATAATGTTCCTGTAGTTCATTTTGACAATGGAGAGATGAGTGAAGAAGAGTTGATTTTTAGGCAAGCTTCAGCATTAACAGGATTACCTATTTGGCTTTTTCAAACTGGTGACTGGAGAAGTCATTCATACAATGGTATACCTGCTGAAGAGATAACAAAAAAAGTCAGAGACACTCTTGATGAAGTTAAGAATATGAAATTCTACTATGAGAACGTTGCAGGAATGACCCCTGATGAAATGTGTTCTTTATTAAAGAGATTGTACTATACAAAAGTTGGAAGAGGCAACCCTATGATTTTCAGCTTTGATTACATTAAAAGTGATTTTTCTAAGATGGGAGATAGCCCATGGCAACAAGTTTCTTACATGGTACATAGGTTCAAGCAAGCGATACATAGAGAATTATGTTTTGAAGGCAATCCTTGTGTATCTATGATTACTTCTGTTCAAGCAAATAGATTTGGAATTACAAATAACAGGGGTGCTGATACTATAGTTGATGATGAAAGTGTTGTATCTCTTTCTGATGGCATTACGCAATTTTGTTCTCACTTATTTCTTCTTCGCAAAAAAGTTGTAGAGGAAATGAATCAAGATGGAGCTGATAGAGGAACTCATAAATTAATAAATTTAAAATCAAGACATTTAGGTAAAAATCCACTCAGAGCAATCAATGATGTTGAAATGCTTGATGGCTCTAAGCAAAGAAACTATATAAATTTAGAGTTTAGAAATTTTGCTGTTAAAGAGAAGGGTGATCTGCAAGACATTGTTGACGCACAATCAGGGGCTAATGTAAACGTCGTTACAAATAACGGAGAAGAAGTTCCAATGACATTAAGGGCTTCAAATCTTTTTGATTAATGAGCTATAAAGATATCTTAGAAAACTTAGGCTACAAACTCAGTGACCATGGAAGTTACTGGAGGACTAACGCTCTGTATAGATCTGGTGATAATTCTACAGCTTTGCAAATTTATAAGGATTCTGGAGTTTGGAAAGACTATGTTGAGGATAGTATGTTCCTACCATTTGAAGTTCTTGTTCAAAAAACAACAAAAACGTCTAATGTAAAATCTATCTTAAAAGACTTAAAAACAACAAGCTTAAGTGTAAAAACTGAGAAAAACCTATTGAAAGAAGAAAAAACATATGACCCTATCTGTCTTAAAAGGCTACTCCCTCATTATGATTTTTATTTAAATAAAAATATCTCAAAACAGACACTTTTAGATTTTAAATGCGGATTAGCTCATTCTGGACCTATGTACCAAAGAATGGTTTTTCCAATATTTAGAGATGATAAAAGAATTCATGGGTTCTCTGGCAGGAAAATAACCAATGACGATAGGCCAAAATGGTTACACAAGGGCAAAACTGCAAATTGGTTTTATCCTTATTTTACTATTGATGAAGTTGAGGAACAAATAAATCTAAAAAAACAAGTTCATATAGTAGAGTCTATAGGAGATTGCATGGCTCTTTATAATTGTGGGATAAAAAACGTTTTAGTTTCTTTTGGTTTGAATATGTCTCCTAAATTTATTGCAAGATTGGCAGCTTTAAATTTACAAAACATTTATATCTCTTATAATAATGATAGTGATTCAGAAAGGAACAGAGGTTTTGAAGGTGCAGTTAAATCCATCTTTAAACTTTCAGATGCTGTAGATTTTGACAGGATTTATTTCTGTCCTCCTGACAGCAATGATTTTGGAGATATGACAAAAGAGCAAATATATTTTTACGAGGATAGGTGTTTTTCTGCCGATCATCAAACCTCTATGCATAAAGTTATATCAATCGCAGAAGAGATGGATAAGAAAGGGATAAATAAATCTTTTTCTCAGTCTCTAAAGAAACTGAAGAAAAAATATAAATTTTATTATGGGCGACTATGAAAACAAACCGTTATCAGCGTCTAGAATAAAAACATTACAAACTTGTTCTTGGCAATACTGGTGCAAATATCACTTAAAACTTCCTGATAGATCAAACGAAGGAAGTCTGCGAGGTACTATATGTCATGCCATTTTTGAAAATCTTGGCAACCCAAGACATAAAAAACACTATACAAGAATAATTAAAACTCAAAACACTTACGCTTCTCCACCTATCAAAAGGATGGTTGAAGCTTATGCTAAAAAACATGGCATAGACGATTTTGAAAATATGGATCTTATTAACAGAATGACTGTTGAAGGGTTGAATTGTGATTTTTTTGGAGCTAAAGATGGGAAACCTACAGAGTCTATAAGTGAAAAAGATTTTGATATTTCTATAACAGAAGATGGTAAAAATTACAGAATCCTAGGATTTATAGATAAGTTGTTTCTTTTCAAGCGGAAAAGTTTAGCAATAATTAGAGACTTTAAAACATCTAAGCAAATGTTTTCTGGCAAAGATTATACAGACAACATTCAAAACTTAATGTACTGCTTGGCTGTTAAACACCTTTATCCAGACTTTCTTAAAAGACAGATGGAGTTTTTGTTTTTAAAGTTTGATTGCAATAACGAAGGTATGATGAGGATGGAAAACTTAAATGAGGAGGAGTTAGAAGGGTTTGAATATTTTCTTACAGAGGTTCAAGAAATTATTAATAATTTTAATTCAGATTCTGCGACTAAAAATTTAGCATACAATAAAGGTTATCTAGGTAGAGATGATGGCTTTGCTGGTAGAGTTGTCTGCGGCAGAGCAGATTATGCAGGTCAATTAAAAAGGGATGGAACTTTAATGTGGCATTGCCCTTTTAAGTTTCCAAAGAAGTTTTATGTGCTTAAAGATAAAGATGGGGAGGTGATATCTTCATCTGAGGATAAAAATGTATTGCAAGGGAAAAAGACAGATGAGCAGGATATAGAAATGAGAAATTATGATGGTTGTCCTGCTTTTTCTTTTGACAACACTGATGACTTACTTTAAGATTTAAAAGTGATCATTCCACTTTTTAAAACTAGCTACAGCATAGGTAAATCTTTATTAAGAATTGAAGATATCATAACCATAGCTCAAGACAATAAACTAAAGAAAGTTACATTAGTTGAAGATAACTTCTATGGATTTAGAGCTGCTAATTCTGCCTTTCTTCATGCAGATATTCCTATGGTTTATGGAGTAAGAATCCCAGTCTTTCAAAGTGAATCAGAAAGATCAAGTAAACTTGTATTTTTTGCAAAAAACAATAGAGGTTTAAATAATCTTAGAAATTTATATAGTAAATCAAAATTAAGTGCTTTAGAAGTTTTAAATATTTCTAATATAGAAGATTCAGAACTGGAAGATATAAAAATAGGAGTGCCTTTTTACGATTCCTATATTTATAATAACATTTTTCATTTTGGTTTGTGTGATCTAAATTTAGACGGCTATGATCATTTTTACATGGAAGAGGATAATAATCATCCCTTTGATTTTCAAATTAAAGAAAAGCTTAAAAACTTAAATATCAAAACACAAAAAACAAAAACAATCTATTATAGAAATAGAGAAGACTTTGAAGCTTTCCAAATGTACAAAGCTGTATGTGCAAGAAAGCAAGGAAAAGTCCCAACTTATAGTAAGCCAAATCTGAATGACTTTTGCTCAGATGATTTTTGCTTTGAATCATATTTAGAAAATAATGCTTCCATATAATCAAAAATATTTAGTTGTAGACACTGAGACTGAAGGTCTTAATTTACATTCTTCTAAAGCTTGGCAACTCTCTTGGATTGTTTGTCAAGGCAATAAAATTTTAGAAGAACATGACGAGTTTATAGCACATAAAAATTTAAACATCCCAGAGGTTGTTAAAAAAATGACTGGATTTAATTGGGATAAGTATAATCAAAAATCTAAATCTCTTTCGAAGGTTTGGTCTAAATTTGAAAGCTATTTATATGACCCAAAATATATTATAGTAGGTCAAAATTTATTGGGGTTTGATGTTTATATGTTGGCTCTTTTACAAAAAATGTTAGGTCAACAACCTGACTACTCTTATTTACCTAGAATTTATGACACAAGAGCTTTGGCTAAAGCATATAGAGAAAACCTTGATAAACCAAAAGATAATTTCCTAAGTTGGCAGTATAAAATCATTAACAATAGAAGCTTGAAAGCTAAAGTGTCTCAAGGCACTTTATTAAAATTCTTTGACATTGACCACGATGAGTCTAAATTACATGACGCTCTTTATGACATAAAAAAATGTTTTGAAGTCTTTTGTGAGTTAAAAAGAAGAATGGATTTATGATTTTTGATGACTGTACCATATACGATGACTGTGAACCAGCAGGAGTAGAGCTTCCAAAGACCATTGTTAAATCGAGCAAACTCAAAGAAATAGGCTTAAATGCTGATAGCTCGACAAAAGAGATTTTATACGAACTTGCTCGAAAGGGTTTAAGAGAAAAGGGTATTACTAAGTATAAAAATAAAGATGTTTACTTTGAAAGAACTAAACAGGAATTAGAAACATTTGAAGAGTTAGGATTCACTGATTATATATTACTTAACTGGGATGTTTTAAATTTTTGCCACGATAATAAAATACCGACTGGAGCGGGTCGAGGTTCTGCGGCAGGTTCCCTTGTATTATACTTACTAGGAGTAACTAATATTGACCCTATTCCTAATAGTTTATTTTTTGAGAGATTTGTATCAAAATCTAGAGCTAAAAAAGTTACAGATAAAAAGGGTAAAGAATTTCTTGTGGGTAGTCTTTTGCCTGATGTTGACTCTGATATTTCATATGACCAAAGACATAAAGTTATATCTTATATAGAAAAACAACACGAAGGAAGGACAGCTAAAATATTAACATTTAATACTTTTAGTTCAAAACTTTGCATTAAAGAGGCGGCAAAATATTTTGATGAGGCTTCTGAGGAACGGGCGATGAGGATTTCAGATTCTATACCTAAACTTCATGGACAGGTCTTGCCTCTTGAAACTGCTTTTGTAGAAAGTGATAAATTTAGAGAGTGGGCGAGAGAGCATCATCATACTTATAAAAATGCGCTGAAGGTACAAGGATTACCGAAAAATACTGGGGTTCATCCCTCTGGTATTGCAATTTGTTCTCAAAAAATATCAGATGTAGTTCCTCTTCAAAAAACTAAAGATGGAGATCTTGTCACTGGCTACAATATGGATGATGTCGCAGACCTGATGGTTAAGTTTGATATCTTGGGATTGAGAACTTTAACAATCGCTCATAAATGCTGTGAAAAAGTTAATATAGATATAGATGACATTGACCCTAATGATAATTTTATATATGAAAAGCTTCAAGATTTTAAACATCCAGCAGGTTTGTTTCAAATTTCTGCTGAGACAAACTATAGAGTTTGCAAGGATGTAAAGCCTGAAAATTTAACAGAGTTATCTGACGTTATAGCTTTAGCTAGACCTGCGGCATTAGAGCATGTGCAGACATATATACAGCAAAAAAGAGCTTTAACTGAGCTAAACTTACATCCAGAGCTAGATAAGATTCTTTCATGGTCTAAAAACGTAATCTTATTTCAAGAGCAGATTATGCAAATAGCTAATAAAGTTTTTGGGTTTACTTTAGAAGAAGCGGAAACGCTTAGAAGAATAGTTGGAAAGAAAAAAGTTGATCAAATGCCTCAATGGCGACAAAAGATTTTTGATGCCGCAGAAGAAAAAGGTTTAGATGAAAGAGTAGCAGAGTTTTATTGGGTGTCACTAGAAGCTTCTGCACACTATTCTTTTAATAAATCTCATAGCTTTGCTTATGCTGATTTGGCAGCTAAAACTATCTACCTTAAATATAAATATCCGCAAGAATTCTTTTTGTCTATACTAGAGTGTTCTGAATTTGAGCCAGATCCATTAGAAACCATTAGCTTAGTTAGCCAAGAATTAAAATCATTTAAAATAGATTTATTGCCACCATGTTTATATAAATCAGACTTTGATTTTAAAATAGAAGGCAGAAATATTAGATATGGGTTGAAATCTATAAAAGGTGTTTCAGATAAAAACTTAAAAAGCTTAATTGATTTTAGAGGTTTTCAATTTAATGACCGATATGAAATCTTTGTTGCCGCTAAAGAATGTGGTATTCCTATAAATGTTTTGTCTTCTTTAATACAAGCAGGATTAATGGACAATACGTCTGAGGACAATCCTATTTCAAGAAGCAAATTAGTTTTGCAAGCTCAGTCTTTTAATCTTTTAACTGACAGAGAAAAAAGAAACTTTTCTAGATTAGCGCCAAGATTGGGATTCAACATATTAAAAGCCATACAACAGGCTTTATTTAATAAAATTCTAGCTGATGACGGAAAAATATTAATAAAGGAAAGTAGATTCAATACCTTTCGCTCTAAATATGACAGGTATAGAGATATTTATTATAAAAATAAAGACCATGAAAAATTTGCGTCTTGGACTTTTGAGAATAGCCTTTTAGGGTTTTCATATTCATACGACTTAAAACAATGTTTTGAGGATGATGACGATGTAGATAATTTACATTACTTGTCTGACATTGAAGATTTAGGAGACAGAACAAGGTTTTGTTCTATATGTTTAGTAAAGGACTTCTTCACAAAGGAATCTCAAGCTGGCAATAAATATATGATCATGACTTTATCTGATAATACAGCCACAAAGAATATGATGTTTATAGATGGCAGAGATAATGAGAAGTTTAGTGACTTTATGAGTTCAAATAAACTAAAGAAAAATGACGTAGTCCACTTGACTGCGAGTAAATCCAATAATACTATTTTCATTGACGAATTAAAAATAAAAGGCCCAGAGATATACATGTATAAGAGGCAAGTTAAAAAGAAAAAATAGATGGTTCAATTACCCTTTACTCCACATATAGAAGGTGTTCTTCAGAAGTCTAAAGATTTATCTGTAATCTTAGAAAGAAACGGCGTTGATTTAGATATATTGTTTCACTGTTTTATTAGTGACTTGAGTTTATCTTGCATTTCTATATTTAAGAAAATTGGAGTGGATGGAGGTGAACTGATAAAAGACTCAAGAAATATTTTACATAAAAAGAGAAAAAACAAAAATATATCTGATAAGTTCAAAACAGATGCTAGAAAGTTTTTAAAGTTTTGCGAGAAGCTTTGTAAAGACACTTACTCTTTGGATTATATTCCGCCAGAGGTAATGTTGATGAATTTTTTTGATGAACAATTCACCCCTAAAGTTCTAAAAGAGTCTTTTCCAGAAGGAGTAGAAGCTGCTGATAGCGTAAGGTTTGGCATAGTTGCAGAATGTGCTTTAGTTATAAAAGACTTTGAAGCAGAAAAGATAGAATCAAGACTAAAAGAGCTTGAGGAGACTCCTGACAACTGGATAGACATGTTTGACAATAATGAAATATTGTCTCAGTTTGCAGAGAATCTTAATGCAAAAGCGGCGGCTGGTGAATTTGATAAGATTGTAGACTATGATGGGAAGATTGATGAGCTTGCAACTATTTTGTGTCGCAAAAAGAAACCAAATGCGATATTGGTTGGCCCTGCTGGCACTGGCAAAACTTCATTAGTAGAAGGGTTAGCAACAAAAATAGCAGCAGGAGATGCTCCAGAGCTTATAGCTAATAAAGTAATTTATTCTGTTAGTTTATCTAGCATGGTTGCTGGTACTGAGTACAGAGGTCAATTTGAAAAGCGGCTAGAAGATTTTGTAAATGAAGCTAAAAAATATACAAACTTAATTTTATTTATAGATGAGATACACACTTTGATTGGAGCAGGGGGAGCTAATAACAATTCTCTTGAAGCTTCTAATATTCTAAAGCCAGAATTGGCTAGAGGAACAATAAGTTGTATCGGTGCTACAACTATAAATGAGTATACAAACACAATAAAGAAAGATACTGCTCTTGATAGAAGATTTGAAAGGGTTGTAGTAAAAGAGCCTTCTAAGTTTCAGATGGAGGAGATTTTACCTACTATTGTTTCTTATTATGAAACATTTCATGGTGTGGAATATAGCGATGAATTTTTAAATAACATCATAAAATATTGTGAAAAATATACTCCAAATAAATATTACCCAGATAAAGCTATTGATGTTATAGATCATTGTGGCGCTCAAGCAAAAGTTACATATTGGGATGTAAAACCATCTATCAAAGAAATGCAGACAGAGATAGTTGAATCTGCACTTCATCCAGAAAAAGATCATTCTGCTTTAATAGAGAAGCTTAATAAAAGTTTGGAAAAATGGGTTGAGTCTGATGAAACTGCAAATAAACCAGAGGTAACCCGTTTTCACTTAAAAGAATTTTTTGATAGAAAGGTCAATCCTTTAAATAAAAAAAATAAAATAAATAAAGTGTTTGATTGTTTTTCTAAATCTTTTGTAGGTCAAGCAGATATCCTAGAAGAGTTAAAACATGAAATTATTTTAAGTAGTATTGGCGTTAGAACTACTAGAAAATTTTCTACTCCAGAATGTTACGTTATCAGCGGTGAAGAATCTAGTGGTAAATCGCTGTTTTGTGAGTTATTAGAAGACTCTCTACAAAAGCATGGAGTAAATGTTTTATCTTATAATGGTATTCATTTTTCAGATAATTTTTCTCCACATAAAATTGCATCCTCCCAAGGTAACAACACTTCAATATGCGAAAAGATTGTTATAACTCCTAATAGTGTTTTAATTATAGATGACTTTCATAAGATAGATAAAACTGCTGTACCTATTTTTAATCAGATACTTAAAGAGGGTAAGATTCAGATGAATAATGGAGATGTTGCAGATTTTTCAAATTGTAAAATCTTTTTAACAAGCTGCTTATCTCACACTAGTCAACTTGGCTTCAATATAGAAAGATCCCGCAATGATGACCCCCTCATACATAAAGATATTTATTCTTTGGTTAAGAACTCTTTTATTTTAAATGAATTAAAAACAAAAGATTTGCGTAGAATTTTATGGAACAAACTTAGAAACATAAAGGCTAATTTAGAAGACAATGGGGTCTATTTAGATTTTACTGTTAAATATATTTCTAATAATGTAGAAAAGATAAAAGATGAAGCGTCTCCGATTAAAAGCTTGAATGAATTAGTAGCATCAAAGATTAAGCCATTCATCTCTGAATGTATCTCTAATGGTAATGATAAAATAAAACTTTTTGTTGAAAAATAAAATTATTAGTAGATCATAAAGTATGAGCGGCTCAGTAGCTAAGAAAATAAGAAAATTAGTTGGGTATCATCCAAAAAATGAAAATCCAATGATAAAAAAACTTTACAAGAAACTAAAAGGGCGTTATTATGCCCTTGGACCTTCTGCCTTTTGGAAAAGTGTTGAAGGTAAATTTAATTCTAATAACTCATGAGTGATACAAATACAAAAACTAACGACGAATGGAAAAAGCGCGAACTAGGCGCTCTTTGGCGAGTTGAAGGTAGAAACCAATCTTTCTATAGTGGAGAGATTGCTTTATCTGACGGTTCAAAGCAGAAAATCGTCATCTTTAAAAATAAATTCAAAGAGCAAGGCACTAAACAGCCTGATCTAAGAATTTATCAGAGCATGGATACTGAGTAATGGATGCTGAAAAACAAGAAGAGTTAAAAGCTCTTTTAGTATCTGAAATGGTATCTAGAATCACGGTAGCGGAGGCTGTCAATATAATGCACAACATCGCTATTTCGGAAGTCGATAAAAATATCGCAAAAATGTCTGATGAGGAGAAACTCTCAGCTTTAGAAGAACTTACAAAAAGAGTAAATCCTTCTGAAGAAAATGAGTCAAATTTGGAAATTTAAGTGTAAGACACAGAGAATGCCTTATACTCTTTCTTTTTTAGATCAAAAATTATATACCAGTTTATCTTTTGATGCTGATATAAAATTTCCTGAGTCCAGTGACTTTGTTAAGAGGTTTTGGATTTTGAAGGAATATAAAAAAGTAAGTTCAGATTTGGAGCTTTCAGAGTCTAAAGATTCTGACAAACAAATGACAAGCTCTTCTTCTTATGAGATACACAAAAGGTTTCAAGGCGATGAACTTATCGTTGAGATAGTTCAAAGCCTTGCTTTTTGTGAAGAATTTGATTATTTTAGCAAGGCAGATTTTGATTTGCCTACAGGAGATGAAGAATTAGATAAAATGCTTACCGATATAAAAGATTCTGATTTTGATGAATCAGTTATAAAAGCTTGTATCTTAGATAGTGTGCTTCAAGGCAACTATCCTCAAAATCCTGATGACGAACCAAAAGAGGAAGAAGAAGAGTCCTCTGAGGAACCAAGTGAATAGAGTTTTAATAACTGGAGCTGGCGGTTTTATAGGAGGTAACTTAGCCGCATATTTAGAAGCTTGTGGCTTTCAAGTTACAAGATTTGATATATCTTTAGGTAACACTGGTTATCCAGATATTTTTAATCAAGATTTTGTTATTCATCTTGGTGCAAATTCAAGCACTACAGAAACCGATCTAAAAAAAATATTAGATCAAAACTTTGAATACTCGGCCAACCTTTACAAGATGTGCGAGGCTTATGAGATAAAGTTTCAATATGCTAGTAGCGCATCTGTTTATGGCGCATCTAAAACTTTCAAAGAAGATGAGTTTTGTAAACCATTAAGTCCTTATGCTTTTAGCAAGTATATGTTTGACTGTTGGTTAATGAATCAAGAATATCCATACCAAGGTTTTAGATATTTTAATGTGTACGGTTTGGGTGAAGATAAAAAAGGAAAGCAAGCTAGTCCTGTTTCAAAATTTATAAAAGAAGCGCAGACAGGTGGTAAGATAAAAATCTTTGAGAAAAGCGAAAAATATAAAAGAGATTTTGTTTCTGTAGATGATGTGTGTGAAATGCACTACAAGCTTTTGGCAAATGACGCTTCAGGAATATTTAACATAGGTACAGGTGAGCCTATCTCTTTCAGAGATGTAGCAGAGATAATAAAAGAAAACTCTAACTCTGAGATAGAAGAAATACCAATGCCCAAAGAGCTAAAAGGGCAGTATCAAAAATTTACAAAAGCTGATATATCAAAGCTAAATGAAATAATTGGTGATTATGAGTGGAAAAGTGTAAGTGAATATGTAGAAGAAAACATTGATGCTTTCCTTAATTAAAAGTGTTTTAAAATCAATTGAGCTATATTTATCTTTAAAAAATAAGCTCTTCTACATAGAATTAAGACATAACCATGAAAAAACACGTAAAAGAATTATTCAAGAGCTTGAAGATCTTAGGGCTAGTGGCGGTGATGCAGACCGTGCTGATCTCTTGCGAGACGAACTCATCCGTGAAGACGCAAGTTTTAAATATTTATCAGCCTTCTACGCTGAGTCTAGAGAAGGGAAGTCCGATAAGGACAACTAAAGGTATTTACACTCCTCAAGCCGATGAGGTTTGGCACTCTGATGCGAGGTTCCGCAAACTTGAGCGCCAGTTATATTTTCCCAGCAATAAGTGAGCTTTTTGTGTAATTAAGACAAATGGCTTTTATTACTGGAATTCCTATTAGAAATAGTATACACACCGAAGAATCCACAAGTGTGGCTGATTGGGGTAAATACAGGTCAGAATTAACTGGTCTTTATATTACTGGTGAGGGTACTGGAGCGATGTATGAACAATACGCGGCGCAAGATTTCAGAGAGTACAATAAAAAAATACATGATTTAGGTCTTAATGAATTTAACTCAGACCTTTATTTGAGGCCATTTGATGCTGGGTTTAGATATACGCATGATCCATTATTAGGCAAATATAGCAACGCTGCTGGAGCTTATTCTACAAAAGATATAGGTTTTGGAGGTTATCTCATGAGCATCAGAACAAACGCTGATGCACTAAACAGGGAAGCTTATGTTTTAGGAGATACTACTGGCAATATTTCATTAGAAGCTATGGTAGCACCAACAGGAACTGGATTTCCTAATTACACATATGAATTTGGTAATACTTTAGGAACAGGATCTCAAAACGGTCCGTATGAAGTTGAAACCTTTCAATCTAATATATCAGGAAGAGAATATGAACTAACTCGCGTCAAAACTGGTTGGTTTGAAGATTTAACTGGTTATATGAATACTTATGAGGCGTTTCCCGCTTATGAACTAAGCAGCGATGTTGAAGCGCAAAGTTTTGCTTTAAATATTCCAAAAGCTCCTGATGGAAGTGTATTAGTCTATCCGTATAGAGTTTTATATTTTGGCTTTTTAAATGTCTGGGTAGTAAATACTTGGAGACTTAAAGATGGGGATACTGAGGCAACTGAGGAAGCTTTCTATGTTTACAAAAGTGAAGCTGAAGCAGCAGGTGCAGGATTACAATTCGGACCGCAAAATTTTGTTGTAAGCGCGAAGCCTGTCTATTCCACTTTAGGAGCTTTTGTAGGCCAAGCTAACGCATATGTCACAGACTGGTACGATCAGTCTCATACAGGGTCAGAGCGGAACAACCTCATACAAGAAACTGCGGCTGATCAACCTACTATTGTTAATGGCGGCTCTTTAGTGACAGATTCAAGTGGAAATACAGCTTTAGATTTTGACGGAAGCAATCATCACATGACATTAAATACTGGGTTTTCTAGTACTTTGAATATAAGTGGTTTAGCTTCTTATACTGTTTTTGAAGCTGATACTACAGGGGCGAATCAAATGGTTGCCTGTTTAGGAAGTTTTGCTGATTCAACCAAGAGATGGTACTGTCCTTATTTATTTAACGGCACATTTAGTATGAATTATGGTGGAAGTGCTGCTTTTTCTACTACAGCTAACACAAATTTAAATTTAATTAGCATGACAGCCGATTCAACACAAGGTGCAATGAGAGGTTTCTTAAATGGATCTCAAGTAGGAGGAAATGGCACTTTGGAAAATAAAAGTGGAGGAACCTCTCTTGTAGGAGTTGGAGGCTTGGGTGACAGTTTACATTTTAACGGGAAGATTGGAGAGTTTCTTATTTATTCAGGCGAAGGCGTATCAACAAATAGAGAAGCTATAGAAGCTAATATAAACAAAAGGTTCGGTATTTATTAATATATGAAATATTTACTTTTTAATACAAAACAAGAAGCTCAAAACAGGAGCGCACAAGAAGCACAAGCAAGATGTTGTTCTGGCACTACAAAATATTGGTGGACAGTGAAACAAACTAAAGCGGGCAAATGGGCTTTATGTATTGATAATCCATATCCAAGGGTAACAGAAGAAACCATAGAATTTGATGGTGAAGAAATGACAGTGCCGACTAACTCTTTAGCAGGATTAACTCCAACAGAAATATCAAATTTAAAAAATTCTGTCGTCTGGCCTGATGTTCCAACTCTTTAAAAAAAAGTTGATAAATATTATTTAGTGAATAATATGTATATATATGAAAACTATTGAATTCACTGATCAGGAATTGCAGGTTCTCACACAACTTTTGGACATCGCAGTAAAAGCTGGCGGTCTCAATGTTGCTGAAGCTGCAAGCGTACTCGCAAGGAAAATTTCTCAAGAAATTGAGCAAACTCCTCAATTTGCAGAACCTTCAATCGCTCCCGTAGAGGATGACGAAGAAGAAAGCGGAGAGGAATAAAATATTTCCCTTGACGATTACAAAATTGTAATATAAAGTTAAGATTATGAAGAAATTTATTCTTACACTACTATTGGGCGCTATTTTTGGTAGCGCAGCGCATGGGACAACTATTGCAGATTCTTCTGTAGGAGTTGGCTTTTCAGCTTATAACTTCGAAACAAGTAGAGGTTTAGCAGCTAGAGAAGATGCTCTTGGTTACTCCCTTGATTTAACAGCACCTCTTAACGGCGGAGACCTCTCATTTAATGTCGGTTTGTATGATGTTGATGGAGATTCTGAAGATTCAGATTATTCTATCACCTATACAAAAGGCATTGAACTATTTGGTCAAAAGCTAGGAGCTACAGCAAGTTTCTCTGGACTTGATTCCACTTTTGGGGACAGAGATGAAATTGCAGTTGGCTTATCTTACAAGTACTCTCTATTAGATACATCATGGGCAGTTTGGCATGATTTAGATAATGAGTGGTATGGTGTTGAGATCGGAGCTTCAAGCACTTTTGAGACTCCTATTTCAAGCCTATCAGTAACCCCATTTGTCACTGTTAACCTTGTAGATGAGTATACAGCAGTTGAGGCTGGTCTTAAAGCAGGTTGGTCTATCACTGATCAATTATCCGTACTCTCTAAGATTTCATACAATAATAATGATTTCGAAGGATCTTCTTTTGAAGTAGAAGACGAGTGGATTATTGGAGCAGGAATAGGCTTCAAATTCTAATTTAAATTAATTTTTAATTAGTTTTAATAACAAAATTAAAAAGCTCTCCGCAAGGAGGGCTTTTTTTGTGTAAGTACTTTCAATGGAACCAGAAAAATCCTTGTTAAAAGAATTCCTTCAGGGTGGATGGCTAGTCCCTTTGATTGGAGCCGCCGCCATGTTTGCTAGACTTTTGTCTGCAAATAACGAGTTAAGCTTAAAACAACAATTTAAAAGAATCCTTACAGCCGCTATCGCTTCAGGTATTGCTTGGTTTGTTCTAGAGCAAACGGATGTATCTTCTCTTACTAAAGCTATAACTTATGGAATAATAGGTGTTGTTAGTCCTGAAGTTATAGGAGGTATAGTTAGATTGGGTCAGAAGTTTGAGACTAGTCCTTGGAAATTTTTTAAAAAATGAAATCTAAGTATATAATATTTTGCATATTAGGTATAGTAGCAGCATTTGCTGCTCAATTTCTTTCTATCTACAATGAATTACATGGCTTATTATTACATGGATATAAAACAGAATTATCTGTTGATGATATGAAACATTTGCTTGATGAAAACATGTATAATTTTAAATCTTCTATAACAAAAATGTTGGCGTTGCTTTTTGTTATAGGTATTTGCGCGTCGTTTAAGAAAAAATGTTACTAAAATGAATTTTAAAGGTAAAAAAGAAGTAGTTAAAGCTGTACAAAAACTATTGGGCGTTTCTGCTGATGGGGCTGATGGTCCTGTAACTTGGAATGCTATTTTAGCAAAGTTATCCACAAAGAATGCTCCAGTGCCAGATGGTGATATACCTCAAAAAATGGTTTCATTAGCTAGAGAAGAAATAGGAGTTTCTGAAGTTGATGGGAGTAACTGCGGGCCAAGGGTGGATGAATACAAAGCGGCTACTTGGCTTGATCCAGATAAAGGTTGGCCATGGTGTGCTGCTTTTATTTGTTGGCTAGTCAGAGAGGCAATTGAAGGTGAGGATGTAAAGTTTAAAAGACCAAGAACTGCTGGTGCTTGGGATTTTGAGAATTGGGCTAAACAGCAAGTTTCAAATGGTATAGATCTTCGCAAACCAACAAATGGAAACATTAAAGCTGGAGATATAGTTGTATTTACTTTTTCTCATATAGGTATAGCTGTCAAAGATATAGACTCAAGTGGTTATGTAGTAACTATAGAGGGAAATACAAATGGCGCTGGAAGCAGAGAAGGTGGATCTGTCTTAGAGAAGAAGCGCCATGTTTCTAAAATAAGAAGCAGAATAAGAATTCTTTAATATTTTGTTGCTTTATTTTCTTTTTACGTTATTTCTTTTTTAAATGAAAGATGTACCTATAAAAGTTGATAGAAATGAAATATTTAATTTTGTAGTTGGTAAGTCTATTTTTGACCCTATAGAAAAATGCATAGACCCTACTAGGTATGAAGTCTTTGATACTTTCATCTATGATAATGAAACTGACAGAAAGTATGTACAAGGGCCAGTTTACAATAGATTTTGCTGGGAAGTGACTAAACTAAAAAACTTATCAGAAAATATGACAGGTGCAGAAATTATAAGAATTTGCGAAGAATTAGAGGAAATAGCCCCCAAACTTGTCAATCTTGAGAAATAATTCCCCGTTGTGGTTCTTTGTGTAATATATTGTATAACCTATAATATATTATGGAAGTAATTCTCAAATTAATTGAAGACAATCCTTGGTTCGGTGTTCTTACCGCCGCAATCGCTTTAGCATCTGCAATTACAGCAGCAACTCCTACACCCAAAAAAGGTACTATTTGGGCTAAAATCTACGCTCTTATTGATTGGGCTGCGATTAACATAGGAAAAGCTAAAGATAAAGGGGAATAATCCTTGAATAATCTTTGTGATAGGCTATAATACTCTTAATGAGTATGCAGCCTATTTTTAGCCGATTAGAAGTTCACCCCAAGGGTTGGGGAGAAGAGCTTTGGATTACCAACAATTATAAATATTGTGGTAAAATTTTACGTTTTAAACAGGGGTCTTCCTTCTCAATGCATTATCACATTCAGAAGGAAGAAACTTGGTGTGTCACTAGAGGTAAACTAAAGTTAGAATATTTTAATTTAGAGACTTCTGAACGCCTTGAAAAAGAATTAGTAGAAGGCGACACTGTTCATTTAAAACCTTGCATCCCGCACAAGTTGACAGCATTAGAAGATTCAGATGTCTTTGAAGTCAGCACTCAACATTTCAATGAGGACTCTTATAGAGTAGAAAAAGGCTCATCGCAGAAATGAAGTTTTTAGTTATAGGTGAAACTTGCAAAGACGAGTTTTGCTATGGCAAAGCTAATCGTTTGTGTCCAGAAGCTCCTGTTCCTGTATTTATACCAGATCATAATACAAGCAACTTAGGTATGGCGGCTAATGTTTATGAAAATATGCGGGCTATAGATAACGAGACTCATAAAGATATACCTTTTAAAAATGACATAGCATTAAGTACTAATTACTGCGTTGGTTCTAAAACTAGATATATTGACATAGAATCAAATCAAATGTTTTTAAGGGTTGATACAGATAAGTATGAACCTTGTGACAAACTGCCAGAAAACATAGAATCATTTGATGCTGTTATTGTTTCAGATTATAACAAAGGATATTTAACAGACTCGCAGTTAAGAGAGATTGCGAGTAGAAGCAAATTAAGTTTTTTAGATACTAAAAAACAATACAATCAAGAATGGGCTAATTTGTTTACTTTTATTAAGATAAACGATAAAGAGTACAAGGAGAATGGTTGGACACATCAAGGAGAGAATTTAATAATCACAAAAGGTTCAAAGGGTTGTTGGTACAATAATAAAGATTATAAACTTAGCAAACCTTCAGAAGTTAGAGATGTTTCAGGCGCAGGAGATACATTTTTAGCTGCATTTGCTTATTCATATACAGCCACCAAAGATGTTGAATGCTCAATAATATATGCCCAAGATTGTTGTCAAAGAGTAATTAAAAAGAAAGGTGTTGCTACAATATGAAACATAAAAAAATAATGTCTTTTGACGAGATTAAACAAGAGAGACTTTTTGCAAAGCAATTAGAAGATGCTGGTATAAAAAAGTTTTTTATATTTACTAATGGATGTTTTGATTTATTTCATGCTGGACATGCTAGCTTACTCAATGCTATGAAAAATGCCTGTAGCTTAAATTCAAAGTTGGTTGTTGGCATAAATGGAGATGCGAGCGTTAAATCCATAAAAGGTAAGGATAGACCGATAATACCAGCAAAACAAAGAGCTTATACAGTAGCCTGTCATGAAGCTGTTGATTATGTTTTTATTTTCAATACTAAAACTGTATCAAAACAACTAAAAGAACTTCAGCCAGATTTTTGGTGCAAAGGCGGCGATTATGATGAAGATTCTTTAAATAAATCAGAGCTAAAAGCAAAAGGCAATGCTATATTAAAAGTTATACCATTTATAGAAAACATAAGCACTAGTGATATTATTAAAAAAATAAAATGAAATATATTGTAGACATTGATGGCACAATTTGCACACATGACAGTCCAGATACCCCTTATGAGCAAGCAAGGCCAATAAAAGATAGAATACATTTTTTTAATCAATTATTTGATGCTGGTCATGAAATAGTTTATTGGACTGCTAGAGGGGGAAATAGCGGTAAAGATCATTCAGCTTTAACTAAAAAACAGCTTGATGAATGGGGTGTTAAAAGAACAAAACTAATGATGGGGAAACCTCCATATGATTATTGGATTGATGATAAAGCTTATAATGTAAAAGATTTTTTTATGACTGATACAACAACAGGAAAAACAGAAACAATTACATTATGATATCTAATAAAGCTAAAAGCTTATCTTCAGCAGGTCACATAACTCAGTCTTTTAAAGCGGGTACGGAGGGTCAGCAAAGGTTCTATGACTCTTGTAGAGCTTTAAATAAAGATATAAAGAAAACCTCAAAAGCTGATGATATTGGTAATCACACGGACTTTGTTGTAGATGGTCAGACTTTTGATGTTAAAGGTTTAAAAAAGACGCAAAAAGAGGGCAAAATTATACTAGAGATAAAAAATGTCCAAGGTAAAATGGGCTGGTGCAATCACGAGCTAAAACCTGAGTGGATAGCTTTTGATTTTGGTGCGTTTTTCCTTTGTGTTCGAAATACTCATCTGAGAGAGTTAGCAGAAAATAAATGCGATTGGACTGATGAAGTGTCTAAAATCAATAATGCTTTATATAAAGGTTATACTAGAAAAGATAGGAAAGATTTAATGACAGTTGTAACACTTTTTGATGTTTTAAATACATGCGAGCATTGGTTTTTACCTTATCAGGAATATCGTTCCCCAATGGAGCTTTTGTAGTGTAAAAGCAATAAAATATATATATATTATGCCGCTTCCAGTACCTAAGAACAATGAGAAAAAGAGCGACTTTATGAGTCGTTGTGTTACAAGCTTAACAGAAAAAGAAGAATTCAACGACAATAAACAGAGAGTTGCTGTTTGTATGAACATTTTCAGCGATTCTGAGTCGAAAGCATCTGTTGTTACTGGAGAAGGAGAAGATAAAAAACTTTTCTTTTCTGAGGCTGCAAACGAAAATAAAACTTTAAACAAGCCCTTTAGAACTCCTAAAGGTCCAAAGAAGTTTTCAGTCTATGTAAAAAATAAAAAAGGAAACGTCGTTAAAGTTAATTTTGGAGATCCAAACATGGAGATTAAAAGAGACGATCCTAAAAGAAGAAAAGCATTTAGAGATAGACATAGTTGCGATACAGCTAAAGATAAAACAACTCCTAGATATTGGTCATGTAAAATGTGGAGTGCTAGAAGCGTCACTAATATAACTAAGGGATCAGAGGAATATGAGTGGGATGGAGAAACACTATTTGACCATGACGAGCTTTTGTCTGCTTGTCCATCATTAGCTTATGTTGATGAAATAACAGAGGAATCAGAAGCAGCAAAACGTCGTGGTCCTAAAAGCGGAGCGCAGACACCAGCAGAGCCAAGTGAAAGAAGAAAAGGTTCTAAAAGAAATCCAAAAGGTAGTGCTAAAAAAGGTGGTGGCAAAATCACATTTAGTGAAAAGACAACTAATGCACTAAAAGAAAAAGTAAAGGCTCACAATGCTAAATATTCCAAGAAGGTGACTTTAGGTCAGTTGAAGCGTGTTTATAGGCGTGGTGCTGGAGCTTTCAGCACATCTCATAGACCAAATATGAGTAGACATGGCTGGGCTATGGCTAGAGTAAATACATTTCTTAAAATGATGAGAGGTGGAAAGGTAAAAGAGTCATACAGAAAAGCTGATCAAGATATAGCTAAAGCAGCTTACAAAGATAAAAAAGTTTATGGCATGGACATGGATGATAAAGAAAAGACCATGTTTAAATCCTATATGAGTCATTGTATGATGACTGATGGTGAGCTTGTCGATACAAAGGGCATGGACATGGATAAAACAATGTCTACTTGTGCAGTTCAGTACAAGAAAGATAGAGCCATGCTTATGGAAGAGAACGAGGGCAAGCTAACCGAAAAACAAAAAAGTTTACCTAGCTGGCTTCAGAAAGAGATTCTAAAAAAACAAAAACAAAAAGAAAGTAAAGCTGCTCATCACGAAAAGAAGAAAAAATCTTATGGCGCTCCTGATGTTATGAAGCATTACTTTGAGACTAAGGAAGAAGCTGAAAAAGATGCAGAGAAGATGGGTTTGAAAGGTATTCACACTCATAAAACTGATGATGGAAAGACTTTGTATATGGCAGGTCCAAATCATGAGGCGTTTATGAAGCGTCATAATGAGATTTTAAAAGAGAAAGAAAAGTCTGATAGTAGTCTTTGGGAGAATATCAGAAAGAAAAAAGAGCGTATTAAAAGCGGTTCTGGAGAAAAAATGAGAAAAAAAGGCGATAAGGGCGCTCCTACACCAGAGCAAATGAGGAGGGCTAAAGGTGATGGCTGATCAGCCTAGGCGGGGTGTAGATAGTAAATTTTTAATTTCTTTATTAACAGGCTTGGCTTTACAAGCGGCTGGAGTTATTTGGTGGGCAAGCAATTTGCAGAGTGCTGTACAACATAATGATTTCCAAATTCAAATGATTGGCAAAGATGTTGAGAAACATGCTATTTTTGTTCGTGATTGGCCAGCAGGGAAGTGGGGTAGCGGATCTTTACCTGACGATGTTAAGCAAAATTTAAAAATTTCTATGCTTGAGCTTGATGTAGAGAAAATAATGGAAAAGCTCTATAATGGTACTCCTCCAGCAAGAAGTAATAAATCTACTAATTAAAATTAATTTTAATTACCTGCAAGCCCCATAAATTAGTGCTGCCGCTATAATTAATAGCACTACTGTTGGCACATCATCCCAAGGGAATTTAAACTGCTTTTTAAAATCTTTGGCTTCTTTCTTTGTTCTAGGTCGCTCGCTCACTCTGCTTCTTGGGTAATCTTCGTCTATGGTCATTTTACACTACTTACATCCATAAGCAAGTTTGGTAAAAAAAAGTACGTGTCATTTCTGTAACATGCTTTCATTTTTCGAATAAAAATTGAAATAGGTGTAATTATTTTATATCATTATTAAAGTGAAAACCATCGTAAAAAAGACCATAAAGTTTGAAACAAAGCGGCACGACTTTGATAATGATTTTGCATATATTGAACATTGGCAGAATACAACGCTCAAAGATTGCTATTTTGCAGAAAAACAATATCTTTTTCCAGATGGATCGCTAAAAATAGGTGGTACTAAGTATTTTTATTCGCCTTTCTCTGGAGAAGATATAGAAAAAGAGATCAAACCCGTTAATTTTAATAAATTTAAATGGTTTGACAGATTATTTTATATAAACAGAGAAGGTGAGATTTGTCCTATTAACCAAAAGTGTGAGTTAGACAACGGATTATCTTCTACAAAAAATGAAGATATTTAATGGCTAACATATTTGAAGACGGATTTGTAGATACTTCTCAGCACGTTTATAGGGATTTTAGTGTTCCAAACACTGATCCTTTTGGTGTTAGCATATTTGCGAATACCAATTCAAATGGTGTACCAACTAGCTATAGCTATAGTTTCAACCAAGCTTATGCTTTTAATAGCGCTATAGGGTCTGGAGAGTTGAGTAGAGCTAGTGGAGTTATAGAAGGAATGGATGATTCCTTCACTGTTCCAGTGGGTGAGGATATTGAGTTCAAAGTTGGCTTAAGGATAAACAAACAAAACTTAATAATAGAAAAAGCAACTTTCTATACGGGAGAGCCTTCTCAAGAAGGACAAGATGAAAGTTCAGGTATTTACCCAGTTTTTGCTTATAAAACAGAAGATAATGATAAGTTTTATACTGGTGTTTATCAAATATGCACTGTTAGAGACGGAAGTGTTATCACTAGAACCATAAGGGATAATATTTATTTAGATAATATCCAAATCAAACAGCTTGGCGTAACGGGCGCTCCTTCAAATGGTGAAGGTGGGCAGGTTCACCTAATTCAAGAATCTGGTCAGTATGACAGTTCTGTACCAATTCTTTTTAGAGGTATTTCAGGAGGATCTGGAATACAAGTTACTTATGATTCTACTAATGCATCTGGTGGTAATTTTATCGTTATAGATACAACTGGCGCTGCTGGGGGCGGCTACGGGCCTGTTTGGACTGGAGCTAATACTGGTGATTATGGTGAACCTGTATATGTAGACGGAACAGGGCCAGTTGCCTTAGATAAAGCAGCTTTTAGAAAATTAAAATCATCTGATGATTCTGTTGGGATAGGATCGGCAGATTCTAACACTACTATAGATTTTACTGTTGACCTTCAAAGCACGACAGATGGTGGCAACACTACCACTAATGATATCAATATAAATGGGTCTAAACTTTATTTTGATGGCGATAGTAATAAATCACTAGAAGGAGATACCGATGATACTCTTTTATTAGGTATAGGTGTTACTAATCTAAAATCAAAACAAGCTGATGTAGTAAGCTTATTCCCTGATAACTCTGTAGCTATGGCTACAATGGATTACAGTATAAATGCTACCTCTCCAGCGACAGGTGCTGTAATTATTGGAGGTACAGGAAATAGAATAAGCGGTCATTACAATGTAATAACTGCGGGTGTTTTTAATAAAATTTCAGGTAAGGATTTTAACTTTATTGGGGGAGGTTCAGGCAATGACGTAAATTTTGCTCAATTTTCATCTTCTCTTGGGGGTAAAAACAACGATATAAGTGGTGCTAATTATTCTGTTTTATTAGGTGGAGATCAGAATTTAATTAAAACAGGACATGCACATTTTCTTGGTGGAGGTGTACAGAACAAAATTTCAGGTAGTGCTAGCATAATTTCCAATGCTTTAGTTGGAGGAACAGAAAACAAAATACTTGATGCTACTTACTCATTCATCGGTGCAGGAGCGACAAATACAATTTATGCTAATAACTCTGTAATTGGTGGAGGTACAAGCAATATAGCTTCTGGTGATTCCTCTGTAATCATGGGAGGTAGCAATAATAAAGTTTTAGCTGATTATGGATTAGCTGCTGGTAGATATTCTACAGTACAAGAAAACCATGATGGCGCTTTTGTTTTATCAGATAGTAACACATCAGAAACTTTATCTTCTGGCGCAAATACTTTAACACTAAATTTTAAAAGCGGTGTTTATGTTGACTCTGATAGTGGTATTTATATAAATGGTAATCCTGTACTAACAGGAGTTAGTGGATCTGAGGGAGATACTTTACAGATTGTTACTGATAGAGGTGCTACTACAACAAATGCTATTTCACTTTATAACTTAAGTGATATTAATCCAAGATTATCTGTAGGTAGAGCGTCAAATCAATCAATTGATATAAATGTAGTAGATCTTGATAACACTATTACAGCTAACCAAGATAGTGACGCTGACGGAGATCATAAATTTATTCTTGATAGAGAGTTTTCTGGTACAGGAAAAAACGACTTCCAAATTGCTAAATCTGGAGTTACACAGCTAACAGTAGATACTGATGGTAATGTAGGTATTGGCACAGATGTACCTTCAGGAAAATTAGATGTCAATGGAGCAATTCATGCAAGAGGAGGCACAGTTGCTGGCAATACAGGAGAATCTAACACTACTAATGCAGCTATAGTTCTTCAAGATAATAACTATATTTACGGACAGACTTCTAATAATTACTTAAGAAAGATTATCGGAAGAGACTCCGCTGGAGTAATTACTGTAGGACAAGGCGGAACTGCTATTGTAAAAGAAATTTCATTTGAAGCGGGTAATCATAGTGATGGAAAATACACCTTCCATTCAGGAACTACAGAATTAGCAAGAATACAAGCGGATGGTAACATGGGTATTGGCACAGATTCTCCAAGTGCTAGACTTCATGTCAACGGCCCTTCTGCGGGATTTGCAGAAGCTTTAAGGTTGCAAAGGGCAGGTGGTAATTATTATTCTGTTGGTTTAGATAATAGTAGAGTTAATTTTGCTTATAATAGTCAAACTACTGCAAACTCAACG
>MDSW01108798.1_pt1 | contig 28778 bp, 24 predicted proteins | sample 811171 | NCBI WGS metagenome assembly MDSW01 (sample SAMN05326641, study PRJNA326480) | marine metagenome | isolation source: seawater | place: Atlantic Ocean: North West | collected 2012 | reverse complement strand
TTAAGCAAGACTCTATTGACTTTAAGCAAGACTCTATTGACTTTAAGCAAGACTCTATTGACTTTAAGCAAGACTCTATTGCTTTTAAGCAAAACTCTGTTAAATCAAATAAAATCATATTAAATGATGAAATCAAACAATTTGCGGATGACTCTTTAAAACTAAGTATTGATGGCAAAAAAGCTTTCCTTTTTGGAAATGCTAAAATTGAATATCAACAAACTACTATTACAGCTTCTTACATCAAGATTGACTGGAATAAAAATACTATATATGCAAGTTTCACTATTGATTCATTAGGAAATAAAACAGGTAAACCAGTATTTAAAGAAGGAAAAGATACTTTTAAAGCTGAAGAAATAACATACAACTTTAAAACAAAAAAATGTAGCGTAAAAAAAATAGTAACTAAAGAAAATGAAGGTTATATATTAGGAAAAACTGTCAAAAAAGTAGATGATGATATTTTCTACTTACATAAAGGAGATTACACTACATGTGACGCAGAGAAACCACACTTCTCAATTAGAGCAAATAAAATTAAAGTTATCGCTGGTGAAAAAATAATTACTGGCCCAGCATATCTGACGTTTTTTAGAATTCCCACGCCTCTTGTTTTTCCGTTTGGATATTTTCCTAATAATGACAAAGAGAGTTCTGGATTAATTATACCTTCATATGGAGAATCAGCAAATATGGGCTTCTTTCTTAAAGACGGAGGTTATTATTTAGCCTTAGGCAATAAAATGGATCTATCAATTAAAAGTGATATTTATACACAAGGTAGCTGGAACCTTAAATCAAACCTCCGTTATAAAAAAAGATATAGACATAATGGATCTTTAAACCTTAGTTATGGAAATATGAAAAATAGTTACCCTGGATTTCCTGATTACAGCAAAAAGAAGGACTTTCATATTAAGTGGTCACACAAACAAGACCCAAAAGCAAATCCTTTACTAAATTTTTCGGCAAATGTAGAAGCAGGTAGTAGTACCTACCACAGAAACAACTCTTTTAATGCAAATGAATATCTGAAAAATACAATGTCGTCAAACATTAATCTTTCCAAATCATGGAGTGAAGGTTTCTTCAACAACCTAAATCTAAGCTTAAGACACAGTCAAAATACTACAAATAAGAATGTAAATCTCACAATACCAGAGATCTCTTTAAATTCAAAAAGAATATATCCTTTTAAATTAATTGGAAATAATGTTAAAACTAAATGGTATGATAAAGTATCTATTAAATATGGAATGAATACAAAAAACACAATTACAACAAAAGACTCTCTTTTGTTCTCTAATAATTCATTATCACAATTTAGAAATGGAATGAAACATAATATCCCAATAAGTACATCGGTTAGAGTTTTAAAATATTTTAACTTAAACCCTAGCGTAAAGATTACTGAAAGATGGTATCTAAATCAGATTGAAAAAAGATGGAGTAACAATGACTCAACTCTATATACAGATACAATTCATAAATTCACTAGAGCTCATGACTATAGTCTATCAACAAGTTTAAATACAAAAATATATGGGCTGGTAAAGTTTAAAAAGAGTAAAATTACTGGAATAAGACACGTCTTCTCTCCAAGCTTATCTTTTACTTATCACCCTGACTTCTCTGATAAAAAATATGGATACTACAAAACAGTTCAAAAAAATGAAAATGGAGAATCTGAATCATACTCAATAATGAATAATGGAATCTACGGAAGCCCATCAAATCGAGAAACTGGAAATATTAGACTTAATTTAGGAAATATTCTTGATATGAAAATTAGAAACACAAAAGACACCTCAAAAACTACAAAAAAGATTACTTTGATTGAGAGTTTGGGTATAAATGGTTCATATAATATTTTTGCTGACACATTAAATTTCAGCAACATCTCAATTAATGCTAGAACAAGATTAATAAATATATTTGACATTACTTTTTCTAGTAATTATGACCCATATATTGCTAATTTGCAAAATAATAATCGAGTAAATAAATTTGAACTACTTACTAACAGGAGATTTGCAAGACTAAAGTCATTCACAACATCAATTGGATTAAATATTAATGACAAAAGTTTTCGATCTAAAAAAGAGGATAATAATAAAAATGAAGAAAGAGACTTCTACTCCATACCATGGAATTTAAATGCCAATTACTCACTTACTTACAATAAAGGACATAATATTGCGAAATTTTCCGACACCACACAATCCCTTTCATTCTCTGGCAACATTAAACTCACAAAAAAGTGGAAAATCGGTTTCCGTTCGGGATATGATTTTGACGAAAAAGAACTCACATATTCATCTGTAGATATATATAGAGATCTACATTGCTGGGAAATGCTTTTTCATTGGATACCACTAGGTTATCACAGAAGCTACACACTAACAATACGTGTAAAAGCAGCATCATTAAGGGATTTAAAATATGAAAAAAAGAAAGATTGGTTTACACCTGAATATGATTAATCCTTAACCCAATTTTCAATTAGGCCAATACCATTTTCTGTTAAAATTGATTCAGGATGAAATTGAAGCGCAGCAATATCATATTTCTTATGTCTGATTGACATAATTAAACCTTCTGAATTTTCCGAAGTCATTTCCAAAACCTCTGGAAAATCTTTCTTGGAGACTACCCAAGAATGATAGTGACCAACCTTAAAACTTCTTTTTATATTTTTAAATAAAATACAATTATTTGAGTGAGTTAGCACAGAAGAAACGCCATGCTTAACATCAGATAAGTTGACGATTCTAGCCCCAAAATATTCTGCAATTGCTTGGTGCCCTAAACAAATTCCTAAGATAGGCTTACAAGAATGAAATCGATCTAATACAGATTCTAATATAGGATGTTCTTTAGGCAAGCCTGGCCCTGGAGAGAATATTATCTTATCATAATTATTTACATCAGAAATATGTAGTTCTACCCCTCTTACAACGGTAATAAAATCTGTGAACCGATTCACATAATGCATCAGATTATATGAGAAGGAGTCATTATTATCGATAATTAGTATCTTCAATTAAATATTAGGTTTTAAGAAAAACTGTCTAATTTTTCGTAATGGCTTTAAAAATCTGATAAAGCTTGGCTTTTTCAAATTATTAATATCCCAAGCCATATTATCTTCATTATTTCCCCTTAATCTATTAAAAAAAGAAGAATTACTTTCCCCCCCTACCCTCATTTTAATTAAAATTTCAGGAATATACTCAATATAAATATTGTCTTTATGAAGAAGTCTTAATATCATCTCATAATCAGCGGCAGTCCTTAGTGTAGTATTATATAAACCATATTTTTCATATATCTCTTTTTTAACAAAAAATGTTGGATGTGGCAGCATCCATCCTCTCCTTAATTTTGAACGATTAAACAATCCTGATTTCCAATAACGAACAGTCTTACGAGCATCACCTTTATTTACATAAAGAAGATCCCCATATAAACAATCACAACCTGTCTCTTTAAACATCTTTGCTACTTTAGAAATTACTTTTTCATTAAAATAAAAATCATCAGAATTTAATATTCCTATAATATCTCCAGTAGAAGCTTTTATTCCTTTATTCATAGCATCATATATTCCATCATCCTTTTCTGAGATAAAATAATCAATACTGTTTTTACAATAATCTAACACATCTAAAGTCCAGTCTTTTGACGCCCCATCAATTAGGATATATTCAATATTTGAATAATCCTGTGAGCTAACACTATCAATCGTATGCTTAATTGTACTCTGACTGTTTAGAGCTACAGTAATAATTGATATTTTAAGACTTTCATTCATGTTTTTTGATAATAAAAACATGACAATTACCTAAAGTTCTTGAATAATCTTCAATAACACAACCAAACTCGTTACACCAATCCCTCACATTACCTTTCGATTGAAAAGTAGCAATAGGCGTTATAAAATAATCATAAAAAATATTACGAGTCTCAATCTTATTTAACTTTTGTTTTTTAAATAACCTATACATTAAATAATGTATAAAAACAAAAACCCTTTCAACTAGTAGATTCCCATACTTTGATTTATTCAGCAATCTAAACATACCGCCAATCGTATAATAAAAAAAAGGGTAATAGCGATACTTCTTATATACAGCAAGATATAACTTACCACCTGCCTTCAATATCCTAACACACTCGGAAAAAGCTTTTACTGTATCTCCAGTATGGTGGCAAACACCATCACTAACAACTACATCAGCAATAGAGTTTTGCAAGGGAATATTTAAATTATCTCCATGCTTTAGATATAAATTATCACTTTTAACAAAATTATTAGCAAAATCAAGAGATTCTTTACTTAAATCAATACCAATTACTTCTTTAGCTAGTCTACATGCATAAACCAAGTTTCTTCCACAGCCACAACCAATATCACAAAACACCTTTCCTTTATTGTTATCCATTAATTTTTTAAGTAATGGATTCATATTAGAAATTATCTCATTTTTTGAGGAATAACCATACTCAAAAGGCGTATTATCATAAAATGTTGTTTTTATCATTTATCGCTCAACAATTACATTTTCCAATACTAGCATATCCATATTTGTTCTAAAAAAACAATCTAAAGCTTCTTCAGGCAAATTTACAATTGGTTCATTCTCATTAAATGAAGTGTTTAACAAAATAGGGGTGCCAGTTTTCTCAGCAAACTTACTAATTAGTTTGTAGTACCTAGGCGATACATTTGGATCAACTGACTGAAGCCTACCTGTCCCATCAACATGAGTAACCGCTGGGATTTCAGTACGCTTCTCAATTTTTATATCAAATACCTTTTCCATGAAAGGAACTGTATCATGCTGTATAAAATAATCTTTGACAAATTGACTTAATACTGAAGGTGCAAATGGCCTAAAACTCTCTCTCTTTTTTATCTTATCATTTAATAACTGCTTGGCATCCTTCCTTCTAGGATCTACAAGAATTGATCTATGACCTAAGGCTCTAGATCCAAATTCTGCTCTTCCTTGAAACCAACCAATAACACCTCCATTAATCAGTCTTTCAGACACCTTATCGAACAATTCATCATCAGCAAGAATAGAATATTTTACTTCAAATTTATTTAAAGCTATCAAAATCTCATCTTGTGTCGATTTCTTACCAAAATAAGCAGAAATAATCTCAGGCATCCTAGAATATCCTAATATCTGATTATACAAATACAATGCAGAACCAATAGACGTTCCAGCATCGCTTCCTGCAGGAGGTATATAAATATTCTTAAAATTAGTATTTTCTAAAATTCTTCCATTTACAACAGAATTCTGAGCAACACCACCAGTAATACAAATATTTTCAGCACCAGTTTTTTTCTGCAAATCATTTAACATATAAAAAATCACCTTTTCTGTAAACTTCTGAACTGAGCATGCTAAATCAATATGCCATTTCTCTAACTCATCATCATTTTCTCTATTTTTGCCAAAACATCTATTCCATTCTTTAGTAAATAATGGTTTAATTGAAGGAGCCCCGTCTTTCCATTGCATATCAACTCCTGTTTTAAAATGTTTAAAATATTTCTTATTTAATTTAAAAAAGCCACGCTCAGTAATTTCTAAAATTTTTTCTAAATCCTTTAAAAATATTGGCTCACCATAAGGAGCCAGTCCCATAACTTTATACTCATCGCCATAATTAGAAAATCCTAAAAATTGCGTCACAGCAGTATAAAAAAGACCTAAAGAATGTGGAAAATTAACCTCTTCTAAAACCTTAAATTTATTTCCATCACCAATGGCTGTCATAGTAGAGGTAAAATCACCAAAACCATCAATTGACAAAATTGCAGACTTCTCAAATCTTGATGCAAAAAAAGACGAGGCAATATGACTCCTGTGGTGTTCAATATTATATATTGGAGCTTTAATAAGTTTTTTAGGTATATTAAATAAAATAGCTAATTCTGTTTTAACAGAACTAACCTTTTTAAAATTCATTAACCTATCCCAGATAGCTGAGAAACTTATTAAATTGCATAATGTATATAAGATTTTCTTATGTAAATTTGCTTTAGGGTCTCTTGAGACAGTGATATAATCTATTTGAGTAATAGAAATTTCTTCATCTTCTAAACAAAATTTAACTGCTTCCGATGGAAATCCAGCCCAATGTTTAACTCTTCGAAATCTTTCTTCTTCAGCAGCACAAATAACAACACCATTTTTCAATAAGCATGCTGATGAATCTCCATGATAAGCATTAATACCTAAAATATACATCTATTAATTCTTTATAATCTTAATAAATCTATCGACAATCTCTTTCCAATCATAGTTAAATCTAACATATTTTCTCATCTCTTTACTATCAAATTTTTGGTTTACTATTTTTGTAAAAGCATCCAAAAAACTACCCTTATCGTTATCGGCTAAAATACCACATTTATTTTTTTCTAAATCTTGCCAAGGTGTTTTGTTAGAAAGAATAATTGGCTTACCACAAGATAATGCTTCGGCAATAACAATACCAAAACTTTCAAACTTAGATGCTAATGCAAAATAGTCACAATTATTAAGTAATACTTTTTTATCTGCAAAACTTACTTCTCCAATTAAGAAAACAGATTCTTGTATCTTTAAATCTGATATCTGACTCTCCAGTTTATCTCTGACTCCATCATCACCACCAGCAATAATTAGCTTAGCATTCTGATCCTTATTTAAATATAATGAGAAAGCATCAATTAGCACATCAAAACCTTTTATCTCATGTAATCTACCCATTGAGAAGAATATTGATGATATATTCTTGACACTCATTGATGTGTATCTGAAAAAAACATCCTCTTTTGAAAGAATTTCAGAATTTTGAAAAGAAGAAAAATCAATACCATCAGGAATGACCTCAATTCTAGCATTAGGAAATCTTCTTTTTATATCTCCTTCTTCTAAATATGAAGAAGCCTGCCAAATTATTTTTCTATAAAATAGCCTGACAAATAAATTCAACCAAGCTAGTTTTAATATTGTATGTTGGTTTGACAAAGTAAATTTTGAGAGACTGCCTCTAGGACAAAGAATTATTTTTTTATTTAAAAAAAATGAACAGAGTAAAGAAAATAATACTGTATAATGAAAAAGATACTGAATATACACTACATCAACTTTTTTAATATCAGAATAAATGCCAAGAATAAATGACACAGATAATTTATTAATAATTTCTTCTTGATAATATTTTATAAAGACACCTTCTTTTTTTATATATTCATTAGTTTTAATCTTAAGTTTTCCTTTACCATTAGCATTAGTAGTAGACACATAAATCTCAATGCCATTTCTAGCGAGATGCCTAGAAATATCCCATGTAGAAGAGATAGGACCACCATAAAAAGTAGCTGGATAAAATGAAGAAGAAATTATACCAATTTTCATTTATTATAGTGTTTTCTTTTATACCAAAAAAATAAAAAATGGTCTCCACCTTTTAAAATAGCCTTAAATTCTCTTTCTTGTGCAAATTGCACCAAACTTCTCTTTTTTACACCTATAAAATCATCATGATAAAAACCTGGTAATGATGAATAAATTTTAATATACCCCTCTCCTTCTGATAACAACACAGAATCTCTATTAAACTTCCCTTCAGGGAAACAAATAGAATCAACTTTGGAAGTTAATATTTTTTCTAACTCTTCTTTTGATTTTTTTAACTCAAATTGAATCTCATCTAAATCCATTTTATTAAGTGATTTATGAGAGTGAGTGTGTGCAGCAATTGTTATTTGTGGTAGTTGATGTAATTCTACAAGCTGTTGCCTATTTATATGTCCCTTCTTATCCAGATACGAAGAAATAACAAATAAACGAATAGGAATATTCAATTCTTTTATTAATTCAATATTATCATATAATCCTAAAAAAGCATCATCAAATGAAATTTCAATCTGCCCTTTTAACTGAGTAATCTCAGAAACAATCTCATATCCGCTCTCTCGAATCATCTGTACATGTTTCTTAAAAAGATCAACAGGAGTTGACATATTAGTATACTTAGTGTTTGAATGAATATCATGATAAAAAATCACCTTACTTCTTCTGCTAAAATAAAAAAGAGAAGAAATTCTTACTATTAAAATCCTAAAAAATGAAATTATCGACATTCCTTTATCTTTTCAATTACAGCGATTAAACATTTATGATAAAAATTATAATTCCAATGGTTTTTCATTAATTCACATGCATTTTTAGAATATTCTAACAACAAAGCTGAATTATTATAAAGTTCAATCATTCTATTTCCAAAATCATTCATATTATTTACAACAAAACCGGTATTCTTATCTTTAATTAAATCAAAAGAAGCACCTACCTCATTAGTAGCTATTACAGGTAAAGATGAAGACAGTGCTTCATTTACAACTAATCCCCAAGGTTCAAATTCAGATGGACAAACAAAACAACTAGCATTCTTAAACTCTTTTTCTAAATCAATATTAAATTTCTTGCCTGTGAAAATAACTTTGTCAGATGCGTATTTATTCTCTAAGTATTCCGCTCTATCACCACTACCAACAATTCTTAATACGGCAGGTTTATCTATAAAATTAATATTAAATTGTTGAATTAAGCTCTCAACATTTTTATGCTTTACTAATCTGCCAACATATAAAAAAGTAAAAATTTTGGGAAACTGCTTAAAATCTTTATAAAACCTCATATTATTAACCATTAATGGCATCAAAAAGATCCGTTCCTCATTCATACCATAATTTCGAAATAAATCCTTATGTGAGTTACTTCCTCCAGCAAAACCTAATACGTATTTATTCTTAAAAATTATTGATAAATAAATCCATTTAATGAATCTCTTAAGAAAACTTGTAGGGATTCTAAATTGGGTATCAGAATCAGTTGCAATAAACCTTTTTTTAAAAGAGAATAAATTTAAGAGAAATGTAAGAATAAAAGGATAATTATTATATCCATTAACTATTATAAAATCATTTTTTCTATACTGTGATAGAATAAATGCTGTCCTACTAAATAATGACATCTTATCAAGGGACTTCTTCTTAGGTTTCTTGCTAGAAAGCGCTAAAGTTTTGGAATTAATAAAACAGTACTCTATATTTAGGTCATCATAAATATTATTTGCTAGATCAAGGGTATATGATGCTGGCTCAACAAAATAACAAAATACTTTCATTTTTTTATTATTTTATAAACTGACATTAGTTTTTTCATTAGTTTATCAGCAACAAAAAACGATATCTTCTGAAATCTATTGGAGAATAAAAGAACCTGATACAATGTATAGAATTCTGGAGCAAAGTTAGATTCTTTATAAAAATACCTGCCTCTACCAAAATTTACATTTATCGATTCAAGAGAGGAAAAATATTTAATAACATTACAGTAAGAACTAAGATTTATCATTTGTTTTTCATCAAAAATATCAATCCAGAACATAAATCCATTAGACGTCCCCTTAAGCAAGACATTTACCGAATTAAACCCTTCATCCCCTTTCATTACGTGTAAGCAAACAATACCTTCATTATACAAGCCTTCTATTAACAACAATCTATTATTATTTAAAAAGTTCTTTTTTCTTATACCAGAATGAATCATTTTATTTTTTAACATCAATATATCTTGCATTGGAAAATGATGATTATTTTTTTTTGTTAAAATCATAGAATCCTTTAATAAATTCTTGCGAATTGCTTTATTAATTCTATGTTTTTGATGTGATCGATAATGAGGAACGTTATACGGAAAATCCCCTTTATCTACATCTAATTCTGAATACTCTGATATCGGTAAAAAAACTTTATTTTTCACACTTGCTTCATCTACTACTTTATAAATAAATGCTTCTTTCTTAATATTTATTAATCTCATTGATTTAAAAGAAATCTCATTTCTTAAGTAGTTATAGACCTCTAAAAAGTTAAATGAATCTTTAGAAATACAATCACAAAAATCAAAATGTCGATCATTAATAAATCTTAAATTCTTTTTGGAGTCAAGATAAAATGGGAAAATAGATGAAATATCGTTATCTACTATAATAGCAGTAATTGCTAATTGATTACGCTTATCATTTATTAACTCATGCTTCCAAGACAGATAATTAAAAGAAAATTCTTGAAAAACACTATAATTTCCGATAGCAAATAACCTATCCCAATCATCCTTTATGAGCAAAAAATCCTCTATTTTACTAAATATCTTGATTTGCATGTTCTATTTTATATTTAGAATAGGATAATAATGATAATGCGAACCAAAAAAGAGATGTTTGGAATTCATTAATTCCTGTAATAAGTGTTTCATATACCGAAGCAATTAAAGTATATATAATAATAAATAAATAAACCTTTTCATTTCCTGATAAATTTCGAAAGAATAAAATAACACTATAAGATTTTTGAAAAATAATAGAAAGGATTAAGCCTCCAAAAACAATCCCATATTGAGTTAATATTGCTAAATAGGCATTATGAGCTCCTATAATTTTACCTTTTAAAAATACAGGAACTAAGCTTTTATCAATATAAGAATATTTATCAAGGCCATATCCAGTATATAACTTATTAAAAATTGATTCAAAAGCATACTCGTATTGAAGAATTCGATCGTTAAATAATGATTGGTCTGAGAATCTATTAATACTAGTAGAGAGCTGAAAATTTGAAATAATAAAAATAGATGTAATAGCTAATATCGAATATAAAACATTTCTTCTGGAAAAATTATATTTAAATAAAAAGACAAGCATTATACCTACCAATGAACCTCTTGAACCTGTTGCTAAAGAAATAGCAAGAAATAAAATCAGAAGAAAAATATTAACTTTATCATAGCTCTTATCTTTAAGAAATAAAATTGCAAAAGCTATTGTAACAAGAGAAGACAACATATTAGGATTCCATATAATACCACTATATCTACCTGTAAAGATATTAGGATTTAATATTAAACTAATCGAAATAATAAATAAGGTCAAATAGATAATATGATCAAGAAACTTTGTTTTATAATAATCTAGGTGAAAATAAATAGATGCTGAAATAATTGAAAACTGGACAGCCCTGGCTAACAAGTATTTTAAAGCCTCAATATCATTTATTGAATGGAATAACAGAAAATAAACTATATTTAAGGTATTAATGATTAATAAAAAAGAAAAAGATCTATGAAATATAATCTTTCTTATTTGATTAGGATTAATTAATAGCACTAAAGTATATAAAGCCATTAATCCTAAAAAAATTAGATTACCAATTCTCATTGTCACCTCAATAGACAATAATATTGTATTTAAAATAAACAGTGCAGCAGCGTACTTAAAAAGAAATCTAATCATTAGCTATAGTTTTAATTATACTTGAGGGCAACTTATCAGTATAATCAATTTCACCTTCAAAAATATTTTGCTTAAGAATTAGTTTTTGACGCATCTGTCCAGGGAACCAAATTGTTGGTGTTTGACCTAAAAATGAAGCCCACATGCTAAATGTACTTGCTGAAGAAACTAAAACTTTACACCTACTTAATGCAATAATATCTGAAATAGCAGAGCCAAAATAAGCTCTACTACAGTTACTAATAGTTAAGATATCTGCGAGTTCTTTATCTGTAGCATCCGAAAAAATAAAAATAGGTACGTTACTAATTAATCTTATCTTCTCAATAATTGCAACATACCATTTTATTGGCAATCGATAATTCCAATGACCGTTCCTTAAAAACTTCTCATTATTAGGAGTCTCAAAATCACCCATTCTTACATGTATACCTATAGAGTTATTATTGAAATTACTTATTTTTTTTATATGTGAAGGATTTATAATCTTAAATAGCTCTGAAGTAATAAAAGCATGCTCCTTTTTAAATGGCTCAAATAGATCATCCATACCAGAGAATACCTTTACTTTATTTGAAAAATTAAGCAACAGAAACTTTTGAAAACCACTTATCCCATCTTTACCACTAAATAAATCAAAATACATTCGTTTATCTCTTTCACCTCTAAAAAAGGTGCCAACCTTTAAAGTTCTCCATGTTGTCTGTATTCTCTGTACATTATTTCTTTTTGCATAAAGAATAGCTCGTGCCCAAGGAAATAGAATATTGCCTAATCCAGCACCTCCAAAACGAACTCCCAAGCTCTCAAATCTTCCTAATGACACAAATGTATATCTCATTAAAATATTTCTTTAATTATCTTCTTAAAAGGATAATACATAATTGAAAAATATAATACATAAACACTAATTGGAATAATAAAATAATGATATACCTCAAACTCAAATTGCTGAGATATAGCAAAATACATACCAAAAATAGTCAGAAAAAATAGTATAATCAATTCCTTTGAGAAAGGATTGATATTAATATGTTTTGAAATAAAGATAACTTGAAACAAATTTACAAACAACATGAAAATAACATATAGAATAACAACACTGAATAAACCAAATTCAGGTATAAGTATTAATGAAAGAAAAACTAATAAAATTGATCTAATAATTTGTATGTATAAGTTTTGTTTTTCCAAGCCTGCCATGACCATAAAAGTACCTGAACTACCTGCCGCTAATGATAGCATCCCCGCAGCAAGCATAAAAAACAAAAACTGTCTATAATTAAGCATTTCAGCAGTATAAAGCCCTAAAATCTCATCTGCAAAAATTGCTATTATTATCACTAGAGGAATAGTAAGTAGATTAATAAAGAAAGTTGTTTTTTTATATAATTTATTTAATTCTGAAATTTTATTTTCATAGAAAAGTTTAGAAATTGCTGGGGCAAATACTTTATTCAAGTTTACTAATAAAAATGTTGATAAAGCAGTAAGGCTTAATAATATATTATATGCGCCTACGTCCTGAACTGGCAATGTAATACTAATAATAAAACTAAGAGCCTGAGCTGAAATAAACGCGACCACTGAATTATAAAACATCTTTTTACCATAACTCATAATTCTTGTATTACTAGTAACTTCTTTAGCATCTGATTTAACAAATAATGAAAACTCATTCTTATTAAACAAATACAGTAAAACAGATAATACAATAATTTGAGTAATAATCTCTATCATAATAAAATGACTTATATCAGATGTGTATTGAAATAAAATAAAAGTTAATATTGCCCTTAATGAAACAGTAATGAATGTTCCATATAATACAATTTCTTTTATTTTTAATATTGATCGATACAATGAAACAATAACACCAAAAAGCATACTAATTGGTACATGTATACACATAACAAATAAAATCCAACTTAGATCATCTACATCACTATAAATAAAACTATTAATATAATCAGAACTTAAATAAATAAGCACGAGAAAACCCCCTCCGACAATTAAAGCATATCTAATAAAGACATTTGCAATCCTACTAGCTTTTTCTTTATTACTACTAACAAATGAAGGTATGAATTTAATTATTACAAAAGGAATTCCAATAGATAAAAAGGTCTCAGACATAGAACTAAATGTTTGAGCAGTTACATACTTTCCCCAAGCCGGAAGGCCCACAATATCAATGAGATAAATCTTTACAAAAAATCCAATTAAAAATCCGAATAAAGCTCCCAATACACTCCAATTTGCCTGTCGAATAATTAATCTAAGCATCCTTCTTTTTTTAAGAATCTATATAATTCGTTGGGATCTGACATAAAAGGAACCAGAACTAATATTATCTCAATATTATCAAATGCTTTTAAGTAAATCTGAGAAACCTTATTATACAACTCAGATGAACAAATAAATGGTGAATTAGGCAATGACGCAGCTGCATTAAGCTTACTGTTTGCTAGATACAACTCATTTATCAAAATAGAGTTTGTAAACTTAACCAAATCCTTACAGGAAATATCAGAAATTTTAAAGTCTCTCTCAGAATGATTACAGAGGTGAATAACTCTTTTTATTTTGCTTTTGGTAGCAATATTATCAAATAAATGATCAGGAGCAATACGATATGTTAGCCTATTATCATTTAAAAGCTTCCACTGAAAATTTTGCCCTCTATGCATTATTTTTTTTAATTTATCTTTTAAAAAACTAAAGTATCTTAAATGATAGGGTTTTACACTTAAGCTTCTTCCTTGATAAAACACTTCTGATTCTGAAGAAAGAATTGTTAGATCATCGGCAATAAAGCTAACAGACTTATCCTCAGATAGTCTAAATAACAATGAGCTTTTCCCAACGCCTGAATCTGCAGTAAAAACAATTGACTCTCCGCTAATTTCAAAAGATGAAGAATGCAAGTATGAAAGATCATTTTGAATATTCCAAAGCTGAGAGAAAAGTAAGAAAATACGATAATAAAATGTTGTTATCTGTTGCTCAATATTATTCTTAAATGATTTATTAAAAAACCTTAATGACGATTTAAAGCATTCATTATTAGAAACATTAAAATATACTTTAAATATATTCTCATTGTTTACTAAGAATTCCAGCTCATTATCTTTAAAATGTGTTTGAAGATTACCGACCTTAATATCCTTAACCCTCAAACATTGATCATCTGTAATAAAATTATCTATTTCATCAGTAAAAATAAATTCTATTACGACTTCTTCTTTGTCACTTAACAAGAATCCTCTAAATACATCTTTAATAGCACAGTCTACCTTTCTTTTTAAACTTCTATTCTTAATGCAAGAGGTAGATATTGAGAATGCAGAATTATGGTGTCTAAAGTTAAACATTATCTAGTAATCTTTTTTTGATCATTCTTACAAAGTTACCATTTATAAATAAAATATTGATTTTACATCTTCTAATAAATAATTGTGAGACACTAAAGTTCCCTTTCAATATTTTTTCTAATAAAATGGAAGTAAGATTATAGCCAATGATTCTCTGCAACTTGTAAAAAATATTTTCTGGTATTCCTACAGAAAAATACTTCTGCAATCGATATTTATGTCTAGGCAGGTATTTTGAAAATTTTAATAACGGATCTATTAACTGATATATTATATATTCCTCTTCTGAAACTCTGTGATTAACAAATGAGGTATCCTCAATATTTAAAAAGTGATAGTAACCTACATTTAGTGAATTAAGATATAAGTCAACTCTAATATTTGTTTCTTTTTCTTTAAATGAAAGAAGCTCTAATGATGCAAACTCCTTATTATCCCTAATATCCTCAATTATACCTGCTGAATCAGATTTTAATACTATATCCAAATCTGGTGAAGAACACCGCACCTCATCATTGAAATCAACATTATATTTACCATCAATTATAGCAAATGGAATATCATTTGCTATTAATATGTCTAAGATTTTACTATTAATCATTAAAGAATGGGAGTTTTAGAAATTCTGAAATAGTTTTCTTAATATCATATTTAACATCAAATTTATATAATCTTCTTTTCTTATATTCTGCTAAAATCTTTTCCTTTAATGATTCTGGATTTCTTTCTTCAGACAATAAATTATTTACCTCATCTTCTGGTATTAACTCAGATATTCCTTGATTTCTAATAGCAATTATAGGCGTATCTGTAGCCCAAGCTTCTAGAAATACACAGCCTAAAGCCTCATAATATGAAGGAAGTACAAATAAATCTAATGAGTTATAGAAATCATTTAATTGATGATGAGGTATCTCTTGCTGAAAGCATACATATAATTCTAGAAAATTAGACTTAACATATTCTTTGCAACTATCCAAAGTTTTTCCAGACCCAATAAGATTTAATCTTATATCATTAACACCACTGCTTACCAATAGATGCACAGCTTTTATTAATGATATTTGATCTTTAATTGGCCAGAAATTAGCAACACATCCAATCTTGTAAAAATTACTATTCTTTTGTTTACCTGTATTATAGAACTTTTTTCTATCGACACCATTATATAAAACATATTCATTCTTAGAAATATATGCATTATAAGAATGAATTTCATTCATTACCCTATTAGAAACATATACGCTCAACCCAATCTTATTAAGTTGTTTAATTGATCTTCTTTTAATAAAACTTTGTTGAAATATTCTTAACAATTTAAATCTTCCATTAAGAAGCTGTAATGCGTCAATTCCATGATGCTGAATAATGGTTTTGGTTTCCAAAATTGATGCAATTGCATTAGCTAAATATGCTGATGGATAACTAACATGAGAATGAATTACAGAGCAATTGTCTAACAATCTGTTTTGCCTAAAAAATTCTCTAAATCTAATAGAATTAAAGTAATTAAAAATACCTGGAAGAATAAAAAATGGTAAGTCAAATACTTTAAATACCTTAACATCAAAATCTTGAAATATATAATCTTCCTCTTTTGAGAAAAAAGAAACTAACTTTATTATTACAACATTATATTGTGAATTATTATTTATTGCTTTAGCCTGATCATATATATAACTTCCCACATAAGATTCTTTACTAGGAAAATAAGGAGTAAGAATTATATACGAATTATCTACCATAATACAAATCTTCAATTTCTTTCTCCCAACTCTTAATCACAAGTTTCCAATTAAACTTCTCAGCAAATTTCACTGCATTGCTTGAGGTTTTTTGCAATATGTACGGTCTTTCTAAAAGTGTATTAATTACTACCTTAACTTCTGATATATCATTAACTATAAATCCATCTTTATAATGCTGGATCCAATCAGAGGCACCATAGGAGTCGTAAAGAATAGATGGTATACCTGCAGAAGCCGCTTCTAAGATAACCTTTGGAAATCCTTCTGATCTAGAAGGTAAGAACATTAAATCAGAACTATTAAAGATTTTACCGATCTCACTATGTGATAATAAACCATGAAAAATAATATTCTTAGGGGATTTTTTCTTTAAGGATTCTTTCTCCTCTCCATCACCAATTAAGTTAAAATCTAGATGAGGATACGTGCAAGCTAAATGAATAAATTCTTGCAACTGCTTTCTTTTAATAAGACTACCAACAAATACAATAGATTCTAATTTTAATCTTTTAGAAACTGAGAACTGATTGATATCTACACCAAGCGGTAAGACACTCTCTTGCACTGGAATTAAGCTAGATGCATTAACCTGCAAAAAAGTAGTGATAGGAAATATCTTATTAATAAGCGCAAAGTGGTTCTTAATCTTTTTTTCTGATCCAAATAAATCAATAAGATTAGGTAAAGATATATCTGTTACATTGCCTTCAATTGTAGTGAAAACAGGCTTCTTAAATAGTCTAGCTAGTTTTAAAACCCATATAGGTGTATCAACATGTTTTGGGAAATAAGCAATATCACAGTTTAAAACACCCCATAAGAATCCAATATGTCTTGAAATTCTAAATGGTTTAAAACAATAAAAAGTCTTTACATCAGGAGTATCCTCCTTACCAAAATAATTTGTTAGAGACAAAATCTCAAATCTTTCTTTATCTAAATGTTTTGCAATCGCCTTACAATTTATATTCTGCGCATTAATATAATTTACATATGCCCCAAGAAATATCTTTATTTTTATCATTTTAATAATTTTATAAAGGTTTCTTTATCAAAATTACTATAATACGATGAAGCCCACCTTTGCACTATGAACGAGCTCTTTTTGTAGAAGAATTTATCCGAGAAATCTATAATTTGATTAGAAAACGGATATGAGAAATATTTTTTAAAATAATTATATCTTGAAAGAGGGTTAATTAATATAGTTGGTATACCTTTTAATGCAGCTTCAAATACCAAGGTTGAATAAGCTGTAATTTGTAAACTACATAATTCAAAACAATCATTAACATCAACAGGGGCAGGTTTTACATTTTTTAAACTTAATAGATCTTTTAGATTAACATCAAAATTAAATCTAGGATGATTTTTTAGATAAAAAGTAATTGTTTCGTCAGCATTATAATTAATTAATTGCTCTAAGCTTTGTAAAAGAAGAATATTTTCAGCATTAGAATGATCAGATGTAAATTGCAATGAAACTAAGATATTTTTATTAAACGAGTCATGCTTTATATCCCCTCTAATAATATAACTACCAATAACATGCGAATTATTCTTAAAATATTTTGTGTAATCATTTTCAATCATTAATTGCTTATAAGCATCTCCACTTAATAAAATTTGCATTTTATTACACATGATATTCTTATCAGGATGTTTTTCTATTAAATAATTTTTCTTATTTGGGTGTATAATACCATGCTGGACATCAAAAATCATACAATTTGAGTTAATACCTCTAAAAGTACTCACCATACTTTGTGAAATTGTAACTACATTATTAAAGCTTATACACCTGAAGAATGTTTTTGACAAAAAACCTCCAATTCTGACATCTTTTGTTCTAGCGTCCATCTCAGAATTAAACAATCTTCTTAGTAAAATAATTATTACAAATATAAAGTCAAATGGAATTGCATTCATATTTCTATTTGAATTGAGAGAAAAATCAGGTTCCTCAAAAACAGTATATGAAAGACCCTCTTGCCTGCATGCATTAATCAAATTACTGAAATATATATTTTCATCTTTACTTCCTCTATTGAAATGTTGTGGATAATAAAAAACCACATCATATTCTCTTTTTATAAAAATACTACACATGAAAAACCAGCATGACTTTAATAAATTCATCTGCTTAAATATCAATTTCTAAGTTAGATGATTGCCTACTATGTTCATAGTTATCTCCAATATGAATAATAATATCATGAAAATAGTTATTGATCTTAGTAGAGTATTTAGCTCTAATTTCTCTCTTAAGTTGCTCTACCTTTTTTGAAATTAATTTACCGTTCTTTTTTCGTCTAAAATCAGGCTCTGGAATATCTATTTTCATTACTCTTATATCATGATTATATGAAGATAATCCTTTTATCTTCATATAAACCTTCCAATCCTTTATATCATCAATCTTATATAGTTTTTCTATGAAAATATTTAGGTTTCTTATGCTACTAAATTGTTTAGATTCAAGAATCCTATATTTATTATTAATATGACTAGATATCTCGTCAAAATATTTCGAAACAGATGGCCAAAGAATAACGTGAAAGTATAGGAAGTTCTCGCTAAAAATATCTTGCTTTTTTTTTGACAAAAATAAAACCTCTTCATTGGTAAAACTTAATTGCTTAAACCAATCTAAACCATAATTAGCATAACTAGACTTGCTATTTATTTTTACATAAACAAAAGGACTCTTAAAATATACAGCACAAGCTAATCTATGGGCTCCATCTACAATATGAAGATCATGGTTAACTAAGACAGGGTGATCTGATGAAAAGCCTACAGATCTATAATTGTCGATTAATAACTTAAAATGCTTCCAAGGATATTTGTACATAGACCCTCCTCTTTGTTCCTGCATTCTTTTATATACATCTATTCCTGAATTATCATCATTTAAATATGAATGAATCGCATTATATCTCACAATAATATCAAAACGGTTAAATTGATTGTTGATATATTGTTTAGACAATAAAAAGTTAGTGGGTACAACTTGAAAACAATCAGGATGGATAGGATTATCAATATAAAAATAATTCTTTAGCTTACTGTAAGAACTTAGCTTATTTAAAAATCTATTTATAAATCTTTTAAAAAAATATTTTTTTGGGAGATAGTTATTAATTAAGGCCCATTGCCAATCTTTATGCATCTTTGCATATTCATTTAACTCTAAAATATCCTTAACGTCTTTAACTCTATTATGCCAAGATTTTTTTTGATAAATAAGCTCAGGTATAACAAATTTAAACCCTTTATAAATTATATGGAGATCCGGATTATCTACTAAACAATCATCTGAAAATAATGTGCTCCATGGCGCATTAACTCTATCAATAAATGGGTGATTTGATAATCTTGCAGATACATCAGAATGCAATACAATATCTATGTCATTATGCTCTCTTATGCCAATTAATGATAAAGAAGCAGATCCAACAATACAAATCTTTTCTTTTGGAATTTTATTCACATCTAGATACTTCTTTAATTCCAATAAATCATCAGAATTAAAATCCATTATAAAAGAATTAATTCAACTAACTCTCTTACAACACCTTGCCCTCCAGCTTTACTTAGTTGTATTATATTTGGAATAGATTTTATTTTTTTCGTAGCATTGCTAGGACATGCTGCAACACCAACATTAGACAAAAGCTCAAAGCAATTCACATCATCACCAATATATGCGATCTCATTTAATGTAATTTGCTCTCTTTTACATAAGTCTTTTACAATTTGCAATTTATCTGTAGCTCCATGAAAATCAAAATCTAATTTGAGCTTCTGCGCTCTTCTTCTATTTAACTGCTTATCTTCACTAGTAAGTATTCCTACTTTAACACCATTATTTTGCAGAATTTGCATTCCCATACCATCATATGTGCAAAATTTCTTAAATTCATCTCCATATTCTGTGTAATACATACTAGCATCTGTAAGCACACCATCAACATCAGAAAGTAATATTTTAATATCTGAAAAATCTCGATCTTTCTTATCTAAAACTAACCTCTTCATTAAGGATTCAGCAATAATCCAATCTTCTACTTCATCAATCTCTACAAATGTATATTCAGGCATCTTGTAAATACCAATATTTCCAGAGATTCTATTCTCTGTTTCTATAATACTAGCAACTGAACTTATATAAAATGCTCCATTTTCAATTAGATGCCCTTTATGTTCTTGTCTTCTTGGTCGATTGTAAATATCATAATTCAAGGGATTCCCATTTTCTTTCCAAATAAATTTTCTAGAAAGACAACAAGAAAGTATTGTATCATGAGACTTAAATAATTCTAAGCCCTCATTAAAATGAATAGCTTGAGTAAAAGGAGAAGTCGCTTGTACTAATATAAACACATCTGAATCTGATAAATTAGAATAATCAATATACTCTAGCATAACGGACTCTGTTGAAGAAGTATCCTGCGAATTTTCAGAGTTTCTATCATAAACCATGACCTTTGGAAAGTTAAATGATTCTACAACTGATTTTATCCTCTCCGAATCAGTAGCAACTACTATCTTATCTACATCAGATTTTTGAAGCTCATGTAGATTCCAATAAATAAGTGGCTTCCCACAAAAAGATTGAATATTCTTCTCTGGAATTGATTTACTACCACCTCTAGCAGGAACAAAAGCAATTACACTCATCTTTTTCTAAATTTAAGTTTTTCTTTTTGTACTTTCTCCACATCTAAAATTTCTGTTTTCTTATACGAAAGAGATTTGAAAGTAGCATTTAAATCTCTAGATAATTTTCTAAGTCCTGTCGGTTCTAAAGAAGCGGAATGGTCTGTTCCTTTCCAAGTTCTATCTAAAGTAAAATGTCTTTCAATCCATTCGGCACCTAAAGTATATGCAGCAACATCAACTGCAATACCTAGATGATGACCCGAAAAACCAATTGATTTAACCCTGTTATGGAATTTCTCCTTTATTCTAATAATCTCAAGCATACAAATATCATCAAATGAAACAGGATATCCAGAAGTACAAGAATATAGCACTAATCTGCTTGCTTGATTATTTTTCTCAAAGAATGCAACAACATCTTCTTCTTCATTTTTAGTTGTCATTCCAAAAGAAATATGAACTTCACCTTTATACTGATCTCTTAAAACTTTCAGCATATCAAAATGATTGTTACACGCAGATGGAACTTTTATAATTTCTGGATTAAGAGATACAATTTCATTAGCAGAAGTGATGTCCCAAACAGATGAAGAATAAATAAGATTTAAACTCTCAGCATATTGCTTTAATTCTTGATGCTGAGCAAGATCAAGCTCTAAAAATTCTCTATGAGCACCATAGGTTTCACCATATGAGTTTATAGGATTAGGATGAGGTGAACTATACTGTTCTGCTGTAAGCAACTCCTTATTATTTCTTTTTTGAAATTTTGCTACTTTAACACCACAATCAGCAGCAACCTTCAATAATTGCTTGGCAATATCAATCTTTCCTTTATGATTACATCCAATCTCCGCAATTACTTTTGGTTTATTATAATTCATTTTGTTTGATTTTATTGTTATTCATTATCAAAATACTCACCTTCTTGCGAATAACTATAACCATAAGCATGTCCATATCCATATCCATATCCATCTCCATATCCATATCCATAAGCCCCACTACCTTCTTTAATATCGTTAAAAACAAGATGTAGATCACCTAATCTATTTCTATTATACATTTCATTTACATAGTTAAGTAAACCTTTCTTTGTATAATTCTGTCTTACTATATACAAATTAACATCAGAGTATTTCATAAGAGTTAAAGAATCTGCAACTAATCCTAAAGGAGGTGTATCTAAAATAATTATATCATACTGCTTTTTAAGATAATCCATCATTTTGATAAATTTATCAGTAAGTAAAGCATCAGCAGGATTCTGAGGCAATGGGCCTGAAGTTAAAATATCCAAACCATCTATTTTTGATTCTAATATAACTTCAGATATAGAATTATCAGACAATAAATGATTAGAAATTCCAACTGTATTATCAAAACCAAAATCAGCATAAATCTTTGGTCTTCTTAAATCAGCACCTATAAGCAAAGTTTTTTTGCCAGACTTAGCATAAACAATAGCTAGATTCTCAGCAATATAAGTCTTTCCCTCTCCACTAATTGAAGAAGTCACCAGATACACCATATTTTTTTTACTAATATTAGTGAAATTTAGGTTTGATCTTAACGCTCTAAACCCTTCATAAACCGAAGATTTTGGACTTTGTTCTGAAAGAAGGTTGTGACCACTATAATTCCTTCCTATAATTGCTAGTACTGGTATAGAACAAAACCTCTCTAAGTCTGATCTTAAAACAATAGTATCATTAAGCATTTCAGAAACTAAGAGATATAAAACAGGTAACAATACGCCAAAAATTAAAGCTAGAATATAGCTCTTCTTTTTATCTGGACTTACTGGTTTTTTATAAGTAAACATTGCAGGTTCAAGCACTCTGCTATCTGAAACATTTGATGAAGAAGTAATCTTAGCCTCTGCTCTTTTCTTAAGTAAAAATATATAAATATTCTCACTAATTGATTGGAGCCTTTCAATATTTAAAAGCTCTCTTTCAATATGAGGAATATTACTAAGAGACTTTTCCATCTTATTAATTCTACTTCGATAATCAGCTAACAATAAATTATTTGCTGATTTACTTGTATTAATTGCTTCTTTTAAATTAAGAACTAATTGATCACTTTGCCTATTATATTGTGAAATAGCAGGGTTATTTACCTGACCTCCAGAAAGCAGAATATTCTTTTTAATTTGAATCTCTACTAATTGACTAATTAACGAGTTTAAAGCAAGATCATTTACCCCAAAAGATGCAGGAACTGATATACCTTCTAAATTATCTCCTTTATTAAGATAATCAGATAAATAATTATAATAGGTATTTATAGTTTTACTTTTAGCAAGTTCTGTTTCTAAAGTAACAATATTTGTATAAATACTCTGCGCCTTTAAACTTAAATCTGTAATTTTATTAGTATTCTTATATTCCTCTATCTTCTGCTCGATAAGTGCTAAAGAATCACTCATTTCAACTAATTGATTATTTATAAATTTAACTGTGTTTCTTGATGCAATATTCTTCTCATCAACCTCACTCTTAATATAATTCTCAGTTAATTTATTTAAAAATATAACTCCTTTTAATTGATCCTCAATAAGCATTGAAATATTAATTACTGTAGATTCTCTATCTTCTTGAGACACAACAATCTTATTCTGATATGATTGTGTGAGAGCTCTAAGATCATTAAACTTTACAATAGTCACTGGAATTCCAACTTCTTTAACAAACTTAAAATCTGTATTGTATTCAATGCTCATCTCAACATCATTAAAGAGAAATATATCATTAAAATTTCTTTCGTATTGCTTCTTAGAGCTCAAATCTGTTAAAGAAAAACGATTCTCGTCTATTATTTGCACCTTAAAACTTTTGGACTTAATTTTTTTAGTATTATCGCATTTAACAATTATTGGTGATATATAAGTTTCAGTAACTTTAATCTTACCTTCTATATAGTATGTAATATCAAATCTTAAATCCTCTAAAGTCCTAAAAACATTTGGAAAAGATTTAATTAACAACTCTTGATTCTCCAAGCTCCTTGTATTTGATTGAACTTTTTCATAAAGTAAGTCAGAAGCAGAAGTTATATTATTGTCTTCTTTAATTAATATTGAGGTTTTGACATAAAAGAGTTCATTAGTGTATCTATTGTATGCAAAAGCAATAACGAAAGCAACTAGAATGGAAATAAAAAATAAGAACCAGTTTCTAATTATTTTGTAGAAAAACTGTCTAAAATCTATAATATCATCTAGTTGATTTTGCATAATTTAATTATTATTAATTAGTATAGAAAGCGTAACTAATGAAAGTGTTAGTGAAACCAGATTGGTTATATTATTAAATGCATAGAATTTCTTTTTAAGTGGAGCTACATATATGATGTCATGAGGTTGTAGCATAAAATCAGGATTATTCAATACCATTTCATTTGTTAAATCAATATAGAAAACTCTGTTAATATTATTCTCATTTCTAATAACTTTTACTTTCTTTCTATTTCCAAACTGAGTCATATCTCCAGACAAACTCAGAGCATAAAGTATATTTACCTTTGGATCAACAATTTTAAACGTTCCAGGATTATTAACCTCTCCCAAAACAGTAATCTCAAAATTAATTATATTTAACTTCACAACTGGGCTTTCAAAATATGAAGTAGCTATATTCTTAATAACACTTTCAAGTTCCCTTAGTGTAAATCCAGAAGCCTTGATCACTCCAAAAGAAGGTAAATCTAAATTACCATCTTCTTTAATAAGGTATCCATATAGATAGGGATTCTGGATCATTAATTGAGAATTTGAACTATTTTCTTTATTAAAAAAATCATGTTGCTGCTCAGTAGTAGTACTTATCTGTACTGAAATCAAATCACCAATCTGCAAACGATAACCCTCAGATTTAATTTTTCCTTTCTTTATATCTTTATTTGATCTTATATACTCTAAATCACTATTAGTAACACAGGAGGATAATATAACAACTGTTGACAATAATATAAGCCCTAAATATGTTTTCATAAATTTACTTTCTTCTTTTGTTTCAAACGTACAAATATGGCACTTTTTTTTCAGATAGCATCCAGAGAAGAAAAATGATAAGAATAAAACAAATACATAAGACTAAATTTATTACTAAAAAATTACTAATAAAAAGAGTCTGTTTTAATATTTGCAAAAATCTATCCTATTATTTTTAAATTTATTAATAATTTTAAAATATAAAATTCTTTAATCTATTTTTATATTAATTACTACTTAATATTTTCTTTTCTTTGTTGAAAATTAAAAAGATGGACTGGAAAGAGATAACTAATATTCATATTCTAGTAATTACTCTATTACATCTAACGAATCTTTGTGTAGAGAGAAAGAATTGTAAATATGGTAATTGTTGTTAATAGATGCAATTTTTCAAAACCTATATTAAACGCTTAGGATATTTACTAGTAATTTATACATCTAGTAGGATTTTTTTTTACATCAATAATACTCATACATTTATAGATTCAACATTTCTTGAATTTCTTGAAGGAATAAGATTCGATATATCTGCTTTAGTATACATAAATATCCCACTACTATTGCTGCTACTACTCCCTCATAACCTTAGAACAAATAAGAATTTCCATAAGACGACAAACTGGATTTTTTATTTAACTAACATTCCATTTATAATATTAAATAATATTGATATAGAGTATTTCAGGTTTACACAAAAACGTTCTACAATTGATTTCTTTCAATTATTACAATTAGGTGAAGATGCAAAAAATATTATACCTCAATACTTAAAAAATTATTGGGAAATTACATTTTTTACTATACTACAATGCTGGTTAGTTTTTAAAATAAGAGAAATTCCCAAAGACAAACTAAAATTAAATCTTAGATCGGCAATACTATCTTTAAGTGTATTAATTATTTCGTTGGGTATATTTATTGTCGGAGCAAGAGGAGGCCTACAACTAAAACCTATTAAACCAATAAATGCTGGAGAGCTAATTAACTCCAAGAATAGTGGATTAATTCTAAACACACCATTCTGTTTTCTTCATTCATTAAAGAATCAACAATTAAGAAATTATAACTACTTCGATTTAGAAGAAATCAAAACTATTTATTCGCCATTATATTCGAGTACAAATAAGCAGATAATAAAAAAGAATATTGTGATATTAATTATGGAGAGCTATTCAAAGGAATTTGTAGGTTTTTACAACAATGGTGAAGGCTACACCCCTTTTCTAGACAGTCTAATGAAGTATAGCTTAGTTTTTACGAATGCATATGCTAATGGATTAAAATCTATTGAAGCACTACCTGCAATTACTAGCTCAATCCCTACACTAATGAGCAATCCATTTATAACATCAGATTATGCTCAAAATAATTTTGAAAGCATGGCTTCACACCTCAATAATGTAGGTTATAACACTTCATTCTACCATGGTGGAATTAGAGGGACAATGGGATTCTATAGTTTCAGTAAAAAAGCAAGATTCAAAGATTATTTTGGGATGGAAGAATATGGCAACGCTAATGATTTTGATGGCAGCTGGGGAATATATGATATTCCATTCATGCAATATTTTGCAAATGGTCTAAACAGAAAACAAGAACCATTCTTTAGCACATTCTTTTCGCTAAGTTCCCATCCTCCATATACACTACCTGATGACTATAAACAAAAAACAAAAAATGACACTAAAAAAATTGGAATAAGAGAAACTATAAAATATACTGACATTGCAATGAGTAAATTTTTTAAAAAGATAAAAAAAGATAATTGGATGAGAAATACAATATTTATCATTACAGCAGATCACACATCTCCCGAAAGCTTTAATAATGCATATCAAAGTAGCATCAGTAGATATTCAATCCCACTTATTATCTTTAAAGGAGATAGTACACTAAGAGGAATCAATACAAATACTGTACAGCAGATAGATATCATGCCAACTGTTTATGAACTAATTAACTATAATAAACCATACTTTGCTTTTGGAAAATCGATGTTTAATGACAGTTGGGCAGTTAATTTTCTTCAAAACAAATATCGTTTCATATCTGACGAAAAAACAATTGTAAATAAACAAGAAGAATATTCATCTTTTACTAATTCTGAAAGAAAAAACCATCTTAGCATAGACACCAAGGATCTGAACCTTTTAAAGGCTATTAAACAACAATACAATCATAGAATGCTAAACAATAAGTTAACATATGAAGATTAGATTTATTATTAACCCTTATGCAGGAAGTGGTAAACAAAGAAACATTGACTCATTAATAAAGAAATATATTAAACATCCGTACGAGATATTATATACAAAAAAAAGTGGTGAAGCAACTATTCTAAGTCAACAGGCAGTTAAAGAAGGTATTGATATCGTTATTGCTGTTGGTGGTGATGGAACTGTAAATGAATGTGCAAAAGCCTTAATTAACAACAATACAGCACTAGGTGTAATCCCTTGTGGATCAGGAAATGGTTTTGCCTATCATATTGGCATGAATAAACATATTTCTAGATCCATTAAACAACTTAATACATGTCAAATTAGAACTATTGATTCAGGAACTGTAAATAACACACCCTTTGTAAATATATCTGGCATAGGTTTTGATGCTCATATAGCAAGTTTATTTGCAAAAAAAGCTAAAAGAGGCTTAATTAATTATATAAAACTCATTCTCAAAGAGCTAAAATATAAATCAAAAACATATACACTTAAATATGAAGGAGGATCTAAAAAAGTAAAAGCATATCTAATTGCTTTTGCAAACGCTAGTCAATATGGAAATAATTTTAAAATCTCTCCTCTTGCCAGTACTCAAGACGGACTAATAGATTTTGTTATCATGAAAGAGTTTCCAAAATGGAAAATTCCATTAATATTATATAAAATAATACAAGGTCGTATAAATAGCTCAAATCATATTGATATTATTCAAGCAAGAGAACTTACAATACATTCTAAAGAAGAACTAATACATCTTGATGGAGAACCTCATTTCTATAATTCTCCTATAAACATTAAAATTAAAGAACAAAGCTTAAACATATTTATGCCATATGAAAAAAAATAAAAAGAAAAGAAAAGGGATTATGTATTCAACCGATACTAACTTTAACTATCAATATGATGAGGAAATACCTAACACTATTTCTAATGCAGAACAAAATCTCAAGGTATGTATTGATAAACATAGAGGTGGTAAGGTTGCTATAATAATAAAAGGATTTATAGGTACATCAGATGATTTAAAAACATTAGAAAAACTCTTAAAAAAGAAATGTGGAGTTGGTGGAAGTGCTAAAAATGGAGAAATAATTATACAAGGAGATATAAGGGGGAAAGTGATGGAAATTCTAGAGAGTGAAGGTTATAATTATAAAAGAGTTGGAGGGTAAATTCTTATTTAGGAAAGAAGTTAATTATACTGTGCCCAGAGCGGGATTCGAACCCGCACGTCCGTAAGACACATGACCCTCAATCATGCCTGTCTACCAATTTCAGCACCTGGGCGGAAAAAAGAATCCCGCCATAGCGGGATTTAATTATTTGTGACCTGGCTGGGGCTCGAACCCAGGACCCTCTCCTTAAAAGGGAGATGCTCTACCAACTGAGCTACCAGGTC